>Ga0194060_10000741_pt1 | contig 23708 bp, 19 predicted proteins | sample SepL225m_MetaG_FD_163427 | JGI IMG/M metagenome (GOLD analysis project Ga0194060, IMG submission 163427) | Anoxic zone freshwater microbial communities from boreal shield lake in IISD Experimental Lakes Area, Ontario, Canada - Sep2016-L222-5m | ecosystem: Environmental > Aquatic > Freshwater >... | reverse complement strand
ATCCAGATGCGACCCCTTCCCCAAAACCAACCAAAATCAACTATGCCAACTTGGCTAATGGAAAATCAGTTGATGGCGGCAAGATTCCTTGCGTAAATTAATTAAGGGCTGAGGGCAAATGTTCGCAATTTTTGCAGTATTAATTGGTGTTGTTGTCGCAATCCAATCAAGGATAAATGGGCAGCTTTCAGTCGATTTAGCTAATGGTTTAGCCGCGGCGCTTATTTCTTTCTTAACTGGTTGGGCTCTACTATTTATTCTTGTTTTTGCTTTTAAGCGAGAGCGAGCTGGACTATTTCTTATTATTAAAGCAGTTAAAACTAAGGAATTAGCTTTTTGGGAAGTTTCAGGCGGAATTTTGGGTGGCTGTTTCGTGGCCGTACAGAGTATAACCGTCCCCCAAATTGGCGTCGCCCTTTTCACAATCTGTGCTGTAGCAGGGCAAACAGTTTCTTCACTATTTGTTGACAAGACCGGTATTACTCCAAGTGGAAAGCAAGAGATCACAACGCCCAGAATAATTGGGGCGATTGCTACGTTAATCGCAGTTTTAATTGCGGTTTACCCGGATTTAACAAATTCAGAATTTAAGGTTCTGCCGCTAATAATGGTACTGACTGTTGGAATTTTTGCATCGGTGCAGCAAGGTCTAAATGGCCGAGTTAATGCAATTGCTACACGCCCTCTTGCAACGGCTTGGTTAAATTTTGCAACAGGGGCCGTGATTGTTGTGGTTGCGCTCTCTATAAATTTAGTTTTAGGAGCAAAGATTGATCCATTGCCACATAACTTCTGGGTTTATACCGGTGGGACTCTTGGATTAATTTTCGTCGCAGTATCGGCTTACATAATTAAGCATTTAGGTGTTCTCAATTTTGTGATTCTAAATATTGCAGGACAATTAGTCGGAGCAGTAGTAATAGATTGGATAGCACCAGCAAAAGCTGGCTCGCTAAATGGCTATTTGATTTTTGGAACTGCTATGACAATTGCTTCAATTGCTGTTTCCAGAATTTTCGAAGCGCGAAAAACTAAGAGTTAGTCGTCATCTTCTTCGCCACCGCCACCGTGTTCGCGACCTTCACCTTCATCATCTCCTCCGCCACCAGAAATACTTGGTTTTGATATAGATGGTTTTGCAATCTTTGGGGCTTTAGATTTTGCCGGAGCTGCACTTTTCACAGGCGCTGGGGTCTTAGTAGGAGCAGCAGATTGTGTCTCTTGAGGTGTGCTTGATGCAACTGGATCTGGTGTTGAAACGGTTGTGATTGTAGGAGCAGTATCTGCAGGTTTTAACTCTGCGTAAGCAACGCCCGCTGCAATTACTAATCCGATTCCTACCAATGCGATCTGTGATTTCATAAGAGAATTATGGATGAATTCCCTGAACTAGTCGACAGTCTAGGCTGAGATTTTACTGACTTTTTATTTCGTTCGAGGTTTAGCTTTGCCAAAGTTTTTCTTTGGGCCGGCTTTTTTGAAAGTCCCTTTAGCTATCGGAGCACGCTTCGCAGGAGCCTTCTTGGCAAACTTCTTTGGGCCAGAAGACTTCTTAAACGCTGGGCGTTTTCCTTCAACTCTCTCAGAGCGTTCAACCTTCTCAGGATCTGCGCGCCAAGTTGATGTTGCTGGTCGTGAATCAGATTTGTAGCTCTTCTTTGCAGGCTTTGGAGTATTAAAACGATCTGCCTTTGCTGGACGATCTGATTTTTCAAATCGTTCTGCTTTTGGATGTCGATCTGCGCGGAATGTGCGTTCAGTTCTCTCAGGACGCTCTACACGATCATTACGAACTGGGCGTTCACTTCTTTCTGGACGCTCTACACGATCGTTATGAACCGGGCGATCACTTCTTTCTACACGATCGTTACGAACCGGGCGATCATTACGAACCGGGCGATCTTCATACTTAGGTTTTGCTGGAGCAGCCCCGCGGAATGAGCGAACTGGAGTTTCTTTTTCGCTATCTCCTAAGCGCCCGCCACCTTCACTGCGCTTCTTAAAATTACTTGCATGTCCGCGACGGAATCCACCACGGTCACCACGATCACGACTTCCACGATCATTGCGCCCTGGTTTTTCTGCTTCAACTATTACTGGAATACCTGATGGCTCTTGCGCACCAGTTACACGTATAAGTTCTGAGTCTGAAGGACGAACATAGACTTCATTTAATTTAACTTTTGCTTGATTTGTGATTCCGAAGATTCCACGCTTCTGTTTATGAGTTGCAAGAGTTACAACCACGCCAGTTGCGCCGGCGCGAGCCGTACGGCCTGCGCGGTGTAGATAATCTTTGTGATCAGCTGGTGCATCAACGTGCACAACTAGTGAAACATCATCAACGTGAATTCCGCGGGCTGCAACATCTGTTGCTACAAGTGCTGAAGCGCGACCATCTTTAAACGCTGCAAGAACACGCGTGCGTTGGCCTTGGGATTTTCCACCGTGCAGAACTCCAACTGGTACGCCAGAGCGAAGCATCTTTTCTGCAAGTTTATCTGCGCCATGTTTTGTGCGAACGAAGAAAATTGTACGGCCTTCGCGAGCTGCAATTTGGGTTGCAACCAAATCTTTATGTCCTTGGTCCATGATCAAAACATGGTGTTGCATATCAGCAGCACGAGATTTTTCATTCTCAAGTGAATGAGTAATCGGATTCTTTAGGAAACGCTTAACTAGTGAATCAACGTCGCGATCCAAGGTTGCAGAGAAGAGAAGGCGTTGGCCATCATCTTTTGTCTGACCCAAAATATCTTTCACTACGGGCAAGAAACCCATGTCCGCCATTTGATCGGCTTCATCTAGAACGGTTATAACAACATCATCTAGAACAACATGCTTCTTTTCAATTAAATCTATAAGGCGACCTGGGGTTGCAACAAGAATTGTTACACCACTGCGAAGTGCTTTGATTTGGCCAACATATGAAAGTCCACCAGCAACTACTTGGGTACTTAAACCAACTTTGCGAGAAAGTGGTCCGACAACATCAGAGATTTGAACAGCAAGTTCACGTGTTGGCGAAAGAATTAAACCAAGTGGTCGGTGAGGTTTTGCGATACGACCTTCGAGACGAGTCAACATTGCAAGACCAAAAGCTAAAGTTTTTCCAGACCCTGTCTGGCCGCGTCCTAATACATCGCGCCCTTTAATGGCATCTGGGAGCGTTGCGGTTTGAATTGGGAAGGGCGAAGTGATTCCTTGAGCGTCCAGGGCTTCTACGAGCGCAGGAGCAATACCTAAATCTTTAAATGACATAAAAATACCAATCGAGACATCAAGCGTGTCTCGTGGTGCCAAAGAATAAGACTCGCAAGTGAACCTTGATTCTTATCAGAGGGTTCTATGGGGAGTGCTGCGGTTGCAACAACTGGCTAATTGTAACCTACTTAATTACCTTGCGACGCCATGATGCATATTTCAAAGCTAATGGATCGGTGATTTGTGCGTATTTGCGGCCTGTTGCACGCGTTAATAATAAATCTGCAAATTCTGGATTACGCGCAAGTATTGGTCCATGCATGTATGTTCCGAAAATATTTCCAAGAACTGCGCCATCAAATTTGCTGTCGCCATTTCCATTACCAGTAACGACTTTTCCGAATGCTTCTGCGCCCGATCCTAAAATTGTGCGCCCCATATGGTTTTCAAAGCCTGTTAACTCAAAGCCTAAAACTGTTGAGATAGTTTTAATATCGCCTACTAAACGTTTATCTCCTGGGACGCTTATTACATCTAATAAACCAAGGCCATCAACTTCTTGACCATTTGCCCAGAACTTATTTCCGATAATTTGAAATCCGGCACACACTGCAAGAATTACTGCACCACGCTCAATCGCGAAATGCAGAATATTTAGATTATCGTCACGTTGTAGCGCTTCTAGACTTAGTAATTGTGCGGCATCTTCTGCACCACCTAATAAATAAATATCGCCATTCGTCGGCAGCGGATCGTTATATCCAACATCAATAATTGTTGTTGTAATGCCATGAAACTTTGCGCGAAAGGCTAAGACTTCAGCATTTCCTTGATCGCCATAAGTTCCGAGTAATTCGTTGTGGATGCGAACAATTCTAATTTGGCTCATGCGCGCACCAGCTCGTGAAATGCGGTGTATGCCGCTAAAACGTGAACATGTGATCCTTTTGCAAACTTAGAAATTGCGCTTTCAAAGTTATTGGTAACCTCAACTTCAATTCCTTCAACGTGTAAACGGTATGCAATATCTAGCCCGCGTTCTCCGCAAACAACTATGTTCTTGCCTGAAAGAACAGCAAACGAGATATCCCAAAGCCAAGAGGTATCGATGCCATCTACTTCGCGGGAATTAACAATAAGAACAACATCATTTCCTGTTACTGAAGTTAACGCTTCGGTCCAAGATGCTGGATTCTTTGTAAGTCGAAGGTTTGCTTTTACCCCGTTGTATTCTCGATTAACACTGCGCTCTAGGGATTGCTCATCTATTGCGATCACTTTCCCACCAAGTAGTTGTCCGGTGACATTGGCAAGTGTTGCATTGCGATATGCCGCACTTCCAGAATCAAAAAGTGCATCGGCGTTTAAATTTGTTAACCCGCAAGCGCACTTGTAATCATTACGATTCCATTTTAAGTAAATGCCACAACTTGGACATACCGCGCCATCTAAATGCTTGCGACCACCAAATGAAACTCTATGCGACTGTGCTGCTGAGGCTAGAGCAAGTTCAACAAATGGATCATCTGCATCTCCAATAAATAAGGTTTCAGGCGCACCTTTTGCTGATACTGCCCAGCGATCTGCAACGCGTTTAACTTCGTGCATTCTGTGAAGTTGATCCCTAGTTAAATTTAAGAGTAAAACTGCCACCGGTTTTGCTTCAGTTATCACGCGCGAAAGATGCAGTTCATCTACCTCTAATACCGCGTATTCGGATTTCTGCATTAAGGCGGTAGCTACGCCACGATCTAAGTTTGAACCTGAGGGGCTGGTTGTAACGGTTCCAAGTTTAGAAATTATTGTTACAAGCGCTTTTGTTGTTGAAGTTTTGCCATTGGTTCCTGAAACACAAATTATTTTACGGCTCTTCGATAGCTCTGAGATTGCCTTCGGATAAAGGGCTAAAAGCACGCGCCCTGGAATAGTTTCGCCTGATTTTCGAAGAACGTTCTTTGAGAGTGACCCTGCTAATTTTGCGAGAAGGATTGAAAGTTTGAGTCTCACGATCAACCTCTCATTCTTATTGCTTCACTTATTAGTGGAGCCCCTGGTCGGGATTGAACCGACGATCTGCTCGTTACGAATGAGCTGCTCTACCACTGAGCCACAGAGGCGCGAGTGAATATTAAATTAATCTAGTCGGATTACTCCGGTAGGAGTTTGTAAATGAACAGCCACGATTCCAGAGTCGCCATCATTAGTTGAAGCATCAACCCATTCGACTTCAATATCGTTTCCAATTGCTTTCTCTAAATCAGAGCCAATCCAATCAGAAATAGTTTTAGCGTCGCCTGCGATTTCAACTTTAACAATCTTTGAAATTGCTTTGCCATCTGTTGAAGGATGTTCGAGTGTTAACCATTGGATAAAAAATGGGAGTTGCTTGTCGGTAAGAAGTTCAAGGATTCCGATTTGCTTCCAAGATAAATCATTTCCATCAGGCTTTGTGCGATGACCTTCTACTGCAGAACGACCAAGTCGAGTTTCAATTGGAGAAATATCATCACTTGCAAGAACCCAAGTTAACCAACCGCCACCTTCTGCTGCGCGCTTTGAAACTGCTTTACCAAATGGTGATGAATCTGCAGCTGGGTGATCTAGTGGGCAAACAACTTCTAAGTAATGTCCGTTTTGAAGTGGCAATGTGAAATTTCGAGTGCCAAATCTAGGATGAACTCCGCCATCAACAAATGTGCTTCCAAGCCTGGAACCAAGACGTTGAACGGTGTCGGCTAGTTGGTCATGTGATGTTACGTATGAGACGTGGTCTAAGCGCATGGGGAAATAATGCCGTATAACAAATGGTGCTAATTACCACTTTAGGCACAAATTAGGCTGGTTGTGCCAATTTTCCCCGTTAAAAAGTAGCTATCTACGACTGTATCGACACATTCATTGCCCCGATTGTGGCCGGTATGGCCCTCGCCTTTTAGGGTCAATAATTTTGCATTCGCAAATGATTTGGTCAAAATCTGCGCCCAGTTAAATGGTGTTGCTGGATCCTCTGTTACGCCAATTACCAGAATCAGATCTGTTTTTATATTAGTTAACTCTATTTTCGGCACCATCGGTTTCGCTTTCCAAAACTTACAAGAGAGACTTGCGAAACTTAGATATGGTCCAAACACTGGTGATGCTTCTTTAAATATTGATTCGCCGGCCACCATCTCTTCAACCGTTCTAGTCTCTTGCCAATCTAAACAAGTGATCATTATCGAAATATCGTTTTGGTTATTGTAGTAGTTGCCAGAAAGATCTCGATTGTTGTATCTATCTGCTGATTCGAATATTCCAACCGGATTGTCCTTTGTTATGGCATCATCCAATAAGTTTGTTAGTTCTTTCCAGCCGCTCTGTGAATTATAAAGTGATTGCGCAATTGCAGTGACTATTAAGGATTGTTTTGCTTCTCGTCCTGTCTTACTTCTTAATGGTTTGGATTCTGATCTTGCTATTAATTTCGTAATATCATCTAATTTGAATTTATTTTGCGAAGCCAAATAATTATTTAGCGCTTTATCAAAACCATTAGCTTGCGCAATTTCCTGATCACGAAGTGAGACATTGGGTGCGACTGCTCCATCTAAAACCATCCTGCCAACTGATTCCGGGTAAAGCGCAGCATATAAAGTTCCGAGATACGTCCCGTAACTCTTGCCCAGGAAATTCAATTTCTTTTCGTGTAATAAATTGCGGAGAATTTCCATATCTTTTGCACCTTCAAGCGTGCTGTAGTGGCCAAGTTTTGGGCCAGCCGCTTTTGCGCATTTAGCGGCGAAATTCTGCGAAAGTTTCACTAATTTCGCCAGTTTCTTGCTGTCGCCATTGCTTGCGTCCGCATTTAGAAATTGATCTTCTTCGGTATTTGTTAAACAACGAATTGGCTGCGAATTATTGATTCCTCTGGGATCAAACCCAACGATGTCGAATTTATTGTTAAGTTCTGCCGACACTATTGATTCAGCGTTATAGGCATAATCTGTAGCAGACCCACCTGGGCCACCGGGATTTACAAGTATTGCGCCTAACTTATTCTTCTGATCCAAAGCTTGATGTCTCAGAACTTTCAGGGCAAATGTCTGCCCATTTAGATTTTCATAGTCAACGGGAACAAAAAATGTTGCACATTCAAAACTGTCATAACAGTCTTGCCAGTTTAATTCTTGTGAATTGAATGCTTTCATGTCCCAGTTTGTTTTAGTTATCCCCTTTAGGAATAGGGATAAACCTGCACCAATTAGGATAATTACAAATATCGCTATTAAACCTTGTTTTGGCCGCATTACTTAAGTGAAACCATTAGCGCTTCAATAGTTAGAAGTGGGGCCGCGTTATGTGAAAGATTTGTTCGCGCGTTCATAATTGCTTCTAATTTTCTAAGTGAAGATTCTGGTGTGCTGGAATTTGCCAATTTTGTAATTTCTGTAGTCAGGTCAATATTTATTATCGAATCTAAAGAATTTGATTGAATCAATAAGATATCGCGATAAAGCGTTGCAATATCTAGAAGTGCACGATCTAAATAATCACGAACCATTCTGGTTGTTCTAGATTTTTGCTCTTTCTCTAGCTCTTTAACTGCCTTGGAGCCACCTTGGGTTAATTTCGAACCTTGCTGACCCCAGGCCTCTTTGAGTGAAGCTAATTCGGCATCGTCGCGCTTTTCAGCTTCTTCTTCCGCTTCAGCTTTCGCTGCTTCTACTAAAACTTGTGCTGCCTTAAATGCTGAAGCTACATCTGTAATCAATAATGAAATTTTCAAAATGGCTGCGCGTCGAGCGCGGGCCTCTTCATTTTTTGCTAAATGTCGAGCACGACCTATGTGTCCTTGTGAAGCGCGTGCTGCAAAATCCGCCATCGTTGGTGAAATTTTCTCACTCTCTAATAGTGCCGTTACCGCTGAAGTAGATGGTGTTCGTAAAACTAAACTACGGGTTCTAGAGCGAATTGTTGGTAGTACATCTGTTGCACTTGGTGCACAAAGCAACCAGACAGTTCGTAGGCCTGGTTCTTCAATTGCTTTGAGAAGTGCGTTTGCAGCTGATTCGGTAAGTCGATCAGCATCTTCTATAACTACAACTCGATAATTACCCACCGATGGGCTCCATGAAGCTCGGGTAATTAGCTCGCGAACTTCGTCGATCTTTATCGAAAGGCCTTCGGTTTTTATTAATTCAACGTCGGCATGGTTTCCTTTAAGAGCAGTGGTGCAATCAGTGCATTCGTTGCAGCCACCATTCTTGCAAACAAGTGCAGCTGCAAATGCAAGTGCTGTATTGCTGCGACCAGATCCAGGCGGGCCAGTAAATAGCCAAGCGTGCGTCATCTCTTGTGATTCATCATCACCCTTAGCCGCTGCAATTACAGCATCGCGCAGAATTGAAATTACATGCTCTTGATCAATTAGAAGATCAAAGACTGACATCGTCTGCACTACTTTCTAAAACGTTTCTTGGCGCTCTGATTCATAGCAAGCAATGGCAATTTTGAAACGCGCTCCACGATTTGCTCGTGAATTGCTTCTTTTGATTGTGTTGCATCAATTACAAAATAGCGTTCGGGATCTGAATTCGCTATGTTTAAATATTCTTGGCGAATTCGTTCATGAAAAGCAAGAGGTTCAGCTTCTAGGCGATCGCGGGATTGCAGTCGTGCTAACCCTTGATCGGCTGGAATATCCATAATAATTGTCAGAATTGGCGCAAGGTTTTCAGTCGCCCATCTCGAAATTCTGGCAACTTCTGCGGGTTGCAGAATGCGGCCAGCACCTTGATAAGCAATTGACGAATCTAAATATCGATCCGTTATTACAACTTGACCGGCTTCCAACGCTGGGCGAACCAGAGAATAAACATGGTTTGCGCGATCCGCGGCGTACATAAGGGCTTCAGCTCTTGGTGAGATATTTCCAGTTTGATTATCGAGAAGAATTTCGCGGAGTTTCTTACCAAGGGGCGTACCACCAGGTTCGCGAGTTAGTAAAACTCTTTCGTCAATAGATTCTAAATAAGTTTTCAATAATTCTGTCTGGGTAGATTTACCAGACCCTTCGCCACCTTCAAATGAAATAAATATTCCAGTATGTGTAGCGCCGGTAATTCCACCAAGTTCACCTCTGCTTGCAGCCAAGACATCTGACCAGAGCGAAACTGTTGGTCGATCTCGCATAGTTCGATAAGAAACTATTCCAACAATTACACCAATAATTCCGGCGGCCAGCATCGTAAAAGCTGCGCCGTTATAAGTAACTTCGAAATTTTCAAACTTGAATGTATGCCGCCCGATAGCTGCTGCAATAACTGGTGCAATTGCGAGGACCAGAACAAGTGAGACGCGAATTAGCGATTGTACGAAGGCAAATGTGCGACCTCGAACTTCATCGGCGACTTCAAGCCCAAGCATTGTGAATCCAGTAACCCAGGAAACCCCAGCAAAGGCTCCCAAAATTATTGTTACAAATATCGCGAGAACCAAGTTTGTAATAAGCGCTAAAAGTATTAAGAAGAATGATGAAATGGTTAGTGCGGCGCCAAAGATGCGACGCCTAGAGAATTGCGCGAATATTTTTGGCCCTACTGAAATTCCGAGTGCTAAGCCGGCAAAAACGGCACCAAAGAGAATTCCGTACGCGGCATCACCTGCATTTAGATCGCCTACAAATGTTCTGGCCAGTCCAATAACTGCACCTGCAGCAAAGAATGCTCCGAGCATTCCAAAAATTAAACCACGGATTAGTTTTGAGCTATTTACATATTTAAAGCCTTCAAAGAGTGATTTACCAATATTTTCATTAACTGTTGCTTTACTTGCGGCGCCTTTAGGAATCTCGCGTAATTGAAAAACGATCCATGCTGTGTATAAGAAAGAGAGAGCATCAATATAGAGAGCAAGGTCTGCAGTTGAAGAATATTCGGCTGGTAAGAAATTTGTAATTCCAGTTGACACAAGTGCAAGAAGTGAGAAAACAATCGCAGCGATTGGTGCAGTCCCATAAGCAGCCAATAGCGAAACTTGGTTTGCGCTTTCTAATTTATTTTTAGGGACCATATTTGGAACAGTCGCCTCTTTTGCTGGTGACCAAAAGAGAGTGAAACACTCAACCAATATTGTCGCGGTATAAAGCCAGAAATAGTTTCCGACGATTGGAATTGAAAGATAAAGGCCAAAACGGAAGATGTCACAAAAAACCATCAACCTTCTGCGATCGAATCGATCAGCAATTACACCTGCAATAGGACCAAGAAATACTGCGGGAAGTAGGCGAACAATAAACACACCAGCAATTGCAAAGTTGGCCTTTGAATAGTTTCCATTAGAAAGTTCTTGCGCCATTGCAGTTGTTGCGAGCAAACCTAGCCAGTCGCCAAATGAGGAGAAGGCCATTGAATTCCAAAGTTTTCTAAAAGCGGGAATCGCTAAAACACTTCTGCTTTCAGATCCCGCGGGGGCGCCAGGATATGGAAGTGAGTTCGACATGAGCTAAGCCTACTTAAGCCGAAGTGGCTGCGGCTTTGCCCTTGCCTGTAGCCGCTTTCTTCTTAGTTTTGGCTTTGCCTGTGGCTTTTACCGTGTTCTTCGTTAACGAGGGCGCTGCCTTCTTGGCGCGCTTACTGCTCTTCTTTACTCGGCTTGCGCCACCGTTTTCGACTTCCCAAGCTCGTCTTCCTGCAAGTAATTCAAGCCCGCGTTCTAAAGTTAAGAATTCAATTGTGTCGCCTCTGCGAAGTGTTGCATTTGTTTCGCCATCAGTTATGTAAATTCCAAATCTTCCATCTTTCACCAATACTGGTTTCTGACTTGCTGGATCAATTCCTAAATCTTTTAATGGTGGTTTTGCAACACCGCGGCGACGTACCTTTGGTTGCTTATAAAGTTCAATCGCTTGATCCAAAGTTATGTCAAAGAGTTGATCCTCTGAAGTTAGCGTTCTGGAATCAGTTCCATGTGTCATATAGGGGCCATAGCGACCATTTTGTACAGTGATTGGTACATCTTCATATGCGCCAAGTGTTCTAGGTAGCGACATTAATTTAAGTGCGTCTTCAATTGTGATTGTGTCGAGCGACATTGTTGAAAGCAATGATGCGGTTTTTGGTTTGGGGGCATCCTTCTTCTTGCGTGGTTTCTTTAGTTCACCAGTCTTCTTATCAACAACCATTTCTGGTTCTGGAAATACTTCAGTTACATATGGTCCGAAGCGACCTGACTTCGCAAGAAGTGGCAAATTAGTTTCGGGGTGAATTCCAAGTTCGCGTTCACCAGAGGGTTGTGCCAATAAATCAATTGCAACTTGTAGTGTTAATTCGTCAGGCGCCATAGTCTCTGGAATATTTGCGAACTTACGATCATCACCGACGCCTTTTTGTATATATGCACCGAAGCGGCCGACGCGAATTTCGATATCTTCGCCCATCTTCATTGTATTAATTTGTTGAGCGTCAATTGCCCCAAGATCTGCCGCAAGTGCTTCTAGGCCAGGGTTTCCTTCGGTTCCGAAGAAGAACTTGGTTAGCCAAGCAACGCGATCTTCTTCACCATTTGCAATTCGATCCAAATCTTCTTCCATTGATGCAGTGAATTCGTAATCAACTAACTTTCCAAAATGTTGTTCGAGTAAACCAGTCACTGAGAAGGCTAGAAAAGTTGGTACAAGTGCTCGGCCGCGTTTTGAAACATAACCACGGTCTTGAATTGTGCTCATGATCGATGCGAATGTAGATGGTCGACCGATACCAAGTTCTTCTAGCTTTTTAACCAGAGTTGGTTCGGTGTATCGAGCTGGTGGCTTAGTTTCATGGCCTTCGCAGATGTAGTTATTAACTTTTATCGAATCGCCAACGGCCATTGGTGGAAGCCGTTTATCGCTTTCCGCGCCCTCATCATCACCGGATTTATCCTCAACAATTTCCTCGTAGGCCGCTAAGAAACCGGGGAAAGTTACTACTGAACCATTGGCTCTAAATATTGCAGAGCCGCCTGTTTTTGTTTCAACGTCAAAATCAACACGCATCTGCATTTTCTTTGCATCTGACATTTGTGATGCGATGGTGCGCTTCCAAATTAAGTCATACAACGAGAATTCATCTCGCGATAATTCTGGCGCTAATTCACCAGGAGTTCTAAAAGTTTCACCTGCAGGCCTAATAGCTTCGTGTGCTTCTTGTGCGTTCTTAGATTTTCCTTCATAGACACGAGGTGTCGCCGGAATATATTCGGCGCCATAAAGTGATTTTGCAGAATTTCTAGCCGATTTAATTGCGCTCTGTGAAAGAGTCACCGAATCGGTGCGCATATAAGTTATGTAGCCATTTTCATATAACCGTTGGGCTACTCGCATAGTTAATTGGGCGCCCCAACCAAGTCTCGATCCAGCATCTTGTTGCATTGTTGAAGTTGTAAATGGTGCTTTAGGTCTTTCGGTTCGTGGGGATTCTTCCGTTGATTTAACAGTTAAAGCCTTGCCAGAAAGGCTTTGTACTAATTCATTGGCGCCTGCTTCATCTAACAACAAAATGTTTGCAACTGATTTCTCTTTCAACCCACCATTTGCATCGAAATCATTTGTTGCTGCAACTCGCTTGCCATCTAGTGAAAGTAATCTGGCGTTAAAGCCGGCATCGCATTGCGCAGTTAGGTCCCACCATTTTGATGAGATAAAAGCCATTCGTTCGCGTTCGCGTTCCACGATTAATCTGGTTGCTACCGACTGCACTCGGCCAGCTGAAATTCTTGGCATAACTTTTTTCCACAGAACTGGTGAAAGACGGTAACCAAAGAGCCGATCTAGAACGCGCCTAGTTTCTTGTGCATCGACCAATCGATAATCTAAATCGCGAGTTTCGTTGGCTGCTTTTTGAATAGCCTCTTTGGTGATTTCATGAAAGACCATTCGGCGAATCGGAATTTTTGGACGCAAGACTTCAATCAAGTGCCAAGCAATTGCTTCGCCTTCCCGGTCTTCGTCTGTCGCCAGAATTAACTCGTCGGCATCTTTCATCAAAGCTTTTAACTCTGAAACTTTTGCCCGTTTATCTGGGTTAATTACATAAAGCGGTTCAAAATCTTCCTCAATATTTACGCCCTCTTTGGCCCAGGCAATTTTTTTATATTCTTTTGGAATATCAGCTGCGCGTTGTGGTAGATCACGGATATGCCCAACCGATGCTTCAACAACGTAGTCATCTCCCAAGAAGCCGCCAATTTTGCGCGCCTTCGCGGGAGATTCCACGATAACAAGTTTTATACCCATATTAACTTCGGGGAAGTTTCCTAACTTTTTTTACTTTGGCTAGATGATGTTTGTTGATCCGCGATGACCGCGAACCAGCGCGAAAATAATTACCAAAGTTGCAGCAACTGATATGACCATGGAATATGTTCCGCGGCCGTTGAGTGCGAATTCAACAATTGCTGGTGTTACAAGTAGGCCAACTAAGTTCATAACCTTAATTAGCGGGTTGATTGCAGGGCCAGCGGTATCTTTGAATGGATCGCCAACTGTGTCTCCAACAATTGTTGCGTGATGCGCATCAGATCCTTTTCCACCGTGGTGTCCATCTTCAACCATCTTCTTTGCGTTATCCCATGCGCCACCAGAGTTAGCAAGGAATACCGCCATCAAAGTTCCGGTACCAATTGCTCCTGCAAGATATGCACCGAGTGCGCCGACGCCGAGACCAAAGCCAACAGCGATTGGTGCCATAACTGCAAGCAAGCCAGGTGTTACAAGTTCGCGAAGTGAATCACGAGTACATATATCTACTACGCGACCGTATTCTGGTTTTTCAGTGCCCTTCATAATTCCTGGGTGCAACTTAAATTGTTCGCGAACTTCATGAACAACTGCACCGGCTGCGCGCGAAACTGCATTGATTGCAAGACCAGAGAACATAAATACAACTGCGGCTCCGATTATTAAACCAACCAAGTTTCGTGGATCAGCAACATCCAAAATTCCTTGATATTGCAGTGCTACTGCGCCATCGCCGACAACCTTGAGGGCTGCTTCTTTAATAGCATCTGTGAATGCACCAAATAGCGCTGTTGCTGCAAGTACTGCTGTCGCAATCGCGATTCCTTTTGTAATTGCCTTAGTTGTATTTCCAACTGCATCAAGAGAGGTAAGAATTTGTGCACTCTCACCCTTAACATCGCCAGACATTTCAGCGATTCCTTGTGCGTTATCTGAAATAGGCCCGAAGGTATCCATTGCAACAATTACACCAACCGTTGTTAGCAAACCTGTTCCGGCAAGTGAAACTGCGAAAAGTGAAAGAACAATCGATCCGCCGCCGAGTAAGAAAGCACCGAAAACAGCTGATGCTATAAGCAGAGCTGAATAAACGGCTGATTCAAAACCAATCGAAATACCAGCAAGAATTACTGTTGCGGCGCCGGTTTTTGAAGAGGCAGCGACATCATTAACTGGGCGACGACCAACTTCAGTAAAGAAGCCAGTTAATAGTTGGATTGCAGCTGCTAGAAGAATTCCAATTAATACTGCGCCGATTGCGAGTACGCGAGGATTTACATCTACTGCTGCAGCTTCCGCAGTTAAACCAGACATTTGCTTGAGTGATGCCGGCAAGTATGTGTATGACGCGAAAGCAACAAGGACTGCGGAAATTATTGCTGATAAAAAGAATGAGCGATTGATTGCTTGCATTGCAGATTTATCTGTTGGGCGAAGTCGAGTAATAAAGATTCCGATTATCGCGGTAACAATTCCGATTGCAGGAACAATGAGTGGGAAAATTAAACCGGCATCACCAAATCCGGATTTACCTAGAATTAGAGCTGCGACAAGTGTTACTGCATATGATTCAAATAGATCTGCTGCCATACCTGCGCAGTCACCTACGTTATCGCCCACGTTATCTGCGATAGTTGCAGGGTTGCGAGGATCATCTTCTGGAATACCGTGTTCAACTTTTCCAACTAGGTCAGCACCAACATCTGCTGCCTTCGTAAAGATACCGCCACCAACGCGCATAAACATCGCAAGCATTGCAGCACCAAAACCAAAACCTTCAAGAACTGCTGGTGCGTTCTCGTGGTAAATCGCAACAACAAGTGATGCGCCAAGAAGTCCCAAGCCAACAGTTGTCATACCTACAACGCCACCGGTACGGAATGCAATTCGCACTGCATTTTCTGCAGACTTTTGACGAGCAGCTTCTGCAACGCGGACATTTGCGCGAACCGCAAGCCACATACCGTTATAGCCAACTGCTGCCGAAAATGCGGCACCCAATAAGAAGAAGATTGAACGGCCGAGGCGAATATCAAATTCTCCTGGAAGTGCGAATAGTAGGAAGAAAACAATTCCCACAAACCATGACAAGGTCGTAAATTGACGGTGAAGATATGCGGCTGCGCCTTCTTGTACGGCGGCTGCAATCTCTTTCATTTTTTCGGTTCCTTCATCCGCTGCCAAAACTTGGGCGCGAAGTGCGTAGGCGATGGCTAGCGCTACTAATGAAATGCCTAGAACTACATAAACGTAGGTCAGGTTGGAACCTGTTACATGGACCAGATTTTCCACGAAGATCTCCTATAGGTGTGCGTCGATGAACATCTCGATAAGACTTGAGTCCTAGCTTTAGAACTCATGAGGCTGAAAGATTACACATAGAACCACTAGGAGACGCAAATAAATAGGTATATCTAGGTATATTTGTGCGTCTATGAACTTCCTTCACGCCTTCAATGCCGAGTCCGCAATTAACTCCTTTGGTCTGGCCGGCATCTTTTTGATCCTTTTTGTCGAGACCGGACTTCCAATCGTCATCGGACTTCCTGGTGATTCACTCCTTTTTATGGCTGGCCTTGCCGCTTCCGGCACGGGCGCCGTTATCAAGATTCACCTCTCACTCCGTGAACTCGCAATCGGAGCCCCACTTTTTGCGATAGCTGGATCTCAGTTTGGACATTGGTTGGGCTATACCTACGGCAGTAAATTATTTGGCCGCGAGGATTCTAAATATTTCAATCCAAAAAAGCTTAAAACTCTACAAAAATGGATTGATAAGTACGGAATCGGAAAAATGATTTTTCTTGGAAGATTCATCCCTGTTGTCCGCCATCTTGTTAATCCTGCTGCTGGCATAACAGGTATGACTTATAAAAGATTCTTTGCTTGGAATGCATTTAGTGCAATTGTCTGGACTCAAGGATTTATTTGGGGCGGATATGTCTTAGGTGAAAAACTAAAGGGCTCGGTAGATAAATATGTTCTGCCAATAGTTGCAGTAATTGTAATTGTTTCAATCGCCCCAATTTTTTGGGAGTTACTGAAAGAGTGGCGTACTAGAAAAGATTTGAGTTAAGTTACAAGCCTAAATCTGAAAGTTGATACGCAGCTAAATATTCAAGACCATTCTCTGCAATTAACGGCGCAGCTCCGCGCTCCACAATAACTGCAACACCAACAACAATTGCGCCAGCTTCTTTAAGCGCTTCAACCGCAGTCATTACTGAACCGCCTGTTGTAGAAGTATCTTCAACTGCAAGAACTCTGCGACCTTTTACATCTGGTCCTTCGATGCGACGTTGTAAACCATGTGCTTTTTCTGCTTTACGAACTACGAATGAATCTAACTTGCGACCTTGGCTTGCAGCAACATGCATCATTGCAGTTGCAACAGGATCTGCGCCGAGTGTTAAGCCACCAACCGCATCAAAATTCCAGCCTTTTGTAAGTTCTAACATCACTTCGCCAACAAGTGGCGCAGCAACAGCATCAAGAGTTACACGGCGAAGATCTACGTAATAATCGGCTTCTTTGCCTGAAGAGAGAGTAACTTTTCCGTGAACAACAGCTTTGTTAAGAATCTCTTCTTTTAATTTATCGCGTGAATTCATGCGTGAACCTTAGCCTTCTTCCTTATAAACAACGATGGATTGCTTGCTCTTTCGAACGAGTGATTTTGGTGGATTTGCATCAATTAGTGCATCAACTTCGGTACGTAATTTCGCTACTTCTAGCGCCATAGATGCAACTGCTGATTCCAATTCCATGATGCGTTTAATGCCCGCAAGGTTTATACCTTCACCAACTAAGCGTTGGATGTTACGAAGTGAGGCGATGTCGAGAAGTGAATAGCGACGACCGCGTCCTGAAGCTCTGCCTGGTGAAACTAAACCCATGCGATCATATTGTCGCAAAGTTTGCGGATGCATCCCAGAAAGTTGAGAAGCTATAGAAATTACATAAACGGCTTCATCATCTGAATGTTCATCATTACTAATGGCTAGGCCCTCGCCTTCTGTGCTAGATCTACTCGAGGATCAAATTCTTTTGTTGCTGCGGAAAATGCTTCAAGTGCTTCTTTTGCCTTCCCGTCGACTCGTTGTGGAACTTGAATTTCAACGGTAATTAATAAATCTCCGGTGCCTCGTGCAGTTTTAACGCCGCGCGACTTAATTCGCAATGTGCGTCCATTTGGAGTTCCTGGTGCGATTCGAACTGTTACTTCATCGCCATCTAATGTTGGAACTTTAATGTCTGCACCTAGTGCCGCTTCTGTGAATGTAACCGGAAGTGCCATTAATAAATTTAATTCACTACGGGAGAAAATTGGGTGCTTTACAACATTTACTGTTACAAATAAATCTCCGGGCCCAGCCGGACCTTGGCCGCCTCGACCTTTTAGTTTTATCTTCGCACCATCATTAATACCAGCAGGAATTCTTGTTGTTACTGCATTCGCTTTTCCACCTTGTGGCGCTAACTTTAAATCAAGTTCAGTCCCATAAATAGAATCTCTAAATGAAATTGTTGTTGTTGCAGCTAAATCTTGGCCCCGCCTTGGGCCACGTCCAGCGCCGAAAATTGTTCCGAAAATATCTTGGCCACCACCACCAAAGAGATCTGAAAAATCTGCATTCTGATAACCCCCGCCGCCAAAATTTGCTCCGCCTTGTGGAATTCGGCCACCTTTAAAGGCATCGCGCATCTCATCATATTCAGCTCTTTTTTTATCATCTGACAGAACTTCATAGGCCTCGGAAACCGATTTGAATTTCTCTTCAAGCTTCTTATCGCCCTTGGTCTTATCAGGATGAAGCTCTCTAGCTAGTTTGCGGTACTGCTTTTTTACTGCCGCCGCGTCATCGCTCTTTTTGACGCCAAGGATTGAATACAAATCTTTCTCGTATAAATCCTTGGCGGCCATAAGTTTAGTTTCCTGGTTAGTTTTCTGGATCAGTTACTGCGACTCGCGCCGGACGAATTACACGCTCTTTAAATTTATATCCTGGCTGAAGCACTTGGGTAACAAGTGTTTCAGTTACATCTGGTGAGGTTGCATGTATCAACGCTTCATGGATGTTTGGATCAAAAGCGACATTGACTTCGGCAAATTGAGTTATGCCTAACTTTGTTGTTATTGCAAGAAGTTGGTCTGCAACAGCTTTGAAGCCACCAGTTAATTCGCCATGTTCGCCAGCTCTTGAAATATCATCAATCACTGGAAGAAACTCGGATAAAACAATGGCAGTTGTAATTTCATTTGCAGTAATGCGATCGCGATCTACTCGTTTGCGATAGTTTGCATACTCGGCTTGAACGCGTTGTAAATCTGAAGTTAGAACTGCTACTTCATCGACTTCAACTTCAGCAAGCGCTTCATTTACCGCATCAGAGAGCTCTTTGTCAGAGCTCTCTGGAGCAGAATTTTCAGATTCGTTGGTCACTTACTTTCTTCAACAATCTCGGCATCTTCAACACCATCATCAGCTTGTGGTTCTTCCGCTGATGCAGCATTGGCTGCATAAAGTGCAGCGCCTAATTGTTGAGAAAGCTCGCTGGTTTTCTCGGTAGCAGTTTTAATTGCTGCGAGATCAGTTCCGTCGAGTGCTTTCTTGAGATCTGCAATTGCTGTTTCAACCTCTGCGCGCTTTTCAGCATTCTCACCTTCGGTAAATTTCTCAGCATTATCTTTCAAAAACTTTTCAGTTTGATAGACAAGTGAGTCACCAGTATTGCGAACTTCTGCTTCTTCACGACGTTGCTTATCTTCATCAGCGTGTGCTTCTGCATCCTTCATCATTCGATCAATCTCTTCCTTTGAAAGAGCTGATCCACCAGTGATTGTCATTGATTGTTCTTTACCGGTTCCAAGATCCTTTGCAGAGACATGGACGATACCGTTTGCATCAATGTCGAAAGTAACTTCGATTTGTGGAATTCCTCGAGGTGCGGGTGCAAGGCCTGTTAGTTCGAACATGCCTAGGCGCTTGTTATAAGCGGCCATTTCACGTTCGCCTTGGAAGGCTTGGATTTGAACTGCAGGTTGATTGTCGTCAGCAGTTGTGAAGATTTCAGAACGCTTTGTTGGGATTGTTGTATTTCGTTCAATCAACTTAGTCATTACGCCACCCTTGGTTTCAATACCAAGTGAAAGTGGTGTTACATCTAGAAGTAGAACATCTTTTACTTCCCCTTTAAGAACACCGGCTTGTAGCGCTGCACCAACTGCAACAACCTCATCTGGGTTTACGCCCTTGTTTGGTTCTTTTCCGCCAGTTAAATCACGAACTAGATCAACAACTGCTGGCATACGGGTTGAACCGCCAACCAAGACAACGTGATCAATATCCGCAATTGGAATTCCAGCATCTTTAAGAACTGATTGGAATGGCTTCTTACAACGTTCCAAAAGATCCGCAGTTAGCCCTTGGAATTGTGCACGAGTAATTGTTTCATCCAAGAAAAGTGGATTCTTCTCAGTATCAACGGTTATATATGGCAAGTTGATTGAAGTCTGCTGGGATGAAGATAATTCAATCTTCGCCTTTTCTGCAGCTTCACGAACACGTTGCATTGCCATCTTATCTTTTGTTAAATCAATTCCATTCTTTGCAGCGAATGTTTTAACCAGGTGATCGACAAGTAATTGATCCCAGTCATCGCCACCAAGGTTGTTGTCGCCGTTGGTTGCTTTAACTTCAACAACACCATCGCCGATTTCAAGAAGTGAAACGTCGAATGTTCCACCGCCAAGGTCGAATACTAAAATTGTTTGTTCGGCATCGCCCTTGTCCAAACCATATGCAAGTGCTGCAGCGGTTGGCTCGTTAACAATACGCAGAACATTTAGGCCGGCAATTTCGCCAGCTTCTTTTGTTGCTTGACGTTGTGCATCATTGAAATATGCAGGGACTGTAATTACGGCGTCGGTTACTGTGTCGCCAAGAAAACTTTCAGCATCACGCTTTAACTTCATCAAGATACGTGCGCTTATTTCTTGTGGTGTGTATTTCTTGCCATCAATATCCACGTTCCAGCTTGTGCCCATGTGGCGCTTAACTGAACGAATTGTGCGTTCAACATTTGTTACTGATTGACGCTTTGCAACTTCACCGACAAGAACCTCGCCATTCTTAGCGAAGGCAACGATCGATGGGGTTGTGCGGGCGCCTTCTGCGTTCGTAATTACAGATGGCTCGCCACCCTCTAATACTGATACGCAACTATTTGTTGTTCCTAAGTCGATTCCGACTGCTCTAGCCATTTATTGCTCCTTTTTTTCTTCTTTCAGCCTGATTTTTGACCGGCTATGGTCGAATTCTCGTCCTTGAGTCGCCCGATGTCAAAAGATTGAGCCGAGCGGACTCAAGTTGAGTTAGTCAGGTAACGCCTCCATTCGAGTAGATATTCCCGCGCCCTGGCCAAGACCCCCTTAACCTTCTCGCATGAGCTATTTGGCCATTGTTTTATATGTCTTCTCACTCTTTGCTGTGGGCAGCTTCGTGCTTCGCCTTCGACAGATGTATCAGCGAATCTCGGCTGGCCAGAGCGAGCCCGCTCGATTCTTAAATAAGGGCGATCGCGCCAAAGCAATGGTCAAAGAAATTTTGCTTCACACAAAGATGCTCCGTTTCACTGGTTCTGCAATCGCTCACTGGTTTGTCATGATCGGTTTCGTTGCCCTATTTGGCACTTTGATTACTGCTTATGGTCAATTAATAGATGCCTCTTTTGTTCTGCCAATAATTGGTGAATGGGCCCCGTACCGTTATTTTGTTTTAGCAATCGCTTGGACTACTGGAGTTGGAATAGTCGCGTTAATTGGTATTCGCCAAGTTACAAGGTTTTTCCATAAGAGTCGCACTTCAAGATTTCTCGGTTCTAAATCATTAAAAGCTTATTATGTTGAAGCCACAATTCTTGTTGTCGTTATATGTGTAATAACTTTAGATTATCTTGAGCACCAATTTTATGTGAATATCACCGCGGTACAAACAATCGCCGGCATTAAAATTTGGGTTTCAATGTTGTGGTTTGTTGTTATTGCAAATGACTTAACTATGGGCGTTGCTTGGCACCGATTCCTGGCACCAATAAATATTTTCTTCAAACGTAATCTAGATGCCAAACCTGCTTTAGGTGAATTACCGGAAATGATTTCCCACGGCAAGCCGATTGATTTTGAAGATCCTAAAGAAGATGATGTTTTTGGAATTGGTAAGAGCGCTGATATTTCTTGGAAGGGCTTGCTAGATATGGCGAGCTGTACCGAATGCGGCCGTTGTCAATCTCAATGTCCTGCCTGGCATACCGATAAACCTTTATCACCCAAGCTATTAATTATGGCAATGCGCGATCACGCGCTTACAAAAGTTGGAAGTGATGAACCTATAGTTGGAAATATAATTTCGCCAGAAGTTTTATGGTCTTGCACTACTTGCGGAGCTTGTGTAAATGAATGCCCAGTAGATATCGAACATATTGATCACATAGTTAATATGCGCCGTTTTCAAGTGTTGGTTGAATCAGAGTTCCCATCCGAGCTTGGCGGCACCTTTAGAAACCTTGAGAAAACCGGTAATCCATGGGGAGCAAATCGCGCTGATCGAAATGCGTGGATTGCTGAATGCGACTTCCCTGTAACAATTATTGATGGTGAAATTCCTGAAGATATTGAATATTTATTCTGGGTCGGATGCGCCGGCGCTTTTGAAGATCGCGCAAAGAAAACAACTAAAGCTGTTGCGGAACTTCTTTATATGTCGGGCACAAAATTTGGAGTTCTTGGACAACGAGAAACTTGTAGTGGTGATCCGGCTCGTCGTGCTGGTAATGAGTTCTTGTACCAAGTTTTATCGCGTGAAAATATTGAAACTCTGCAACAAACTTTCGGAGCGCGCGGAGTCAAGAAAGTTGTTGTTACTTGCCCCCATTGCTTTACAACAATTGGTCGTGACTATAAACAACAAGGTTTTGAATTACAGATGGTCCATCACACTCAGCTTTTAAATCAATTAATCAAAGAGGGGAAGTTGAAAACTTCACCGCATAAGAGCGATGCAACTCTTACTTATCATGATCCTTGTTACCTTGGCCGCCACAATCAGATTTACCAACCTCCTCGCGAACTTTTGGAATCAACTGGTGTTGAAGTTACCGAAATGCCAAGAAATCAGGATCGCTCATTCTGTTGTGGTGCTGGTGGAGGTCGCATGTGGATGGAAGAAACTATTGGGACACGAATTAATCTAAATCGAGTTGATGAAGCGATTGCCACCCAAGTTAAAGAGGTTGCAGTAGCTTGCCCATTCTGTCGCATAATGGTGAGCGATGGTATGAACGCGCGGGAATCCGATATCGCAGTCTTAGATGTTGCTCAAGTTCTTTTGCGAAACGTTAAAGGGTAAGTAAGAACTACTCCTGCTACTAGTCCCCCTAGATGTGCGCGCCAATCAATTCCGGGAACCGTAAAAGTAATAAGTAAGTTCACAATTATTACGCCAGTTATATTCTGGTAATTAGCACCGGATTTCTTACCGATAACAAAGAGCGCACCAAATAAGCCATAAATCGCACCTGATGCTCCGACTGCGTAAATATTGTGTGGGCCAAAATAAAGTGATGCTGCAGAAGCCGCTAAAAGTGAGCCTATAAATATGAAACCGTAACGAACTCGGCCTAAGTAGTTCTCGACCGGGGTTCCAATTGAGAACAAGGCCAACATATTAAATACCAAGTGCAACCAACCCGCGTGCGTAAGTGCGACAGTTAGAAGTCGATACCACTGTCCAGTAGATACTCCTGGGAAATATCCATTTGAATAATTCCCACCGTAGAAGAGCGCTAGTTCTGTCTGCAGGTTTGGAAAAACATATTGCGTTAAGAGAAAAGTGCCTGAAATTACAACAATCAGACTCGTTGTGAGTGATTGCTTCTCTTTCATGTAATTACTCTGAAATTGTTACAGAATTAATTTTTACCGCTTGTACTGGGCGATCTTGACCACCAGTTTTTACTGCACCAATAGCGTCAACAACTTTCTTTGAAGCTTCATCTTTAACTTCGCCAAAGATTGTGTGCTTGCGATTTAACCAAGCCGTTTCAGCAACAGTGATAAAAAATTGAGAGCCGTTTGTTCCTGGTCCAGCATTAGCCATTGCAAGAATATAAGGACGGTCAAATGCTAGTTCGCCATGAAATTCATCTGCGAATTGATAGCCCGGTCCGCCAGTTCCATTACCGAGTGGAT
>Ga0194060_10000740_pt1 | contig 23726 bp, 21 predicted proteins | sample SepL225m_MetaG_FD_163427 | JGI IMG/M metagenome (GOLD analysis project Ga0194060, IMG submission 163427) | Anoxic zone freshwater microbial communities from boreal shield lake in IISD Experimental Lakes Area, Ontario, Canada - Sep2016-L222-5m | ecosystem: Environmental > Aquatic > Freshwater >... | reverse complement strand
GGATTTTTCAATGGTGACACGTGCGGGAATAAGAAAAACAGCCAGGCGATGCCTGACTGTTTTTCTGGAGCCGTCAATCGGGATTGAACCGATGACCTCATCCTTACCATGAAGTTCCTATGTGGCTTATGTGAAGAACGTCGGTAACTCTAGCGGTAATTCTGAATCTTGTAAAGGATTCATCCACCCGCCAGGTAGACCCGTTTTTTGCCGTGCGTCAGAGGTAAGTCTGATGTTCAATTGTGAATAATATATTGTGAATCGTGTATAGGAATTATAGAGGAAATTCCGAAAAAGTTCAATGTTGTTTCGCGACTGCTTCGACCAATTTCGTTACTTCCATTTCAATTCGCTCTGCATTATATTCTTCTAACACGGCGTCCGATGTCGATTCACTGTACCTCCTGCTTTCATCTTCGTTTGGAAGACGCTTTACTTCCAATTGACAATGCCAGGTACACGAGAACCGAATGTGTCCACTTGGACGGTAATCTGAATTTGCAAAGCTGTCTCCCTTGTTTACGCGAACCCTTAGTTCTATGTATTCTGGTTTCTCTGGACTACCGTCCTCAATCTGAATGCGGGCATCGTGTCCGGCTTTGCGAAGTTCCTTCATTAACGCGGTCAGCGTTGGAGCGGCGACTTCATCTCTCCATGTATGAAACGCATTGTAACGCAGCGTATCTGTCGTTGAAGGCCTAGGGGTGTTTTGAGGAAGTGGCTTTGCTTGTTCTGCTATGGAACTCAAGGTTATTTTGAGTGCAACTAACCCTGCTGCCGATACTGTCTGTTCGCCGACTAAGCGATCCATTGATGGTAATGGTGTGTGAACTTTTGTAGGAATCTTTTTCGGAAAGATACTAATCCGTGTTTTCTTATTTGGGCGCACGGTAATTCTACTACGCGCCCCGACTCCCTCTAATTGAGCCCATTCTCCATCAGCAAAGGGTCCGCACCCATCATTGCTCCATTCGACATAAATATGTGGCATTGGGAAACAGCCGTCTCCGATTGAATCAACGGCTATAATGCGAGAATATGGAATAACGTTCATGAATTTGAAGATTGCTCTTCGTTCCTCTGGCGCATATTCTTCCCAAAATTGCCTAAACTTTTCTTCAGTTTTTGGAAGATATTTTTCTGAGAGAATAGACTCGTGACGAATCCTGTCTGCATTTCTCGAGAGTGCAATGTCGACTTCCTCTATGTAATCCCAGCTCTTTCCGTCTTCGGTTATCCAGGCGAAATGTTCACTAGTTACGACCTTCATTCCAAGTGGATGATCCATATCTTGATACTGACAAAGAATCCACTTGCTTTTGCCGGCTCGATTTGGCTCTGCAAGTGGGTAGCGCGTATCGGATGGATCCCGAATAAGCATTAATCGACCAAGAGATCCCTCCGATTTTTTAAATAATCCCTCCAATTTCTTTTTTACGGCAATGTCATGACGCAGACTCGTGGCGAGCGAACGTCGCTTCTGCTGTAGTGAAATATTGAAGAACGCGAAAAGAAGACGATCATTTGCTGCTTGAAAAAGCATGTCCTCAAGCTCGCCCCGTGACCAAACAAAAAACTCTTTGATTCCGCGAGCAACCATGGACTCTCGGAACTTCTCCCGTGCTTTCTTGCTGAGATCGCACGATGCCGCGAGCACAAAACCATATGGAGCATTTGGCATTGAGCGTAGACTTTCTGTGACGACTGAATCGATCCTAGCGGGAGATATACTCTTTTCGCGTTTGCATTGAAATATCCAAATGCGCTCTTCAGTTGTAGCTGGTATGCTTTCTTCATCCTCTTTGGTTATCTCCTCCGTATCTGAGTTGCCATCCATTTCTATTCCTCGGATATCGATACCTTCATCGCTGCCTGATCTTCCGATGGCCTCAAGACTTTTCCATTCCCGAAATCCATAAGCAAGACCTCGAATAAGATCCTCGAAGCGATGTGGTTCGAGATCTTGAAAGGGTAGCGGATTCAATGTTCTTGTCGTTTGAGGTTTCATTTAATGAAATTCTCTCATCTTTTTACTATTCCGTAAATCGATTTACTAAAGTAAAATTTTTGCTTGAAAGCATGCGTGAATCATAAAGCCGTCGGAGATTGTCCGACGGCTTTGAGACAACGTGTCTTAGCCTGTGGTTACTTTTTCTTCGGGGTCTTGAACGACTGGTTCATGAAGTTCTTCGTGGATAAGCTCAGCAATGTCCGTTTGCGTGTGATCTGGTGTCTCAATAGTTTCTGAAAGAGGCTGATTAGGCTTGGTTGGTTTTGGGCACGTTGGACACACCTTACTGTTGCGTCGGAGACGACCGTTTAGATGAGATTTCGGCTCCCATGTTTCCTTACAGACTTGGCACTGAAGCGTTAGTGGTAGAACGTAAATATATTGAACCGTCGCTGGTGATTTCATAATTTTAGATTAATCAATAGAAGGAGGAGTTGTTAAGGTCGTTACTCGGCACCATTCTCCCTGTACGTTGTTCAACGATTTCTTATTCGTTTTCCCACCTATTCATCATTTCGTACTCGAGATTTTCTACCTTTTCTTGCAGTTTGTTTAGCGCATCCATACCGATCTGTGTTTCAAGATCAAGAATATTTACAAATATTCTGAACTCGGTCTTGCACCCATTTGGACAGTCGCGTGTAATAGATGATATATCCTCCCACCTGTATGCGCAGTTTGCGAATACAGGTGTCCAGACGCACAGGCACTCGTTACAGATGAAGCTGATTCTTCCCTCGGCTCTCACGTTTAGGTTTTTTCCCTTTCGCATCCCATTGGATGGCTTCATCGGTTTTGGACTGCGCTCGATAGATCGAACGCTATCTAATGGTTCGATCGTTTGCGGTACTCTGGGTTGTTCAGATTTTGTACTGAGAAGTTGGATGAACTTCATTGATGCGGTGAATGATTTTAAGATCCCCATATTTGTTAGACGGTAGAAGAATTAAATTAGCCCATCAAAACTCAAGCTATTTAGATCATTGCGCATCTCATTGGCTGGGAAAGCGCGAACGTACTTGCTCGTCATGCGAATATCTTTGTGTCCCATACATTGCTGAATGATGGCAAGGTTTGTGCCATTTGCCAGGAGGTTGGTTGCGAACGTGTGCCGGAGTTGGTGGACGTGAAACCTTACTCCAGAGTCGTCGTTGAGTTTCTGGATGACGTGTTTCAAACCGTCTTTTGAGAGCGTCCTATCTTCTTCCTGTGACACCCACATAGATCGCGAGGAAAGGTCTCTCGTTTTGCGTGATGCGATGTAGTCCTGAATGATTATGATCGCCTCGTCGTTGATAGGGATAACGCGATTGAACTTTGACTTTGATGTCTCGCCTCTCACAGTAAGCTGACGGCGTTCAAAGTCGAAGTCTCGTACTTCCAGTGCGAGTAGTTCACCCTTGCGAAGTCCGCAGTATAAGAGAACCGCGAGGATCGCCATGTTCCGGCGGCGTATGAACTCATCGTCCCAATGAATTTGGAACCCACATGCGTAAAATAATTTATGCACGTCTTCCTTGTTCAGGAACTTTCGATCAAGGTACTCAACGTTCGGTGCCTTGATCATCTCGAACGGATTCTCTGTGATGTATTTGTTCTGCTTCAACCACTTAAAGAAACTCCGTAGTTTAGAATGATAGGTTGCTGTGGTGCTCTTCTTTACCCCTTGTACGAACTTCTTCCCGACGGGACGTGATCGTGTACGAAGATTTGTGAAGAAGGCTGTGATGAACTTAGTATCCTGAATGGTTTCCATGTTTGCGTCCGGTGCGATCGTCGTGAGGATGTGGAACGCGGCGCGATAGCCCTTGATTGTCTCTGGTCGGAGTACGGCGACGTTTTCACACTGATGGATAAACTCCTCGAACCGGTCACAGAGGGAGTTTTCGGACATAGCTTTCAGTTTTAAAAGAACAAAAAGCCGCCTACTCCGACACGATCAAGAAGATCATGTCGAAAATAGGCGGCTTGTAATTTATGATTGCGCGTGTTACCGCGACGTATGTTATTTCGCTACCTGTAGCCGTACGCTAACTACAGACGATCCGTCGGAAAACCGACGGCTAGATTCAACCTTGTGAGGAAGCCTAAGTTGTGAAGGGGCGAACAAGCGCTTGTGGGAACAGAATACGACCGTGACCGTTTCGCGTCAAGATAATATGGCTAATGTTAGCTAACTTTTTTACTTTGTCAACTTTTTATTCGCTAACCTGTGCGACGATTCTCTTGTTTTCCAAATCGTATACCTGTGGATAAGTATCCATAATTTCATAATATTTCAATAGGACATGGGTAATCAAGGCAACTCTCTAGATTGTCCGGTCTGCATCGCAATAGTCGTGTCCATGTCTTCCGTATTCCCAAGCGGATTCCACAATGTTCAATGGCTATGATTCCATAGGACGAACAAGAGGGATGGAAACGGCACACGATCCATTTACGAAGGAGTTTGGATAGTGTCATCTGATAAATTCTAATACAAAGGATTCCGGTCCATCTGCAAACAGCTTCAGACTTCATATTTCACCTGCTCTTTAGTCACCGCACGAGACTGGCACTTGGGACATCGGTTGAAGTCGATAACCTTCTTGTCTGGTATAAGCAACGCTGGAGCACAGCCAGTGCAACACATCATAGACTTTCCAAGATTGCCCATCGCGTTCCCTCCGTTGAGAAGCTCATCCTGCTTTCCATAGAACCATGTATTGCCGCAGGCACTGCATGTGCATTTTGTTTCGGAGATCTTTTTCCCTGTGCTGACATTATTTTTTTGAACCACTTCTTCTATAAGATCACTTTTGCAATGTTTGCAGTACACAGCCTCATTGGCGATGTCCTCTGCGCAGTACTGACATTTCTTCGTTTCCATATTTAGATATACGAAATAACGACGGAAACCACAATAACAATTATCGGAATGCAAACGCGTACTTGGTCAACCTTCTTTGGGCTGAAGGTTCTCTGGAGCCACGGCATGTGAAAGTCCATCAAGGAGAGACCGAATAGCGCGAGCGCGAAATAGGCGAACGGAGATATATCATCTGTCGGTTGGGGTTGAAAGAGATTGGTTAGACCACCGAGGATGAGAAGTACACCGAATACATTCCCGACCTTTGCGCCAAGCGTTCGGATATATTTCCCGTTTTCATTCGGCGTCTCAACCTCTATCGCCCTCTTGATCGGGGTTGTGCTCATGGTTTTCTGACAGTGCCTGCACTTTACCGCCTCGTCTTGTACCTCTTCGGCGCAGAATGGACATTTCTTCATATTAGCGTGGGTTTTTGAGTTAACGATTCGCGGAGAACACAAAAGGTCTCGCGAACCGGACGAGTGAACCCTTTCGAGCCACTCTCACAGCCTTTCGGATGTGAACCCACGCTAATAGGTGCCGGTCACGAGACCGTCAGTATTAGCGTGGGATTTATTGGCCATGCCGAACCTTGAGAGGTTCGGTTTAGGCTAAATTGTAAGATAAGTATATTGGATTACTCCCATTTTCGCAACCGGACCATTCTGGTAATGATGTATAATCAGTCGTTCTCTTGATGGTCTGTTTCTCTGGGCTTTACGATTGGGAAGACTGGTACACTTTCAACACTTTTTTGATTGAAAGTGTTGGTAATAGGCGCAAAGTGATATTTGAACTTTTAAACTTTTTCAGTTTGTTTCGAATAGTGCGTACCTTAGCAAAGAATTATCTTTTTACGTTGTTGTGTGCTCTCTATCTTTCTCGGAACCCCAATAGATATGACACGAGCTTGGAATCGAGGTGATCTTATTGGCTTTTCTTTCTCTTGTTCTTTTTGATGGGCGTTTTTTGTTGTCGGAAATCTTTTTTTCAGGCATAATTCTCCGCATATGATGACAAGAGGACAACCTGAAGCATTCTCACGTCTTCTCATCGACAAGGCACTTGAAGCGAGTGGGTGGAATCTCCTTGATACACAGCAAGTATCGCTGGAAGTATCCTCAACGACTGGACGCTCTGACTATATCCTTAAGGATGATCGAGGGTTTCCTATTTGCATTCTTGAGGCCAAGCGAGAAGATAAGGATCCATACGACGCAAAGGAACAAGCTCGTGGCTATGCGGAGAACTTGAAGGCTCCATTCATCATCCTTTCAAACGGGGTCGTTCATTACTTTTGGAATTTCACTCGAAAGGATCGGGAGGATGCATATCGTATTGAACAATTACCTTCACGCACAGACCTTGAACGTTTGAAGCTCAAGAACCTCCAACCACCTCGTCCGCTTCTCACGGAAAGGCTTACTCCGAGTTCCTTGGCTGGTATTGACCCAGATTTGAAGCTTCGTGGATATCAGATTCATGCACTTGATGAAGTCGCGAAGCAGTTTGACGAGGCTGGTCGTCGGAAGTTTCTTCTTGAGATGGCGACGGGTACGGGAAAGACCTTAATGTGTGCCGCGCTCATTCGACGTTTCCTTATGACTCGCAATGCCGAGCGCGTGCTCTTTGTTGTTGATCGTATTGAACTCGCCAAGCAGACGCTAGAAACGTTCGAGTTTGTTCTTCGTGACTACAAGCCGGTCATTTTTAAGACGGCACGGCACAAACCAGCGGAGTTGATGGCGTCGAGCGTGGTTATCGCTACGATTCAGTCTCTTTTGGTTGATCGACGCTATCGTGAAGTCTTTACGCCGTATCACTTCGACCTTGTTATCAATGACGAGGCGCATCGTTCCATCTACGGTGACGCTCGGGAAGTTTTGCAGTTCTTCCAGGCGACGCGTGTCGGCCTTACCGCAACGCCAAAGGCGTATCTCAAGAACATTGATCTTACCCAGCTCGCAGAAGAGAATCCAAAGGGTTTGGAGGCGCGTCAGTTGCGCGACACGTATCATTATTTCGGCTGTGAGCCAGGATTGCCAACGTACCGGTACGATATCGTTGATGCGGTGAAGGATCCCGAAGGCCCATTCCTTTGCTTACCCAAGATTTGGGATATTCGCTCGGAGATCACTACGAAAGCCCTTGAAGAGGGAGGATGGACGGTAACAGTTAATGAGCAGGAGGAAAGTTTCAAAATCCGCGACCTTGAACGAAAGATTTTTACACCGGAACGCAACAAGCTCATCTGTGAGCAGTTCTTTAAGAATGCTCTTCGCGCACCGGATGGAAAGATCGGCAGGACTATCATCTTCGCGGTGAACCAAACTCATGCCACGACGTTAACGAAGATGCTGAATGCGATGCAGCCGGAAATTGCGATCACTATTACATCGCGTATTCCAGAAGCTGCTGCAATTGCGAAGGACTTCCGCGATGGCAAGCGTGAGGAGCGTGTTGCGGTGTCTGTGGATATGCTCTCTACTGGCTATAACTGTACAGACATCCTCAATATCGTCCTTGCACGACCAATCTTTTCTCCAACGGAATATATCCAGATTAAGGGACGCGGTACACGTCTTCATACGTTTAAGGTTGGAAATACCGCGTACAAGAAGGAAAATTACCTCATCCTCGATTTTTGTGGCGTTGCTGAGTATTTCGAGGATAAATACGACTATACTGTTCCGTTGAACGTGCCGCGAATTGCGAAGGATTCAAAAGCGAAGAAGGTTTCGACCGGCGAGGTTATGTTTGAGGGACAGGGATCGGTGACGGATCCTGTTCCTGGAGATGAGCCGAAACCCGAGATTCCTATTTGGTCTGGAACGGACATTGTTCAAACAACTGAGGTGAAGATTGTCGGGCCGGATGGAGAAAAAGTGGATGTGATGACGTTCCGTGGATCGTACGAGAAGGACATTAAGGAGTTGTACAAGAAAGATGGGGCATTCAAAGTTGCGGTGGATGGAGAGGATGACGACATGATTGAGACGATCATGAGCGAACGGTTTTTCAACCGTCCGAATATGTTCTATACGCCTGGAAAGCTCGTACAAGCGTACGGCGTTCCCGCTCCAACACCAACGTTCGTCTACGGGCCTTTGGGAAAGAAGGAGATTCCAACGAAGGAGCGGATCGTTGAGGATACTGTCGAGACTATTGCGGCACAGTTCAACCTTCGTTTCAACGATCAACGCTGGGTGGATGCCATTGTGAAGATGCTCGTGGATGATAAGGATGCTCGTCGTCGCTTCAACTCTCGAGACATGACAATCTTTAACACGAGCCAGTTCAATGCACTCGGTGGATTGGAAGGACTGTTGGCGTTTAATGAGCGTGATAATGTATTTGAGGCGTTACGCCTTGCGCCGATTGTCCGCCAAGCGGATTTGGCAGAATTTTAAAACCCTATGGCATTAACGCGCTCCCAAGATCTTTTTACATCCTCCGACCTCAAGTCAAAGATCGACCAACTCATGAACACGCTCTACTCGGGTGGCGTGAACAATCCTATCGATGCCATTGAGCAGATTTCCTATTTGCTCTTCCTTCGGATTCTTTCCGAGCGCGACGAACAGCTCGCGCGACTTGACCCGAGCTATAAACCAATTTTCTCTGGTGAATGGTCAAAGTATTGCTGGGGAAACTTCGTCACTCTCACAGGAGATGCATTATTTGACGCCGCGCGTGGAGCGATTGAGAACATTCATCAGCTTCCGAACCTTTCCGAAACAGGAAAGCTTCTTTTTTCTCGCGCGACGCTCAAGATTTATGACCGTCCAACGCTTCGCGCTATCATTCAGACGATCCACTCGATGGAGCTCAAGCCTCTTCAGGGTATCGACATCAAGGGTGATGCCTATGAGTATTTGTTGAGCAACCTTTCCATGCAGGGCAATGCCGGACAATTCCGCACTGCACGACACATCATCGCTATGATGGTGGAAATGGTCGCGCCACAGCCTGGCGAGCGTATTTGCGATCCTGCCTGCGGAACCGGTGGATTTTTGATTGCCGCTTTTGAATATATTAAACGGACGCACACGCCAAAGGGTTCCGTCGCCAAGGGGCAAATTACTGGCGAGGAACTTTCATCCGCTCAATGGAAATTTCTTGAGGAACAGTCATTCGCTGGTTTCGATAACGACGCGAACATGGTGAAGGTGGCAATCATGAACCTGTATCTTCACCAACTCGAAAAGGCTCGTATTCTTTTCTACAATCCGCTCACCGATCCTCGCCACTACAGTGACCGCTACGACGTTATTCTCGCGAATCCTCCCTTCGCCGGCTCTATCCAGCAAGAAAGCATTCTGGCGGACATTAACCTTCCAACCTCCAGTACCGAGCTTCTGTTCTGTAAGTGGTTCATCGATCACCTCGTTGACGATGGTCGTGCTGCCGTTATCGTCCCTAATGGTGTTCTCTTCGCCTCAAATCGTGCCGCGAAAAAGATCCGCGAACTTCTCCTCGACACCTGTGAACTCCAAGCTGTCATCAACCTTCCCTCTGGTGTCTTTAAACCCTACTCTGGCGTGGCTACAGGTATTCTGGTCTTCAAGAAAGGCGGTAAGACGAAGGATGTTTGGTTCTATGACTTGAAGGCAGACGGCTACACGCTGGATGATAAGCGGCAACCGATAGAGCAAAATAATATTCCTGATGTTCTTGCGGCATGGCCTGAACGGAAGGTAAGCGTAAACAGCTTCTTGGTTAACGTGGATACCATCAAACAGAATGAGGATTTTAGTTTGGGAATCGGGCGTTACCAGGTGAATGAGCTAGTCGAGACAATCCATCGTGATCCAAAAGAAATCCTGCAAGAAATCATCAAGCTTGAACAAGAAATAGCTTCTGATGTTGAAAGTCTGCTCAAGCGACTTTAGTATGGATAAAAAAGACTGGAAAAGCTATAAACTTCATGAACTTTGCGATATTCGAATTGGAAGAACTCCTCGACGTGACCAACCGAGGTTCTGGGGAGGGAAAAATATCTGGGTTTCTATTCGAGACTTAGGAAAAAAGAGTTTGATCTCCGATAGTCGAGAGTATATTTCGGATATCGCGGTGAGCGAGGTAATGGGCGACCCTATTCCCGTTGGAACACTGTTATTCAGTTTCAAATTGACCATTGGCAAAACGGCTGTAACCACAGTTCCGCTGTATACGAACGAGGCGATTGCCGCATTTGTTATAAAAGATGACCAGATTGTTGATCGGGACTATTTACGATATACACTCAATTCCAAAAGTCATGAAGGCGGCGCGGAGACCGCTGTTCTTGGAAAGTTGTTAAATAAGGAGAAGTTAAGGAACATAATAATTGAAGTACCTCCACTAAATATCCAAAAAGATATCGTTCGTATTCTTTTTTGTGTTGATAGCATAAAAGAGAAGCGGAATGCCACCAATCATCTTCTTTCAAGCTTTGCTCCGGCATTATTTCGTAAGATGTTTGGTGATATTGAGACTCGACGATTCCCGTTGAAGAGACTTGATGAGGTTGTGATTGTGAAGGGTGGAGGAACGCCGTCAAAACAGAACGAGAAGTTTTGGAATGGATCCATCCCGTGGGTATCGCCAAAAGATATGGGAAGTGAAGCTATTGAAGATACTGAAGATCACATAACCGAAACCGCCATCTCGGAATCTACGACAAATTTGATACCTCAAAATTCATTACTGGTGGTTACTAGGAGCGGAATTCTGAAGCATACAATACCGATCGGGATCAATGTAAAACCAATGGCGATCAATCAGGATATTAAGGCGTTGATTCCTTCAGAAGAAATGAATACGTCCTTTTTGTTTTGGCAGTTACGTAGTTTTGAGCAAGACCTTTTGAAGTTGGTTAAGACCGGCGCGACCGTTCAGAGTCTGAATACAGACTCGCTCATGAGCTTGAAAATCATTGTTCCGCCCATCTTGGAGCAATTGGAATTCGCGAAACGGATTGAAGAATTTACAAAGATTAAGATTAAGCAATCGTTACGAGGTCGTTTGATCGATGAGGCGTTTTCGGCGTTGATCGCGGAGTTGCTATAAGTAGCGCTCATAAGTTTTAGTAAAATAATTATGCCGGATGAACGACGGGGCATGTATGAGCCTGGTGATATCGCTTTTAAACTTTCTCGTGTGATATGGCAGTTTAAGATTGGAGATAATATCATTTATAATTTCAGAATATTGAACGAACTGTTGATGCAACAAAACGAAAGTGGGACGTTGTTTCTTAATAAGCCGATCGTGATTATTGCCGCTTCGATTATTGAGGCCATGATCGTGGACTTCATTGCCCGTCTTGACGGCAGTACGAATGATTTTCCTGTCGCCGCTAGTCACTTCATGAATCAGCTTAAAGATAAGTTCAACGAAGATAAGCGAACGCATAGGAAAAAAGATAGAAAATATCCCAAAAGACTCCCAAATTATGAGTGGAAAGAGATGGTGGGCTTATTGAAGAAACATGCATTTTTAGGCTTCGAAGATGCCTTCTACGATATATTAGTTAATATTGGATACCTACGAAATAGAGTTCATATTCAAAATTATCATTCCAATTTTGAGGTTGATGAGCATGCCGCTTTTAGTGCAGAACGTGTTCATAGAGTCTTACGAGCTATGGAAACCGTCTTGGATGGCTTGTATCTTAACTATCCGAGACAACGCCTTCTGGAAGCAGACATGAATGGGAATCGTGATGCTTGGTTAGAAATTCTTTCTCAAAATACAGCCCAACCTAACTAACAGAGATATGAATGAACAGAACGAAGAGATCCCACAATCGGGTACCGTGGCAAAAGTCATGAGAGGAACTCTGCAAACTTTGGGTGGCATTGTTCCTTTAGCGGGTGGCTTAATTTCTGCTGCGGCGGGAGCGTGGTCTGAGCATGAACAAGAACGAGTGAATAACTTTTTTAGATCATGGGTAGGAATGCTTGCAGATGAGATCAAGGAGAAGGAAAAGACAATCATCGAAATTCTTGCGAGATTAGATATCCACGATGAAGAAATTTCAAAGAGGATTCAGAGTACTGAATATCAATCATTACTTAAGAAAACCTTTCGTGATTGGTCTGGTGCGGAAAGCGAAACAAAGCGGGTATTTATAAGGAATATTCTTTCAAACGCTGCTGCTACGAGTTTGGCGAGTGACGATGTATTGCGTCTCTTCATTGATTGGATAAATACATATTCTGAATTACATTTCCAGGTAATTGCAGCTATTTATAATAGCGGTGGAATTTCGAGGGGTGCCATTTGGAGCAAGATCGGTAAGGGTGTGACCAGAGAAGATTCGGCGGATGCCGATCTGTACAAGCTTCTGTTCAGAGATTTGAGTACTGGAGGCATCATCAGACAACATAGAGAGACGACTTATGATGGAAGTTTTCTTAAAAAACAACCAGGGAAAAAGACTCACACTTCCTCTCGTGAAATGACTTCAGCGTTTGATAACAGCGATTCATACGAACTCACTGGACTGGGAGAACAATTCATTCATTACGCTATGACGGATTTGCCGTTGAAAATTTCTTATAATCCCGATGAGTCTCACGGGATTGATGATGTCTAGAATATTATGCTAACGAGTATTGATAGACTTTTGTTCGAAAGGTTGTTTAGTATGAATGGTGGTTACGTTCTCGATTTCTCAAATCGCTCTTTTCAAAACTTTATCCTTGAAAGCGTTGGAATTGATATTTATGAAGAAAAGTACTGCGCGAATGGTGATTCAAAAGCAAATCGACTTAGAACACTTCTTCAGATTGAAATGGATACGATTGCAAGTACAATATTAGAGGCTTTGTGTGAACATTGGAGAACTATCAAGGTCGTTAATTTCTCAACAATAACGTCTCAGGAACAATCCCTATATGAGAGCTGTCTTGCTGTTGTAACTAAACTTAAACGTGGAAGCTTATTGGAGAATATCTCGGTGATTAGGCCAAATTCGGACGATGCTAGTTTTGCTGTGTTGGCTGTGGCGGTTAGGGATTTGATTGAGCAAGATAAGCCCGAAGAGGCATTGGACAGGTTACACACTTTTGCGATGAACTATATGAGGGTTCTGTGCGACCGACATGAGATTTCATACGCGAGAGACACGAATCTTAACGCTATTTTTGGAGGATACGTGAAGAAGATTAAGACGCTGGGTTTGATAAAAACGGATATGGCGGAAAGAATATTATTAAACACCATTCAGGTGATGAGTGGCTTCAATGACGTAAGAAATAACCACAGCCTGGCTCATGCAAATCCTTTGCTGGGCTATGATGAAAGTGTTCTTATCTTTTCAAATATTTCTGGCGTCATTCGATTTCTCGAACATATTGAAAGCCAATAAAAAATTAATTGGTATGTCAGTGTTGGATCTTCCCCTCCCGATCTATGCAAAGGATATAGGCGAGGTCTTGGTGCATGCCGATGAAGATGCGCATGTTGACGGTGGTGCCATCGACGCGGAAGTGACCGAAGGTGGTGCAACCTTCGAGTCGGAGTTGGAGGAGTGGATAGACTGGGCTGTCTTTCTTGTCGATGGAGATGCCGTTTTCTCTCGCCATTTCTTTCATTGTCTTCCAGGTGTGTCTTTCTAGTTTGCCGAGCGTCGCGTACAACCGTTCTAATTCCTCGCGTGCAAGCTTAAGAATGCAATACTTCTTGGTATCGCACTTTGAGAAGCTGAATCGAACTTTGCTTTCGGGATAGTGCTGTGGCTCCTGGATAGTCTCGCGGACTTTGATCGCCATAGCGACTACGCGGAGACGTAGTAATTTGCGTAGTAGCTCTTCAGGCCTTCGGGCGTGATCTCTCCATTGACGATGCCGGAAAGGTATACCTGTTTCCATGGAAGATGGTTGTGGGTAATGTTCACGAGTTCATGCGAGGCAAATTTGCCGTAGAGCGACCACACGTCTTCGAGGATGGATGTGATTTCAGTTGAGAGCGTGCTAACGCCATCCATTGCCATTTCGACAGGAGCGTTGCCAAACTTTTTTAATTCCTGATAAACGGATGGAACAACAGGTCCAAACTTCCAAGCTTCGATTCTGTCACGAAAAAGAAGCGTGTCGTTCAAGGACAGGCTTACTGCCTGGGCGAAGTATAAGAGTTTTTGAAGTTTGAGGTTTGTCAGTCCTTCGGCAATTCCGCCGTCGTCAACGAATTCGGTATTTGCCCGGTCTACAAACCATTTGGCAACGCTCAGGGCGTTGGTCGTATATGTTTCGAGCATACGAGCAAAGTAAAGAATAGATTGCGTGTAGTATAGCCTGCTTTTTCTTGCCCGTCTTTTTTCTCGTCATTTTCCTTCATTTATATGGCCTTTCTTCACACGAGCAAATGATTCCGGCGATAATGCATTATCGGTCACTGTGTTCGGCCTCGAATTTTATAGTCCGTGATTAGACAGGCTTAATGCGATTAAAGAAGGACTCACGACCGTTTGAAGAGAGAATATCATTTCTTCCACATCTTCTTCGTTAAGCGCTATGACCTCTCCTTTTTTGAAGTTTTTTATACGAACATCCGCTCGTATACTAATATTATCTCCTGCTTCTGCCATTGCAGGTAAAGATGCGATGTCTTTTCCGCCAATGACGACTTTGAGAACATGAAATGTGAGGGCGATATCTTGTTTTGCTATACCCTGATGATGCCTAATGGCGATTCTCACTTGATTAAACGCGGATATTATTTTTTTAACATCATCTGTGATGGGGAATTTTGCTATCTTTGCAGGCACTGTTAATGAATTATTTTGTTCAATGAGTCGGATTTTTTCGGTGACATATTGCTCGATATATTGCTGAATGTTTTCCTCTCCGATCAATGGACGTGTGATGAATATTCCTCCTTCTGTTTTTATTATTTGAATCGCGATTAATTTATCCACAAAAGACATGAAATCTTCGAAAATACCTGAGAAACAATCTCTTGTTTGTCGTTCGGCGACTCCGTCTGTTTTTACTGTCTCTGAAACACGAAGATCGATAATAGCTCCGGGCCTTTGGCTATTTGCGAGGGATACATAAGTTGGTTCGTCGAGCGCGCGTAATACAACTCGCATGTCGTGAAGACGTCGAGCTGCGCAATCGATAAAGATATTTAAGAATTGTTCTGGATTTAGGGTTACTGTACCCTTTGGTTCATCTGGTTCCATAGGAGATCTTGGACTAAATCTTATCCTAATGTGTTATAACATTTTTATGTGATGCTGACTCGTCCATTGGGTGCTTGCCGATCTGGCTGCGGAGGTGCTCTGCGCTGGCGGCGAGGTAGATGGTGGTTGTTTTGATGTCGGAGTGACCCATCATTTTGGAGAGGCTGTAGATGTCGCATCCGCCTTCGAGCATCATGGTGGCGAAACTGTGGCGGAGCTTGTGGGCGGTGAAAGGGATTCCTGAGGCTTGGTTCATCTTTTCGACGAGTCGCTTCATGCCCGTGCCGGTGAAGCCGAGGTTGCGGTTGAGCGAGGCGAAGAACTCTGGGCATGTCTTGTTGAGTCGTCTACGTTCCACGAGGTAGCGCTCCAAGCTTTCCGCCAGGCTTCCGCAGATGGGAACGACGCGATCCTTGGATCCTTTTCCTCGTCGGATGAAAATCGACCGATTTAAAACGTCTACGTCGGAATAGGTGAGGGATAGTAGCTCTTGCTTCCGAAGACCGGCATACAGGAACATGGCGAAGATGGCGTGGTTGCGGTACCGGAGGAACGAATACGGATACGGCATGTTGTAGGCGGTTTCGAGGATTCGCGTCGCCTCCTGCCTGGTGAGCTTCGGCGGAAGCCTCCTGTCCATTTTTGGCATCTCCATGTTGTCCGCCGGGTTTATTTCCATGTGGCCTTCGTTGACGCACCAGCGAAAGAACACGGCGAAGGTTTTGTGGTAGGTGATATAGCTGTTCGCTGTCCAATGCCTTACCGTCCTGCCATTGAGCATATACCGCTTAAATTGCGTCTCTGACACCTGGTCGAGCGTTTCGACGACCTCCGACCGGGTAAACAGGTTGATCGCGTTCCTGTAGCGTTTTATGGTCGATGGGGAGAACCCCCGGATAAACTTCTGGTATTCGCAAAACTGGCTGAGCGCGTGTTCGATCTCCATAAACAAAAAGCTCTGACGTTATTTGAACATCAGAGCCTTTTGGAGCCGACGAACAGGATTGAACTGTTGACCCCTTCCTTCTTTTGCACCCCCGTTTCTTCTGTGCCACTTATGGCGGAGGAATAGACTGTATCTTGAGCTTTCTCTTGCGAGTGAAGCTCCCCTTGTCAGTCGTTCGGGCGCTCGCCCTACGGGCTCACGCCACGGTCTTGGCCTTGTGACAGGCTATTAACCGTAATTCGGGATTCGCGATACCGTTTCCAGTACCGTGGGCAAACCCTATTCGGGTCACCATGGAAGTGCTCTACCACTGAGCTACGTCGGCGTAGTCTTGAGTCTACCCAAAGGAACATTGCGCGTACCGCTATAACCCTTATGGTACAGCGCCCTCATTGTAATACACAGGGTCACTGCGTGACCTCTTTTTGTATGGAAGTGGTGTCTATCTCTCACCAAACAGGCGAAACGCCTGTACGGTTAGCGATATTACCATTCATACAAGTAGACCTGTTTATTACCATGGATGCGCTCTACCAACTGAGCTATGACGGCCCACGCTGAAACCTCTCAAAATCGCGATCTTTCGGGTCGGGCCTGCGCGCTTCGCTCTCCGTACGTTTGAGTACGGTTCGCTCCAGTGCTCGGCCCTCGCCGAAATCTCATCAATTTTGAGAGGTTTCAGCTGCTTCGCCTTGCACGTGCGACTCGATCCGCCGGAACTATACCAGAGGCTCCGCGGGTTGTGAAGGCTTGGGGATAAGCTTGGCGAGACGGGCCTCGAAATCGGGGATTTTTTGGTTGTCCGGGTTGGATTCCTTGAGCAGGGCGATCCCTTTCTGGGCGTCGATGGTCAGGCGCACCTCGATGGCGCTCTCAATATAGAGATCGAGGAACTTGGGGTTTCCCGGGCGGAGGGCGACGACATTGCGGAGATAGTCGACCGCCTTGCGCGTATTCCCTTCGGCGAGTTCCACGTCGGCGAGGCTCATCTGGACGCTCGGGTCGTCCTTGGACAGGCGCTGGGTGAACAAAAGTGTCTCGCGGGCCTGGGCGTACTGCTTGTTGGCGAGGTACAGGTTGCCGAGTCCCTCGTATGCCTTCACGTGCTTCGGGTTGTGGCTGATCACCTCGATGTAGCGCTTTTCCGCGGGGATGTATTCCTCCTCGCTCACCAGGTTCTCCGCCTCCTCGAGCAGGCGCTTGATCGTGTCCGCGTTCACGGCGTGCGAGCCGTCGGGCGCGGAGTGCTTCAGCTTCTGGTAGTACTGCTCCATGGCGTACAGCTTCTGCACGGCGCGGCGTCCCACCTTCGAGACGCTCGACACGCCCTGGCGCGCCACCTTGGCCGCCGCCCCCATCTTCTGCGCCCCGATGCGCTCAAACTTCTGCAGGATGATCTGCTCCTTCACGCGCTTCACGCGCTCGGAAGGGATCGACGCGACGTCAATCATCCTGAGCTGCGAAACCTTGCGTGCCAAGACGACTCCCGCGATGACGAGGGAGAGGGAGAGAAGAACGAGTGAGACAATGGGCCAGAGCATAGTTATGCGGCGCGCGCTTCGAGCACGCTGACCGCGGCTTCAAGGATTTTTCCAAACTCGGACAGCTTTACCGACGCGCCGCCGACGAGCAGGCCGTCGACCTCGTCCTCGCGGAGGAACGCATAGGCGTTCGCGCCGTCGACGCTGCCGCCGTAAAGGATCGAGACCTGCGATGCCTTCACGCCCGGCAAAAGGTCGGCGACAAGCGAGCGGATGAACGCGTGCATGGAAACCGCGTCGGCAGGCTGTGCCGCCACGCCCGTCCCAATCGCCCACACCGGCTCGTACGCCACGAGGATGCGCTCCTTGTGCCGCAAATGCAACCCCTTGAGCGACCCGCGCAGCTGGGTTGCGACGAATTCCCTGGCATTGTCCGTCGAGGATTCCCCGACGCAGACAATCGGGACGAGACCCGCGGACAGCGCCGCAACGATCTTCTTGCCGACCGCCTCGTCCGTCTCGCCGAACAGCCGGCGACGTTCCGAGTGCCCGAGTATCACATGCGACACACCGAGCTCCACCAGCATCCGCGTCGACGTCTCGCCGGTGAACGCGCCCGCCTCCTCCCAGAACACGTTCTGCGCCCCGAGCGCCGCGTGCGACCGCGCCACGATCTTCCGCACCTCGCCAAGCGCGACGGCAGGAGGACAGACGACGACCTCGGGAAGCTGCTTCTTTCCCTTCAGCGCCAGAAGCACGCCGCGAGCCAGCGCGACGGACTCGCGGGAACCGACGTTCATTTTCCAATTTCCAACAATCGTTTTCATATTGGTCTTAACATTGGCTGATGGGGGCGGAGGACACAGGGCTCCCGCCGCCCGGAGCGAGGCATCAGCCGGAGTGAGGACGGTGGGATGTTCCGCAGCTGGGGCCCCATCAGCTGGCGGGGTTCCGGTCAATTAGAGTCCGGCTTCTTTTAGGAACGCCTTGCCATCCTTGAACGGCCCGATCGCGGCCACGCTCATCTTCGTCATGTCGAGAATCTCCTGCGCGGCCTTCTTCACGTCGGACGTCTTCACCGCGTCGATTTCCCTCATGCGCTCCTCCGGCGTCAGCGCCTTGCCGAGGATGAGCTCCTGGCGGGCGTACCAGTCGGCGCGGCTGGAGGAATCCTCGAGCTTGAGCAGGATGCGGCCGCGGAAGTGGTCCTTGGCCTCCTTGAGCTCGCGCGGCGTCACGCCGGTCTTCTTGATCTTTTCGACCTCGGCGAGAATCGTCTTCGTGGCCTCGGCCAGGCGCGCCTTGTCGAGCCCGGAGCGAATCACGAACGTGCCCACGTCATCGTACGTGGAATTCTCGGCGCGGACGAAGTAGCACAGTCCCTTCCGCTCGCGGACCGAGATGAACAGGCGGGACGACATCGTTCCGCCAAGGATCGTCGCCATGAGCGACACCGCGGCGTTGCGCTTGTCGCCGGCGCCGAACGACGGGAACCCGAGCGCCACCTGCAGCTGGTCGACCGGCTTGTTCTGGACGAGGCACGGGGTGGTCGCGTTGGGCGCATGGGACGCATTTGGCTCATAGGGCGCATATGTTGCCGCCTTTGGCTTCGCCTTCACCGTCCCGAACGTCTTCTTCACGAGCGCGAGCGTCGCCTTGTCGACCTTGCCCGCGATGGCGATGACAATCTTTTCCGGCGCGTAGTGCTCGTCGCGGAAAGCGATCACCTGATCGCGCGTCATCGTGCGCATGGTCTCGGGCGATCCTGCGATGTCCCAGCCGAGCGTCGAGCCCTTGAACATGACCTGCTCGAGCATCTCCTCCACGTGCATGATCGGGTTGTCGTGGTACATGTTGATCTCCTCGATGATCACCCCGCGCTCGCGGTCCATCTCCTCCTTGTCGTACTTGGAGTGGAACATCATGTCGTGGATCATGTCCACGGCAAGCGGCAGCTTCTCGGCCGCGATGGTAATGTAGTACCCCGTGTAGTCCTTGCCCGTGAACGCGTTGTACTCGGCGCCCACCGCGTCGAGCCCGCGCGAAATGTCGAGCGTCGTCGGACGCCGCTTGGTTCCCTTGAACATCAGGTGCTCGATGTAGTGCGACGCGCCGTTGATTTCCGGATACTCGAACCGCGACCCGACCTTCACGAGGACGAGAACGGTCGCCGCCTGCGTGCCAGAGTACGGCATCAGGTGCACGCGCATGCCGTTCGAAAGGACGATGGGCTTTTTCATAGCTTGGAGGAAAAATAGGATTCAAGGTCGGCGATCGCGATCCTCTCCTGCTTCATCGTGTCGCGGTCGCGGACGGTCACCGCGTTGTCCGTGATCGTGTCGAAATCGACGGTCACGCAGAACGGGGTGCCAACCTCGTCCTGTCGGCGGTAGCGCTTGCCGATGGACTGCGACGAGTGATGGTCGACGCGCCAGCGCTTGGCGAGCTTCTGGGCAAGAGGGAGGGAGATCGACGTGAGCTCATCCTTCTTCGACAGAGGGAGAATCGCGATCTTCACCGGCGCCAATCGATAGGGAAATTTCATGACGACGCGCACGTCCTCTCCGCCGTCCGCGGTCGGGGCCTTCTCCTCGGAGTAGCTCGAGAGGAGCAACGCGAGCAACGTGCGGTCGAGGCCGAACGACGGCTCGATCACGTGCGGAGTGATCTTGCGCTTGTTGTCGTCGGGATCCGTGTACTGGAGGTTCTCGCCGCTGAACTGCGCGTGCTGCGTCAGGTCGAAGTCCGTCCGATACGCGGCGGCCGCGCACAGCTCGCCCCAACCCCACGGGAAGGCGAACTCGATATCCGTCGTGCCGCGCGAGTAATGCGACAGCTCATCGGCCGCGTGGTCGCGGAACCGCAGCTTGTCGGCATGAATCCCGACCGTCTCGGACATGAACGCCATCGTCGACTTCTTCCAGTCCTCGAACAGACCCTTCCACTCGGTCGCCTCGGGGTCGAAGAAATATTCGATCTCCATCTGCTCGAACTCGCGCGTGCGGAAGGTAAAGTTTCCCGGCGTAATCTCGTTGCGGAACGACTTTCCAATCTGCGCGATGCCGAACGGGAGGCGCATGAGCTGGCTCTGCACGACGTTCTTGAAGTTCACGAAGATTCCCTGCGCCGTTTCCGGTCGCAAATAGATGTCCGCGCCCTCGCCGTCGACCACGCCCTGCTTCGTCTTGAACATCAGGTTGAAGCGCTTGGCCTCGGTCCAGTCGATCTTCTTGCACGCCGGGCACGCGATGGCCTCGGCCATCATCCGCGGCTGCACTTCCTCGAGCTTGATCCCCGCGACGGCGTCGACTCCCAGCTTGTCCTCGAGAAGCTTGTCGCCGCGGAACCGCTGGTGGCACGCCTTGCAGTCGACGAGCGGGTCGGTGAACGACGAGATGTGTCCCGACGCCTCCCACACGCGCGGGTTCATGAGGATCGCCGCGTCGAGCCCGACCATGTCGAGCCGCTCGTGCACGAAGATCTTCCACCACGCCTGCTTCAGGTTGTTTTTCAATTCGACCCCGAGCGGACCGTAGTCCCACGAGTTCGCAAGCCCGCCGTAAATTTCGGATCCGGGAAAGATAAAGCCGCGCTGCTTGCAGAGCGCGACGAGCTTGTCCATCGTTATGTCTGATGCCATAGAGTGATTGAGTGGTGGAGTGATTGAGTGGTGGAGTTCCTTCATCACTCCACGACTCCATCACTTCATCACCTTTCTTAAACCGTCATTATTTCCTTCTCCTTCTGGTCGCAGATCGACTCGACGAGCTCGGTGAACTCCCTGGTGACGCGGTCGAACTCCTCGAGCATCTTGAACTTCACGTCCTCGGCGATCTCCTTGTCCTTCTCCTGGCGCAGCACCTCGTCGCGGCAGGACTCGCGGACGCCGCGGAGGGCAATGCGGCACTCCTCGCTCTTTTCCTTCATGATCTTCACGAGCTTCTTGCGCGTCTCCTCCGTCATCGTCGGCAGGTTGATGCGCACGATCTGGCCGTCGACGGCCGGGCTCACGCCGATGTCGGCGTCGCGGATCGCCTTCTCGATGGCCTGGAGGAGGCTCTTGTCCCACGGCTCGATCACGATCGTCTTCGCGTCCTGCACGGAGATGGACGCGGTGGACTTCAGGTCCATGTTTTCGCCGTACGCCTCCACGCGGATGTTCTCGACGAGCTGCGGGCTGGCGCGGCCGGTGCGCAAAGAGGACAGCTCGTTCTGGAGGTGGTCGACGGCGAGCTGGAATTCGGATTGTTTGGTTTGGACGAAAGGATGCATACGGCGAGTTGCGAATAACGAATTTGTTACTAAATTGCGTATGACACGAATGGCAACGAACGTAACGAATTCTTTGGGGCTTTGGTCCCAATCGAATTATTTCGACGGGGCGACGAGGCCTAGGTAATAAACGGTCGGGTCGGTCGGGTCGAGAAGGATGGCCGAGGGGTTGCGGAGGGATGGGATCTTGGTCGTCGTCCACTTGATGCCGCCGTCTGCCGAACGATAGAACGTACTGCCCGCGGCGTAGGCGATGGTGTCGGCGTTGGCGGGATCGATGGCGACGCTCGGGATGAGCACCTGGCCCGGGGCGGACAGAAGCTGGAGGCCTTCCCAGGTGGAGCCGAAGTCCTTGGAGCGGATGAGGCCGTAGCCGGTGGCTGCGACCACGACGCCGCCGGTCTTGTCCTGCGCGACGCCCGCAACCTTAGCCGTATTCTTCAAATCTTTCAACCCATCCTTGATCTGCGTCCAGGTGACGCCGGAATCGACGGTCTTGTAGAACCCGCCTCCGTACGTCGACGCGAGCACCACGCGACTGTCGGCGTTGCTCACCAGGATGCCGGTAATCTTTTCCGCCGACGACGTGGACGTCTGCCAGGTCGCGGTGGCGTCCTCGCTCTTCAGCACGTCGCCGTTCGAGAGACCGATCCAGATCACCTTGGAGTCATACCAATCGACCGCGAGCGACGAAATCGTCACGCCGGTCCGGGTCTCGACGTACGCGTCGGGATTCGCCGAGCGGAGACAGTCGGACGACTTGAACAGGTGCTGGCCCTTGGCGACGTACACGACGCACACGTTGGTGGGGTCGACGGCGATCGCGCCGATCGCCCCCTCGCGCAGTCCGGGATTGCGCGCCTGCTGCCAGGACGCGGCGCCGTCGAGCGAGTAAAGCAGTCCCGCGGCCTTCGTTCCGGCGTAGACGGTCTGGTTATCCTGCGGATCCATGGCAAGCGCGAGTACGTCGGTGGTCGCAATCGACCCCGTGCCGTTCGCGGACACGATGGCCGTCTGCTGCGTCCATGCCGTTCCGCCGTTCGTCGTCTTGAACACTCCGCCGTCGGCCGAACCCGTCTTGCCAACGCCGCCGAAGCATCCGGCGCCAGTGAGCGCGACCGCGGAAAGGATAAGGGCCAGTTTTGAAATGCGCATAAAGATATTTATTTTGTACACGTTTCCCCTCCTCATAGGGAGGAGGGGTCAGGGGTGGTCGTCGCGACGTATTATATGACCGCATGCTCCAGCGCGAGCTGCGGATTGACGTTGTGCTCGGCAGATTCGCGGGACTCGCGGAGACGATCGAGAACGCCGATGAATCGCGCGTCCCCCTCCAGCATCTTCTGCCGCGCGGCTTCCTCCCACGCGTCGAGAATGCGCTCGAGCGCGGTGGCCTTGTCGGCCTCGGTCTTCGGGAGCATCGCGGCCACGAGGGCGAGGCGGCGCGGAAGCGAGGCGGCCATGATCGCGTGGAACGCGGCGGCGGCGGTCTCGCGCTCGGCGCGGTAGCCGCCGTCGGTGAGCAGTCGAATCGCGATGCCCGGGCAGCCGTTCGACATCGTCGCCAGGTGCGCGGCCTCCTCCTTGTCGAGTCCGCGACGAACGAGAGACGTCGCGATCGTGTCGGCGGAGACGAAGTTGAATCGGATCACCTGGCAGCGCGACGCGATCGTCGCCGGGACGGACTCGACGGTGGGCGCGCGAAGGATAATCAGCGTGTCGCCGCGCGGTTCCTCGAGCGTCTTCAGCAGCGCGTTCGCCGCCGCCGCGTTCAGCCAGTCGGCCTCCTCGACGAACACCGCCTTCGTCGCCCCGTCGAACGACGTCATCGAAAGCGAGTCGCGCAACTCGCGTATCTGGTCGACAGAGATCGCGGATTTCATCTTGCCAGTCTTCTCATCCGAGTTCCTAGCCACTTTAGTGGCGTTCGGGCCCAGGAGTTCCTCCGCCACCGTCGTCCTCCCAACCCCCTCCGGCCCAACGAACAGGTACGCATG
>Ga0194060_10000739_pt1 | contig 23733 bp, 19 predicted proteins | sample SepL225m_MetaG_FD_163427 | JGI IMG/M metagenome (GOLD analysis project Ga0194060, IMG submission 163427) | Anoxic zone freshwater microbial communities from boreal shield lake in IISD Experimental Lakes Area, Ontario, Canada - Sep2016-L222-5m | ecosystem: Environmental > Aquatic > Freshwater >... | reverse complement strand
GGACTGGTGCTGAGCATGCACGTCAACCCGGAACCGAGAAACACCGTCTCGGCCGTCTCAAGCAGCGCGAACTCCCCCGGTTGAAGTTCATATCCCTCTTCGCCCATAGTAATCTCTTCGTATTCAACCTTCTCGCTTCGAGCGTCAATAAATTTCGATTTGATTTTTCGCAGACGCGGACCCAGTGTGAAGGTGTACGCCCCGAGCTTCAAATTCTCCTCATGAAAAGGACTGATTCCAATCTTTCCCTCACGCCTGCACACCAATACCTGATTTTGATTTAGCATAACGCCCTCCTTTGAGGCTTCGAAAGAGCATACCGATAATTCGATCTTACAACAAGACCGATTCAACCCCAACCCCAAAAATCAAAAAACCTCGCCGTTGCAGCGAGATTTCTTGATTCAGGGGCACTTGGAAGACATTAGAACTCTTGCCTTGGCCGGCAACGCAATGGCGGATTGGGTTTGAAAACTATTTATGAGTGTTGAAGCACACCTTTTCGATCAATCAGATGTACTGCCGCCAAATCATCTTGAATGCCCACAAATATTCTTGTGTTAGCCGCTACGCCGTCAACACGGAAATGGCCGAACGTCGAACATGTTGGGGAACGTAACTGAAGCAGCCTATAAGCATCACTACCTGCTTTATCGATTGAAATGCCCTTATCACGAGGAAGCTTTCTCACCTGATCCCAAGTCAGCTTTTCAAAATTACCCATCGTGACATAAAAGCGCTTCACTTCATCAGAGTTGAGCTTTGTAACGCAGTATTTACTATAATCACATTGTGCAAAGCTAAAACGAACCTTCTTCTCCAAATAATGAAGAGGCTCAGCAATTCCAGTTTTCAAAACCAGAGCCATGGCCACTTAAGTACGATGATAATAATCGGCGTAATACTCCTTGACACTTTCAATACTAATTGTTTTGTCAGATGCTGAAGCATTATAAGCCTTCTGCCATGGCAGATGGTTGTGCGTAATGCTTACTAATTCATGTGCAGAGTATTTTCCATAGACGGACCAAACATCTTCGAGTAACGCCGTTACTTCTACGGAAAGACCTTCGACTTTTTTATCGATAGACACCGGATTATTGCCAAAGACCTTGAAGAGCTTGTAAATAACAGGCACTACTGGACCAAATTGCCACGCGACAATCGCATCGTCAAAAAGTGGTTTACCATTCACTGATAAAGAGACAGCCTGCGCAAAATAAAGAAGCTTCTGAAGTTTCAGATTCGTAATACCCTCTGCAACACCGCCATCATCTACGAACTCATTATTGGCACGAACAACAAACCATTTGGCAATGCTGGTTGCGTCGCTGGTATATTGAGCCATATTCAAATGCGTTAAATGGAAAAGTAGACTTAATCATACCATGCGCATCGTGGTCAAAAATAGCAACCTAGCGATAAGTCTTTTCAAAAGGAAGATCGCCGCGTCTATAGTCCTTCTTATCAAAATATTCATCATTAAAATATGAATCCTTATCGTTGTGAGCAAAAATCAATTTCCTTATTACGGAAAGGTCATCTTCGTTCAAGATATAGAATAGATGTCCATTACCTGTTCGTATGGCGTCGTTTCCTTGCATCAAATTCTTATGCGCCTGATGTATCTTTAAAAAATCCTGCATATTACCGCCGAAATCCGGATGATGCTGTTTAGCCAATCGATGGTAGGCATCCTTAATTTCGTTCTTCGAAGCGTCATATTTTACACCAAGCACCGCTCTATCCTTGCTTTCCTGGAATGTATACTCATCATTATATCGTTCCGAAAGAATGCCGAGTTGTCTTAATTTCTCCATGATAGCCATGTCTTCAATATAAGTGTCATATCCGTATTCAGCATCATACCCTTCAAAAGCACGCTTTGTATTCTGTAATAGTTCGACTCCTTTTTTGTAGCCTCCTTCTTTTTTCAAAGCGTTATATATAGGCTCATACAGGGACGCTTCATCAAGAGACTTCATTTTCGATTCCACACTCTGCTTAAAAAAATCATTTGATAATATACCAATTTCGCTTTCATTCTCAGCATCACGAAGCAGTTTTCCTTCTATTTTATCAGATAGATTTTCTTTGAAATTTAAAACAATAAAACGAGCTCTACATAAAGCATCTGTTGGAGAATACCCTGAGCTGCTCTGTAAATACTCCGAATACAAATTGATTAAATTTTCCTGTTTCTGGACTCGCGCTGATTTTTGTCCCCACGCAGGATTTTCAACCGCAATAACATCCGCGATTTCAGAAACTCTTTTTTTTAGCAGTTCGAGACTATAGAATAACCAATTCCTATGAGAGACATCTTCCTGTTTTTGCTCTTCTCTTTCATTTTGATCATCGATTTTCTCGTCGATATTCTTCTGTAAGCAAGTATTAATTGAACTCAGTTTTCTATAAACAAGGAATAATAACACCGCACAGACGCTAATAATAATTTCATTTATGTTCATATAAATCCACTTTTATCATTTGTTTTATTACAACGTGAAATTCTTTGTGCCTTTGCAGTATGGAAAACGTGAACACCCATAGAATTTCCCCCGTCGCCCATCTCGAAGAATCATCTTCGAAGCACATCGAGGACATTTCTCATTAGTCAAAACCGGCGGAGTGCTCACAGTGTCCACGCTCCTCTGCACCTTATTCTTTCCCTTACAAAAACTACAAAATCTGCCGTAGCCGGTATTTAAAGACGAATCCTTGAAGTCTTTGAGATCGCGCACTTCCTTACACTTAGGACATTCTTTCTTATCTCCATTTTGCAGACCCTCGATTGTTTCGTGAATGTTAACTAGCAAAGGATTATGCCCCCTAGTCATCTTAACTAGATTCTGAAGACGTGCATCGAAAGTAGCAATCGGATTTTCGCCAATGTTAAACTTGTTGATCCTCAAGAATTTATAACCGTAACTCTCAAGCACCTTCTCTCGGTAAACATCAGCGTCAGAATAATAGGACCGGTAGTTATACTCATTTACCTCTTCTACGTCTTTAAAATGCTCCCTGAACCCATCGTATTCAATAATAATCTTGTGCTCATGATGTGACTCGTCCTTATACACAAGAAGGAAATCAACCTCATAATCTGGATGAGTGTAGGTACGATCGAGCTGACGAAGATATTTCCCGATCTGAAATTGGGGAAGGAAATCAATTCTATCCTTGTTTTCATTCCAGAACGAGGTTTGATAAAACCAATTCAACACCTCCGGCTCCATTTTTGACTTTTGATCTGTCTCGGCAACACTTTTCTCTTTCTTCGCCTCATCACGCACAAAATAATAATGACGCAGCGCATCGCCGATTGATCCAGAAAAATCATCGATCGGCTTGCTCAAAACAAAGTGCATGCATTCCTTTGCGCGGCTCAAACCCACATTCAGACGTTGAGCCTTAATTTGGCCATCTTCTTCAATATCGACGCTGCTCAAATCCTTAATAAAAACTCCCCACAATTTATCAGAATACTTCGACGCAACCATTGAATAGAAAATAATATCGCGTTCCTCGCCCTGGCAGGTATCAAACGTCATTATCTTAAGCCCAAGCTCATCGAAATAGTAATCTCGTTCAGGCAATTTCGTGATTTGCTCCATCAAAAGCTTTTGCTGATTCGTGTGAGGCGTAATGATTCCAACCGTGCTTTTTTTATTTTCTTCTTTCAGCTTCCGTAATTGAGTAATGATAAATTCAACCTCCTTCGCATTCGTATTCGGGTACAGTTCGTCTTTCTCCCCTGCCTCAACGAACGAGAATTGAAGTACATCATCGATTGGTTTCCCGCGGATCTTCATCACCTGAAGACTCTCTTGATAGAAATATTTGTTGGAATAAGAAATAATTTCTTTGTAACCGCGGAAGTGCTTCAATAACTGGATGTTGTAGTTGCTGATAAATTCAAAGAATTCAAGTATCGAGGTCTTGATATTGAACTTTCCCAATCGAATGAGCTTAGTGGCATCGGTGGAAACGTTTGACTTAAAGGAAGTGCCTAAGTTATTTAGGTACTCGCGATTAGTATCCGATCTAGCCTGTGCGGCTTTAATGTTGCTGAACTGCTTCTTATCACCCAGAATAAGTACCTTCTTCGCTCTCAGTAGAGCAGGAAACGCCTGTGCGATGCTCACCTGCGAGGCTTCATCGATAATTACCAAGTCAAATATCTGAGCCTCAAGAGGAATGTATTCAGCATAATCTCGGATGCCGGCCAGAATACATGGAAAGGCCTCTTTCAATTTCGCGAACTCATCCTTTGGAAAACGTTGTTTATTTTTAATGATGTTCTTCAGTGTCTCTGCGTCGCTACGGTTATTCTCGTAAAAATTAATCAAACGTCCATCCAGAAGATACGTTGCACGAGCCGTAACAAGATCTTCTAAATTTTGTTTTCGTGAAGCAAAATTCAATTCAGGAATCTTTGAGAACGACCCATTTATCTTTTGCTTGAGGCCTATGTAACGTAAAAGTCGATCAAACTCTAAGGGTTCAATGGCGGTTAAATTGTTTTCTCCCACCGTTGAAAGAACTCCTAAATCAATCCCAATTTTGTTCGTGGTCGCCGGGTACCTTTTCAACAGCACGTCGAAATAATTGAGATCATCCGCTAGCTTACTTAGAGAAGTGGCCTGTTGAAATAACTCATCGTCCGTTAACAATCCGTGCGCGACACTCAGTGGATCAAATATCTCTATTCCATCCCCAGAGATCCCCGTCGACAGCTGGTTGATGGACTTACCAATTTCAACAACATTCAAAAGTTCCGAAATGTGTTGATGCGGTTCTAGAGAACCCTTGAAAACAAAAGACTTTTTAAACTTCTCATCTAAGCTCCTTACCTTATTTTTACTAAAGAAATATCCAAACAACCAAGATTTGAGTTCAGAATATTCCCGAACATATTGTTCGAGATTGGATAATTTTTCACGATCAAACTGGCCGAAGAGACTCAGTGATGCGACAGTCTGGGCGAAGCGATTCCTCGCCTCATCGACGAGCGAGTGTAGGGACTTAACAATGCTGAGAAGCCGACGAAGCCCAGAACTATCAGCGATTCTATCGGATGGAATTCCAAGAAGAGCAGATATCGAGAGGACATTGTCGGATTTCAAAGAGTTTGAAAACTCAACACAGGCCTCTCTAAGCTCACCCAGTTCGACGACGGAATTTTCATACTTAAGAATCTCATCCAAGGAAACAAAATTAATGGCCTTCTCAACACGCGGTTCGAGGTCAAAAAGCTCGTGTATCTCTTCAAGCGAAATTTCCTTGTACGCAGTAATCTCGGCATCAAGATCCTCTTTCAATGAGTCCGAGAGCTTATCAATATTTGATCCAATAACATCGTAATCCTTCTTCGTAGCTCTCAAATGGGTCTTGATATTTTCGATGGCTGGCTTGGCTAGAATCGAGCCGTAGGTGCTACCAGTTTTTCCTAAACGAAGAATAGGGTTTTGAAAATTTTTATCAAAACGCACCTTATTCATCGTCTGCGTAATCTTATCTTCTACAACATCAAGAGCTTCCTTCTTGTCGGACAGGACAAGAATCGATTGATTTTTTAATATTGCATCAAAAATTATCGCGGTAATCGTATGACTCTTACCGGTTCCCGGTGGCCCTTCGACGATTATGTATTTACACCCTTCCTTTCTAATCGCCGAAAGAATCTGCAATTGTTCGCTATTCAATGGGATCGGGCTAGATGGCACCAGGCGCTCTACCGAAGAAGTATTATCCCATTCATCTTCAACTTGAGGATTGAACGGGTCAGGATTCTTGTAGATAAAATCGTCGATGAGAATTTGGAAAACGCCGGCAAGCCCACCTCCATCTTCACCAAGCTGCTGCAGAATCTCTTCGTAATCATTCACGAGAGCTTCATCGGACTTATCCGCTAAGTTAATGCTGCACGTATTCGATATCCGAACAGACTTACCCTTCGCTATCTTACTTTCATTTGCAAGGAAATCGACTTCCCCACTCAGTTCGAAAAAATCGACGAGCTCGCTAAGAACAGTTTGCAAAAACTCTATTACATTACCATTCTCTTTACCGAGATATATGATTCGATCGGAAACAGTCTTCAAATTTCCCTTCTTTCCCGTTAGATTGTTGTGCTCCTGAACGATGAATTCAACCGCTCGCTTATTGATGTAGATCTGAGAATCGAAATCTACATTGAATACCTCACCTACCCGTGTCACAGCAAACGGAATATAAAAAATTGGATATTTATTATTGTTGAAGGAAATGTCCCCGAAATAAAGATAAAACTCTTGCTTATCTAAGATGGTTCGATTTCTCTCCATCTCGAAAAACTCTGCATATAAATCCGCGACTTCAAGTCCGTTAAAAAAAGCTGACACCGTGGCTTTGACGTCCGATGTTTCAAAAACAGACTTGATCTCCTTGTTGATATCAACTTTCTTCTTCGCTATGAAGAGGTTTAACACCTCCGAGATCTTACTTTCAATAGGCTTAACCAAGACACCGACCAATTCTTCCTCAATTAAAAATATATTATCTTCATCGCCAAGCTCAAGATTCTGTAACGGTTTTTCGACCTGGCTCACAAATGGAGAGACGAGATCCTCTTTAATGATCGCTGTGGCTGCCTCAATTGATTTTGTTAATGCCAGATCATATTCCTCAATATGAAGCGTACCGAATTTTTCAATCTCATTACCGATCTTCTCAATTGTATCTTTTACTGAAGCCGCACTAATTTTGCCAACCTGTAATTTAATCAAATTTAACAGATTCTTCGGCAGGCTTGTTTTATAAACTCCCTTTTCAATCGTTATTGGCGTGGTCGCCTTAAAATCATTATCTATCAACTTAAAAACCAGCTTGTTAAAAGATTGATATTTCTGAAGATTTATTCCGATCAGCAGGTTGTCGTTATTTCGAAATTTTATGCTTCTCTTCGGCAGCTTTCGTTTGTGGAAATCAGTCTCCAAGAAGTCCATGAAGTACTTCGCAACATCGCGAATAAAGTCTAGACCTTTCTTGGGATCAATAAGAGGAGCGTTTTTCATATTCATCCTCGGAATCAGATCCGAGAGTCACTAGATACAAGTATATCGCTAATTCCCATGCAAAGCCAGATTCGCAAATCAGCTCAACAACCTCCATCTAACGAAAGCTCCTCCAGGTCATCGATGCAAAAATTCTCTGTCTTATCCTTGATTTTCATGAAATTGACCTAGTGATGACGCCCAAGGAAGACGTCACAGCCACCGCAGACGTTAGAGTCTGCCATATACGGTTTCCGATTAGATTCTGCTGAACAATGAGAACCCGTTCAATATCCCTGACCTCCACTTCAAAGGATTTTGAGTAAGCCCAAAAATATCACCACTTTTCGGATCAAACAGATGTCCGCTTCCAAAGTTAAGCGCCTTCAACTCATTCGGCATCGCTCCCAATATAACCGTATAAACAACGCGACCAAAGAAGGATACGCGAGAAATCAACATTCCGTTCTCCTCGGAGAATACGATAGTGTGCGCAACAAATCGTACGTCTTCAATTTTTTCATCAATCAAATGAGTCTCGCGCTCAAGCAACGGAATTACCTCCTTGATCGGTAAATCAATTTGACCAAGGATGTAGGCTTTAATCTTCGCGAATCCATCATCGTACAGAACAGATTCATTTCCGCTCTTGATTGCACAATATGCGAAATAATTGAAGGCTATCTTCGCAATAACTCGACCGACATCACTATTTACAGTGCAACTCAATGAGACGCCTGCCCGTTTCCTCTTCCCTCCATCATCAATCGAAGCAAATCTTCTCTCTTCCGCCTTGTCCTTGTATTCGATGCCGAGGAATCGCACCAACTCGATCGCCTCGCCCAGCTGAGTTTGATCGTCAGGACCATTACTGCCAGCAAATATACAGATGTCCTTCGATGGAATCCCGCACAATATTTTTTGAATTTTGGTAATTTTTTTACCTCCTATTTTCTTCAACTCTAATAGGTCTTCAAGAAGAAGTACGATATATCCGCTCTCCCCATTCTTCTTGATCTTTATTTGCGGTCGAAATACGATTTTCATATCTCCGTCTTCAAATCGCAAGAACGGAAAAATTTCATTGAAAAAGTCTTCACCTATTCCCGATGCAAATGTGGATTTTACATTTACACCTCTGATTCTAATCTGGTGATGACCTTCGAGATTAAGCATCTGACAAAAGATTCCTTCCTCAGTATCTTCTTTAAATATGGACTCTAACCGATTAAAAACGTTTGAATTGCAATGATCGCAAACACAGCCAACAAGGGTTGGGCAATTGTTGAAAACACCCATCATTCGAGGAACCACATGCTCTCTCCCCTTGAAGGTTCTTTCCGGCTCATTTTTTCCACAGTAAATGCATCTCTTTGCCATAAGTGTCGACAACGAATCTACCAGAGTATTGGTCTATTGAAAAATCACCATCCTTCAATGGTGATTTTTCAGCAACCGACCTGGTACAGAGACTCCGGTTAGGAGCACTCGCGTCCAATGCCCTATGAGACTAAGGACGTTCGCACCAGGCCAGCTTCACTCAGGGGCACTTGGATTCGAACCAAGATTAACAGTTTTGGAGACTGTTGTGCTAGCCGTTGCACTATACCCCCACATATTTATGAGCACGCATATAATAATGAATTCTGCCGATTCTGACAAGCTTCACGGAAAAAAAGTAAATTAAAAAACTCCTCGCTATGAGAAGTTTTATAATTATCTAAAACGGGAAATTTACAAAATCATGCGCGTATTGAATGCGTTTTCTTTGATTATTCTTTGAGGGTTCGAGACGGAGATTGACAGCCGTTTTGTTTATCTTCGAAACAGGCATGAAATATGCATTCTGATTAATCGAATCATAAATCGCCATACAATCAATATCCTTACTCGTATATGACTTCATCGACCAGTTATTGCAACTTCTGCACTGAACAGTCAACGCTCCCCTTTTAGGCTTAGACGACTTAACCTGTACTCTAATGAATTTCCCATCTTTCGCTGCCACGAAATCACAGCGCGAATTCTCACCATACGGAAAATAAATATTCCAGCCCAAGCTCATGACTTTAGCCGCCATAATAAGTTCAGCGATACTGCCTTTCGTCTTTAACATCGCGAGAGGGTTTTCTCCTTTTTTCATAAACAAAAAATGAAGAATAAAATGCTCCTCGCCATACAATACGAAAACGCGTAAGAATTTATTTCATCAAAAAACAGTCCGGTTAAGACTGTTTCTTGTGGAGCCGCCTCTCGGGATCGAACCGAGGACAACGGGTTTACAAAACCCGTGCTCTACCAACTGAGCTAAGGCGGCATACGACGCCCGAAGATAATATCAACTCCAACGAAAAAACGCCATACCCTAAGGCATGACGTTTTTCGTTTGGGCGGTGAGGGACTCGAACCCCCGGAGACCGTTAGGTCGCGACGTTTACAGCGTCGTGTAATTGCCGCTATACGAACCGCCCATGTGTTCTTGTAAAATCTTCAACTCATTAATCACCCAAGCCAACAACTTTTTATCACAGTAGCGCACATGTATCAAACCCCATTCCATTTTTCGACCTTCTGTGCGGAAGTCTGGTCGAACATGCGGGCGTGTGAATTGACTAAGTGGCAAGCGCATCACCTCCGACCAATGGTTCAGTAAAAGTTTCTCCGATTGATCTGCGTACATGTATAAGTTTCCGCGCAGTCTCGACTCGTTCACGCCGCAGACTTCTCTCAGAAACTTCATAAAAATCCCAATCATCGCCGTATCGCTATTTGCGAAGTCTAGACCATCACCCGCCTTTGTTCCCTCACCCCAATAAAGCATCAAACCCGCGATTTTTAAATCCTTCTCGCTTGAGGATGCAATATGTCTTGGAACAAAACTGGCCGGCTGACCGTTGAATCTAATACGATTTGATTCCCACGACGTGCGCTTTGGAATTTCGAATTTTTCGAGCGCCCGATAAACTGCACCCATTCTGACGCCACACTTTATGGCAACCTCCTTCGCTGAAAGCTCTTGGTCCCTATAGAGACTAAGAACTCTTTCTTTCTCGAGAAGCATTTTTCTCATAATAACTGATATTATGATTTATCGCTTTCGTTTCAAGAAACATTTCTCAGCAGAGAACTTTCGTATTTCCACAAAAGCTCTCTCCTAAGCCGTTGACCGGGATTGAACCGGTGACCCCGTCCTTCATTTACACTCCTGTTTGATTTCGTATTTATCAGGAGATTAGACTGTATCTTAAGCATGTTTTTTAAACGAAGCTTCCCTTGTCAGTCGTTCGGGCGCGAATTGCGCCACGGTCTTGACCTATACCAGGCTTTTAACCGTAATTCGGGATTCAGACAGCAATTTCTCACTGTATGGGCATGGCCTCTACGGCCTACCATGGACGTGCTCTACCAGCTGAGCTACAACGGCGTATTCTTGTTATATCTTATCAAGGAGCCTCCGTAGTTTATCGTTTGGTAAGTAAACCGTCAATACATAGATATAGACATCCTCTCAAGCTATTTCGTCATAGCTTTTACACGTGATTCAAACTCCTTTAACTTCGCATTCTCTGGATTCACCGCCTTTAAACGTTCAAGCGCCGAATCTGCGCCCTGAGCATCAGGGCAGAGTATGCTGGCTTCCACCAGGAAATCAAGATACTTGGGGTTGTTCATATCCCGAGCCAGAGCTTCCCTCATAATTCCCGCGGCTTCACAGAATTTTTTCTCCTCAAACAAGATTTGAGCGAGATCCACGGTATAGCTGATATTTTCCAAATTAGCATTGCGAGCCTTAACCATTTCCTCTTCCGCCGCATGCAAGTCAGCGCGCGCATAAGCAACCTCCGAACGCATCGCGAAGCTTTCCGCATCCCCCGGCTTCAACTTTAACAAGAAGTCCAATGTTTCTTTGGATTGATCGAGTTGCTTAGTTTCAAAATAGATTTTAGCCAAACCCTTGTATGATCGAATCGAGCGCGGATCAACCGAAATAACTTTGATAAAAACAGCCTCAGATTCTCCGTAGCGCGCCTCGTCAAGAAGCTTTTCAGCCTGAGAAAGCAGCTCCGTAACCGCCCCCTTTTCTTCTTCCTTCAAAGGGCGTGCCACCGTTCGGCGTTCTTCCTGATAGGTTTTTTCAAGTGAGAGAACTTTGTCGTATACCGAACGAGCGCTACTCGTAACAACTTTCTGAATCGGTGAGAAAGTTTTTTTGAACCTATCGCCAATAACCTCGGCACCGCGCTTGAAACGCGTCAAAGCAAGCTGCTCTTTGATTTTTTTCTGACGCTCAGCTGCAATCGAATCCACATCCAACATAGCCGCGGCCGGAAAACGGCGCGCGAGCACTATCGTGATTATGATGACGGAGACTCCAAAAGCGATCCAGGCGATTAACATAGGGCTTTTATCAAAGCTTTGAACTCCTTAGCCTTGGTACTGGCACCACCCACCAAAACTCCGGAAACAGCCGGAAGCGCCAGATACTCTGCCACATTATTAGCCGTTACGCTACCACCATATAAAATTGGTGTTTTCACCCCTTTTTCTCCAACAATCATCGAAAGTTCTTTATGAATCACAAGGTGCATCTCAGAAACCTCACTCGGCTTCGCAGAAATACTGGTTCCAATAGCCCAAACCGGTTCATAGGCCACGATAAAATCCTTGGTCTTAAGAAGCTCCCCGGCCTCGCGCATGGATGACTCGAGCTGCTCCAAAACAACGTCGAGCGCATGCCCGGACTTTCGCTCTTCCTCAGTTTCTCCGACGCACAGTACCGGAATCAGGCCAGCTTTAAGCGCGACCGCAAACTTTTTTGCGATAAACAAATCGTTTTCGCCGGCGCGACGTCGCTCGGAATGGCCGACAAGTGTGTATTTTGCACCCATCTTTTTGGCCTCGAAAGCTGAAGTCTCACCGGTCGCGGCACCGTATTCAACATGACCGACATCTTGAACGCCACAAGGCCGGCTTCCGAGAATTTTTTTCACGCCGCGTAGATGAATCGCAGAAGGAAAAACTGCAACCGTGAAACATTTGGCGCAGGGCGTTGTTTTTACAACTTTAGCAAGCGCCAAAGCCTCGCTTTCCTTCAAATACATTTTCCAATTGGCGAAGAAATATTTCATATAAATGGTTTGATGACGGCTTCCTCCGAAGCAAATGGCCCAATCGCACCGATTGAGATTTTTTTCATATCAAAAGTCTCGCGCGCGGTTTTCAAAACATCGGCACGGGTAACTTTCATGAACTCAGCCAGCCGTTCAGCTGGAGTTCGTACTTTTCCCTGACCAAAAAGCAGTTCCTGAGCATACCAAGCGGCGCGATCCGAGGAATCTTCAAGTGCCAAAAGCATTCCGCCTTCAAGTCGCGTCTTCGCCTGCGCCAATTCTTTTTCCGTTGGACCCTTGGCACACATCTTCTCAATTTCTTTAACAATCGTCTCTCCGGCTTTCTGATATTCTTTTTTCGCAAGTCCTGCTCCGATGCTGAACATGCCAGTATCTTCAAGCGAAGAAACGCCGGAACCGACGGAATACGCGAGCCCTCGCTTCTCTCGCACAGCTTCAAACAAACGCGAGCTCATGCCTTCGCCAAAAATGGCCGAAAGCAAACGGAGTGCCGGGAGATTATCAGATGTAATTGAGACTCCGGGAAAAGCCATCGCGAGCTGAACCTGTCCGGCTTCTTTCTTTTGCATTCGAATCGAAGGCTTATCGTGAGCCAAAAACGCCGGCGCAAGCATAAACTTTCCGTTCGCATTCCCCTTTGCTTTGATCGACCCGAATAATTTTCGCGCAAATTTAATGCAATCTTCCGAAACCGCACCAGCGAGCACCACCGCAATTCGCGCCGGATGATAATTCTTCTCACGATAATCCAAGAGGCTCGGACGAGTCATCGCCATCATGGTTTCTTTGGTGCCGGCGATATTCCAACCGAGCGGGGTGTCGCCATAAGTGGCTTCTTCAAGCAAATCGCCGACATGCATACGGGGATTATCCTCGTACATGTTGATTTCTTCGATAATCACGCCGCGCTCTTTTTGCATCTCACCTGGCGCAAAAACCGAATTCGCGAGCATATCGTGGATCAGCTCGATGCCGGTCTGCAACCGCGAACCCGCGATTTTAACGTAATAACCGGTTCTATCACGATTCGTGAAAGCATTATAATCGGCGCCGTATTGTTCAAGCATGCGAGAAAGATCCCGAGCTTTCGGGAATTTCTTCGTGCCTTTGAACATCATGTGCTCGATAAAATGCGAAGCTCCGGAAAGTTCCCGCGTTTCGTATCTGGAACCGACTTTTACGAGCACCAAAACCGTCGCCGCCTCGGTTCCTATGGCCGGAGCGACAAGTAGCTTTAATCCATTCGGCAAGGTTTCGAGATTGAACATTGGGGTCTTGTGTCATCCTGAGCAAAGCGAAGGATCTAGCGTCTTCAAGATCCCTCGGCTTCGGGATGACAAAATACTTAAGATGACGAAAAACTTAAAATTGGCTCTTTAAATAAGCTTCGAGTTCGCTGATCTTGATTCTTTCCTGCTTCATCGAATCGCGTTCGCGAACCGTTACCGCCTGATCGTTCAGAGCTTCAAAGTCGTAGGTGATGCAGAACGGCGTGCCGATTTCATCCTGACGGCGGTAGCGTTTGCCGATTGACTGCGTTTCATCGTATTCAACCATCCAATTCTTGCGAAGTTCATCAGCTAACTTTCGTGCCGGTTCCGAAAGCTCAGGCTTTTTTGAGAGCGGCAAAACAGCAACCTTAATCGGAGCAATCGCGCGAGGCAATCGCAGTACCACGCGAACCTCAGTTTCGCCTTCGTCGGAAGTCGGTGCCTGATCTTCGTGATAAGCCGCGAGAAGCGCGACCAAAACCGAGCGATCGACGCCAAATGTAGGCTCGATTACGTGCGGCAGAATCTTTTCATTGGTTTCCGGATCCAAATACGACAAGTCTTCTCCCGAAGATTCCTGATGCTTGGTCAAATCGTAATTTCCGCGATAAGCGATACCATATAATTCCTTAACACCAAACGGATATTCGAATTCTAAATCAACCGTACGGGCACTGTAATGTGCGCGATCGGCCGCCGGAATTTCGTGTTCAACCCATTTCTTCAAACCCAAAAATTTCATCCACCCGCGCATTTCTTCGAGCCACATTTCAAATTGTTTCTCCCACTCCGTCGGCTTCACAAAATACTCGATTTCCATTTGCTCAAATTCACGGGTTCGGAAGATAAAGTTCCCCGGTGTGATTTCGTTGCGGAAAGCTTTACCCATTTGAGCAATACCAAAAGGCAACTTGCGACGAGATGTTTGCTGCACCGACTTCCAATCCACGAACATGGCTTGAGCCGTTTCCGGTCGCAAATATGCAATCGAAGAATCGTCGGAAACCGGTCCAAGGTGGGTCGTGAGCATCATGTTGAAAGCGCGTGGCGCTGTCAGCTCATTGCCTTTCGAGGATTTAATTCCCTTCTCGGCAATCACGCGAGCCATATCGTCGAGCGACATGCCGGTCACATCAACGCCGGCCGCTTCGAGCAAATGGTCAGCGCGATAACGTTCGTGAGTTTTTTTATCTTCAACGAGAGGATCGGAAAAATGCCCGACATGTCCGGATGCTTCCCAGACTTTCGGATTCATGATGAGCGCGGCATCGATGCCGACCATATCAGCGCGACCCTGAACAAAACGCTTCCACCATGCATCTTTGATGTTTTTCTTGAGTTCAGTTCCGTACTGACCGTAGTCCCAGGAGTTCGCAAGTCCGCCGTAGATTTCAGATCCGGGAAAAATAAAACCGCGTCGCTTGCAAAGCGAAATCAGCTTTTCCATCAAATCCGAGTTGTCCTTTTTCTCCTCCCCTTTCTTTTCTTCTCCCATAAAAAGTTTGTGTGATGAATCGTGTTTCAGAGTTTCGGTGTAGATTTTCGTGATTCTGAATGTGTCACCTGCTGGCCACGCGCCCCAGAACTGGCCAGCAGCGTGACATATTCGAATCGCGAAAAAGTAATTATATAGTCATGATCTCTTTTTCTTTCTCCGCCGTCATCACATCAAGCTTTGCCGTAAACTCTTTGGTCATATCATCAAGTTCGGTCGTCATACGAAAACGCTCGTCCTCGCCGATTTTCCCAGACTTTTCATTTGCCAAAACTTCTTCACGCAGCATTTCGCGAATCTTGCGAATTGCGACGCGCGCTTCTTCCAGTTTTTCCTTCATCATCTTAACAACGCTTCGACGGGTTTCTTCCGTCATCGAAGGAAAGGATAATCGAATGATAGTGCCGTCGATAATCGGATTGGTTCCGATGCGGGCATCAGTAATCGCTTTTTCAATATCTTTCATGACCGACTTGTCCCAAGGATCAATCACGATAGTCTTCGCATCCGGTACGTTGATGCTCGCAAGTGCTTTGATTTCCATGATTCCGCCATAGGCCTGAACTGGGATATTTTCAACGACTGACGGATTTGCGCGACCAGTACGAAGCCCAGCCAACTCAGTCTTAAAATGCTTGATGGCGTCTTCGTAATGCGGCTTCTGCTCAGCTATAAATGGGGACATATTGATTCTTTAATTACTAGACCCTTCGGCTGTGCTCAGGGTGACGCGGGCACATTCGACAATTTTAGCTAAAATTGTCGACCCCGCGTCATTTTACAACTAAATTCTTAGCACCCAGGTAAATTGCTCCGTTTGAATCCGGATGAACCAGGAGTGTGCCAGCTGCACGCGCGGTTGGCAACTTTATCGTCTCCCAAGTCGTACCGCCATTCGCGGTTCGATAGAAGACAGCTTCGGTTCCGTAATATATCGCTTCAGCGTTTTTCGGATCAACTGCGAGAGAGATAATATTCATTTGTGGAGGATTCACGAGGGTTTTCACGACTTCCCAGGTATTACCGCCGTCCTTTGAACGGATCAAACCATTTGCAATCGCAGCTATGTATAGACCCTTAGTGCTTTTAGCTGAAACAATAGATTTAACCTGATTCCCGCCAACTAAATCCTTTGTTTTCTCACGAAGGCTCTCCCATGTCACACCGGCGTCGACGGTTCTATATATACCCGATCCGGCGGTGCCTACAAGCATGATTCGTGAATCAAACGGATCCATTACAAAAGAGTTCACAGCGTCCTCAAAGCGGTGATTAGACTGCCATGAAACTCCTCCGGAAGCACTCTTGAATAATGAGCCGCCCTGGGTGATCGCGTAAATCGTAGAAGGGCTGGACTGATCAATTAAAATAGCTTTGAAATAATCCTGTCCGATTTCGGGAGTAAAAATACGCTTATACGTTCGGTTGCAATCCTCTGACTTCCAAAGCTCGGGCAACTTGGCAACATAAATCGTGCACTTATCCTTCGGATTCACTGCGACCGCCTGAGCGGCGCCGGCTGAAACATCTTTCGGACTCATCCATGTTTTTCCGGAATCATAGGTATATTTCAAACCGTTCTCACGAGTTCCGGCGTAAATCGCATTCGAATCCGAAGGATCGACGACCGTCATCAAAACATCAGAAGTACTCCAATTAAGAATTCCGTCAGAAGTATATTGAACCGTGATTTGCTGCCAGCTTGTTCCGCGATCGGGAGAGAAGAACATGCCGCCTGTCGGAGGCGCAACCTTCTTTGCACCGAGTGAGCATCCGGCACCAAAAAGTACCAGGGAGAGCGAAAGAATCGCGAGCTTACTTGTTGTGTTCATATAAAAAAGTTTTCCGTTTAAAATATTACTCCGTAAGAAAACAAGCTTCGAGCGCATAGCGGGCATTGCCATTCGCCGCGATGAGTTCGAGCGCGCGCTCAAGTTTCAAAAGAAATTTAAGCGCATCTTGGGTTCGACATACACTATTGTCCCCCATGATGCCCGTTCCGACAAGTTCGCTCGCGCCTTCATACTTCAGCATTCCGTCACGCAACATAATTTTCCAAAGTCGCGCCCGCAAAATCAACTCCAACTGACCCTCGGAATGAGCTTTCTTTTTACCAAACCAGGACTCGATAATTTTCGCCCGACGCCAAACCGGAGCATTAATAAGCTCCTTAAAATCAGCCATCTCTTTCATCGCTTGATCGTAAACTTCAGAATCCCTAAAAGAGAGTGCGATACCCGGCCGACCGAAAGCCATTCTAGCAAACTTTTCTTCGATACCGCCTGCGATCATTTCAGTTTCCGAAACCGTGCCAAAACGCAAAACCTGAACACGCGAAACTATTGTCGCCGGAAGATCTTTGAGAGAAGTCGCGATTAAAATAATTGTAGTTTTTCCCGGCGGCTCTTCGAGCGTTTTCAGAAGCGCGTTCGCAGCCGAGCCGGACATGAGTTCAGCTTCTTCGATAATCGCGATTTTCGGTCCGCTGAAAAACGAGGTCTGCGAGAGCTGCTCGCGCAGAGTCCTGATTTGCTCGATGCTAATTTCCTGCTTCAGAGCTTCGGTCTTTTCATCACGCTCGCGAGAGACCAAAAAACAGTCGGCGTGGCGTTCGACATTTTCAACTCTCAAAAATTCTTCGGCTAATTTTAAGGCCACGGTGCGTTTGCCGACATGCTCCGGACCAACAAAACACAAACCGTGCGCCAGGCGCCCGGAGGCCTTGGCTCGCGAAAGAATATCCAGGATTCTTTGATGTCCTATAATCTGCATATTTAGTTGGCAAATACTATATCAGGTCTTTTATGGAAAAGTTATCAACAAGCTAAATTGAGCCAAAATATGATGAAAACACTCGGTTCACATATCAATTGTCCACATTCCTTGACAAATAGCATAAAATAGGTTAAGGTGCCGATAGACAGGTTTGAGCGCTTCGACCGTAGAGTCGAGCTCATGGCTCGGTATGTCATGCCACCTATGACGGTGCATGCCCGGACCGAGTTGTCATGAGGCGCTCACAAACAGAGAACCGCCACATTCCACGGGATGCGGCAAACGGAGAGTCCAATGAGTTCTTTCATCCTTCAGCGCTCGGAGAACCTTCAGCTGGTTTTCTCGAGCACGAACCCCGTTCGAACGACATTCTCTCGAATCGCCTAGGCGAAAACACCCATGCAAGTGGGCAAAGGAGTTCGCCATGGTGAAAAGTGCGGATTGCCGACACAGCTCATCTCGACCCCACAAGCGCTGCGTGCGCTGGGGCGACTCCCTTGAGGGAAACGGGCAGCGCGTCAGCGAAGTCAGAATGTGCCCCGAAGGGAACATATGACTCTATGACTTGGTATTCTGCGCGACGGGAATCAGCGCTAGCGCCACACAACAAAGTGTTTTGAGGCGCTTTTTTAATAGCAAAACAAGACACGGTCCGTAGACCGCGTCTTGCTTTTTATTATTGGTTTCGTGGCTTATGATGTCCACCCTCGATATGAATTTTTTCCGATCCGGTCCATGCGAGTTCATAAATCGCGCGAACAAGTTGCGCTAACGTGGCACTCTCAATTACAACCGCGATAAGTTTCCCAGTATATGCATAGAGGAAGATTTTGTCCTTCACGATTGTCATCTCGCCCTGGAATGGGAATCTGTCTTTCGGAAGACGTCGCGCCTCAAGCGTTGCGGCATGGCTCTGCTGCGTTCGAGGCGTGAGCGGCTTATCAGATGTAAACAAGAGTCGCGTATGGATTGCCTTGCTGAAAACCTTTTCGAGGTGCTTATCGTTCTTGCTGTAGCTGCCAAAGATTCGAATGTAATCATCAAGCGATGAAGCTTGAAGCACTTCAAGTCCGTCTTCAAGAGTTTCATGGATTTCATCAGCCACCGAAAGCAAGCCGGCCTCGCCCTCAAAAAAACGCACACGTGGTCTTTCTCCTGACGTGTCATACAAAGAATGCAAATCAGGCAAAATGCGCTTGAAACCCGAAAGCTTTTCTTCAAGTTCAGTGATTTCGAGGCGCACGCGAGTCGAAAGCTTATCCGGAGCCTCAGCCAAGAAGAAGCGCTTCTTTCCGCGTTCAACTGAGCTCATCAAACCCTTAGCTGTGAGCTGTTCGATCATAACGTAGGTTGTAGCGCGATTCACGCCGGCCTTGCGAGCGATATCCTGAACCGCTGACTCACCAAGCTCCAAAGAAGCCAGGTAAACCTTGGATTCCTTGTCGGTAAGACCGAGATTCTGAAGTTCTTTTTCACGAGTGTGCATAACGAATATTTAGATGATTATAGAAAACATGTCAGGACCTTAACGGATTTTAGAGCATCTGTCAACAAGATTTGATATTTTATTAACAGTGCGGCAATAATTTGGCTAAAATTGGATGTTTTCGCTTGTTTATAAACAAGCGTATTTTCTATTCTAAACCCAACTCCGGCGCAGCAAACAGAGCACAAAAACTACGCGAACGGCGGTGCGCGGTGTTCTCTGCGCCCTCCTCCGCGGCGTGTAACGCCTGCGGTGAATGCTCGCGAACACACGCGCAATCCGTTCGCCCACTTTTCGACCCTCTGTTGTCATCCCGAAGCCGAGGGATCTTGGTGCTCGAAATGTTGGTTCGAGGGTCGGCGAATTGGCGAGTCGAGCATTTCCGAGCATCCGACCTAAGCCGCGCGCCCTGGGTGGGCGCGCGCTTCGGAGGAGGGCGCAGGGAATGCTCGCTCGCCAATTCGCGTAAGTCCGAAATGTTTTTTACGAGCTAAAGATAGAACGCTTATAAGCCTCAAGATTTTCGAGCGCGATGCCGGTTCCCTTCGCCACACAGTATTGCGCGTCGTCAGCCACGTATGCCGGTACGCCGGTTGCGCGCGCAAAAAGCTTGTCGACATTACGGAGCATCGAGCTGCCGCCGGACAAAACCATACCCTTCTCCATTACGTCAGCCGAAAGCTCCGGCGGCGTGGTGTGAAAAACTTCTTTTATTGCCGCAATCAAACCTTCCATCGAAGGCGTAATCGCTTCCGTAATATCATCCGACGTCACCGTGATAATCTTCGGCAGTCCGACCATCATATCGCGGCCCTTAATTTCCATTGAAAGTTTTTCCTCCAAATACAAAGCGCTACCGATTTGAATCTTGATATCTTCCGCTGTGCGTTCACCGATCGCGACATTATATTTCCGACGCACAAATTCCTGAATCGCGGCATCCAATTTATTTCCGCCAATACGAACCGAAGCCGAAGACACAATACCGCCAAGCGAGATAACCGCCATTTCCGCGGTTCCCCCACCGATATCGATAATCATGTGGCCGGATGCATTGCCGATCGGAATGTTTGCGCCAATTGCCGCAACAATCGGTTCTTTGATGATGTAAGCGCTGCGAGCTCCGGCAGAAAGCGTCGCGTCGATGACGGCACGTCGCTCAGTTGAAGTAATTCCGCCCGGCACCGCGACCATCACTTCCGGCTTAAAAATACGCCAGCTTCCTAAAGCCTTGTTGATAAAATATCGAAGCATGGCTTCGGTCGTTTTATAGTCTGCGATCACACCGTCCTTCAAAGGTCGATGCGCGATAATCGTTTCCGGCGTGCGTCCCAACATGTCTTTTGCCTCTTTGCCGACGGCTAAAATCTTCTTATCAATGGCTGATACCGCGACAACCGAAGGCTCATGAATCACGATGCCGTGCTTCGGTACATAAACCAGAACCGTCGTCGTGCCCAAATCAATGCCCAATTTCGGAGAAAAAATACTCATAGTTTACGGCTCGTTCAGAATAAACTTCCGGTCCACGCTCAAATCAGTCTTCACCTTCAGCTTCTTATCAAAACCTAAATCGAGCGTCAACGCGGGGTCAGGCGAGCCAGGTTCTCGCAGAACCGTGAGCGAATAATCAAACCTACGAATTGAGCGAACTACTTGCGGCGCCAAGCGGAAATAAAACGTAAGCATTCTTTCTTCCCCGATTCCAATGGCTGTAAAAGTTCCAAAACTCGTAAATCCAAGTTCATCCTGAACCGCCGTCTTACCTGGCAACATCTCAGGATTCTTACCGCGATCGTTTTCCAGGCTGCCCTCAGTTGATAGCCACTCGGAACCGAGCGGCAGAAAAACCCGAGTCCAAGTTCGATATGTCGTCCACTTCCAATTTTCTTCCGGCGCCGTGTTCTTGTATTTGATGCTGATGGTACCGATATAGTTTTCACCGTTCTGCTCAACCTTATAAGTGATTTCGCGTTTTACATACGGATCCGTCTTCATGCCGCCCAAATTCGCATCAACAACCATAAAACCGTCAGACGTGTCATATGAAAGCTGCCCAGCTATTCCGGCATCGATAATCGCGCCTTGAAGATTAGTATCCGAAGACCACATCTGAATATCTTTTTTCAGAAAACTATTGCGTACGACATCAAAAACTTCCGGCAATTTTTCAATCGGCAGCTCGTAGAGACGCTTCAAAAATTCGGTCGCGAGCGGAATAATTATCTGCTTACGTTCGGCATCCGGAATTCCTTCAAGATCATAACCCTTTTCAACCTGGTACTGAACGCGCGCAAGAATATTTTCCGGACAAAAATCGATTTGCTGTACCGTGATGCACCCGACAAGCTTCGAAAGCCCTTCAATCACCCGCGGGTTTACCGCAATGACGCCATCCATCTCGGAACCGCGCTCGCCTCTTTCACGCACATAAAAATCCAATAGACGCGCCGCTGATTCAGGAAAGTGCGGCGACCAGTTGGCGTCTCTAAAATACCAATTAGTCGATGCCAAATACTTCGCGAGCGGTTCCGGTGGAGTTTCTTTGAAGAATTTGCTCGCCGGCCGATCAAGCGTATAAACATCGCGAATATCAGAAAGAGAAAAATCTCCGTCTTTAGCATTAAAGATTCCGTACGTTCCGATAAACCCGCCGGTCGGGCGCAGTTCGTCGCTATTTTGAAAGACCAGAATCATGTTTCGCTCGCCACCTTTCACGAGAAGTTCCGGAAGCAGCCTAGCCATCGAACTAAAAGCATCAAAATCAACTCTGATTTCATGCAACGCCGTTTGAACCGGATTAATTTTTGCTCGCAGCACGGAAGAAATGTCATCCGACGGAATCTGGCGCAGGGTCTCGTCCGCCTCCCGGATTTTGCCAGCCGCCTTATTGATTATCGGCGCCGAATCCAAAATATTCTGCAAAAGTTCGCGCTTAGCATCCGAGGGCATGGAACGATAAGCATTTATCGAAGAAGTGCCGTTTCTTTTAAAAGTAGCCAAGCTTTTAACCGAATCTCCAAAGGGCACCATAAGCATTTCGGCAGCTGTAAAGCCATCAATGGCTGCCTCCGCACTCAAGCGCGCTGATTGAAATTGTGGACCAATCAGAGGAATGCGCTCAAAGGGCTCAATGATCACAAGCTCGCCGTGCAAAACACCGGCCCAATGCTTAGCGCTTGAAAGCGCAATACTAGCGCCGCCCGCATCTAATTTCTTCACAGCACTGATCGCCTCCTTCGCATTCGTGTAAACCAGATATCCGAAAATTGAAAGCGTTAGTAGATATGCGACCACGATGGAAACAATAAAAAATCCGATCCAAAAAATGATTCGAAAAAACCTTCGGACCGCTTTCGTTTCCGAAGTGCGTGGAGTAAGTGATTCCAAAAAGTCCGCTGAATGCATGATATTTTATTTTCAAAAAATAAGTCTCCAACTACTAGCGCCACTTCAAAACATATTTTATCCAAGATGCGATGTGATATCTCGCGGTTTTGCGCCGTAAAGTGCTCAAAACCGAACCTCCGTCGGAATCGCGTCTATGATAATGGACGAACGACGCATGCGGAAAATATACCACGCGACGGCCCAATTCACGAATACGCTTACACAAATCAGCGTCCTCAAAATACATAAAGTACCGATCGTCAAAACCACCAACTTCAGCAATTACCCGCATCGGCATCATCATGAACGACCCTTGAACCCAATCAACATCGCGAATTTCCTTGCGATCAAAATCATCCATCAAGAACCTGGCGTTCTCGCGCTTACCAAAAGCGGTTTTTCCGATAAAAGTACGTCTGGTGATTGGCGTGTACCACTTATGCTCAGAGTAGCAGGAACACTGGGTCAGACGATCAGGATCCAAGAGTCTCGCACCCAAAACGCCAATATCAGAATGCGTTTCAGCATATTCCAAAATCTTTTCGAACTGACCCGGGAAAGAGCAGGTATCCGGATTCAAAATCACAACATACTCCCCCTGCGCTGTCGCTATGGCCATATTATTTGCCCGCCCAAAACCAATATTTTCAGGATTCGCGATTAAGCGCACCGAAGGAAAACGGTTTTTGATCATCTCAACCGTGCCGTCCTTGGAGTTATTGTCTACTACGATAATCTCGTGTGGTACTTTAATTTCGGCGGACATCAAACTCTTCAGGCATTGCTTCAAAAGCCCGCGGGTACGGTAATGCACGATTATCAGTGAAAGTTTCATGGCTGGTTTGATATTTTCTTAAGCGCCCTCCTTTTTCCAATCATTTTCGGTGCGAGGCACAGGAATGACCAAAGTGATTTCGTCAGAGTTACCGGTTCAAGAATCAGCATCACAATAAATTTACCGGCTTCGTACGGAACCAGACGATACGATGTTGAAAGTAATTCGCCAAAACCGATATTTTTTACAAGCAACAGTAAATGATTGCGATACGAGAGAAAACTAACAAACGGCGATTTTTTGCGGCGGTTCTTGAGCGTCTCAAAAAACGATGCCTTTTCCTTACCATAAGCTCCGCGATAATGGTAGGCA
>Ga0194060_10000737_pt1 | contig 23783 bp, 13 predicted proteins | sample SepL225m_MetaG_FD_163427 | JGI IMG/M metagenome (GOLD analysis project Ga0194060, IMG submission 163427) | Anoxic zone freshwater microbial communities from boreal shield lake in IISD Experimental Lakes Area, Ontario, Canada - Sep2016-L222-5m | ecosystem: Environmental > Aquatic > Freshwater >... | reverse complement strand
GGCGGTATCGGCGTGGTTGAAGAAAGCGATGGTTTCAGTGATAACCGGATCGGCAAGGCGGCATTCAATCCCCAGTGCCCCCTGCCCGATGGCCGGGATGGAGAGTTCCGTATCGAGATACTCTGCAACCTTATCGGTAAAGCCGAGGCGCTTCAGACCGGCGGCGGCCAGAATCACAGCGTCCAGTCTGTCATCATCCAGCTTGCGGATACGGGTTTCGACATTGCCACGGATTATGCACATCTCAAGGTCGGGACGCACCTTTAAAAGCTGCGCCTGGCGCCGGAGCGCCGAAGTGCCGATTCTGGCACCCTGCGGCAGATCGGCAAACTTTATATTGCGTGAGATAACGGCATCACGTGGGTCTTCGCGCTCTGTAATGCAGTAGAGGCCAAGCCCTTCCGGAAAATCGGTCGGGACATCCTTCATGCTGTGAACGGCGATATCGATCTCGTCCCGCAGCATCGCCTCCTCGATCTCCTTGACAAAGAGACCCTTTCCACCCACCTGAGCCAGAGGGACATCCAGAATCTTGTCACCAATAGTTTTGATCTTGGTCAGAGTAACTTCCATAGCCGGATATTTTTTCTCCAGCTCTGATTTTACCCAGTTGGCCTGCCAGAGGGCGAGTTGACTGGCGCGGGTGCCGATGCGTAACTGTTTGGGATACATTGTACTCTCCGTTTCTGGATATTTTCAAATACCTGTTCAGCCGGGACAGGTTGCACTTTTCCGGATTCAAAATCAAGCCATTTTGCATTCAGGCTGATATCCTGCACAGGGTGCGCCGTGCGCACCGCTCATACCTACTTTATCTCAGTGTTGTCCGGTTAGGTTTTTGCTTACTCCGAAATAGTTTGCCAAAAAGCATCAGAATCGAGTTTTTAGGCTCCCCCTCCTGTTTTTAAGGAGGGGGTTGGGGGTGGTTGGCTTTTGACTTTTGTTTTTTATCCCTGAATTGATTAAAGTCAAAGGCGACCACCCCCAACCCCTCCTTAAAAACAGGAGGGGAGCTAAGTGCAAAAACCTAACCGGACAACGCTGACTTTATCTGTTAAAGTCCGTTCGCCCTGAGCTTGTCGAAGGGTGATAAGGACTTTTCAGGAGATCTGCAATCAATATTTGCAGCTTTTTGCCTAATCCAATTCGATCTTAAAGTACAAATCCCCTCCGGTAGCCTCAGCACTGACCTTTGATTCTACCTCCCACCGTTTGCTGATACTGTAGCGGGCACGGAGCTGCTGACTTGCTGTAAACAGGGAGCGGCCATAACTGACGTAGAGTTGCGGGGTCAGGTATTTACCGAGCAGGAGCATGGACTGGGATACGCTGCTGTTTCCGTTACCGCTCTTTTGAGTGTCGAGCAGGCCGGGCTCAATCGGTTTGTAGGTTGGAGTGCGATCATTATCGGTTGAATAAGTGAGGGTATCCAGATGCACCAGTTGTTTGAGCTTATTTTGAAGACCGGCACCCTGTCCGGGAGAGATCAGCATCGATGCGGCCTGCATAAGTAAGGCTGTCTGCTGCCCGCTCTCTCCCAGTTTACGACCGAGAACAATATACGCCAGAATGTCCGTATCAGGATGCGCCGGTTCGGAATAGAGCTTGACCTGTGGAGCCTCCGGAGTCCCGGTGACAATCACCCCCGCTTTAACATCATCAATATTTCGTAACGCCAGAACATCAAGCGTCGGACGCTCTACTGCGCCACCCGAAAAAATTGCCCGCCCCCTCTTTATATCCAGCTTGACCCCATAAACACTGTAACTCCCCCTGGCAACCCTGATCTCACCATTTCCGGTGGCTGGCGATGAACCGGACATCTTTAAGTCGATCCCCCCTTCCAACCGGGCGTCCAACCCTTCGGCCTTGACAACTACCTTATCACCCAGCAGCAGATGGAGTTGCAGATCCGGTCTTAGTCCCGCTTTCTGTGATGGGGCAACGCCTCTTCCGGAGACTAAAGCGTCCCGGCTCGGTTTTATCATCGAAGACGCCTTTTGGCTGTTCACAAGCATCTCCGGAATCAGCACATCCCCTCTGACGCTGTATTTTTCCGGATCGCCTTCGAAAGTAAGGTCAGGTGACAGTGAGAGCTGCAGTTCCGGGAGATGCAGCACCTGAAAACGTTTTCCACGCAGCGCCCCCTGGTATCTGGTCAACTTCTTCCCCGCAAAGTCCAGGTCTGCGCTCCCTTCCAGTGAACCACCTCCTGATGTGACCTTAAATGAGCTGATATGAATGACACTCCCATCTAGAGAAGCGTTCAGCCTGACATCCGAAAGAAGAATTCCGGCTCCTGGGAGAAAGGCTCCCGCCTGAGTCAGCACTGCCGTTCCGGTCAGAGATGGTTTTCCCCACGTCCCCCCCGCCCGCAGATCAATCTCCAGCTTCCCTTTGGTATCCTGAATCAGGCCGGGAAACAGGGTCATAAGAATCCCTGTTTCGCTGAACCTGCCACTGACTCTCCCCTGTACCTTGCCGGACGGGTCAGCAGCCGCACCGAATCTGGCCGGCAGAGGCAACCTGAAGATAGCTTGTGCCTCCCCGCTTTTTGCCAGAGAGAGCGAAATCGTTCCCTCAAGGGTATCACCTCGCCAGTTCCAGTTGAGCCCCGCTTTACTGACTGAAGCCTTCAGTTCCCCCCCCTTACTCCGCCAGAGAGCGGCACCATCTGCCAGGGTGGCTGTTCCGGTCAGATCAAAACGTTTATCGGCCAGAAGCCTGCCGTTGATTTCGCCGGATAGCCCCCCCTGCAAGTCGAACCATTCCGGAAACCAGCGTCTGGCATCTGCTGCATTAACCCCACTCCAGGAAGCTTTCAGATCACCTCCGGAGGGGAGAGAGAGTCTGGCCGGTTCGGCTGATGTGAAGCGCCCTGAGGCGGAGATCCCCTCGCCGGTTTGAAATTCGAGCAGGGCAGATGTCCCCCGATCACCGGCTTCCAGATTGAGAAGCGCCTTCCGGATGGTGATACTCTGCGCGCCCAGAGTTATCTTTCCTGATGCAGATGTTTTGCCGACCAGAGTCATCCGGTCGTTTTCGGAGAGCCCAAGTTCCATGCTGCCTGAACTTTGCCCATCCAGACGGACGCCGCTCAGCCACCGGTTGGCGCGGGCCAGTTCAAGAGCGTTCCAGACGATTTTTCCGGAACCTGACAACGGTTTGCGCAGCATCTGCCAGGAGAGTTCAGCCCGCTCGGTCGGCAAGCCTATCAGCGTCAGAGGAGAGAGAGTAACCGCTTTGGAAGAAACCGCGAATGAAGCGGGAGCTTGAAGCCGCAATGACCCGACCAGATCGTTCCAGCGAAAATCTTTCAGATCCCCCTGCCAGATACCATCGGTATATCCGCCCGACAGTTTCGCCATGATATCAGATCCGGCCGAACGGAGTGCCACAGACAACTGGTGGTGGGGGAGGGCACCATCCCCTCTTAATACAACATTATCCGCCTTCATGCCGTTATACTTCACTCCACCTAGATCTGCGGAAGCTTTCATCAGGCACTCCCCCCCCCCTGAAACTTCTGCTGAAATCAGGGCTGAAGCGATCCGCACTCCATCCGCAGCCAGGTTGTGACCCTCTCCTGACAGCTCGCCATTGACGACTCCGGCAGCAAATCTACCCCATCCCCTGACTGAAAGAGAGCCTTTTGTCCGGGGGATGAGGCCGGAGAGGTCGCTGATTTTAGCCGCCAGATTAAGTCGCTGACCAAGAGTGCCATCCGCACGGATATCAAAGCCGTTTCCGGTCAGGTATAACCTGGCGATCTTCAAGTTATCCCCCTTCAGATCAGCGGCGATTTCCCCTGAAAGCACCCTCCCTCTCAGGCGGCTTTTCAGGAGACGACCATCTACTTCTGCCCGCTTCAGTCGTCCGGCTGACCAGGTGGCCATGCTGTTCATGTCGAAATTCACCACACCATTCAAGGTGGGATCCAATCGGGCCGGATCCAGCTCACTCCCATGCAGAGCGGCTTTCACTGTCAGAAGTTCCCGCCACTCCGCCTTGAGGTTTCCCTGCACAGAGCCGCCAATTATTGCAGCATTAAGAGCAGAGAACTCTGCCGCATTGTAATCTCCGCTGACCCTGGCGGTTATTCTGCTATTTTGCCAATCATATCCGGTGGTGGTGAGGTCAAGGCTGCCGACGTATCTCTCAGGGGTGGTGTTAAGCAGCAGCGAGCCAGAGACGGCAACCCTGCTCCCCAACTCCGGCGCGAGATCCACTCTGTCTGCTTTCATGCGTAGTTGTGCCGTGCCCCCCAGTGAGACAGCTCCGGCCAGCACTACCCTCCCTTGCCGACCTTTTTCAGTCAGAATCAGCTCTTTGAGATTCACCCCTTTTCTGGTCACCCCTGCAGATCCGGTCAGAGTGTATCTGGTATCTGCTCCGGAGTGAGCGGTGGCGGTCAGTTCACCTGTAAGCTGTTCCGGCGGGCGCCCCGGCTTAAGCTTTGTGCGCAGCTCAAACTTATCACAGCCGACAAGCGGTCGAAGCGGTTCGAAGTTTAATTTAGAAACCAGTGAAGGTTCTCCGAATCCGGCATTGGCTCCCCCCGACACCAGACCGTAAGCTGTTGACATGGCAAGGTTGGTGATGTTCAGCCTCGCGTCATGCCATGCAACGGCAGCAGAAGCATCAGAAATGGAGATCGGCGGTTTATCAAGGTTCCGATACGAGAAATCTTCGACTTTGAGTCGGTCGATCCAGCCGTTGAGCCTGGTCGGGAATCCGGTGATGTGAGGCCAGGGTATCTCCGGGCCATCAATGCCGGACGGTATATTGTCCAGGAATTGCACCTTCTTAAGAGATAATTCCTGAATTGAGAGGATATGAAACGGGAGAAGGAGCGGCTGACAGCGCAGACGCAGATCTGCAACGGTAATCTCCCCTTCGGCCCAGCGGGCAGAAAAGCCTTGCAGTTGCAGAGTTGAACCGAGCCCGCCGGTTATGCTGCGGGCGGATAGAGAGACCGGACTGTTCCCTGATATGGCACGAAAGAGCCAACTGACCCCGGCGGGACTCTCCAGCAGCCACTTCAGGGAGAGCCAGCCAGCGAGCATTGTGCTGATCAAGAGGAGTAACAGGCCATAGACTATAATTCGTTTCACAACTGGAATCCTATTGAGAAATGAACCATGTATCTGGGCTTTGCTACATTCAACTGTCGGGCCACTCCAAGATTTACCGCCCCGATTTGAGTGTAGTAGTGAATACCGACTCCGGCTCCTCGATAAAAGCGCAAATCAGAAAATGAATCGAACGCATTGCCGGTGTCGTAGAAAACCGATAATCCCCATTTGTCAAACAGAGCTCTCTCCAGTTCGGCGCTCCCCTGTAGCAGGTATCTCCCCCCGATCACTTTACCGCTGGCATCCTTTGGGCCGAGTGACTTGTAGGAATAGCCGCGCACACTGTTGTCACCGCCGGCGAAGAAGCGCAGAGATGTCGGAAGAACGGCAAATGGGTCATCAAGGAAGGTCGCACCCAATTTGCTCCTTCCACTCAGGGAGAGTCGCCAGGGGAGTGACACAATTCCCCCCCCTTCGGCAAGAAACTGGATGAACCCGGCATCGGAGCCCAAAGCCTGGTGGGTTCCGCGTGTTTCGAGTTGATAATGATATGCCAGAGTGGGGCGGATCATGTCATCGGAGCTGTGCTGTGAAAAGCGGAGCCCCGGGAGCAGTAGAAAGGAGGAGGAATTTTCCATTCCGGCGGTATAATCTTCGTACTGAGCCCGGATAAATGCGGTGCCAAGCATTTTATCGCCAAAACCTCTGCTCCTGTTGAATTCCAGAGCTTCCACTCTGCTCAGAGTGTCATTCACCTCTTCCCGCTGCAGGTTGAGCTGAACCGTGGACATCGTCTCTAGGTTCTTCTTACTCGGAATGCTGTAGGCTACGCCGATCCCCTGGAGCGTCTGGGCAAAGGTAAGCTCACCGTTGAGCGTGTGGCCGGGGTAGAACAGGCTCAAATCCTTGTAAGCGACAGAACCTCTAAAACCGGTGTCAGTGCCGTAGCCGATACCGGGTCTTATGGTACGACGAGGAGCCGGCACAACCCGGATGACAACCGGCACCCTGAATTCTGTCGCCGCACCCTTGTCAGGAATAACAGCGACACTCTTGAAATAGGGGCTTCCTGCGAAGTTTCGCTGGGTTTCACCTAGAACCATGTCTGAAAAGGGCTCACCCGGTGAGAAGGTTATATATCGCTGCAACAGCTCTTCCGGGTAGTATGTGGCACCAACGATTTTTGATGCTCCGAAGAGGTAGCGAGAGCCGCTCATCATGACCAGATGGATAGTTGCAGATGCTGACGGCGGATCCACACGAATCTCGTGAACCGAAAAAACGGCATCCAGGTAGCCAAGTTCGCGGGCGGCAACGAGGATATCATCTTTCCCCTTCTCGTACAGATCGTGAAGCAGATGCTCTCCGACGGTGAGAGGAAAGGCGGCAACCTTTTCAAGTAGCGGCTCTTCCTGAGAGCCGGACCCTTCAAGTTCTACCTTGACTTCGGAAATCCGCACCTGCTCACCAGCATTCACCTTGACCAGCAGGAGATATTCCGTCTCCTCGTTTGATTCCAGCGAGGTAACGACCTGCGGGGCATAGTAACCGAAAGGTTCCAGCGCCTCTTTTACTCTGTTCTCTGCCTGACGGATGAAATGTTCCAGCCAGAGCCTGTCAACCCTGCCATCCTTGATGAGTCCGGGGGGGAGTGCGAGTGCCGCCTCCACGTTCTTCAGCGGATCGTCCTCGATACCTTCCACACGAACAGCAACAGGCTCCGCAGCGAACATCTGTCCGGAGAAAAAAACGATAAGAAGCATGGTCAGGAGGGTAGTGAGAAGTGAGTGCATTTTTTGTTACTAACGGATGTATTTTTTCCCTTCACCCATGATGAAATCGATCAATTTCCTGACGTTAACGGAGGGGGCTCCTTTAGTGATCAATGTTATGGGGCGTGCAACCTCGGGGGTTTCAGGCGAGTTGACGGTACCATCCAGGATAGCCTTTGGACCTATGCCGATAGCTTCAGGATTAGAAGCGACGTTCTGGCGAATGTCATCTGCTGTAGTAGCTGTGATAACCTCGTTTGTGGGCTTGGCTCCATCCATGATATTTTTTACGAACATGGCGTTGGTTCCTTGCGTAAGACCACCCCATATAACAAGTATCGGGGCGTCTTTCCCACCAACTTCTTTCCAGTTGCCGATTTTGCCGGTAAATATCCCGGTCAGTTGCTCTTTGGTAAGTTTTTTTACCTGGTTGTCCTTGTTGACGATGACTACGACATTGTCTTTTCCGATGACCACAGGCTTGAACGCTGTCGGATCCGCGACGGCGACCCCCTCTTTTTTCAGAAGCTCCAGCCAGTCGTCAAATGAAAGACCGGCTGCGGCCGCATCAACAGTGCCACGGTCAAGGTCTATGAAAGCCTGTTTGGGGCCGCTGGAGATGATCGCAAGTTCCAGCGAGGCGGCCTTTTCAAAAGCAGCTCGAAAAGGTTTGAGTACATTCTCGGTCGGCGCCGCTCCGGCACCGATTTTTATCACCTCTCCGCTGGCGAGCGAAGTGCATGACAGGGTAAACATCAGAACAAACAGGGTCTTGCGAGTAGTTTCAAACACGGTTTTTGGCTCCTTTTTCATATAGCTTACACCTTGAACTTTTCAATGATGTGGTCAAGGTCGCTGATTACTCCGTTCATGCTTCTAATGGCAGCAGTAATCTCAGAGACAGCGGCAACCAGTCCACTCGCAACGCTGGACATGCTCTCCATATCACGCGACACAGATTCCGCAGTTGCCGACTGCTCTTCAGAGGCGGTTGCCATTCGCTGTATCATTTCGGTAACTTTTGTAACTGCGGAAGCTATACTTACAATGGCTGTCAGTGCTTTTGTCGTCTTTTCCTTGACCCTTGCCACCCCCTGTTTCTCTTCAAGCATACCGGCAACAGAAACCTTGACCCCCGCCTGCATATCTTTGATCATCAGGCCGATATCGTTTGTCGCGCTGGTGGTTCTCACGGCAAGAGACCTTACCTCGTCTGCCACCACGGCAAAACCTCTCCCCATTTCCCCCGCCCGCGCCGCCTCAATGGCAGCATTAAGAGCCAGAAGATTGGTCTGATCGGCCACCCCTTTGATCAATTCGACAATCTCGCTGATCTGCTCTGATTTCTCTCCGAGTGATTCAATTTTTTTGCCTGATTTCTCAACAGCAATAATGAATAAATCAAGTTCGGAGGCGGTCTCCTTAATGGTTGTCGCCCCGGATTCGGCCATTTTTTTCATCTCGCCGGCGGCGTCGGAAACTGCTGTTGCATCGCAGGCCATCTGAGTGGAAACCTGAAGCATCTGATTCATCGCCACTTTGGTTTGCGTAACGGTGTTGATCTGCTTTTCAGCACTCTCTCCCACTTTATCTGCGGAATGATTAAGGTTTCTGCTGTTTTCGTCAAGATGTGTCGCCGCTACTCTCAGTTCCGCCACCATTCCATGTAAACCACCTGACATGGTCTGCATGGAGTTCTGAACATTTCCCATTTCGTCATTACTCGCTCCGGAAAGGTCAACCCTCAAATCCCCTGAAGCTATTGTATCTGCGGCAGAAATGAGTTTTTTTAACGGGGAGGTTACCGAGCGGTAAATCCATATTCCAAAAAATGATCCGGCGCAGGCGGCAATAACCCAGATCAGTCCAACCAGCAGCGTACTTGACCTCACTACTTTATTTAATGATGTTACAGATTTATCCTGAGTTGCCTGTGCATTTGCAAGGCTTTTGCGCCCCAGAGTCGCCTGCTCCTCGGCATAATTGCGCAACTCTGCCGCCGCAGTCGCAACCGATCCTTTTAATTCAATACGTTTTGTGACCAGCGATATGACACCGCCATCCGATATAAGCATCTGTTGAACGGAATTTATTGCAGTGGAGGCGCTGTCCAGCATCTTGATCTCTTCTTTTGCGTTAAGCTTTTTCAGATACCCTTCCAGCGCTTTTTTTGAAGAGGACAGCTCTTTAATGGTTACCTGAATCTGCCCCCTGATTTCTTCAATTTCTTTTGTAGTGCCGGCAATAAAGAGCCTGTTTGCAAATCCGTCCAGCATAATCCCCTGCGACAGAAACGAGGCATTTGCGATAAGTACATTGGTCGAATCACCGCTGCTGGCGTACAGCCTCTCCTGGCGTCCAGTCTCATTCTCATAATTCTGCGATGAGGTGCTGATAGTCTGCTCCACCATGATAAGTGCAACAGCGATCTTCTCGCCGATCTCCTGTACCAGCCTCTCCTTTTCCTTCGGGTCCCCCTTGCCATCAGCCGTTGCAAGAGTATTGAGATGTTTTATCAGTTCCCCGGTCTTTGCATGAACGTTTTTCAGATCTTCAGCCAGTCCCGGAGTCTCCTTGACATATTCGCTGTTCTTTATTTTGTTTATGGATGCATTAAATTTTCCCTGTGCAATCATTATGGATTTCTTTGTACTGCCTCGCTGGAGTTCATTGAAGGCGAGCTGCATATCCTTGATAGATAGGCGCAGAACTTCCACATTGCGGAGATCGGAGGAAACATGTGCCGTACTCGCCACTGACTGGGAATATGCGCGACTGTTTGTGAATTGCAGCCCTTTTACGTTTTTATCCAGCGCCGCCAGTCGCTGCCTGATACCGGCCATTTCCTGAGAGATCTTCTGAGAAGCCTGATGGGCGGTAGTTTCTGATGCAAGCCTTTGAGATGTCAACGAAGTAAGCTGATCCGCAATCGTCTTTAGTCTGGAGTCCGGGCTTCCCCCACCCATACCTGCAACATCTCCCTGAGCTTTGAACGCATCGGCAACAGCGGCCTCAGAGCGGCTTTTAATTTTTGTAAATGCGCTTTCACTCTGGGTGTTTTCAAGAGACGCCAGTTCGGCAAGCGCAGCATGAAGAGTGCGCTGTACCTCCATGGTTTTTATCTGAAACGGGGTACTCTTCTGGGTCAGTTCGCGTAAAGTCCCCCGCACCTTTGACATGCCAACTATGCTGGTGATGGCAACAGTCGTAGCTACCCCGAGGACGAACAATGTATTTATAAGAAGTTTGGAGCGGATTTTCATCTGTCTATCCTGTCAAAATACTCAATACTTTAAATCATGTTGGTCTCGTAAAAAGTAAATTCACAGCCTTGGTTCATGCTTCGACAAGCTCAGCACGAACGGATTTTTAGTAACTTAGACTGTTAAAGTCCGTTCGCCCTGAGCTTGTCGAAGGGTGATAATGACTTTTTACGCAACCATCAATCAAGGCTTAACGTACTTTTGACCGTCACCTTTGATATAATCGAGCAGACGTTGAACCTTGGCGGGGGTGTTCAGCCTGGTCACGGCGATTACCGGTCTTGAATATTCAGGGGCTTGCGGTAGTTTATTCCCCTCACCGATGGTGTACGGCCCAAAGCCAATAGCATTTTGATTTGATACGACCGCGTTAGCAATCTCCGGGAAGGTTGGCGCGTCAATTGTATCCTTCAGATACTCTTCACCATCCATAGCCAGCTTCTTAAAGGCGGCCATGGTAGCCGGATTCTGCGTGGAAACAACAACCATAATCGGCTCATCGTTTCCACCAACCTCTTTCCAGCTCTGTATCTTGCCGGTAAAAATCCCCTTCACCTGCTCCCTGGAGAGGGTCTTTACCGGATTATCCTTGTTTAGCGCAATGTAAATCTGACTCTTCCCGACTGTTACCGGTTTATAGGCCGATTTATCCTTGACTTCGTAACCATCCTTCTTGAGGGCGGCAAGAAGGTCGTCAAAAGATGATCCGGCAAAAGCCACATCTGAATCGCCCCGGTCGAATACTTTGAAGGAAATCGTGGCACCTCCGAAAATAAGATTTATCTTGTCTCCGGTCGCCTTCTCAAAATGCGGGGCTATCGGTTTAATGATGCTGTCCGCCGGGGCACCCCCCGCAGTAACCTTTATTTCCTCGGCAAAGCAGGTAGCCAGAGAGATAAGGAGCATCAAGAGAGCCGTCACAGATGAGTTGAAAATTGTTTTCATAACCTGCCTCCATAATTTATATTTTACTGCGTATAAAACTACCCGGTAACAATAACCAGATCCAGTTTTTCAACCTTCTCACCCTCTTTAAACCTCACCTCCAGCACCTTGCAGTCCCCCTTGGCTTTGATGTTGGTCTCCATCTTCATCGCCTCGGTCACCATGAGAACATCCCCCGCCTTGATCTCATCGCCGGCTTTGACGTTGACTTTAAGCACCTTGCCCGGCATCGGAGCGCCGATGTGGTTTGCGTTCCCCTTGTCCGCCTTCTCCCTGACCGCCTCGTCCGTCTGAACTGACTGGTCGCGGATGATTACCGAGCGGTTATTGCCGTTCAGCTCGAAATATACGGCGCGGGTGCCGTCTTTCTGCACCTTGCCGATTGCGTTCAGTTTGATGATGAGGGTTTTGCCCGCTTCAATATCTAAAGATGTCTCCTGCCCAGGCTCCAGACCGTAGAAAAAGATCGGTGTCGGAATGACCGATGTGTCGGAATACTCCTGGCGGTGCCTGTCAAACTCAGGGAAAACATGTGGATAGAGAACATTTGAGACCAGCGACCTCTCATCCACACGGTGGCCAAGTTTTTCCTCCAGCTTGAGTTTTTCCTCGGCAAAGTCCACCGGCTCAAGTAGCTCTCCCGGACGGCAGCTTATCGGCTGTTCACCCTTCAGGATGATTTTCTGCAGCTCCTCCGGCCACCCCTGGTACGGCTGACCCAGCATCCCCTTGAACATCCCGACAACCGATTCAGGGAAGGCCAGCTCCTCTTTTGATGTAAAGACATCCTCCGGCTCCAGGTTGTTTTTTACGAGGAACATCGACATGTCACCGACGACCTTTGACGACGGCGTGACTTTTACGATATCTCCGAACATCATGTTGACCTTATGGTACATCTCCTTGCACTCGTCCCACCGCTCTATCAGACCGAGACCGGCAACCTGCGGCTTGTAGTTGGAATACTGCCCCCCCGGAATTTCGTGATGGTAAACTTCGGCTGTACCGCTTTTAAGACCTGATTCAAACGGGGCATAGTAATCGCGCACAGTCTCCCAGTAGTTGGCCAGTTTCTGAAGTCCGGCAGCGTTTACCAGCGGGTCTCGTTCGCTCCCCTCAAGTGTTGCCACCAGCGCATTAAGATTGGGCTGGGCGGTCAGACCGGAGAGGGAGGAGAGAGCGGCATCGACGATATCGACACCCGCCTCGCTCGCCTTCATCAGCATGGCGCAGCCGTTGCTCGATGTGTCGTGGGTGTGCAGATGCACCGGAATACCGATGTTCTCTTTCAGTGCCTTAACCAGTTTGTAGGCGGCAAGTGGTTTTAAGAGACCGGCCATATCCTTGATCGCCAGGATGTGGGCTCCCATCGATTCAAGCTCTTTTGCCATTGATACATAGTATTCAAGCGGGTATTTGTCACGTTTCGGATCGGTGATGTCGCCGGTATAGCAGATGGCAGCCTCGCAGATTTTTCCGCTCTTTCTGACAGCTTCCATGGCGACTTTCATCCCGGTCGTCCAGTTGAGGGAGTCAAAAATACGGAAGATATCGATGCCGGAGTCAGCCGCTTCTTCGACAAATTTCTCCACGACGTTATCCGGGTAGTTGGTATAGCCGACGGCGTTTGAGCCTCGCAGCAGCATCTGGAAGAGGATGTTCGGGATCAGTTCCGAGAGTTTGTGCAGCCGCTGCCAGGGGTCTTCCTTTAAAAAGCGCATCGAGACGTCAAAGGTGGCTCCCCCCCAGCACTCCAGAGAGAAGAGATCGGATCCCAGATATGAGGTCGGCTCGGCGATCTTTAAGAGGTCGTAGGTGCGGACACGTGTCGCCAGGTTTGACTGATGAGCATCGCGCATGGTGGTGTCGGTAATAAGGAGCTTTTTCTGATCAAGGATCCATTTTGAAAGCCCCTCCGCCCCCATCTGCATGAAGAGATCCTTGCTCCCTGAAGGGCGCGGCAGGTGAGTATCCACATCCGGAACACGGGCTTCGATCAGGTCGGCAGATTTCAGCAAGCGTGGTGTGCCGGGTGAACCGTTGACGATTACATCACCCAGGAAGGTGAGAACCTTGCTGGCGCGATCTTTCTTCTCACGGAAATGGAGCAGTTCGGGGTGCTTGTCAATAAACGATGTATTGCACTGCCCTTTGAGAAATACCGGGTGGGTGACGACATTTTCCAGAAAACCGATGTTGGTCTTGACGCCGCGCACACGGAACTCCTGAAGCGAACGGTGCATGATGTTGGCCGCCTCATTGAAGGTAAGTCCCCAGGAGCTGACCTTCACAAGCAGGGAATCGTAATGAGGGGTTATCTTCGCCCCAGTAAAGGCGTTGCCGGCGTCCAGTCGCACACCGCAGCCGGCGGCAGAGCGGTAGGTGGTGAGTGTCCCAAAATCGGGGGAGAAGTTGTTGGCCGGGTCTTCCGTAGTGATGCGGCACTGGATGGCGTAACCGCGCATATCGATAGCGCTCTGGCTCGGGATGTTTATCTCCGGGTCGGAGAGTTTGTGTCCGCAGGCGACCAGAATCTGGTTCTGGACGAGATTGCGCCCGGTGATCATCTCTGTCACGGTATGTTCAACCTGGATGCGGGGGTTCATCTCGATAAAGTAGTGATTTCCTTCGGCATCTACCAGAAATTCGATTGTTCCGGCGTTCCGGTATTTGACATGACCGGCGATTTTGAGAGCCGCTGTGCAGAGTTCCGATCTCTGGCTCTGGGTCAGAGAGAGGGAGGGGGCGAACTCTACCACCTTCTGATGGCGTCGCTGCACCGAGCAGTCGCGGTCGAAAAAATGCACAAGGTTGCCGTGGTTGTCCCCCAGCACCTGAACCTCTATATGTTTCGGGTTGGCAAGGTAGCGCTCCAGAAAAACCTCAGCGTTGCCAAACGATGCTTTTGCCTCGCTGCCTGCCGCTACAAGCCCTTCAAGCAGCTCTTTTTTGCTGGTTGCGACACGCATACCACGCCCGCCGCCACCGGCGGAGGCTTTGATAATGATCGGATAACCATGCTCCTTGGCGAACTTTAAGGCATCCTCCTCCTTATCAATCGGCTCCTCTGTGCCGGGCACAACGTTGACCCCCGCAGCAATGGCGGCCTTCCTCCCAGCAACCTTGTCACCCAGAGCGCGCATCATTTCTGCCGTCGGGCCGATAAAGGTTATCCCGTTCACCCGGCACTCTTCGGCGAACTCGGCGTTCTCCGCCAGAAAACCGTAACCGGGATGGATCGCATCGACATCTGCCTTCAGCGCCAGCGCGATAATCTCATCGATCCCCAGATAGGCGTCAATAGGCGCCTTCCCTTTGCCGATAAGGTAGGCTTCATCCGCCTTGTAGCGGTGCAGAGAGAGCTTGTCCTCCTCGGAATAGATTGCCACCGTGCCGATGCCGAGTTCTGTGCAGGCACGAAAGATACGGATGGCGATTTCGCCGCGATTGGCTGCCATGACTTTACGAAATTTGTACTTTTCCATTTGCAACGCTCCTTGAACAAAAATATTTAGCTACACTAAAAATATTCAGCGATTTTAAATAGTTAGATTCGATAGTGGCGGCACTAAAACAGATTGAGAGGTTTTTGTCAATATTGTTCTGGAAAGTTTAACCATTTCTGGCTGGATTTCAGCGTGGCCGGTAAATGATTACATTAGTGAGGCTCTTGCAAAAGTCCTTATCACCCTTCGACAAGCTCAGGGCGAACGGACTTTACTCCTATAAGTACTCGATATTCCGTTCGTGGTGAGCTTGTCGAACCATGAACGGAATGCTTTTGCAAGAGGCTCCAGTTACTATCAGGCTTTAGTTTTATGAGTATACACCCCATCCCAGTCAGCCGGTGGCGGTTCCTGACGGTAGTGTTCAATCCGTTCCACATAGAGATTAAAGAGAGCGCAGTCCGGTTTCAACTGTAGCAGCTCATTCAGATGTTCCAGCGATTCCTCCCATTCTCTTGCGTGATAGTGGGTGAAAACATGGTTGAACAGATCCTGCTCCTCTAAAATGGCGGAATCAAGCTTACCTCGTATCCCCATCGGTTCATAGATGGTAACCGGTTCACTGCGCCCCTTGACACGAACCCTGTCAAGCTCCATAAAGACAATGCCGGGAATAGCGGTTGCAGTACTCTCACCCACGATGATATCTACGCCGTACTGCCGTGAAAGCCCCTCAAGGCGAGCTCCCAGATTGACAGCATCCCCCATGACGGTGTAGGCCATGCGGAATTTGGACCCCATGTTGCCGACATTCATGACGCCGCTGTTGACCCCGATTCCGAGGCGGAGCGGCGGCCACCCCCTGGCGGCGAATTCCTCTCTCAGCTTTGCGGCTCTGGTCTGCATCTCCATCGCGGCCATAACCGCGTTCTCGACATGTTTCGGATCTTCCAGCGGGGCACCCCAGAAAGCCATGATGGCGTCGCCGATGTACTTGTCGATTGTCCCCCGGTGCTTTTGAATGACCTCAGTCATGGCGGAAAGATATGCGTTCATTACATTAGAAAGTTCGCCCGCCTGAAGCCCTTCCGAGATGGCGGTAAAGCCGCAGACATCGGAGAAAAGGACGGTCATCTCAAGGCTTCTGCTCTGCATGGTGAAGCGATCCGGCTCACGGCTCATCTCAGTGACAAGCTCCGGGTGTACATACTGCCCGAATAGACCGGTGATCTGCCGTTTTGAACGTGCCTCGTGCAGAAAGCCGTAGGACATATTGAGTACGAACAGGGTTGTTATCAGCGTCAGAGAAGATGAGAGCGGCAGGACGATGTTCTGACCCCAGACCAAAGCGTTCAGCAGGCAGATTGCTGTTATCAGGGAGATGGTGAGCAGCATTGATTTAAGCGGCGACATAACCGGCAGAAGGAGGGAGAGCAGCAGTCCGCTGAACAGCAGGATAACCACCTCTGCGCCGACTATATATGCAGGTTTCAGCTTGATGTTCTGATCGAGTATCCCGGCTATCATGTTGGCGTGAATCTCTACTCCCGGGTATACGGAGCCAACCGGTGTGGAACGCATGTCCATCAGGCCGGGAGCGGTTGTTCCGACCAGCACGATTGCCCCTTCCATGATCTCTTTTTTGATTTGGCCATTTATTACATCGGTTGCCGAGACATAGCGAAATGATCCCTGCTTGCCGCGAAAAGGGACAAGGGCGGTTGCCCGATCGTCTACGGGGATTTTCAGGTCTGAAATGCCAAGCCACTCAATTTTGCGATAGTTGCCCCCCTTTTTACCTTCAGGAAATCCGGCTGTCAGTGGTGGAACACCGAGGAGCGTTCGCACAACCGCCACGGAGAGCGGCTCATAATAGTTGCCATTGTACTCTATCAGAGCCGGGACGCGGCGACAGACGCCATCATGGTCAACGAATGGGTTGAAATGTCCCGCAGTCGGAGTCACCTGCTGAAGATCAGAGAGATTGGCACCGAAACCGGTCATCTTTACGAACGAGTTAGTGGCTCCGACCATTTCGGCGGCGTCAAAAACCGGGGGGGGGAGCATGCCACTGGTACGGATCTTATCCCCTTTATAATCGGTGAAGTAGTAGCCTAGAACAACCTGGCGCCCCTTGATGCTGCGAGCAAATATGGCGTCATAATTGAGCTTTTCACGGATTTTTTCGAGAGAGCTGCGGAAGTGCTGATCATCTTTCAGCGTTTCCCTGCCGAGGCGTTCAAGCACCCCCAGGCCGGAGCTGTCATCTTTTTCAGCAAAGATGACGTCATATCCGACGACCGCGACTCCGTACTGGTCAAAAAGGCGATCCATAAGCCGAGCCATATGATTTCTGCTCCAGGGCCAGCGCCCTTCGGCGGCCAGGCTCTTCTCATCGACATCGACGATGACGATTCTGTTGTCGATATCCTGCTGCATCGTCAGTTTAAGACGCAGGTCGTAGCTTAAATCCTCCAGATGGTCGGTGAATTTGAGATCGACCAGATTGGCTGCATTCAGTACGAAGAGGAGCGTTAAAGAAAGTCCGAAAATAATCCGCAGCAGATGCTGACGTATAAGGGTATTAAACTTTTTGATCGCTTGTTACCTCCATCTTTTCAGGGTTCATAGAGCCGGTTCGATAACCTTCAATATCCAGAGCTATGCGGGTAAAGCCGGCCGAATGAAAATGTTGAGTAATCTCTGAGCGAACTTTTTCTTCCAGCAGTCGCGGCATTTCACTTTCCGTCAGTTCGATAAGCGCGGTGTCCTCCTGAATTCTCACCCTGAGCTGTCCGAACCCGATATCCCTTAAAAAATCCTCGCCGCTTTCGACCATCGACAAGCGGGCGGGACTGATTTCGGCACCGTGCGGAAAACGGGTCAGCAGGCAGGCGAGGGCAGGTTTGTTCCAGGTAACCAACCCGAACCTTCGGCTCAACTCCCTGATCTCTGCTTTCGACAGCCCCGCCTCCTGCAACGGACTTCTGACGTTTAGCTCCTGCAGAGCACGCCTGCCGGGACGGTATTCAAGAAGGTCGTCGGTATTGCTCCCATCAACAAGAGAGGAGAAACCATTTTCTTCTGCAAGCTCCCTGCAGATTTTGAATACAATATTTTTACAGATATAGCAGCGGTCTGCAGGATTATGCTTCAGCGGCACCATATCCATCCGGTGGGCATCATGAATTATCTGGCGTACGCCGATCATGGCTGCGGTCTCACGCGCCTCGGATATCTCCCGGCGACTGTGAAACGGGGCATCGATAGTTATTGCTGCCGCCCGTTCCCCCAGTTCATCGAAAGCAATCTTTAACAGCAGCGTCGAATCCACCCCGCCGGAAAAAGCGACCAGCACCGATCCCATCTCATTCAGGATCAGTTTCAGTCGGTCATATTTCTGTTCTAGTGCGCTCATTTAATTCCTTTCTTATTCCACTTTGCATTCAAGTTGACACCCTACGATTCAAATTTAATCTCATCTGAGCCTCTTGCAAAAGTATTCCGTTCATGCTTCGACAAGCTCAGCACGAACGGAATATCAACTACTTATAGGAGTAAAGTCCGTTCGCCCTGAGCTTGTCGAAGGGTGATAAGGACTTTTGCAAGAGGCTCATCTTGATTGCAATTGCGAATTAACGACAAAACGCCCCGAAAGGAGCGTGGTGTTATAGAGTAAATTGAGACTCTTGGAAAAAGATTGTCTTGCCGGAAGGGTTCTATCTGGCATCCAGATGTCAAATGTAATACATAACACGTGGATCCAGCTCCTTTTTGATTCCCATGTCATGTCCTCTCTGACAGAGTGTCTGCAGAGTCAAAGCGGAAAAGTGTGAGCTAAGAAGGGTGCTGGCATCTTCCCAGACACTCTGAGTCACGCAGTTACCTTCAAAAGGGCATTCAGATTTTACTTTGCGCTTTTTGGGTGTGGAACCGGCACAGCTCACGAGTAAAATATCCTGCTCAGTGGCGTTCAATATCTCAAGAAGGGTAATATCTTCAGGCTTTCTGGCCAGAGTGTACCCCCCCTGTGGTCCGCGCTTGCTCTTCAAAATTCCGGCACGTTTTAAATTCTGGAAAATCTGTTCCAGATAGCGGGGAGAAATCTGTTGCCGACGGGAAATATCCTGAATCTGGGTGGGGTTACTGCCGCAGTTGTAGGCGATGTCGAAAAGAGCCCGCAGGCCGTATCTGCTTTTTGTTGAAAGGCGCATAATCCATTCTCCCTTGGTGGATATATAGCCTTTGATTACGTAGTAATAGTTATTCTGTCAAGAAAATAAACCGAAATTTGGAAATTTGGATACCTGCAGACCTCGTCAACAGGTAGCGAAAACTGACCAGAATATTGGGGAAAATCATTGTGGTTTGAAAATCAAAAAGCAAAAAACCTGAACCGCAAAGGCGCAAAGAGCGCAAAGAAAATCAAAAGCAAAGGAGCCTCTTGCAAAAAGATTGTCATCCCGGAAGGTTTCTATCCGGGATCCAGATTTTTGGTCTCTTACGAAATGAGTTTTTATATCTGTGGCAGACTTGAAAATTCAAAAACGTGTCACACGGATAAACTTCGGATAAAATCTGATAAAAATCTGATTTAGAATTTAAATACTTGTAAAACCAAGACGTTAATCACAAAAAGGTTGATCCGCCTTTATCCGGATTTATCAGATTTGATCCGTGTGAAATTGCCTTTGCCTTTCTTTTTTTGTTCAGGCTTGTCCGGCTATATGCATACCACCCTCCACAACTCCCCTCAGCACTTCCCGCAGCTTGTCAAATCTGTACGGCTTGTTGAGTAACCCGGCTATATCCTCACGAGCCATCCGTGAGGTGACAACCGAATCACCAAAGCCGCTGGAAACAATAATCGGCAGCTTTCGATTCAGCTTTTTAAGCTCGGCTATCAGCTCATACCCATCCATGACAGGCATACCAATATCAGTTATGACCAGGGTTATGCCTGCAGCGTTCTTTTGATACAGTTCCAACGCTTCCCTGCCGTTTGATGCTGCAATAACAGTAAAGCCAAGCTCTTCCAGCATGGCACTCGCCATAAATCTGATCATTTCCTCGTCCTCTACCAGCAGAACTGTACCACTCCCAGTCCATTCAACCGGCACCACTTCCTGAAAGAACGCATCTTTGGCAAACTCATCAATATGGACGGGAAGATAGACCTTGAAAGTTGTCCCCTGCCCAAGGTGGCTTGATATCTGTAATGCCCCCATATGCGCCGTTACGATACCCAATACTGCCGACATACCCAGGCCGCGTCCTGAAAATTTGGTGGTATAAAACGGCTCGAATATCCGTTGCCTGGTCTCAACATCCATGCCACAGCCGGTGTCAGCAACTTCCAGACAGAGATAGCAACCGGGCGTAATGTTTTTGCCAAGATGATCCTTATCCGTAGTTTCATCTTTGATTTCTGTTTTTGCCAGAGATATACGAATCTCCCCTTGCGCATCTCCGATCGCCTCCGAAGCATTTATAAGCAGATTCATGACTATCTGATTAAGCTGGCCGATGTCTCCCATAATCGGCGGGATATCGGCCGGACAGTCAAGCTTAATCTGCACATTTCGGGGAATGGTACTTTTACACATCTCTGTCATCTCATTCAAAAGGATCGTCATTTTGACCTGACTCTGTTCAAAAGGAGCTTTCCCTGCATATGCCAGCATTTGTCTGCACAACTCTGCTGCACGTTCAACCGCTCTTTCTATCCTTGCAAGACTGCTTTCAACCGCATCCGGTCTTTGCTTTGCCAGGTAGCAATGGCCGAGGATAATTGCCAGAATATTATTGAAATCATGAGCAATACCGCCCGACAGCACCCCCAGGCTTTCCAGTTTCTGGGCTTCTTGTAGTAGCAGTTCCATGGCCAGCTTTTCTTCTTCTGCTTTTTTGCGTTCGGTTATGTCAGCCAAAGCAATCCAGTACTCGCTGTTTTTTGCGGGAGTTGCCTGTAGATGCGCCCAGAATGTAAAACCGTCCGTGCGCACGAGGCGCATCTCCCATGCCTGTGGGTTAACCGAATCAAAACATTTTTTACGCTGCAGATAGTATATATCCTGATCTTCCTGGGAAATAAACCGACAGATTGACAGCTTGACTAACGCACGTCGTGCCATACCCAGCATATTGGCTGCGGCAAGGTTGGCCTCCAGTATCAGCCCGGCAGCGCTGAGGGTCAGATAGCCGACCGGTGCCAGATTATATAACTCCTCGTAGCGAAGCCGCTGCGCATCCAGTTCAAGCTGTTTGGCAAGGATTTCCTCTCCCTTCAATTTAATCTCTTCATCAGCCTGTCGGCATTTGCGGCGCACCTCCGCATCCGCCAACTCCCGTTTGACGGCAGGTGCAAGCCGCGCAAGATTTCCTTTCAGAATATAATCATCTGCTCCGGCTTTCATGGCATCTACGGCTGTTTCTTCACCAATCTTTCCCGATACGATAATGAAGGGAATATCAATTCCGCTTTCTCTCAGCATTTGCAGCGCATCCAGACCGCTGAAATGGGGCATGACAAAGTCCGAAATGACAAGATCCCACGCTCTCGCAGACAATGCTGCCTCCATCGCTTCTGCGGTATCGACCCGCTCAGAATAGAGGTCATAGCTGCCTTTTGACAGTTCGCGCATAAGCAGCAAAGCATCATCCTCGGAATCTTCAATAAGCAGTAAACGAAGTGGTGTTGTCATTTGCTTGCTCCTTTCCTGAAATTCAATAACATGACTTTCGCATCGAACTAACACCAGGCTATCGATGATTTTCAGCACGGCCACGTCAAAGTCTTTTCTGTAGGTCGTGAATTATGACTTTGACGTGTCCCTGTGATTTTCATCTTGTAACCTGTAAGCTTACAAGCTACAGTGCAACCATGATCAAGAGTTTTCGTCATAAAGGTCTCCAAGGCTTTTTTGAGACCGGTTCCAAAGCGGGGATTCAACCCAGCCACGCTTCCCGCCTTAGAGTGCAACTTACCCGACTTGATGTTTCAACCGGTCCCCAAGATATGAATGCTCCCGGATGGAAATTGCACCAGCTTTCCGGCAACCTTGCCGGTCACTGGACTGTAGTGGTAAACGGAAACTGGCGACTGACGTTTACCTTTGAAGATGCCGATGCTGTTCTGGTCGATTATCAAGACTACCATTAGAAGGAGAACTATCATGGCACCAATGAATAACCCTGCACATCCTGGTGAAGTTCTGCGCGAATTTTTACCCGTTGACATGAGCATTGCAGAAGTTGCTGCCCGTTTGGGTGTCTCACGCCCGCACCTGTCACGACTATTAAATTGCCACACTTCCATGACCGCCGAAATGTCCATAAAAATTGCACTTCTGACCGGGACATCACCCGAATCGTGGCTTTTCAATCAGGTTAAGTGGGATCTCTGGCAGGCATCACAAAAACCACTGCCAAAGGTTGAGCGGTTGCAATTTGCTATGGCGGCGTGAGCTTGTAACAGTAAAAACATAAATCCGGCATCGAACCATACCTCCGAGGTTTCCAAAACCTCGAAGGTCTAACACCAATCTACCCTCCAACCGTAAACCAGAACGTCGCCCCCTGCTCCACCGCGCCTTCAGCCCAGACCGTGCCGCCGTGCCGGTGGATGATATGCTGCACCAGCGACAGACCTATGCCGGTGCCCGGAAACTCCCGCTCCGTGTGCAATCTCTGAAAGGTGACGAACAGCTTGTCGGCATATTTTGGATCAAAACCGGCACCGTCATCGCGGATAAAACAGGCGGTTTTCCCGTCAACTTTTGAGCTGCCAAACTCGATCCGCGCCACGGCATGGCTGCCGGTAAATTTCCAGGCATTGCCTATAAGATTATCCAGTACCACCTTCAAGAGCGCCGAATCTCCCTGGGTTTTGAGACCTTTGGCGATGACGAACTCCACCTTCCGTTCCGGCTCGGCACTGCGCAACTCATCCGCGATAACGCCGACCAGCTCACTCAAGTTGACCGTTTCAAGCGTTAATTCACATCTGGTGATGCGCGACAGTTTCAAAATATCGTCAATAAGCTGCGCCATCTTCTGGGTGGCGGTGCGTACCCGACGCAGATAATCCTTGCCACCTTCGTCCAGCTTGTCTCCGTAATCTTCCAGCAGTGCCAGACTGAAACCGTCGATGCTTCGCAGCGGCGCTCGCAGATCGTGGGAGATCGAATAGCTGAACGATTCAAGGCTGGCATTAGCACCTACCAGTTCTGCTGCCCGTTTTTCTTTCTCCTCGTTTTGAAAGGTGAGTTCCTTGTTGGCAATAACCAGTTCAGTGGCCCGTTTTTCCTTCTCTTCGTTTTGAAAGGCGAGTTCCTTGTTTGAGGTTTCCAGTTGCGCGGTGCGTTCGGTCACGCGCTGTTCTAATTCGGCGTTTAAGCAACGGATTTCCTCCACTGCCTGCTTGCGGTCAGTAATCTCTTCTATCATGCATAGATGGCGCGGATGTGCTCTGTCTACAACTTCAACCGGAGCAACAGTCAAGCGGATCCAGACAGCAGCCCCATCATGACGAAGATACCGTTTTTCCATCTGGAATCCCTGTGTCTTCCCGGCATTCAGGAGAGCCACGTTGTCAAGATCTTTCTGGACATCATCAGGATGGGTGATACTCATCCAGTCGATATGCGCCAGTTCTTCAATCGTTCTGCCCGCAATTTTGGCAAACATGGTATTGGCTTCATATATCTCTCCAGTCAGAGAATCGATCAAAGCTATACCCAGCGGAGCTTCCGTAAACAGCTTCTTGTACAGCAACTCACTTTCGCGCAACGCTTCATCTGTGGCAAGATTACTCAGAACACCAATTGCACCATCAAATTTGCCTTCACCATCATAAAGCGGTGTAACTGCAATGCGCGTCAGTACAGCTCTGCCATCTTTGTGCACAAACAGGAATTGATGAGGCTCCTGGACGCCGCACTCGCGACGTTTCTCCAGTTCTCTCGCTCGCGCAACCCATGCGGGATCTCCAAAATCATACCAGCTTCTCCCGATCATCTCCCCAATGGAGTACCCCAGCATCTTTTCCATTGCAGGGTTCACATAGACAGTCATAAACTCTTTGTCGAGAAGCCAGAAGCCATCGTAAGCCAGTTCAACCAGCCTCCGGTACATCTGATCCATTGCCGGTGAAGCTGCACACTTTTTCATATAATCACCCTTCCCTACTTCCCCGCTTCACCGCTTTACCGTACATTGCCTGGTGCGCACAGCACACCCTACGGTTTTTCCCCGCTTCCCCGCTTCCCCGCTTCCCCGCTT
>Ga0194060_10000736_pt1 | contig 23802 bp, 23 predicted proteins | sample SepL225m_MetaG_FD_163427 | JGI IMG/M metagenome (GOLD analysis project Ga0194060, IMG submission 163427) | Anoxic zone freshwater microbial communities from boreal shield lake in IISD Experimental Lakes Area, Ontario, Canada - Sep2016-L222-5m | ecosystem: Environmental > Aquatic > Freshwater >... | reverse complement strand
TCCCGGTAGGGGGTTTTTTTGCGTCCGGGACCTGATCGTCCATTACTGCCCCGATCTGACGATGAAGTCGAAACCGGCCGCATCGGTCGCCGCCGCCGACTGCTAAAATATCCCCATGAAAATCAATTTTCTCGAATTCGAACAGCCGATCGCTGAACTTGAAGCCAAGATCGAACAGCTTCGGTTTGTGCAGGATGATTCAGCTATCGACATCTCTGAGGAGATTTCCCGCCTCGACGCGAAAAGTCAAAGCTTGACCAAGGAGATTTACGCCAAGCTCACGCCGTGGCAATCCGCCTTGGTGGCGCGGCACCCCCAGCGACCCTATACCCTGGATTACCTGGGACTGGCATTTACCGACTTCGAGGAACTTCATGGCGACCGCAACTACGCGGATGACCATGCCATTGTCGGCGGCCTGGCCAGATTCAACGGCCAATCCTGCATGGTGATCGGCCACCAGAAGGGGCGTGACACGAAGGAAAAGATCCATCGCAATTTCGGCATGCCGCGCCCGGAGGGGTATCGAAAAGCCTTGCGCTTGATGCGACTGGCCGAGAAGTTCGGCCTGCCGATCTTCACCTTTATCGACACGCCCGGTGCCTACCCCGGCATCGATGCGGAAGAACGCGGCCAGTCTGAGGCGATCGGCCGTAATCTGGCAGTCATGACGGAGCTGAAGGTGCCGTTGATTGCTACCGTGATCGGCGAGGGAGGGTCGGGCGGCGCGCTGGCGATTGCGGTGGCGGATGTGGTGGCGATGCTGCAGTATTCGACGTATTCGGTGATTTCCCCCGAGGGCTGCGCCTCGATTCTGTGGAAAAGCGCCGAGCGCGCCGGCGATGCGGCAGAGACGATGGGAATTACCGCGCATCGGCTCAAGTCGCTCGGCTTGATCGATCGCATCATCAACGAGCCGGTCGGTGGTGCCCATCGTGACCATCGCGCCGTGGCGCAGAGCGTCAAGAAATCCCTGCAGGAAGCCCTCAAGCAACTTTCCGGTTTGTCGTCAAGCGAGCTCATCGAGCGGCGCTTCGAGCGCCTGATGAGTTATGGTCGATTCAAGGAACAAGCCATCTCTTGATCCGGTAGCGCAGGCCGTTGCCGCCTGCCTGCGAAGCCATGCCACACGCGGGCAGCAAGTTGTGGTCGGATTTTCCGGCGGGCTCGATTCAACGGTACTGCTGCACGCTGCCAACCGCGTGGCAATGGATGGCGATTTCGCTGTTTCAGGGCTCCATGTTCACCACGGCTTGAGCGCCAATGCGGACGCATGGGCCGCTTCCTGTACCAAGCGTTGCGATGAACTCGGTATCCCGCTGACCGTGGTTTCTGTCATCGTTCCACTCGGTAGCGGTCAGGGTCTCGAGGCGGCGGCGCGCAGTGTGCGTCACAAGGCCCTGGCTGAGCATCCGGCAGACTGGATTCTGCTTGCGCACCACGCCGATGATCAGGCTGAAACCGTTCTGCACAATCTGCTGCGCGGCGCCGGCGTGCGCGGCGCCGGCGCCATGCCGGAAGCGCGTGAGCGTGTGCTGCGTCCGCTGCTGGGTGTGGCACGCGACGAGCTGCTGGCATACGCGCGATCTCGCCGCTTGCCGTGGATCGAGGACGAAAGCAATGCTGACCGTCGATATACGCGAAACTTCCTGCGCCATGAGATTCTGCCGCGCATCGCCTCCCGATTTCCGCGGGCAGGGGAGCAACTTGCGGCCGCGGCGGCACGTTTCAGGGAAGCCGGTTCATTGCTTGAAGACCTTGCTGCGTTGGATCTGGGCGACAAGCCCCCGGAATTCCCATTGCCCCTGAGCGTGTTTCGCGAGCTGACTGAAGTTCGCGCCAGAAACCTGTTGCGGGCGATGCTGGCCTGGCACGAGGTGCAGCCCCCTGACGAGCGCCGGCTGACCGAGTTCGTGCGCCAGTTGCGGACAGCGGGAAGCGATCGGCATCCGCGAATTGATCTTGCACCTTATACCCTTTGGTGCGAGGCAGGCAGGCTTCACTTCATGAGTTTGAGCTAGCCGAGCGGTTTGTCGCCGAGAAGGCTGAGTATCTGGGACAACTCGACGGCGGAGCGGACCTTCATTTTTTCGAAAATCCGGGAACGATGAACTTCAACCGTGCGCATGGCGATTCCGAGCTCGTCGGCGATTACTTTGTTGAGCTTGCCGCCGAGAATTCTCTGCATCACTTCCTGTTCGCGGTGCGTCAGCTGTGCCAGTTTCTGCTCCAGCGCCTGTACCGAATTCTCCTTGACGCTGCGCCTTTCGTCCTGCGCCAAAGCCGCCAGGACTTTGTCGACCAGGGCATTGTCATCATAGGGTTTTTCGACAAAATCGAAGGCGCCGTCCTTCAGCGCCTGAACCGCCATGGGCACATCGCCGTGCCCCGTCAGAAATATCACCGGCAGCTGACAGTGTAGTGCCCGCAGTCGATCAAACAACTCAATGCCGCTCATTCCGGGCATACGTACGTCAAGTAGCAGACACCCGCATAGTTCGCGACTGGCGACCACCAGAAACTCGTCAGCGGATGTCCATACGTGCGACGAAACGCCACGCGACTGCAGCAACCACTGCAGCGAATCGCGTACCGCCGGATCATCGTCAACGATGTGCGTGGCGGCGCCCGTCATTGGGGAGCCAGGGGCAACAGAATGTGAAACACGGTTCCTCCTTCCGGGTTGGCCTCGAACGAGAGCCTGCCGCGATGATTTTCAACGACCGAGCGGCAGATGGCCAGACCCATTCCCATGCCTTCGGCTTTGGTGGTGAACAGCGGATCGAACAACTTGTCCGCAACGTCGGTGCCGATTCCGCAACCGTGATCGGCGATCTTCAGCAGGGCATAACCCTCGGCGCAAGCAAGCGCGATTGCGATCTGTCGTTGCTCCGGTGCAGTATCCCGCATGGATTCCGCTGCGTTGCGGAGCAGGTTGAACAGCGCCTGTTCGAGCAGTACGGGATCACCTTCGACCTGCGGCTGCGCCTGAAAATCAAGAACGACGCGGATGCCCTTCTGCCGTATATCGCCTTCCAGCAGGGCCAGGGCCGCGTCGATGCGCTCGGCGAGGCGGAGCGATTCGAAACGATCCTCGCTGTGGCGGGACAGGCTGTAGATCCGGCGGATGACTTGCCCGGCCCGCCGGGCCTGCTCAACTGCCTTGTCGAGCGCCGGCAGTACCGCCGCCGCCGACGAGTCACTGCGCAAGAGATTGGCCGCTCCCGTGCAATAGCTCGAGATAGCCGCCAACGGCTGGTTCAGTTCATGTGCGATGCTCGATGCCATTTCCCCCATGGCGACCAGACGGGCGGTCGACTGAAGGCGTTCCTGCTGCTGGCGCGCGCGCTCATCAGCGTGTTTCCGTTCGGTGATGTCCACCATCGACCCCATCCAGCCGGAATGCTGTCCGTGGGCATCGATCAAGGGCGCCTCGTGAATCAGCACATCGATCACCTGGCCGTTGCTGTGCTTGAGCTTGAGTTCAAACCCCTCCTCGGGTCCTTGTCCGGCGAGGACGCGATCGTTCATGGCGCGGGTTTCCTCGATGTAGTCGTCTGCCCAGTACGGCATTGGCGGACGCCGGCCGATCAACTCTGCGGCCGGCAAGCCGACCATGCGACAGAAGGCCGGATTCACATAGGTAATTTCGCCGTCGAGGTTTCGCGCCCGCATGCCCGTGTCGAGCGAGTCTTCCATTGCCTTGCGGAAGGCATGTTCCCGCCGCAACTGCTCTTCCACTGTCTGCCGGCGTTGCACGTGGCGGCGCAGCACCCAGAGACTCCACAGCACGATGACCGCCAGAGCGACGAGGCTGGCTGACAGCAGCAGGCTGGCCAGCGGTCGCGGTGCGTGGTAAGGCACAGCATGCAGGGCCAGCCCCCAGCCGGGCGGATCAAAGGTGACCTGATAGCCCTCTTCCGTAACCGGGGACTCAACCTTGGAGCGGGTGCCGAGTACCCGGCCGGAGTCACCGGTGACACTGATCCGGTAGCGCTCGGCCAGCCACCATGGCACGCTGTCGCTGAGCAGGTCTCTGATGCGGTAGACGCCCACTGCGACGCCGACCACCCGACCCGCCCGGGATACCGGAACGTGCACTTCGAACTGCCAGTCGTTGCCGACATAGGGATAGGCCCTGCTGTAGACCGGCTTCCCGAGTGACCGTGCGAGCATGAAGCTCTGACGCGACGGAATGGATTCGCCGCCATCGCCGACCAGGCTCGAGTCCATGATGACGGGATGGGCGAAGCGCACGACCCCGTCCTGGCCAATCCAGATCAGTTGCCGCAGGCCGCTTTCAAAGCCGAAAGCGGTACGGGCAAAGGACTCGAACGCCGCTGCACTGGCCGTATGAGGCCGATCGATACGCCCCAGCAGTTCCTCGTTCCGTGTCAGATGGAAGCGCAGATTCTGCTCCAGCCACAGGATGTCGCTGATCAGCGTGGCGCGCCTTTCTTCCTTGTCGGCGCGATCGGACATCCACAGCAGCAGCACGACACCGCCGACGAACAGGATGAAGGCCAGCCGTGACAATACCCACACCCAGCGCCAGCGGCTGATGCGCTCCGCGGAAGGTGTCGGTGTTGAAGTTTCCATGGCCGGATGTTAGCGCGACTGACCGATCCGGGCCGGTGTTTGCGGAAAACCACAATAGCCAAGGGCAGTGCGTCCGCACAGAATTCGCAACACCGTTGCGTGCGGAGTGTTAGCCTTGCGGGCACAATTCAAATACAGGAGGAACAAAATGATGGTTCGTACAATTTTCGCCGGCCTTGTGGCGGCGACGTTCTCGATGATGGCGATGGCGCAGGCGCCGATCGTGATCAAGTTCAGTCATGTGGTTGCAGCCGATACGCCCAAGGGCAAGGCATCGGAGTTCTTTGCCAAGAGGGCGGGGGAACTGACCAAGGGCAAGGCCAAGGTTGAGGTCTATCCCAACAGCGCGCTGTACAAGGACAAGGAAGAAATGGAGGCGCTGCAACTCGGTGCGGTGCAGATGCTGGCGCCGTCGCTGGCGAAATTCGGTCCGCTCGGCGTCAAGGAATTCGAGGCTTTTGACTTCCCTTACATTTTTGATGACACCGCCGAGTTGCACAGAGTCACGCAGGGTGCGATCGGCGCGGCGATGCTGGCCAAGCTGGAACCCAAGGGCATCAAGGGGCTGGCGTTCTGGGACAACGGCTTCAAGTCTTTTTCAGCCAATACGCCGATCAAGACGCCGGCAGATCTCAAGGGCAAGAAGCTGCGCATCCAGTCGTCCAAGGTGCTCGAAGAGGAAATCCGCTCGGTCGGTGGTCTGCCGCAGGTGATGGCTTTTTCCGAGGTCTATCAAGCTCTGCAGACCGGCGTCGTGGATGGCACGGAGAACCCGATCTCCAACCTTTACACGCAGAAGATGCACGAAGTGCAGAAGCATCTGACCTTGACCAATCACGGCTATCTCGGCTATGCCGTGATCGTCAACAAGAAGTTCTGGGAAGGCTTGCCGGCGGACGTTCGCGGGCAACTTGAACTGGCCATGAAGGAGGCTACTGTCTACGCCAACAAGATCGCTCAGGAAGAAAACGACATGGCGCTGGAAGGCGTGAAGAAGAGCGGCAAGACAACCGTGTATGTGCCTACCAAGGAGGAGAAGCTGGCGTTCAAGAAGGCGATGGCGCCGGTGCACATCAAGATGGCTGACCGCGTCGGCAAGGACTTGCTGCAATCAATCTACAAAGAGACGGGCTTCGATCCGAACCATCTGTAAGTCTTAGCGCAACATTCCGCCGGCGCCGATGCGCGTCGGCGGCTACTGCCACGCACTGTTACATCCAGGCGGCATATCGAAAAAAGGGGAGGTTCGTCCATGAAATATCTTGATCATCTTGAGGAATGGATAATCACCTTCCTCATGGGTGCCGCGACACTGATCATTTTCGTCGCCGTCGTCCATCGCTATCTTGCCAGTGCGAGCATTCCCGGTCTGCAGGACTGGCTGCTGACGATCAACCTGAGTTGGGCGCAGGAACTGACCATCATCATGTTCGTCTGGATGGCCAAGTTCGGCGCGGCCTACGGTGTGCGCACAGGCATTCACGTCGGGGTTGATGTGCTCATCAACCGGCTGGACGACAAGATGCGCCGCAAATTCATCATCTTCGGCCTGCTTTCCGGAGCGACCTTTACCGGGATTGTCGGCACCCTCGGGGCCAACTTTGTCTGGGAAAACGGCGCCCACTACGCCTTCTTGAGCCTGACCGGCAGCCCCTTCGGCGATGTGCCCGAAGGGCCGACAACACCGGACCTGGAATGGCCGACCTGGATGGTCTATTCGGCGATCCCGCTCGGCACCAGCCTGATGTGCTTCCGATTCTTGCAGGTTCTGGTCGGATTTCTCAAGACCGGCGACCTCCCGCATCACGACCACGGACACGTCGACGGTCTTGATGAGGTGGAGCCACTGCCGGTTGAAGTGGATGTGTACGCAATGGACGACAACCTCCATGCGCACGATCTTGATCCATCGCATCCGATGCTCGGCGAAAAGCACGATCAAGGAAACAAGGGGGGTGATCCGAAATGAACGCTGCGATCATCTTCATACTGCTGTTGACCCTGATGCTTACGGGCATGCCGATTTCGATTTCGCTCGGACTTACCGTACTCAGCTTTCTGTTCATGTTTACGCAGGTGCCGTTGGAATCAGTGGCGCTCAAGCTGTTCACCGGCATCGAGAAGTTCGAGATCATGGCGATCCCGTTCTTCATTCTCGCCGGCAACTTTCTGACCCACGGCGGCGTGGCGAAACGCATGATCCGCTTCGCCTCGTCGATCGTCGGTCACTGGTACGGCGGTCTCGGCTTGTCCGGTGTGCTGGCCTGCGCCCTGTTCGCGGCAATTTCCGGTTCTTCACCGGCGACGGTGGTGGCGATCGGTTCGATCCTGTTGCCGGCCATGGTCAAGGCGGGTTTTCCCAACAAGTTCGGCGCCGGCATCATCACCACGTCGGGAGCGCTGGGCATCCTTATCCCGCCGTCAATCGTGATGGTCATGTACTCGGTGGCGACCAATACCTCGGTGGGCGCCCTGTTCATGGCGGGTGTCGTGCCGGGTATTGCCCTGGCCTGCGTATTGGGCGGGGTGACCTATTACCGCGCGAGGAAGTTCAACTATCCGCGTCTGCCCAAGGCCTCGTTCGCCGATCGCATGAAGGCTTTCCGCGAGTCGGCTTGGGGGTTGCTGCTGATCGTGATCGTCATGGGCGGCATTTATACCGGCATGTTCACGCCGACCGAGGCGGCGGCGATGAGCGCGGTCTATGCCTTCATTGTTGCGGTTTTTGTTTACAAGGATTTGAGCATCAGCGATGTGCCGCGCGTGCTGCTCAATTCGGCCAACATGTCGGCGATGCTGCTCTACATCATCACCAATGCCGTGCTGTTCTCCTTCATCATGACGAACGAGAATATTCCGCAGGCATTGGCCGACTGGATGCTGGGCCACGGCCTGGGCATGATCACCTTCCTGCTGGCCTGCAACGTCATCCTGCTGCTCGCCGGCAACTTCATGGAGCCTTCGTCGATCGTGCTGATCTTCGCGCCGATACTGTTCCCGGTGGCGATGAAACTGGGCATAGACCCGGTGCATTTCGGCATCATCATGGTGGTGAATATGGAAGTCGGCATGTGTCATCCACCGGTCGGCCTCAACCTCTATGTTGCGTCGGGTATTACCAAGATGGGGATTACCGAACTGACCATCGCCGTGTGGCCGTGGCTGCTGTCCATGCTCGGCTTTCTGGTGGTGGTCACCTATTGGCCCGGCCTGTCGATCTGGTTCCCGAAGTATCTTGGCATGATGTAGAGATTTTCGTATCGGCGACAAAGGCCCGGCAATGCCGGGCCTTTGTCTTTGCGGCCGCGAAACAGGCTCTGCCTGCCCCGGCAAGTTTGCGCCTACGCTCCGCTTGGTCTCGCCCGGCAAGCGGCGCAAGGCCGGTTCCGGCGGGCAAACTGAGCTAAAATGTCAAGTTCGCAAATTGTCCGATTAAAACTTGAAATTCAACCTGTTCTGGAGAAAGTAATGGCTGTTGAACGCACCCTGTCGATCATCAAACCCGACGCAGTTGCAAAGAACGTGATCGGCAAGATTTACTCCCGCTTCGAGACCAACGGTCTGAAGATCGTTGCCGCGCGCATGGTCCACCTCTCGCGCCAGGATGCGGAAGGTTTTTACGCAGTGCATAGAGCGCGTCCTTTCTTCAAGGATCTGGTCGAATTCATGATTTCCGGTCCGGTCATGGTTCAGGTGCTGGAAGGCGAGGGTGCCATTACCAAGAATCGCGACCTGATGGGTGCCACCGATCCGAAAAAGGCCGAAGCCGGAACCATCCGCGCCGATTTTGCCGCAAGCATCGATGCCAACGCCGTGCATGGCTCGGATGCGGCAGAAACCGCCGCGGTCGAAATTGCCTATTTCTTTCCCGCACTGAACGTCTATTCGCGTTAAAGAGCGATGCCTGTAAATCTCCTCGATTTCGATGCCGAAGGCCTGACGGCCTGGTTCGCGCAGCAGGGCGAGAAGCCCTTCCGCGCCCGCCAGGTATTGCGCTGGACGCATCATTTCGGCGAGAGCGACTTCAACGCGATGACAGACATCGCCAAGTCATTGCGGGAGAAGTTGCTGGCCACTGCGACGGTGTTGCCACCGGCCATCGTCAGCGACAAGCACTCGGACGACGGCACGCGCAAGTTTCTGTTCGATGTCGGCAATGGCAATGCGGTGGAGACCGTATTCATTCCCGAGGATGACCGCGGCACGCTCTGCATTTCGTCTCAGGCGGGTTGTGCGCTTGAATGCGCGTTCTGTTCCACCGGTCGCCAGGGCTTCAACAGAAACCTCACCACGGCCGAGATCATCGGCCAGCTTTGGCAGGCCAACCGTGCCTTGGGGCGCGATCCGGCCAGCGGCAATTGCGGCGAGCGGATCATCAGCAATGTGGTGCTGATGGGCATGGGCGAGCCGTTGACCAACTTCGACAATCTTGTTCCGGCGTTGCGCCTGATGCTGGACGACAACGCCTACGGCTTGTCGCGGCGGCGCGTCACGGTATCCACTTCAGGCATCGTGCCGGCCATGGACAGACTGGCGGAAACCTGCCCGGTGGCGCTGGCAGTTTCCCTGCATGCGGCGACCGATGGCCTGCGCGACAAACTCGTGCCGATCAATCGTAAATATCCGTTGGCTGAACTGATGGCCGCGTGCCAGCGCTATCTGGTCCATGCGCCGCGCGATTTCGTCACCTTCGAGTACGTGATGCTCGAAGGGGTCAATGACAGCGATGCCGATGCGCGCGCGCTGCTGCATCTGGTGCGGGATGTTCCCTGCAAATTCAACCTGATTCCTTTCAACCCCTTCCCGGCGTCCGGTTTCCGTCGCTCGGCGGGGGAGAGAGTCCGGCGCTTTGCTTCGCTGCTGATCCAGGGCGGTATCGTCACCACGACGCGCAAGACGCGCGGCGATGACATCGATGCCGCTTGCGGACAACTCGCGGGCAGGGTGCAGGACAGATCGCGGCGCGGCTTGCGCATTGCCGACGCAGGGCGTGCCACGGGCACGGCCGCCGCATCGGCGGCTACTTCAGCTGGAGTCGAACTGCACTTATGAACAAGATAACCGTTGCTATTTTGCTGGTGCTGTTCTCCGCAGCCTGCAGCACCACCGGGTCTGGATCCGGGTCCGGTTCCGGGCAGGGCGCCCAGCAGGCGGTTTCGGCGCAACCGGCGGAAAACGAGCAGCGGCAGCGGGCCAAGGTGCATAGCGAACTGGGGTCGCTGTATATGCTCGACGGGCGTTCGGCGATTGCCCTCGAGGAGGCGCGCATTGCACTTTCGGCTGATTCCAACTATGCGCCGGCATACAACCTGCTGGGCCTGATCCACATGGTGCTCAACGAACCGAAGTTGGCGGAGGAGAACTTTGAAAAGGCGATGCGTCTCGCGCCGGGGGATCCGGAAATCAGCAACAACTTCGGCTGGTTCCTTTGCCAGAACGGTCGCGAGCAGCGTTCGATAAGCTACTTCATGGCAGCTGCCAAGAATCCCTTGTACACGGCGCCGACCAAGCCCTATACCAACGCCGGCGTGTGCTCGGTCCGGCTGAAGGATGACAAGGCCGCCGAAAATTACCTGATGACCGCATTGCGCCTTTCTCCGACCAATACTCAGGCGCTGTTCTGGCTCGCCGATATTGCCTACCGGCAGGGCCGCCATGCCGAAGCCCGGCAGTGGACCACGGATATAGAAAAAATGATGGAGCCAACGGCCGAGGTGATTTGGCTGGTCTTGCGCATAGAGCGCAAATTGGGTAATCGTGAGGCCGAGGCTCGCTACGCAACGCAACTGCGGCGCCGGTTCCCGGGTTCTCCTGAGCAACGACTGCTGGCGCAAGGGCAATTCGAGTGAATCAAGAGTTGGATACGGAAGCGGTCGCGCCGCTTGTCGCGGAGTCGACCGAGAGTGTGGCGCCGGTCGTACCGGGCAAGCCGGGATTTGTATTGCGTCAGGCGCGGGAGGCGCGTGGCCAGTCGATTGCCGACGTCGTGCAAGTGATCCGCTTCAGCCCGCGCCAGATCGAGGCACTGGAACGGGACGATTACGCCAGCCTGCCAGGCTCTACTGCGGTACGCGGCATGGTGCGCAACTATGCCAAGTTTCTCCGGCTCGATGCCACGCCCCTCTTGGCGCAGCTTGCACCGGCGGTGCCTGTTCCCGAGGCGGATGTGCGTCCGCCCGCCAACATGGGTGAAGCGGAGCGGCCGGCTATGGTTGAGCGTGTTCCGCTCAAGTTCGTTGCAGCCGGAATAGTCCTTCTTCTGCTGGCACTGGCAGCCTACTGGTATTCCGGCTTGCCGGCTGACGGGGGCTCGACACATCGTTTGCGCGGCGCGGAAAGCAGTTCCGGTCTGGCTTTGCCCAACCCGGTCGTGGCCTCGGCGGCGGTGCCCATGCCCGCGCCGGATGCGGCAGCCGTTGCCGGGAATGAGCGAGCCAATGCGGGTGCTGAATCCGGTCCGGCGCCCGGCAGTCTGCGTGTCGAATTCGATGACCGCTCATGGGTCGAGATTCGCGACGCTACACAGAAAGTGATTTTCTCGGGCGAATATCCGGCGGGAACGCGCCAGAATGTCGAGGGCAAGGCTCCATTCCAAGTCTGGATCGGCAAGGCCTCCGGTGTCCGGCTGTTCATGGGCGACCGCAGTATCGATCTGAAGCCGCATACGCGCGAAGAAGTCGCCCGGTTCAGCCTGGAATGAGCGGGATGTCTCAAGCGCCGCAGGTGCGGCGTAGAAGCCGTTTTGCCATGGTGGGATCAGTCGGTGTCGGCGCTGCGGCGCCCGTCGTCATCCAGTCGATGACCAATACCGATACCGCGGATGTTTTTGCGACTGCGATGCAGGTGGCGCAACTGGCGCGCGCCGGTTCGGAACTGGTGCGCATCACGGTCAATACCCGCGAGGCTGCGGCGGCTGTGCCGAAGATTCGCGAACGCCTGGCGCAATTGAACGTCGATGTGCCGCTGATAGGTGATTTTCATTTCAACGGGCACAAATTGCTGGCGGAGCATCCGGAGTGTGCCGAGGCTCTGGCCAAGTTGCGCATCAACCCCGGCAATGTCGGCAAGGGCGCGAAACGCGACGAACAATTCGCGCAACTGATAGCTGTCGCCAGCAAGTTCGGCAAGCCGGTCCGCATTGGCGTGAACTGGGGCAGCCTCGACCAGGCCCTGCTCGCCCGCGTCATGGACGAAAACGCCCGGCGTGCCGAACCCAAGGACGCGGCAGGGATCATGCGCGAAGCGATGGTGACTTCGGCACTGGAATCCGCGGCGCAGGCCGAGGAGCTTGGCCTGCCGGGTAATCAGATCGTGCTTTCGTGCAAGGTCTCCGGCGTGCAGGACCTGATCGCGATTTATCGCGATCTCGCTGCGCGTTGTGAATACCCGCTGCATCTGGGGCTGACCGAAGCCGGAATGGGCAGCAAGGGCATCGTAGCTTCGACGGCGGCCCTGAGCGTGCTGTTGCAGGAAGGCATCGGCGACACCATCCGCGTGTCGCTGACGCCCGAGCCGGGCGGCGACCGCACGCGGGAAGTGATCGTTGCCCAGGAAATCCTGCAGACCATGGGTATGCGCGCCTTCACCCCGCTGGTGGCGGCCTGCCCCGGCTGCGGTCGAACCACCAGCACGGTGTTCCAGGAACTGGCGCAGGACATTCAGAACCATGTGCGCGAGTGCATGCCGGCATGGCGCCTGGCGCGGACCGGCGTCGAAAACATGACGCTGGCCGTGATGGGCTGCGTGGTGAACGGCCCCGGCGAGAGCAAGCACGCGAATATCGGCATCTCGCTGCCCGGCACCGGAGAAGATCCGGTGGCCCCCGTATACGTCGATGGCGAACGCGTCGTCACGCTGCGCGGTGACAGAATCGCCGCCGAATTTCGTCAGATTGTCGATGACTATGTACAACGGACATACCCACAAAGGCATTAGCCACGGCGACACGGCGACACGGCGAAGTTCCGGCAAATTGACTTCGTCGCATCGCCGTGCCCGCCGTCTCGCCGTGGTTGGAATTAGATGACAAAGACATTGCAAGCCATCCGTGGCATGAACGACATCCTGCCGGTCGAAGCCGAACTCTGGGAGCAGTTCGAAGAGACCGTGCGCGATTGGTTGCGCGCCTATGGCTATCGCCCGATCCGCATGCCCATGGTCGAGCCTACGCCGCTGTTTTCGCGTGCCATCGGCGAGGTCACTGACATTGTCGAGAAGGAAATGTATTCGTTCTCGGATGCCTTGAACGGCGAAAGTCTCACGTTGCGCCCGGAAGGCACGGCTTCCTGCGTGCGCGCCGTGCTTCAGCACAATCTGCTGTATGACGGCCCCAAGCGACTGTGGTACATGGGTCCCATGTTCCGCCACGAAAGGCCGCAGAAGGGGCGCTACCGCCAGTTTCATCAAGTCGGCGTCGAAGCGATGGGCTTCCCCGGTCCCGACATCGATGCCGAACAGATTGCGATGTGCGCGCGCTTGTGGGACGACCTCGGGCTTGACGGCATACGCCTGGAAATAAATTCCCTCGGCCAGAGCGAGGAGCGTGCGCGCCACCGTGCCGACCTGCAGGCCTACCTCGAGCAGCACGATGAACAGCTTGATGCCGATGCCCGGCGCCGTCTGCACAGCAACCCCTTGCGCATTCTGGATAGCAAGAATCCTGCGATGCAGGCTCTGGTCGATGCGGCGCCGAAGCTGATCGACTATCTCGGCGACGAATCGCTCAGGCATTTCGAGGGCGTGCAGCAACTGCTCAAGGACGCTGCGATTCCGTATCGCATTAATCCGCGCCTGGTGCGGGGGCTGGACTACTACAACCTCACCGTGTTCGAGTGGGTGACCGATCAACTCGGTGCCCAGGGTACGGTTTGCGCCGGCGGCCGCTATGACGGTCTGATCGCCCAGCTTGGCGGCAAACCCTCGCCGGCCTGCGGTTTTGCCATGGGAATCGAGCGCCTGCTGGCGCTGTGGCAGGATCAGGGTCATCAACACGAAACCCCGGCACCCGATGCCTACCTGGTGCATCAGGGCGAGGCCGCCGGCCGCTTTGCCTTCCGCGTCGCCGAAGCCCTGCGCAGTGCAGGTTTTTCGATCCATCTGCATTGCGGCGGCGGCAGCTTCAAGTCGCAAATGAAAAAGGCCGACAGTTGCGGCGCGCAGATCGCATTGATAATCGGCGATGACGAGGCGGCGGCGGATGCAGTGAGCGTGAAGCCCCTGCGTTCGGGCTTCGATCAGCCGCCAGCGCAGCTTAGAGTGAGTTTCGATGAACTGGCCGATCATCTCGGCGATATTCTTTTTCCCTTGGAAGACGACAATGGCAACCTATGACCTGGAAGAACAGGAACAGCTCGACGAGCTGAAAACCTGGTGGAAGATGTACGGCAATCTGGTGACCGCTATTCTGGTGGCGGTGGCATTGGCGGCGGTCGCCTGGCAGGGCTGGAACTGGTGGCAGCGCGACCAGGCCGTGCAGGCGTCGGCAGTATTTTCCGGACTGCAAACTGCGGCGACGCAGCGGGATGCCAGGCGCGCCCGCGAACTGGCGGGGGAACTGATCGACAAGTATTCCTCTACGGCTTATGCCGGCATGGGCGCGCTGCTCGCGGCGCGGGTCCAGGTCGATGCCGGCGACGCCAAGAATGCCCGTGTGCAACTCACCTGGGCCGCCGACAATGCCAAGGATTCAGGCCTGCGCGACTTGGCCAGACTGCGATTGGCCGCCGTGATGCTTGACGAAAAGGCTTATGACGAAGCCATGAAGCAGCTCGCCGCGGAGCCGGCGGCCGGATTTTCGCCACGCTTTGCGGAATTGCGCGGCGACGTTTTTGCCGCGCAGGGCAAGACGGCTGAGGCGCGTACTGCCTACGACGCGGCGCTGACAAAATTCGATGCACTGGTCAAGGACGACGAAGCCAGGCAGCGCGGCGGTTACCGGGAAGTGGTTCAGACCAAGCGTGATTCATTGGGAGCGGCCAAGTGAAAATAGTGACTGTCGCCGCGGTTGTTTCGACGCTGGTGCTGGGTGCCTGCTCGACCGTTGAGAAGCTCAATCCCTTCAGTTCCGAGCCCAAGGTCAAGCCGGCGGAACTGGCCGTGATCCAGCCCTCCGCGGAACTGAAGAGCCTGTGGCAGGCCGGTATCGGCAGTGCCGGCGAATCCACCTTTTCGCCTGCTGTGGTCGGGGACAGCGTCTATGCCGCAGCCGGTGACGGCTCCCTGGCCCGCTTCGATGGCGGGCGCCAGGTCTGGCGCGTTGCCGCCGGGCAGCGGATTTCCGGCGGCGTCGGCAGCGACGGCAAACTGGTGGTGGTGGGTACGCCCAAGGGCGAAGTGCTGGCCTTTGACGCTGCGACGGGCCGCGAAACCTGGAAGGCGCGGGTGAGTTCCGAAGTGCTGGCGGCGCCCGCCGTGGCCGATGGACTGGCAATCGTTCGTTCCGGCGATTCGCGCATCTTCGGTTTTGACGCCCTCGACGGCAAGCGGCGCTGGGTCTATCAACGCAGTACGCCAGCGCTTTCGCTACGCTCAAATGTGGGCGTAGTGCTGGCCGGGAACCTTACGCTGGCTGGCTTTCCAGGCGGCAAGCTGCTTGCGATCGCCAACAACAATGGCGCCACCGTCTGGGAAGTGACGGTCGCCCTGCCCAAGGGATCGACCGAACTGGAACGCGTTGCCGATGTCACCAGTTCGCCGGTGGTGAGCGGCAGCACGGTGTGCGCAGCGGCTTACCAGGGGCGCGTTGCCTGTTTTGACACCAACAACGGCAATACGCTCTGGTCGCGCGATATGTCTTCCAGCGCGGGTCTCGATATTGACAGCCGCCATGTTTATGTGGCCGACGACAAAGGCGCCGTGCATGCGCTGGACCGCAACAGCGGTGCCAGTGTCTGGAAGCAGGACAAACTGTCCATGCGTGGATTGTCGCGTCCGCTGGTGCTCGGGGCAAGGGTTGCGGTAGCAGACTATCAGGGCGTGGTGCATCTGTTGCGCGGCGAGGATGGTGCATTTGCCGCGCGCGCCAACACCGACGGCAGCGCGGTGCGGGCCGAGCCGGTGCGATTTGGCGCCGGCATGCTGGTGCAGACCTTGAATGGCGGGTTGTATGCGCTCGAAGCCCGCTGAGTGCGTCGGCGCGCCGGCACATGACGCCTCGGCTGCCGGCTGAGCCGGTCTAGGATGAAACCTACTCTGGTGATCGTCGGCCGGCCGAATGTCGGCAAGTCGACCCTGTTCAATCGTCTGACGCGCTCGCGCGATGCGCTGGTGGCGGATCAGCCTGGCCTGACCCGCGACCGCCATTACGGGCATGGACGGTTGGGCAGCAAGCCCTATCTCGTGGTGGATACCGGCGGCTTCGAGCCGCAGGCCAAGGAAGGCATCGTGCACGAAATGGCGCGGCAGGCCGAGGCGGCGATTGCCGAAGCCGATGTGCTGATTTTCCTGGTCGATGTGCGTACCGGTCTGGCGCCGCAGGACAAGGTCATTGCCGAACTGTTGCGCCGCAGCGGACGCCCGGTACTGCTGGCAGCGAACAAGGGCGAGGGCATGGATCGCGCCGTGGTCGCCGCGGAATTCTACGAACTAGGTTGCGGCGATCCCTGCGTGATCTCCTCGGCGCACGGCGAAGGTGTGCGCGAACTGGTCGAATTGGCGCTGGCGCCGTTTGCCGACGAGAGCGATGCGGATGACGAGTCGGCGGGACCCAGGGTGGCCATCGCCGGCCGGCCCAACGTCGGCAAGAGCACGCTGGTCAACACCCTGCTCGGCGAAGAACGCGTCATTGCCTTTGACATGCCGGGCACTACCCGTGATGCCATCGAGGTGCCGTTCGAGCGCAACGGCCGCGCCTACACCCTGATCGATACGGCGGGCCTGCGGCGCAAGGGGCGGGTGTTCGAGACCATCGAAAAGTTCTCGGTGATCAAGACCCTGCAGGCGGTCGAGGAAGCCAATGTCGTGGTGCTGCTGGTCGACGCCACGCAGGAGATCTCGGATCAGGACGCGCACATCGCCGGCTTCATCATCGATGCCGGGCGCGCGCTGGTGGTCGCAGTGAACAAGTGGGATGCGGTGGACACTTACCGCCGCGAACAAATCAAGCTGGATATTTCGCGCAAGCTTAACTTTCTCGGTTTTGCCCAGGTGCACTATGTCTCTGCGCTCAAGGGGCAGGGCATCGCCGGCATCTTGTCCTCGGTGGACAAGGCCTACGCCGCGGCGATGGCCAAGATGTCCACGCCGAAACTCACCCGCGTGCTGATTGCCGCCGTGGAAAAGCAGACGCCGCCGCGCCACGGGGCTTTCCGTCCCAAACCGCGCTATGCCCATCAGGGCGGCAGCAATCCGCCGATCATCGTTATCCACGGCAACGCCCTGGAACACATTCCGGCTTCATATACCCGCTTCCTTGAACGCTACTTCCTCGAAGCCTTCAAACTGCAGGGTACGCCGCTGCGCATTCAATACAAGACCAGCAAGAATCCCTTTGCCAGTGAAGACCGGCCGGCAAGGTCAAAGCTGCGGCGTGAGAAGTGACAGCCGCTGCCGCCGGTGGCATGGCACAGCAAAATCGATTACAGTAAGTCACTCATAAAACCAACAGTTCCATAAGGATCACAATAATGAGCAATAAAGGGCAAATGCTACAAGACCCGTTTCTGAACACGCTGCGTCGCGAGCATGTTCCGGTTTCCATCTACCTGGTCAATGGCATCAAGCTTCAGGGGCAGATCGAATCCTTCGACCAGTATGTTGTTCTGCTCAAGAATACGGTAACCCAGATGGTGTACAAGCACGCCATTTCGACTGTCGTTCCGGCGCGCCCGGTCAATTTTGCCCAGGAAGCGGAAGCCGAAGCCGATTGATCGCCTGCCGTTGCCGGCGACTGCCATGAGGGCATCGCCCTGATGTTCGAGCGTCCCGCCAGCGGCGAGAAGGCGGTTCTGGTACAACTCGATTTCGGCGAAGGCGACTATGCCGAGCGACTTGCCGAGTTCAATCTGCTCGTCGGCAGCGCCCGCGCCACCGCACTTGCCGTGGTTTCCGGCAAGCGCTCGCGACCCGATGCCGCACTGTTTGCGGGCAAGGGCAAGGTCGCCGAAATCGGTGAGGTGGTGCGGCACCACGAAGCGGATGTGGTGGTGTTCAACCACGAACTGTCCCCGGCTCAGCAGCGCAACCTGGAGCGGACCCTCGAGTGCCGCGTGGTCGACCGCAGCAGTCTGATTCTGGACATCTTTGCCCTGCGCGCCAAGAGTCACGAAGGCAAACTCCAGGTCGAACTGGCCCAGCTCCAGCACCTGTCGACCCGCCTGGTGCGCGGCTGGACTCACCTCGAGCGGCAGAAGGGCGGCATCGGCCTGCGCGGACCCGGTGAAAAGCAGTTGGAGACCGACCGTCGTCTTCTCGGCAAGCGGGTCGCCCTGCTCAAGGAGCGTCTGAAGCAGATGGAGCGCCAGCGCGAGGTGCGCCGGCGTGCCCGCACTCGCGGCGAGGTATTGGCGATTTCGCTGGCGGGCTATACCAATGCGGGGAAAAGCACCCTGTTCAACGCCATGACCCGGGCCGGGGCCTACGCCGCCGACCAGCTGTTCGCCACGCTGGACACCACCTCGCGCCGATTGTTCGTCGAAGGTGCCGGACCGATTGTTCTGTCGGATACCGTCGGCTTCATTCGCGACCTGCCGCATGCCCTGGTGGCGGCTTTTCAGGCCACGCTGGAAGAGACCGCGCAGGCCGATCTGCTGTTGCATGTGGTTGATTCCGCCAGTCCGGACCGCGATCAGCAGATCAAGGCGGTAGCTTCGGTGTTGAAGGAGATCGGGGCGCTTGAGGTACCGCAGATCGTGGTCTGGAACAAGGTCGACCTCACCGCGGCGAGTCCCGGAATCGAGCGTGATGACTGTGGTAACATTTCATGCGTCCGTTTGAGTGCCCGCACCGGGGCCGGGGTGTCGTTGCTGCGTGAGGCGCTGGCTGAAGTGGCGAGCCGGCATGACGAACTTTCCGCCGCCGTAACCTGATATTTGGCTGACGCACTTCTCCTTCTCCTACTACCCAAACCAAACACACGTGATCGCCGGAATTCTCATGTCTCTCAACGACCACGGCTGGGGTAACCAGCCAGGTGGTGGCAAGCGCGGTGGCGGCAATCAAGGCCCTCCCGATCTCGAAGAACTGTGGCGCGATTTCAATCGCCGCCTGTCCGGCCTGTTCGGCAAGAAGGCGGGCGGTGATGGCGGTGGCGGCGATAGCGGCAACCGGATGCCTTCGATCAGTCCGCGGCAATTCGGCGGCGGTATCGGCCTGATCCTGATGCTGGTGGCGGTGATCTGGATGGGCAGCAGTTTCTATATTGTCGATGCTTCGCAGCGTGGCGTGGTGCTGCAGTTCGGCCGCTACAAGGAGTCCACCGAGCCTGGATTGCGCTGGCGTCTGCCGTGGCCGATCCAGAGTCATGAGATCGTCAACCTCACCGGGGTGCGCACGGTTGAAGTCGGCTATCGCGGCTCGGACAAGAACAAGGTGCCGAAGGAGGCATTGATGCTGACCGACGACGAGAACATCGTCAGCGTCCAGCTGGCCGTGCAGTATTTGCTCAAGGATCCGAAGGCCTACCTGTTCAACAACCGCCATCCCGACGACACCGTCATGCAAGCGGCGGAAACGGCGATTCGCGAAGTGGTCGGCAAGAACAAGATGGACTTCGTGCTCTATGAAGGACGCGACCAGATTGCCGCCAATACGCAAAAACTGATTCAGGACATTCTTGATCGCTATGAGACCGGCATTCAGGTGCGCTCGGTGAGCATGCAGAGCACCCAGCCGCCGGAACAGGTGCAGGCGGCATTCGATGATGCCGTCAAGGCCGGGCAGGATCGCGAGCGACAGAAGAACGAGGGCCAGGCCTACGCCAACGACGTGATTCCGCGGGCGCGTGGCGCTGCTTCGCGTCTGATGGAAGAGGCCACCGGCTATCGTCAGCGCACCATCGTTACCGCCGAGGGCGATGCTTCGCGCTTCAAGCAGGTTCTCACCGAATACAGCAAGGCACCGGAAGTGACCCGCAGCCGCATGTATCTGGAAACCCTGCAGCAGATTTACGCCAATACCAGCAAGGTGATGATTGATGCCAAGGGCTCCGGAAACCTGCTCTATCTGCCGCTCGACAAACTGATGCAGGCCACGGCGGCGACGGTTGCCGCACCGGTGGCAGCCGAAACGGTTGCTGTGCCGAGAACCGTAGTTGCCGGACCGGCGGTCGCCACGCCGGAAGCGCCGCCACAGACCGAGCGCTCGGCGCCGGGTGACGCGCGTACGCGCGGCAACCTGGGTTCGCGCGAGAGGGGGGAAAGATAATGCAGCGCCATCTGTCTTTCGCCGCATCCTTTGTCTTCGGTCTGCTGGCCTTGTTCGCCATGATGGTATTCACGGTCGATCAGCGCCAGTTTGCGATCATTTTTCAGCTCGGTGAAATCAAGGAAGTGGTTTCCGAGCCGGGCCTCGCGTTCAAGTGGCCGCTGATCCAGAACGTGCGGATTTTCGACAAGCGCATCCTCACGCTGGACTCGCCCGAGCCGGAGCGTTTCCTCACCGCCGAGAAGAAGCCGGTGCTGGTGGATTCCTTCGTCAAATGGCGTATCCATGACGTCAAGCAGTACTACAACTCGGTGGGCGGCGACGAGATGCTGGCCAAGACCAGGCTGTCGCAGACCGTCAATTCAGGCCTGCGCGAGGAGTTCGGACGGCGCACGGTGCATGATGTGGTCTCGGGCGCCCGTGACGACATCATGGTTTCGGTGAAGAAGAAGGCCGACGCCGACATGCGCGCCATCGGCGTCGAAATCGTCGACGTCCGCCTGAAGCGGGTCGACCTGCCGCCGGAGGTGTCCGAATCGGTTTATCGCCGGATGGAAACCGAACGCAAGCGCGTGGCCAACGAACTGCGTGCCGAGGGTGCAGCGGAGGCCGAGAAGATCAAGGCCAATGCCGACCGCCAGCGCGAGGTGATTCTGGCCGAGGCCTATCGCGATGCGCAGAAGATCAAGGGCGAGGGCGATGCCAAGGGAACGGCGATCTACGGCAGCGCTTTCGGCCAGAACCCCGAGTTCTATGCCTTCTATCGCAGTCTCGAAGCCTATCGCAGCAGTTTCAAGAACAAGAGCGATGTCATGGTGATGGAGCCCAATTCCGAGTTCTTCAAGTATCTGAAGAGCAGCGGCAAGGGCAAGTAAGCGGTAGGTAACGGTTGAAATGCTCAATACCCTGCTGTTGGCTGTCGCCCTGATGCTGGTGATCGAAGGCCTCCTGCCGTTTGTTGCCCCGCGCGTGTGGCGGGAAACCTTCCGCCGCGTGACCGAACTGGGCGACGGGCAGATCCGCTTCATCGGCCTGTCTTCGATGCTGGTCGGCATCGTCCTGCTCACGGTGTTCCGCTGAGCGTCATGACAACTCGGCGCTGGCTCCTGCCCGAAGCGATCGAAGACGTGCTGCCGCGCGATGCAATGCGCATCGAGGCCCTGCGGCGCAGCCTGCTCGACGAGTTCGCCCGTCACGGCTATGAACTTGTCATTCCGCCGCTGCTCGAATACGTCGAATCCCTGCTCACCGGCAGCAGCCACGATCTTGACCTGAGAACGTTCAAACTGGTCGATCAGCTTTCCGGTCGCAGCATGGGCGTGCGTGCCGACATCACGCCGCAAGTGGCGCGCATCGACGCCCATCTGCTCAACCGCAAGGGTGTCGCGCGGCTGTGCTACTGCGGCAGCGCCTTGCATACCCTGCCGGCAGGATTCAACGCCACACGCGAACCGCTGCAGATCGGCGCGGAAATCTACGGCCATGCCGGGCTGGAGGCCGACATCGAGGCGATTCGCCTGCTGGCCGCGGCCCTGGGCCTGTGCAACATTGCCGCATCGCGCGTCGATCTCGGACACGTTGCCGTGTTTCGCGCGCTGACCAGGCAGGCCGGCCTGGCTGCGGAGGCCGAGGAAGAGCTTTTTGGCGCCCTGCAAGGCAAGGATGTGCCGCTGCTGCGCGAGTTGGTCGCAGGCCTCGCAGATCCCGTCCGCTCCGCGTTGCTGGTGCTGCCGGAACTTTATGGCGACCGCCGCGTGCTCGACCGTGCGGCGCAGGTGCTGCCGGCGTTGCCGGCGATTGCTGCGGCGCTGTCCGAACTGCGGCGCCTCGCCGATGCCCTTGCCGACTTGCCGCTGAGCTTTGACCTGGCCGACCTGCGCGGCTACCACTATCACAGTGGTGTTGCTTTCGCTGCGTATTGCGCCGGCAGTCCGGGTGCCGTGGCGCTGGGCGGCCGCTATGACAATTTCGGCCAGGCATACGGGCGTGCCCGCCCGGCCACCGGCTTTTCCATGGATTTGCGCGAATTGGCGCGGCTGTCGCCGAGCGGCGAAGCGAAGGGGGCGATTCTCGCCCCCTGGCCGGAAAACGATCTTTTGCATGCTGAGGCCTTGCGCCTGCGTGCGCAAGGCGAACGCGTGGTATTGGCCCTGCCGGGTCACGAGCGCAATTGGCGCGAAGCTGGCTGTGACCGGATTCTGGTGCGCAGCGGCAATAACTGGATCATTGAATCCCTGAAGGAAGATTGAAATGGCAAAAAATGTCGTGGTGGTCGGTACCCAATGGGGCGACGAGGGCAAGGGAAAGATTGTCGATTGGCTGACGGATCACTCGCAGGGAGTGGTGCGCTTTCAGGGCGGACACAACGCCGGCCATACGCTGGTCATCGGCGGCAAGAAGACGGTGCTGCATCTGGTGCCGTCCGGCATTTTGCGCCCCGGAGTCACCTGCTACATCGGCAACGGCGTGGTGCTGTCGCCCGAGGCGCTGATCAAGGAACTCGACGAACTCAAGGCGGCGGGCATCGATGCCGAGGCGCGGCTGAAGATATCCGAAGCCTGCCCCTTGATTCTGCCCTACCATCAGGCGATCGACGTTGCCCGCGAAGTCGCGCGTGGCAGCAACAAGATCGGCACGACCGGCCGTGGCATCGGGCCCGCCTACGAGGACAAGGCGGCGCGGCGCGCCATTCGTCTGCAGGACCTGACCAAGCCGAAGCGGTTTGCCGAGCGTCTGGGCGAGATTCTCGAGTACCACAACTTCGTGCTGAAGAATTTCCACGGTGCCGAGACGGTCGATTTCCAGCAGGTGTATGACGAAGCCATGGCCGTGGCGCCGCGCCTGACCCGGCTCATCGCCGATGTGCCGCGCGCTCTCTACGACGCACACCGGGCCGGGGCTAATCTGCTGTTCGAGGGTGCCCAGGGCACCTTGCTCGACATCGATCACGGCACCTACCCGTTCGTCACTTCGTCCAACTGCGTTGCCGGTGCCGCAGCGGCGGGTGCAGGGGTCGGGCCGGGCACGCTGCACTACATCCTGGGCATCAGCAAGGCCTACACCACGCGGGTGGGCGGCGGCCCCTTCCCGACCGAGTTGTATGACGCGGTGGACAAGCAGGACCCGGTGGGCAAACACATGGCCACCAAGGGACACGAATTCGGCGCCACCACCGGGCGGGCGCGGCGCTGTGGCTGGTTCGACGCCGCGGCGTTGAAGCGCTCGATCCAGATCAATGGCATTTCCGGGCTGTGCGTTACCAAGCTGGATGTGCTCGACGGCGTCGAGGAACTCAAGATCTGCACCGGCTATCGCATCAACGGCGGTATTTCAGACATCCTGCCGGTGGGTGCGGATGACCTCGCCTGCTGCGAGCCCATCTACGAGTCGCTGCCAGGCTGGAAGGGCAGCACGGTCGGGGTCAAGACCCTGGAAGGGCTGCCGGCAGAAGCCCGCGCCTACATCAAGCGCATGGAACAGCTATGCGACGTGCCGGTGGATATGATTTCAACCGGCCCGGATCGTGAGGAAACGATTGTTTTGCGTCACCCCTTCGAGTAAGAGGGCCGGGCATCCCGGGATACCGTTCCCGCCCGTAGCGGCCGCGACACAAAAGAAAAGGCCGCCAGGAGAAATTCTGGCGGCCATTGCTCTTTTCTTATTTCGCGTACCATGCTTGGTGCCCAGGAAGGGACTCGAACCCCCACGGCTCTCACCGCTAGTACCTGAAACTAGTGCGTCTACCAATTCCGCCACCTGGGCAGGCGTGAAACGAGGCGCGAATTCTAAAGGAAAAAAGTAGATTGTCAAACAAGCCACATAGCAAGCCCAAGCTTTCGAAAA
>Ga0194060_10000735_pt1 | contig 23847 bp, 23 predicted proteins | sample SepL225m_MetaG_FD_163427 | JGI IMG/M metagenome (GOLD analysis project Ga0194060, IMG submission 163427) | Anoxic zone freshwater microbial communities from boreal shield lake in IISD Experimental Lakes Area, Ontario, Canada - Sep2016-L222-5m | ecosystem: Environmental > Aquatic > Freshwater >... | reverse complement strand
CGTAGTATTTAAGCGGCAGCGACACCGATTCCGGGGCGATGATAGCGGCGGCAAAATGCAGAACTGTTGTAAAGTGATATTGCCTAAAGAGCGCTTCCAGCGCTTCTCGGTCTGCTAGTTCACCTATAACCAACTCTTCTCCACGGGTAAGGGCTTCACGAAATCCGGTGGAAAGGTTATCATACACAACAACACTACTACAGGATTCCGAAAGCTGACGCACAACATGGCTGCCGATATATCCGCAGCCGCCTGTGACTAAAATTCTTTCTGTCATCTGAACCTCAAATATAGCTCTTAATGTTTTTCATTGTCCGCTGCAGGTGTTTGGTATTGTGCGCCTCTAACGTCCAGACGGCATCTTGGGCGTACTGATTCAGGAACGAAAAAAACTTAGAAAAATCAATGATCCCCTCACCTACCGGCAGGTGTTCGTCGCGCTGGCCATGATTATCATGAATATGACTTTCGGCAATATACTCACCTAGTTCACCAAACCACTCTTCGAGTGTCACCGTAGCAAACATATTCCAGTGACCAACATCGAAACAGTGTCGGAAACATGGATCATCAATAGAATCAAGCAGCGCCTTGATCGTGGACGGCTCCTTTTCATAGATGTTTTCAACGGCAATAATGGTATTAAGCTCATGGGCCTTTGACACAAACTCCTGCCAGAAGTCGATACTGTTTTTCAGCCATACCAGACGGCTGTCTCCGTAATAAAGGTCATCGTAACCGGGATGAACCACTATTACCTTGGGACGCAGCAACTCGGCAACCTTTATCACCTGTTGTATCCGGTGACGGCTTGCAGCGCGGATACCCGTATCAACGGCTCCAGGTTTGAGGTCGAAAAAAGGGGCGTGAATTGTTGTCTTAAGTCCTGCCGAGTGAATTGCTCCAGCCATCGACGACAACTCTTCCCATATCAGGTTATCTAGCGCCTCGGCTGAAAAATAGACCTCTGGATTGACCCGGTTCGCAACAGCGTAGTCGAGAAGCTCTGCCAGCCGACCATAGGGGATATGGGCATGAAGGTCATTTTTCATGGTGCTCTTTCCTATGTTTTTTTATAACTTCGTCCGTCGCCGCTCGAACCACAAGATCCTCAAGCTTATGAATTGAGGCCGGATCACCAAGCACAATCAGCGTGTCAAGCTCTTCAATTTTGGTTTGGGAGTGCGGATTAAACACCATTTTGCCATGACTCTTTTTAATGCCGATAATGATAACGCCTATTTCCTTCCTAAACCCTGATGTGACTAGCGTTTCTCCTACAAATGCAGAGTGCTTCGGTATGTGAATCTCTTCCATCTGCAATTCCAGGTGATCACGCCCGGTGGCAATTTCGATAAAATCTATCACATTTGGCCGCAGTATCGACTGTGCCATACGATTGCCGCCGATGGTGTAGGGTGAAACAACTTTATTGGCTCCGGCGCGCTTCAGTTTGATATCAGAACCTTCTTCTCCGGAACGCGCCATGATATACAGGTCTGGATTGAGACCACGTGCAGTTAGAGTGATATAGACATTTTCCGTATCAGAAGTAACAACAGAAATCAGCCCCTTGGCTCTGTTGATTCCAGCTTTAAGCAGCGTTTCGTCAAGAGTGGCGTCCCCTTTCATATACAGGTACCCATCCTCAACAAGCCGGTCTGCGGACTCTACGTTCTTTTCGATAATCACAAACTTCAACTTGTTTGCTTTAAATTCCTTGCAGATAAGCGACCCGATTCGGCCAAAACCGCAAATGATGTAGTGCCCCACAAGTGCGTCAATCTGTTTTTCCACCTTTTTCCTCCCCATGATTCGCTGGAACTGCCCTTCGAACATGATCTGAGCCAGACTGCCGACGATATAACCCATTACGCTGACACCAACAACAATTAACCCCATGGTGAAGATTTTCCCACCGTCGGAAAGATCGTGAATCTCCTTGAAGCCGACGGTGCCCAGGGTAATAACCGTCATGTAGACAGCATCAAGCGGACGCCACCCTTCTATGGACATATAGCCGAACGTCCCCCCGGAAATGAGCATAAGGAGGACAAAAAACGAAATTTTCAGGTGTCTTACCGGATCCATTGGGGGAGCAGATTACCTGCAAGTGTTCATAAAGACAAGCTGATTTCTGCATTTCAAACTAATAATTTGAACTAATATTCACCTAAGCAAACAAAAACGCAGATATGCTCTTGACAAGGCAATTCCAAATGTTGCAAGACTACGGTAAGTGGATATACTGCTCGTGGGGAATTTATTAATGATTCCGTTAAAATCGATAGCTCTTATTCCGGCGGCCGGCATGGGCAAGCGAATGGGTGCTTCTATCAATAAACAGTATCTTCATCTGGATGGTATTCCTATTGTTGCGCGTACTATTTCAGCCTTTGAAAAATCCCCACTGATCGATGCAATCTACCTTGTTATTCCAGCTGACGAGATTCCATATTTTCGCGAGCATATAGTTGATGCATACCGGTTTTGCAAAGTTGCAGCAATTGTCCCAGGGGGGAAAGAACGCCAGCACTCGGTTATGAACGGCTTGCGAGCCATGAGAGAAGAGATGTCAGGCGATGATGTCGTCCTGATACACGACGGCGTCAGGCCAATGATTACCGAAGAGATGCTGCGTGAATCAATTGCAGTCGCAAGTTCAAATGATGGCGCGGTTGTCGCTTTGCCGGCCAAGGATACGATTAAGTCAGTGGTAAACGGTATTGTCACCGGCACTCCTGATAGGATTACCCTCTGGCATGCACAGACACCGCAGGTATTCAGATACCGCGTCATTTACTCCGCCCATCAGGCTGCAGAAACGGATAATTACCTGGGCACCGATGATGCTTCGCTTGTTGAGCGGATCGGCGGACAGATTCGTATAGTTCGGGGCGACTATCGCAATATCAAAATAACAACGCCTGAAGACCTACTACTGGCGGAGGCGTTTCTTGCCTCAGAGCGAAAGGAGAAAAATTGGTAATGTATGAACAACCACCAAAAAGCGAGAGTTTTTTTCCCATGCTCTTCCATGACATGAAAAATCCGATTACTGCCGTTATCGGTTCCATTGACATCGTACGGGAAGGCCGACTTGGTGAGGTGAATCCGGAGCAGGCTGAATACCTACAATCGGCTATCGAGGGCTGCCGGGAAGTCGTTACCATGATTGACAACCTGCTGGATATTCAGCGTTTTGCCTCAGGCAGGATTCAAGCTAGGAACACCCCTGTCAACCCCTGCGCGCTGCTGGATTCAGCGGCCAGACTTTTCCGTGTAGCTGCTGAACGCGAAAACGTATATCTGGCAGTTACTACTCAGGCCAAAGGATGCACCATTGCCATGGATAGCTCTATTTTGGCGCGGGTGTTTGAAAATCTGATTGCAAATGCCCTCAAGTTTGTTCCGGAGGAGGGCTCAATAACACTTTCCTGCGACTGTGTGGAACGTAGCGAGCTCAGTACTGCAGAAATAAAGGCTGCCACTGACAGCCACGGCGGATTTCCAGACGCAGCCAGTTTTGTGCGTATAAGTGTCAGAGACAACGGCGATGAAATTTCATCCGACGATTTCGCCAATATCTTCGAACGCTACGCTCAGCCGGACAACCCCTCAAGAAGGAGCCGTGGCGGAGCCGGTCTCAGCCTGGCGTTCTGTAAAAAAGCTCTGGAAAGCCTTGGTGGCTGCATCTGGGTCGAGAACAACGACGGGGAAGGGAGTTGTTTTAATATTCTGCTCCCCCGTTACTCTAAAAACTTTACATAACGACAATTCAAACAGGGAGAAACGCGCATGAAATTTTCGTATTATATTTCCATCATTTTAATATTTTTCTTCACCTGCGGTAGTCATGCTTCAGCAAACGGCATCGACACCAGCAAGTCGATAACTATCGGTAACGGAGCCAAAATAGTGTACGAGTTTACCGACCCTGACTGCCCTTTCTGTCGCAAAGCCACAACTTATTTTGACGGACGGACAGATGTAACCCGTCACATTTTCTTCTACCCTCTTCCAAGACATCCGAGGGCTAAAGAAAAGGCCCGGTTCATACTTTCCATGCCAGATAAGTCTAAAGCATACCATGATGTCATGTCGGGGAGAATGGATGCCGCCCCCACTTTAGCTTCAACTCCTGAAGGAATAAAGCTGCATGAGGAACAGCTTGAAATCGCAAAAAAAAATAAGGTAAGTGCAACCCCGACCTTTATGATTAACGGCAGGATTATTGAAGGATTTGACCAGAAGAAGATTGAAGAGGCACTAGGGCCAAAATAATTGGGTAGCCTTTAGACCATTATGATTCCTCCGCAGGTGTCAGTCCACAGCTAAAGAGGCGGATCGTACCGCCTCGGCAAGCTGTATAACATCACTCTCGGTCGTCTGCCAAGAGCACATGAATCTCCCACCACCCGATCCAATAAATGAATAAAAGTGCCATCCGGCTGAGCGAAGTTCCGCAGCTACTACTTCTGGCATCTCAACGAACACTGAGTTTGCCTGACGCGGATACATGATGTGGATACCTTTGATTCCGGCCAGCTCTTTTTCGAGCAAAGCAGCGCAACGGTTGGCATGACTGGCGTTTTTTAGCCAGGCGCCACTTTCCAGCATTCCTATCCAGGGGGCGGAAATAAAGCGCATTTTTGATGCCAACTGCCCTGCCTGTTTGCAACGGTAATCAAATTCATGGGCTAGTTCGCGATTAAAGAAAACAACTGCCTCACCAACCGCCATACCGTTTTTGGCTCCTCCAAGACAGAGCACATCTACCCCGGCTCGCCAGGTTATCTCTGCCGGTGCAACATCCAATGAAACAACGGCATTGGCAAAGCGGGCGCCATCCATATGCACCCGCATGCCATGATGCCTAGCCAGATCGCCGGCACTCCTGATTTCATCCGGAGTATACACCGTGCCGACTTCCGTTGCCTGCGTCAGGCTTAAAACCTTCGGGCGTGGATAATGAATATCACTGCGCCGGATGATTGCGCGCTCGACCTCGCCCAGATCTAACTTGCCCCCCGGACCGTTTACATGCAGCAGCTTGGTGCCGTTTGAAAAAAACTCAGGCGCGCCGCACTCATCGGTTTCAACGTGAGCCAGCTCATGGCAGATGACACTATGATATGACCGGCACAGAGATGCCAACGCTAGTGAATTGGCAGCCGTACCATTAAAAACGAAAAATACCTGGCACTCGGTTTCAAAAACCTCACGTAGATGCTGACAAGCCAGATCCGTCCAGACGTCGTCGCCGTACGAAGAGACAAAGCCAGTGTTGGCAGCCTGCATCGCCTGCCACGCTTCTGGGCAGATCCCTGCATAATTGTCACTGGCAAACTGGCTGTATGTCCGTTTTATGTCAACTGTTTCCATCTTTCCCCCCATAGCTGTTCCTGTAAATATCATCCGTGAGAATCTATCACCTGATCTGTTTTGATACCAGAAATTTTCCATCAGCAATGACAACTGTTGAATAGTGGCTTACAAATGACTATGATGACGGAAAATACTCGGCTTTGAAGGCTAAACCGTATGTTCCACAGTCTAATGCGGCTTTCACTAAAGATAATTCTGGTTATGCTGTTTACCCTGATTTTTGTCGGTCTATCGGTGCTCAGGACTCCGTCGTTGACAGATGACCCCTCCGCGTCACCGGAAGACAAGGGGAAGGAGGATCTCTCTCGCGTAGAGTATCCGAGCCTGAAGGAGATCAAATGGCATGCCCGGTTTATTGAACCGCATCAGTCGCTGGAGTCACTTTTTGGTGCCGACTGGATTTATGTCGCCCGTTTCAATCGGGTTGACCGCCGCCATGTCTACCCCGGAATGACAATTAAAGTTCCTGACAATATGGCGGACATCCGTTCCTATACACCATTTCCGCGTCTCTACAAGCCTGCCGCTCGTCACGAAAAATACATCCTGGTGGATATAACCGAGCAGTGGCTGGGTGCATATCAATACGGCAAACTGGTATTTTCCGTGCCTGCGGCGACAGGGAAAGCCACAACGGAGACCCCCACCGGCATGTTTCGTATTACCACCCGCGACCTCAATCACACATCATCACTCTATAAAACGGCAAATGACGAGGAACAGTACCCGATGGATAACGCTCTCCGCTTTCACGTCGGAGAGGACAATGTTTCGTACTGGCTGCATGCCCGTGATCTGCCCGGTAGACCGGCGTCTCACGGCTGCATCGGGCTGTTTGATGAGGAGATGCAGCTGCGGGTATTCGGAACACCAAAAAAACCGGTGCTGAAAGACTCGCAGAAACTCTATGAATGGGCGGCTGGTGAAGAGGAATACGAAGATGACAGTGGAACTTCAGAAGAGCTTGAAGACGGCCCGGTTGTTGAAATCCGCGGCGACCTGCCCCGTTATCTGGAGAGGCCGCCGCTATTCACGGTTACTGCAAAAGGGGAATGATATTAAAGATCGATCTTAATTCGCAAGCCACCTGGCAACGTCTTTTGCATGATAGGTTATTACTATATCCGCCCCCGCCCGCTTAAACGCCGTCATTGTTTCCATGACAACCCTCTCTTCATCTATCCATCCCCGCTCGGCAGCTCCCTTGACCATGCTGTACTCGCCGGAAACGTTGTAGACCGCAAGCGGCAGATCAAATTCGTTGCGCAGATCGCGGAGAATATCCAGGTATGGCAAACCTGGCTTCACCATTATTATGTCAGCGCCTTCTTCAATATCTGCCGCCGCTTCACGTAGCGCTTCACGTCGATTACCCGGATCCATCTGGTAGCTGCGGCGATCTCCGAACTGCGGTGTCGACTCGGCCGCCTCACGAAACGGGCCGTAATAACCGGACGCATATTTGACGGCATAGCTCATGATCGGTATCGCATCATAGCTGTTTTCGTCGAGAATTGCACGAATGGCGCCCACCCGGCCATCCATCATATCGGAGGGCGCAACCATATCAGCCCCGGCCTGGACATGCGAAAGCGCTTCACGCGCCAGCAGCTTGAGCGTTGAATCATTATCTACGTCACCATCTTTGATGATGCCGCAGTGCCCATGGTCAGTGTATTCACACATGCAGACATCCGTAATAACCGCCAAACCGGGCACCTCTTTTTTTATCGCCCGTATCGTCTCCTGGATGATGCCGGTATCGGAATATGCATCGCTTCCGACCGGATCCTTACGCTCAGGAATGCCGAACAGCAGCACTGCCGGGATTCCGAGAGCCCTAACTTCCTTAGCCTCGGCAACGATATGTTCGATTGATTGTTGATAGATACCGGGCATCGAAGAGATTTCTTTTCTGATGCCGCTGCCGAACGCCGAAAACATCGGATAAACAAGGTCGTTGGCAGAAACGGAAGTTTCGCGAACCATCCGTCGAAAAATTTCATTACCACGTACCCTGCGCGCCCGAAACCGTGGGAAAAACATGCTGTAGCCTCCTGACAAATGTGTCGTTTCTGTGCATATATTGCTGTCTGGAGAGTAATGCAGCCGGAAATAAATTGCAAGTTTTCGGTGCCGTTGGAATCTTCACTGAATCAACATAAGGCGTTTTGCATTTGACTTGTGTTCAAATGATGTATACTTTTAGCCGATCGTCCAGTCACATTAATTTGAAAGGAGCATGATTCCATGAAAAAAGTATTGAGAGGTTCATCGTTTTTAGCTGCCGCGCTCTTAGCAGCGTCTCTGTTCGGGTGTGCAAATTATGAAGTAAACTCAAATCGGGGCGACATCCCTGGCAAATATATTCGCTATGAGATGCAGGAGGCTGACAGGGCAGTGGAAGCTGCCCGAATCGCAGGAAAAGACAAGAGCTGTCCCGCAGAGTTTAAAGCTGCAGAAGATGCTAAAAACAATGCCTACGATGTATTCAGGGCATGCCATACCGATGAGGGTGCCGCCCTGGCAAAAAAAGCTACTCAACTGGCGAATGCCCTTTGTCCTGCACGTGTAGCTGAAATAGCTCCGGCTGCGGCTCCCGCTCCGGTTGTCGTCGAAGCTGCAGCTCCGCCTGCTCCTCCGGTTGTCATTCCTCCGGTAGATTCTGACCATGATGGTGTTATCGACACGCTTGACAAATGTCCCAATACTCCTGCTGGTGTTAAAGTTGACAGAGATGGTTGTCCGATTGATTCAGACAAGGACGGTGTTCCAGATTACCTTGATAAATGCCCTGACACTCCGGCAGGTGTAAAGGTTGATGGTGATGGCTGTCCACTACCAAAAAATTGTAATAAACCTTCAGTTGTTGAAATTGCATTTGATACCAACAAGGCTGTGATTAAGGCCAAATACCACTCTGAGCTCGACAATATTGGCAAATTCCTGAAAGAGTTCCCTAAATCATCAGTAGCTATTGAAGGGCACACAGATTCTGTCGGAAGTGAAAAACTTAACAAGAAACTATCACAAGCACGTGCTGAAAGCGTACGTAACTATGTCATTTCAAAATTCGGGATTGATGGACGCCGTCTTACCGCAAAAGGTCATGGTTCAGCAATGCCGATAGCATCTAATAAAGAGGCTGCAGGCAGGGCAAAGAACCGTCGAATAGAAACCACATTTACCTGCGAATAGCCGTACAGCCGCTGTAAACAAGAAGAGGGCTCTTCCAATGCATTATAGGAAGAGCCCTCTTCTATTCCGAGAAATCGTGCGCCTATTTTTTTTTGCGGTCCAGCAGTGAAATGACTTTGGGTGCAGGACCCTCCCTGCGGGCTTTCAGAGCTCGCTCTTTCTCACTCTTTTCCTTCTCAATCCGCTCTAACTCAACCGGAGAGACAAGATCTTCCAAACGAAGAGGTGTGCCACCCATGGTAAAATCGGCTCCTTCAAGCTGGTGTTCGTCAAGAATCCAGGTAAAAATCTGCAGCGGAAAGGTAAGTACCAACAGAGTAACCTGCCACCAACCAGGCTTGACGTCCGGCACTATATCCTCAACTCGAGCGTAGAAACCAGGTTTGTCATCTACGTGAATAAGCACCAAGTCATTAATAGTTGCCATAATATGCGCCTTTACATTTTATTATTGAATATTGAAGAGTCTCTGCTTTTCAGTCCAAAGCAGCAGCGGAGTTCTGAGTGGTTCACCGGTCAAGCGGGAAGCCTGCTCGATGCAGTTACGCAGACACTGTTCCCCTGCGGCAAGAATCTCTATGGATTGCGATGATAACTGTTCGTCAAGCTCTTCGCAGATGAAAATAATGCAGTCGGACGGACGCAGAGCCGGCTCCAAGCTGCAACCATCATGGCTACCATATGGGCATAGCGGCTTCTGGGCAAAATCTATCGACGGAAAAACTTCTCTTTTAATGAAGCCTAAGGTGTCAAAAACATTTATCCGGTACTTACCGTTCAGACAACATTGACCGCCACATTGACGACAAACGGAAGAAGCATTTATTCCGGCAGTGACAGCAGCAAGAGCTTCTTTCGTTTGGCAGTAGCGAACCAGGAGTTCGGTCAAACCGGACTTTGCTTCTTGGGGTAAAGCAGAATAGAGTGCTTTCAGGCGCCTAAAGCTGCGATCCCACAACTGTTGATCGTCCACGTTGTCTAGCCTTCTACTGCTAATCATACTATACTCTGCGCGGTTAATAATTGAGTTATTGTAGGTTGGGGTGAGGCACGAACCCCAACGGATGTAAGGATGCCAGCCGGAATGTTGGGGTTCACGATAAGGCCGTTCACCACCAACCTACCAGTCAATCCAAAAACGCAATTACAGGCCGTTTGCAGTATAATACAAATTTGGCTGAAGCAGTTCGTAAGCCGGGTTCTGTTCCCGGGTCGAGTTACCCCTCCCCGGGCGATGTCCATTCATCTGGGTATGCCGTTACCGACACCCTCAAGCAACCAACCCGGAGGCACGAGCGGGCCGCTCTTGACGCCCCCCTATTTGGTCTTGCTCCTGACGGGGTTTACCTGGCATCCGGCGTCACCGCCGAACCCGGTGAGCTCTTACCTCACCCTTTCACCCTTACCTACCGAAGCAGGCGGACTTCTCTCTGTGGCACTTTTCCCTGGGGTCACCCCCGCTGGACGTTATCCAGCGTCACGCCCTATGGAGCCCGGACTTTCCTCCACCGAAGCAATCGGCAGCGAACATCTGAACTACTTCAACCAAACCGTTTTGCAGAAGCGACAGCTTGCCGCGATTATCGCGTCTTAAGGCCGCTCCCGCCTATTGCTGCTTCAGCTTGAGAATAAGAATACGCTGACAATGCGGACAGGTAAGCAGCTCCTCATGCTTGTACAGATTATTATACAACTGCGGCGGCAGATGCATGTTGCACCCCATGCAGTAGCCGTCGCGGGCGATGGCAAGAGCCTGCCCACGGCGCTGTTCACGGAGCATGGTAAACTTTTTCAAAAGATTGACCGACAAGCCTTTTGTCACATTTTCCCGGCGAACAATCTCCGCGTCAATTTTTGCCTGGATCGCTGCAATTTCAGCCTTTTTGGTTACAACCCTTTGTGCTGCGTTCTCGGCGAGTTCATCACAGCTGCTTTTTTTAGCAGTCAGGGCAACAGAAAGCTCATCGATTTGGCCAATCTTCTGGAGGAGACTCTCTTCAATATCAGTCAACTGTTTTTTTGCAGCGCTTATTTCGCGACTGACCGCCTGAAATTCCTTATTGGTCTTGATCTCCTTCATGTTAGTTTCAGATCTCGCAATATTTTCGAGTTCGGCAGCGTGAGTCGTCTCCAACTCGGTCTTTTCTGCTTCAAGTTGAGTCCGGCTTGATTCACACGCGGCAAGCTCCTCCCTCGCAGCATCAACGCCCTGGCTGATTCCGCTCATTTCAGCCTGGAGATCGCACTGTGCGGTCTTGAGTAGATCGATCTGCTGATCTACCTCCTGAAGCTCTTCCAACATAACCAGTTTCTTTTTCAAATTAATCCCCTTTGCCACGAATTAAGTATTAACTGTACTTTATTATATTCGAAACGGATCGGCTTCCGCTCTGCACTCTTCTACCGTGCATCCAGCATATCCGGCGACGGAAACGGCCTGAGCAAGCCGTTTTGATATTTCAGACACCATTAAAATTTCAGTCGGATAGTGACCGGCATCAATCAAAGCAATACCGCAATCTTCGGCTTCACGAGCTTCGTGATACTTTACATCTCCGGTAACCAGGACATCAGCGCCGGCTCTGACCGCATCCCTCAATAAAGAGGCGCCACTGCCGCTGCAGAGCGCAACCTTGGAGATATCAGCATTCGGGTCACCCACATACCTAAGTGCCGGTGCCGACAAAACGGTACTTAAGCGGTCGGCGTATTCAGCCAGAGTTAAAGACTCAGACAAACGTCCGATCCGTCCGAGTCCAAGCTTTGCCCCCTTATTTAAGAGCGGATATAGATCAAAGGCTGGCTCCTCGTATGGGTGAGCAGCCAGGAGCGCCTTAATCGCTCGCGAAACCTCTGCAGAGGTGATCAGCAGTTCAAGACGCTCTTCAGGTACTTTTGAGAAGTGCCCGACAGCACCGGAAAAAGGTTCCGCTCCCTCCAACGGGGTAAACGTACCTGTGCCATCAGTGGCAAACGTACAGTCCCGGTAATTACCCTGCCTCGCAAGAAAGGGGAAGAGTGCCAACCGCATCTGGTCAAGATGGGTAACAGGGAGAAAAACCACAAGCTTAACCAGCTCGGCATTCGATGTAATCTTGAGTGGTAGAGAATCCGAAATTCCGATCTTCCGGGCAAGAGCATCATTTAATCCACCATCTGCGATATCATAATTAGTGTGCAGAGTGACTATTGACAATCCCCCCTTGATCGCCTTTTGTATGATTGCACCAAGAGAGTTGGCCGCTGATATTGACTTGATCGGTTTGAATATAAGAGGGTGGTGGGTGACAAGCAGTTGTGAGGAAGTGCTGATGGCGGAGTCTACAACGTCAGGGGTCGGATCAAGGGCTACCATGATCCGGGCTACTTCGGCAGCCGGATCACCAATCTGCAGCCCTGGGTTGTCCCACGCTTCCGCGAGTTCCGACGGAGCAATTTTATTAATGATACCAATTATATCCGCTACTTTAGGAGTTTTCATCGGTTACAATCAAAAAGAGTGCAACCTTGCGGTGTGCACTCTCGTGTTGAGGTATGATAACGGGGTGTTCCCAAATATCTGGCCGGCATCCGGCGTTTATCCCTCGAAATCTGAAATGGTGGGCCCACCAGGACTCGAACCTGGGACCAACCGGTTATGAGCCGGTGGCTCTAGCCAACTGAGCTATAGGCCCGTAGGGGAGTTGCATAATAGAGGAGTCAAAATTCTCTGTCAAGCAAATTTATAACAGTTTTCAACAGTTACTTGAGTTGCATTGTTTTAAAAAATAGTTCAAATTCCCAAAAATCAAATTGACGTCGAGCAATTTCAGCTGATATTGTCTCTCCTCACAGTTGCGAGTCTTCCGATTACAAATTCAGACCGGAGGGGCACTCCTGTCCATGCTGCAATAAATTGAGTATGTATTTTTAGCAAATATATGCCGCAAGGAGCTTATAATGAACGAACAGAACACAGGGGAAATATCCGCTGCAGTTAGCAAATCCGGCATTCTGCGACGTGTCATCAAAAAATTAATGTTCGTAGATCTGCCGATAAGGCAGAAGTTCCTGCTTTTTGCCATAAGCACCTTTTTCTGGTTTTGCACAATCTCAGCCGTCGCCATTATCTTTTTTTCAATAATACATTATGAATACTATCAGATGTCTGAGTATATTTCCCCCTATCGTCAGGCGATTGAATCCGTAATTATAAAACTTGAAACACTTGATCGCAACATACCGCCAAAGAACGAGATAATAGCTAACAGCGGTTCTGCCGATTTGCCTGTTTTCCGCAAACAGCTGGATGCAATCCGCTTAACGATCACCGAACTTAGTCTGCGGCAGACAAAAATGCAATCTGACAGAACCATTGTTGAACTGATTCTCCAGAATATGGCAAAACCGAACCCTGAGTGGCTGGTGTATATGCAGGGGATGTCGGCACTTATCGATCAGATAGAACAGTCTCTGGGGGGGGCATCGCAAAAGCTGCAGAAGTCGGAGCCACCCCCAAAAGGGTCGTCCGAACCTCAAAATGCGGCGCTGTCAGACGCTCATGCCAAGATTGCAGGTGCCATTGCCCTGTCAAACAAGTATCTCGGACAACTCTCCTCCAGATACGCAACCCTTAACGAGCAGATTTACAACCACATTAAAAGCCCGGTCCACACTATCATCGGCCTGCTGATATCTTCCTCCTGTCTGCTTGCTCTTTTTACCTACTGGATTATCGTAGCTTTCTACACCCCGATCAAGACCATCATAAACCAGATTGAATCATTAAGCACCGGCGATTTTGATATTGCTAAAAAGGTTTCTATCAACTCCATGGACGAAATCGGAGAGCTCTCACACAATTTTAACTCTCTTACGGAGTCCCTTTACAGCATGACAATCTTCAAGAAAGTAATCGAGGAGGACACGACGCTTTCAGATGTCTACCGGCGTCTAGGGAAGGTTTTTTCTGACAAATTCGGAATTGAGCAGTACATGATCTACGAGGTGAACACCCAGTTAAAAGCGATGTCTGCCGCCTACCCGCCGCTTATTGGCGGCATGAAGCTCCACTGTCATGATGATATTCTGACCGACTGTACTCTCTGCCGCGCAGTCAAGACGGGTCACACCATATCGTCTTTCAGATTTGAAGGTATCTGCCGCTATTTCAATTCGGAAGAGGGGGTCGGTCATTTCTGTGTTCCGATGATGCTTGGAGGCAACGCGGGTGGCGTGGTGCAGTTCCGTTTTGCGATAAGTGAAGATGATTCGTCACTGTCAATCGAAGATGCCTCAAGACTTTACAAGGCAGAAACCTACATCGACCAGTCACTTTCGGTACTTGAGGCCAAGCGCCTGATGAAGACACTGCAGGACTCCGCTCTCATTGATCCGATGACCGGGCTTTATAACCGTCGTTTCCTTCAGGAGCATACACAGCAGATCATAAGCGCCGTACTCCGCCGAGGTAAACAGGTCGGCTTGCTGGTCTGCGACATCGACTACTTCAAGCAGGTGAACGACACTCATGGTCACGACGTTGGCGATCAGATCCTGAAGGAAACCTCCACCATCCTGAAAAATGCGGTTCGCGAAACAGACCTGGTGATACGTTTCGGCGGTGAGGAGTTTCTTGTTCTGATACTGGACATAGAACCTGGCGGCGCAATGGAAGTGGCTGAAAAAATCAGAAAAAAAATGGAGGCGTTCAAACTTAGAACCGGGGATACCACGCTGCAGAAAACGATTTCGATCGGCATCAGCGAATTTCCGGCGGACACGGACGGATTCTGGCAGGCGATTAAATATGCCGATGTAGCCCTGTATCAGGCCAAAGAGACGGGGAGAAACAAGGTGGTGCGTTTTCTCCCCGAAATGTGGAAAAAGGAAGGATTTTAAGGACAAGGCTGCATTACTTAATAGTTGACAATCCACAACTTCTTTTATATATTGACATCCAATATCACAAAGGAAGCCAAATGATACTAAACAAGAAGACAACGTTTCAAAATTATGCAGCCTCCAAAAGTCTTCGATCGACAAAACAGAGAGATATAATTTTAGATGTTTTTCTCTCTTCTCATCAGCATTTGAGTGTAGAAGAACTTTACCTGAAGATAAAGTCGGCTCATCCAGGGATCGGACTGGCTACTGTTTACAGGACTCTCAAGCTTTTTGCAGAGGCAGGAGTGGCCCGGGAAATTTTGTTGCATGACGGTCAAACCCGATATGAGCAAATGTCTTCCGGTGAGCACCACGATCATATGGTTTGCACAGCATGCAGTACGATTATTGAATTTGAAGATGAAACAATCGAAAAACTCCAGAAAGAAATTGCTGTTCGCCACGGATTTTCCATAAAAAGTCATAAGCTTGAAGTCTACGGACTCTGCTCTAATTGTAGCAAGTAGCGGGTTGTAATCAGCTTTTAAATTTTAGAAGCTGACTTTTTTTACAGTTTTATTGATAATGAACGTCATTACTTGTATTTGTGCATTAGGCATTGTCCTCTCAAGGGACTGCTACACCAACTCTGAAAGGGCTAAAAAATGAAAAAAATACTTATTGCGGGGATGCCAGGAGTCGGCAAGAGCACAATATTCAGGCTTCTTGTAAAAAAGGGGAGCACCACTTCAAACTATCCTGGGACAAAAATCCCGGTAGCAAGAGGGGCTTTAATGTTGACGGGCAGGAAGCTGAATTAATAGATATTCCAGGAACGTACGGCCTTACTCATCAGTATGAAAACGAGATTGTCGCGCGAATGATACTTATAGATGAGAAGCCTGACGTCATAATTCAGGTGGCAGATACCAAGAATCTGAAACGAATGCTCGCATTCACCGGTCAACTGGCCGAGTTCAGGATACCGCTTGTGCTGGCGCTAAACATGGTAGATGAAGCCGATCAGATGGGAGTAAAGGTCAAGCGTCATGTTCTGGAGGGGATGCTTGGAACTGTAGTCGTCGAAACTGTAGCCACTGACAGTGTCGGAATCGAGGCCTTGCACACTGCAGTTTCGAGAGCTAAAGTCCCACTGTTTCCTGTCAGATTAACCCCAGTTCTGACCGAAATAATATCATCACTTGAAAAAATGATGTCTGAGGAGATCAAATCCAGGCACGCACTGACCTCTCTCTACCTAGCGGATTCTGATGAAACCTCGGAGTGGGCCACAGAAAAGGGCTGTATGAAAGGAGACAAGGCAGTTGCAATTTATCGAGCCGATGCCCGTCTGCTTTTTCATAAACCTCTTGACCGGGTGCTTTCCGAAGCCAGAGAAAATACCGCCGGCAAGATATTTCAAGAATCCACGTATATGATTCCGATCAGGTCGACCCCACTGATGGAGAAGATAGGAGATTATGCCAGAGGGCCTGTCAGCGGAATAGTGATCCTCTTTATGGTGATGATCGCCCTATATTATATAGTCGGGCAATTCGCCGCCGGTTTCGTTGTTGATTTCATGATGAAGAATGTTTTTGGGGAAATGATCGGTACTCCGCTGAATGCAGTAGTGGGACTTATACCATATCCCTTCATTAGGGAGATGATCATGGGCAAGTACGGCCTCTACACTATGGGACTCGTACCATCTCTGGGACTGGTGCTGCCAATTCTGATCGCCTTTTATTTCACGTTCGGCTTTATAGAGGATTCCGGCTATATATCCAGACTATCGATACTTCTGGACCGTATGTTCAAAAAACTGGGGATGAACGGCAAAGCCTTGCTCCCGATTATGCTCGGCTTCTCCTGTGTCTCAATGGCAACCATTGCAACCCGCGTGCTTGAAACCAGAAAAGAGCGCCTGATTGCAATTTTTTTACTCTCACTTGGCATACCTTGCTCGGCTAAACTGAGCATCATACTGGTGATACTTGCAAAGGTATCATTTGGAGCTTTTCTGACGGTGTTCGGCGTCATATTCTCTCTGATGATTGTTTCCGGAGTTATTCTAAGCAAAATGCTTCCGGCTGAAACGTCGCAGTTCATTATGGATGTACCGCCAATCAGGATTCCCAGCCTGCGTAATGTACTGAAACAGACCTATCACCGCTCAACAAGCTTTGTCAAAGAAGCGCTGCCGCTCTTCTTTGCCGGTGCGATTTCACTTTTCATCCTAGACAAAATCGGGTTCCTTGCCCTGGTGGAACGCGCCATGTCACCGGTAATACAGGGTTTTCTAGGCCTTCCAGAGCGCTTTGCAGAGTCACTTATCATGGGGTTCATCCGCGGTGAAGCAGGTGTAGCAATCCTTCAGCAGCTTGTTGATGCAGGGACAATGAACAGCCGGCAGCTTGTTGTCGCCATGATCGTAACGATCCTGTTTATCCCCTGTGTTACCAACTTTCTCCTAGTGATTAAAGAACATGGCTCTAAGGCCGCCTTTGCGATCATCGCGTCAGTTACTGCCTGTGCTATCCTCACAGGCGGAGCCATGAACCAAATTCTGAATTATTTCAATATCGTTTATTAGAAAGGAGCTGAGCATGAAATGCTTTGACAGTAATGCAGAAATACTCGAAGCGATCTGGACTTTCGAAGAGAAGGGCAGATGTACCATTGAATCCCTCAAAACCAGATCCAACGGTGATTATGTAGTTAGTGATGAGGTTATCTCATTGATTGAAAGAACCGGGTTAATTACGGTCTCCAATGGTGAGATACACCTGACAGAAAAGGGAAAAAGTGAGACCGCCCCGATTATAAGAAGGCACCGGCTTGCGGAGAGACTTCTTACGGATATTCTGGGCATGACTCCAGAGGAAACCGAGGAGTCCGCCTGCGAATACGAACATGTACTTGCACCGGGACTTACAGAGGCCATCTGCACACTGCTCGGGCACCCCCGGGAATGCCCCCACGGATCGCCCATTCCTGAAGGAGAGTGCTGCAGAAGAGCCGATGTTTCGATCCAGTCTGCCGTAAAATCGATAGATCAGATGAATGTGGGGGACACGGTAAGGGTGTCATACATCAAAACCGATGACCACCTCATAATCAACAAATTGTACTCACATGGCATTTCATCAGGCCAGACACTGAAAATACGTCAGAAATTCCCTTCCTTTGTTCTACAGATAGATCATTCTCAGGTTGCTCTTGAGAAAAGTGTCGCCGAGAATATCTACGGCTTGAGGACTTAACGAGCTGTAATTTAACAGAAAGGAAACATTGCCATGAGCAAAAAAACTGCAGTATCAGATAAGGTGTCTCAAATCTGGCAGGCTGTGAGGCTTTCGAGAAGTCGTCGTTGCAGATAAAAACTACATTCAACAATTCAGCAGATCGGAGTTTTTGGAATGTCAACAAGACCATTAGCGGATGATTTGAATGTGACTCATTCTCATGTATTTGATCTTGGGAACCCTTTAGCTGCGAGAAACACCCGGTTGGCCGTTGTGCTAACAGCTTTGACGATGGTTTTAGAGATTTTCGGCGGCTGGTGGTTTAACTCGATGGCTCTACTGGCGGATGGCTGGCATATGAGCTCACATGCTCTTGCTCTCGGTTTGTCAGCTCTATCATATGTTGCCGCAAGGCGATTTGCATATGACGCCAGGTTTACTTTTGGAACCTGGAAGATTGAAGTGCTTGGTGGTTACACCAGTGCAATACTCAGTGTTCATGAAGAATTGGTGCACTTCACAGCGGAAATCAATAGCAACCATACTCGCCGGTCAACTCCCTAGAATTTTGTGCCATTTCGCTGAACAACGTTATATCTTGTCACTTCGCCGATTTTCAGCAACAAGCTTTGTGCACCACGTGTAGCATAGAAATCACTACACGTGGTGCCATTGTCATCGCCAGTACAAATCTTCTTCTGGCATTTTCACATTTCCTTGTCGCGCTGACGAGATGATGGTGCAAGCACCAATGGCGGCGTGTATCAGTGCTTTTTCTCCTTCTCTCCACCAGTGACATCGATACCGGCAGGTGCGTGGCATTCGCTACAGTTTGTTTTCTTCATCTCATCGCCGATATCGACTGGATGTACAAAATCCTTAACCAGTGTCCCCTTGGGGATGTTTTCCTGAGTCTGGCTCAATACGCTATGGCAGAGGTTGCAATCCTTGGAGATGACCTTGCCTGAAGCATCCTTGTGTTTTCCATCGTGACAGCGAAAACAGCCGGGAAAATAGAAATGCCCCATATGTGACGGATAAGCGCTCCAGACTACCTTCATTTTGGGGAAGAAGTTTCTGGAGTAGATACGCTGTACCTCTTCAGACGCCAGTTTAATTGATTCGGCCTTGGCAGTAACCAGAGCGGGATAGTTTTTGGCGTAATATTCCTTCAGCCCCTTGTCGATGGCTGCAAAAGCCTCTTCCTTGCTCTTGTAGGTCGCTTCCAATAGCTCACTGCTTATCTTTTTGAGAAACGGGAGTGACGGGTCAAGCCGCTTTGCCTCGAAGCCATGATCAAGCTCATCGCTCGGAGGGTTATAGGAATGAGCTGGCCTGTTGTGACAGTCGATGCAGTCCATGACCCGTTTTTCATGTTTTGCCACTTCTTCTTTCGAGATCGGTTTTTCGGTGCTTATGTACTCCTCAAGAGTTCCGTCTTTCTTCTTGAACGACACATACGGAATTTCCATACGTTTTTCGTCGGTTGCTATGTAGGAGACTTCCTTGCCTATGTGCCAATGGATTCCAGAGGTGTTGGGCGCTCCGGGCGTCCCGCCGATTTTAATCAGCATCTGCACTTCACGCCGGGTGTTTTCCTCATTGGGAGCATTATGAGAAAAGATTTTATACCGCGCCGAAATAAATTTTTCCGGCCAGTGGCAGCGTTCACAGGTTCCACGCGCCGGGCGCAGATTATGAACCGGGGTTGGAATAGGTGTCGGAAAGGTTCCGGTCAGGATGGAGTAGAGCTGCCTGGTTCCGTTGATTTTGGCTTTGACATAATAATCGAGTCCGGAGCCGACATGGCACTCGACACAGCGAACCCGTGCGTGAGGCGATTGCTGCCAGGCGGTATGCTCCGGTTCCATCGGTACGTGGCACACTTCGCCGCAGAACGAGGTCGATTCTGTGAATTCAAACCCCTTTATGGTTGCAACCCCGATAACTCCGAAAAATATGACCGTTACGAGTGCAAAAAATGCGGTCAGGCGAAGCTTGCTCGGATCATTGAAATCGAGGCGAGGCAGTGGCGGCAGCTCTGCGTCCGGAGTTTTGCGATGTCTGCTGCGTGTTTTCCAGGCGCCAAAATAGGTCAGTACGCCACCCAATAATACACCGCCAGGCAAAATAAAGAACGTAACTATTTCCAGATACGGATTTTCAAAACCCCGGAAAGCCTGTAGCGCCAGAAACAGAACAATTACGATTGCCGAGATTGCGGAGGTGAGCATCCCCAACAAACTGATGACATTCATGTAGTATTTTTCTGCGGTTACTTTTCTTTTTATCGGCTCCATTCAATTCCTCCTAGGTCAATAAAGTTGATATATGCCTGAAAACAAGATGCTTTCCATTGCTATTGCATGGACACCTACACTTATAAAACGTGCTTAAATAGCATGAAGCCAGCAAAAAAAGCAATCTAAAAGCTCCTTTCACCAGAATCTGGATAATCCTGTGCCGTATCTATAATCCTGTAGCTATTGACAGAATGCAATCTAACTGTTGACAAAACATCTTGACCTGACTAACTTAAACGCCGTTATATTTATGCTGAAATCCTTATTGTATTTGTGGGATAAACGTGAATTACGGGGGTGACAAATGACTCGGCCAGAAGCAACTGCGGAAGAACGTGAAAAGGAGCTGACAGACAGGCTGAAGGCGATGGAACTGCAGATGGAACGCCTGAGCGCACGCCTTGGCGAAGAAGCTTCAACTGCTTCCGGTCCAAAAACTACAGCTTTAGAGGACGAAAATGATTACCAACCTCAAGGCATTGCTGACGTATCTGAAGAGGTTCTGAACTGGGCAAGCCGTAACGCCCTTTTACCACGCCTGGCGACTCTCTGCTTTCTGATGGTTGTTGCCCTGATTCTTCGAACCATAACTGACAGCGGTATAATTGATAAACTTATTGGTTCCGGCATAGGCATGGGCTATGCGGCCATTCTGATGTTTGCAGGATGGTATAAATACCGTGAAAACAGTTTACTAGCCCCCATTATTTCGGCCTGTGGTGCGATCCTGATGTCGGCCATCGTGGTTGAGACACATACTCACTTTAATGCTCTTCCTGTGGTTCCAGCGTATCTAACACTGATAGCGACCGGGATTGGCATGGCGTTGATAAGCCGCCAGTTCAACGCTTTTACCCCGGTTTCTGTTGGAATTCTTGGGATGTGTTTTGCCGGGGCAGCCATGGATTATCCGCGTCCATTTTTCCCTTATCTTGCGCTGGTGCTTTTTACCGCAAACCTGCTTGGATATTTTGCCTCGCAATTGAAGCGTTGTACCTGGCTGCGATGGTCGGCACTTTTTGTCACCATAGTCATGTTACAGTTATGGCAAACCCAAATCGTAACGGCATTGAAACAAAATACAGTAACTCCTGAAATGGCAATTTCCTGGTTTCTGCCGGTTGTTGCTGTTTTTGCAATCACCTACATGGCACTGGCTCTGTTCGGTATAATCCGGAGAGGACCCGAGAAACTATCCAAATACATTACAAGCCTTCCAGCAATCAATGCGTTATGGGCGTATTCTGCGGCGAACTTTGTGTTGGGCGCTCAAGGAGCGAACATTCGGTTGCTTGGCATCATAGGCATTTTGGCCGCAATAAGCCATTTTGGAGCTACATTCTGGCTTGCCAGACGCAATCTGGAAGGTGCCCCCGGAAGCAGTGCTTTCACCTTGGGCGGTGGCGTACTTCTGGCGCTGTCCCTGCCGGCAGCAATCGGTTCGTTTGCTCTGTCACTGCCGGTAATCTCTATCGTTGCCATTGCAATGGCCTTTATGTCCAGAGTCTGGGGTAGCGGACATTTGAGGCTGACCACCTATCTGTTTCATCTCTACAGCAGCGTGGCTCTGGCCATCGTACTTAGAGGTACTACTCCATCGGCTCTGGATATCACAAACGTACTTCCTGCCGGTCTGTTGGCCTTTGTCATAATTTACCAGTATCTCTGGTGCCGCTGGTATCCTCCAACTGACGATTATGCATTCTTTGGCCGTTTTGACCCACGTGACCGAAGCGCTGTTATGCTGCTGCTGGCCGGACTGCTCAGCGGATTTTTCATGATGCGCTCTGCTATCTACCAGACTATGCAGATATTTTATGCATCGATGCCGACAGACGCATTTGGCTGTGCTCAATCGGTGCTGATAAATACTGCGGCGATAATCCTTATTGTGCTGGCGTACCTGCGTCACGATAAAGAGATCAGAAATGTTGCCATTCTCGTTACCATTGTGGGGGGAGTCAAGGTGTTTGCCTACGATCTTCTGGGTGGGGCGCATGGTCTGCCGTTGGTCTTCAGCGTCTTCTCCTTCGGTGTGGCGGCAGCTGTCGAGTCTGTTGCACTCGGCAAATGGACAAACAAGCCTGTTTAGATTGTCGGCAGGGAGAAGCAGCGGGACAGGTGCATGGAGGTGTCGGGTATTGGATGACAGCCGTTATTCGCTGGAACAGTTACTGTGCCCAAAGCAACACGGAATATTGAGTATTATCGGCGCAGGCGGCAAGACAAGCCTCATGTTCCATCTGGCACGCCAGCTCGCCAGCTCAGGCAAGCGGGTGCTGACTACTACCACTACCAAAATATTTTTTCCAACTCCTGACCAGTCGCACGCGGTGCTTATTGATTCCGATCCTGAAGCGCTTCTGATGCGTGCATCGTCACTTCTCCATAAAACCAATCATATAACCGCCGCAGCAGATTACATGGCTGACAGAGGCAAGCTTCAGGGTTTTGGCTCGGAGGAAATCAGTATTTTTCGAAAATCTGGACTGTTCGACTGTATACTGGTTGAAGCCGACGGCGCGGCGGGACGCTCTCTTAAAGCCCCCGCAGATCACGAGCCGGTTATTCCACCCGAATCCGGTCTGCTGGTAGCCGTGGCTGGTCTTGATCTGATCGGGGAGCCGTTATCTGAGGAACTTGTTTTTCGCTCAGCGCGCGCCGGTGAAATTATGGAGCTGCGCGTCAGAGAAACAATCACAGAGTTCGCCCTGGCACGCCTCTTCGCACATCCGATGGGTTCATTTAAAGGAGCCCCGCCAGGCGTGAGACGTCTCATTTTTCTCAACAAGGCGGACAGTGACAAGAGATCTTCTTACGGAGCGAGGGTGGCTCAACTACTTGGCCGGATGGAGTCGCCTCCGGCCGAAGCTGTGTTGGTCGGTCGGGCAGACAGCTCTCTCACTATCCACGCAGTCCATCACCTAAAGGTGCAGGCGTGAGCCGCGCTCCCACTGTTACCGGCATTGTTCTGGCAGCCGGCAAAGGGAGCCGCATGGGACAGACCAAGCAGCTTCTTCCCTTTCGTGGACAGACGATGCTGGAATGCGTTGTTGACAACGCGCTTGCTTCAAGGCTGGATCGAATTATTTTGGTGCTCGGCTTTCAGGCTGAAGCAGTGGCTCGACTTTTTGAGGGAAGAGATGTCACCGTGGTCATTAACCAATTGTACGAAAGCGGTCAGAGCTCATCTCTCAAGGCCGGTCTGCAGGAGGTGACGCATGAAGCGGATGCCGTACTCTTCCTGCTGGGAGACCAGCCCCTTATCGCCCCGGAGACCATTAACCATATCCTCAGTGGATATGAAAGATCCCAGAACAGCACAGTTGTGTTACCATTCTTTGAAGGAAGACGTGGAAACCCTGTTCTCTTCAGTCGGGAAACTTTCTCCAGGCTTGCAACCCTGAGCGGCGATTGCGGGGCACGTTCTCTATTTGCTGAATATGCCGGACATATTCTTGAAGTTGCCGTCAGCGACCGGTTCATCATCACAGATATTGATACGGAAGAGGATTTTCATAGATTGCTGGAGCATGATGCAGACTGCTCATAGATGTTAGCGGCGTTTCTTTCTGCCGTTTCTGCTGTGCATATCCCGTACTTCACCCCGCGGCGGCAGACCGGTCAGGCGTTTGCCGCGCAACGGAATACGCGGATATGTTTCCGAAGCTGTTTCCACTGGGCCTGCCGTATATTTGCCCGTAGAGGAAACGGTATGGGCGGCCAGGGTAAATTCTATGCGCCTTGTGCCTGGGGATACCGATGCAACTTTGATCCTTGCCGCATCACCTATCCGAAAAACCTTTCCGCTGCGACGTCCGATCAGTGAGTGCTGTTTTTCGGCG
>Ga0194060_10000732_pt1 | contig 23909 bp, 26 predicted proteins | sample SepL225m_MetaG_FD_163427 | JGI IMG/M metagenome (GOLD analysis project Ga0194060, IMG submission 163427) | Anoxic zone freshwater microbial communities from boreal shield lake in IISD Experimental Lakes Area, Ontario, Canada - Sep2016-L222-5m | ecosystem: Environmental > Aquatic > Freshwater >... | reverse complement strand
TATGGCAGGTATTGCAGGTTGTAAACTCGCTACACTTTTGGACAAATATTACTGGAGTTGGGCGAACCTGCCATCCTGCCATACCTGCCATACCTGCCATACCTGCCATACCTGTCATACCCCCCATACCAGAAAAAAAGAGTGTTATATTTTCCGAGTCATTGTGGTTAAAATGTTTATTCATTACTAATAGAAATCAAGAATTTCCCAGCTCATCACACGATATGTTCCACAATGAGAGTGACGATACCAGGATCCAACGTGTATAACAAGCTCTCTCTTCCAAGTCTTGCATGGGTTCCCATAGCAACCACCAATGCCAGATCATCCTGGAGACGGTGAAGGGAATTTTCCCAAGGGATTTTTTGGTTTTGTAGTAAGTTCATTTGCCTTTCATATTCCTTCCAGACATTATCCCTTTTGGCTCGTCTAGCTACTGATAATGGATCTGTTGCATCATGCTCTGTGGAAGGCACACGAAATTTTCTAAACCTTTCCTCTTCATTTTTGTAAAGCTCTATGTCCTCGTCGATACTGGAAATCCACCGCTGGATATATCTGATTCTTCCGGAATATCCCTTTGATTCTTGTACAATGGGTTCTGTCACAAGAGAGAGAATCTTTGGATGCACTTCAATGAGTTCTTTCACTTTAGGTATGTTTTGGTTATACTCACTTATTATAGCAGATCTAATCTGGTTAGTGTAACCGTACCATCTTTCCAAAGCAGATATTTTATGTGTCACTATTTTGTGCTCCAAAACATCTTTCGCCTCTTGATTCCAAAGTGGAGATAAGAGTATTTTTCCTGTGTTCAAGATATATTCTAAAATGGAATAAATCCTAGCAGACATTGGCCAACTATTGATTTCAGAAAATAATGGATACATGTATTCAATTTAAATATATCCCTATATGCATATATTTGAATTTTCCAAAATATCCATGTAATCATGAATTATACCGAATTACATATAGTCAGTGACAGGTTGTGGCAGGTGTCCCGCCAACCTGCCACAAGGGGCACTTTCGAAACGGTGTTAGTTTGCTCGGGAGATTGCCGGAGATAATTATTAAACATTGTAATTATTTATAAATATTTATTAAAAATTATAAATAATTATAAAAATATATAAAATAATGGAAAGTTGTGGTTGAAAAAAAGTGTGGCAGGTATGGCAGGTATTGCAGGTTGTAAACTCGCTACACTTTTGGACAAATATTACTGGAGTTTGGCGAACCTGCCATCCTGCCATACCTGCCATACCTGTCATACCCCCATACCATAAAAAAGTGTGCTAACTTTTCCGAGTCAATTATTTTTGATAATCATATCATTACTTGTTTAATTATCTAAAGAGTGCAAATCTCTGATGAAACAAGAAATAGCTCTGTTATATAATGGGTCAAGGGCCGAGAAGCTGATAATCAGTTTTAGAACTTTGTCATGGAGCGTCATGTCATCTGGCTTGTCAGGATCCAGGATGTGGCTAGGATACCTGAATATTAGCCAAGCCTTCAGCAAATTATGAACTATTCTAGCATCTATTTCTTTTTGTTTACTATTCCTGTAAAACAATCTCGTGAGGAGTCTCTTCGTGAGATGTTGAGTGAGTTTCATTCCATGGCGAGATTGCATGGCCTTGAACCCTCCTGTCTGTCGCGAAATAAGAAGGAACACATCACAGTGAAGCTGGTTGGTTGAGAGTATGCCAAGCCAGAATCGCCTGATTATGGAGACTGCTTCTTGTTTAAGCATTTAGAGTTGAAAGATTGTATATTGTTTATATAGATGGAATAATAGGAAACAGAAAAAAAGTTCCAATTTATCCGAGTCATTTCCTTTATGCATTCAGTAATTGTTCATGAGAGACCAGTCCAACTGGTTCATACAGGAGATTTTCTCGTCTGACGAGAGAGAGGTAGATTGCAGGGTTTTCCTGACTTCTGCCAATATGTATCCCTTGTAGTCGATGATCACAGTTTCAGATCCGTCATACTCGTCTATCAACACGTGGTGCTCGTATCTATCCTCGATGAGTTCGATCTGTATGTCAGAGAACATGCCGTTAGCACGGGAACCCAACTCTCTGACGATCTGGACCATCAGGGGGTTAGACCGTTGTATATCCCGTGCACTATAGGCTGCACTTGGCATTCCCTCGGCCTTTCTTTTGTTATACTCAGCTACTGCCTCGTCACTTAGGGCGAACCCTCCATACCGGCTGTTGTACATGACACCAATCGTCATTGTGGAAGAGAAGGCCCTGGAGGGGTCTATTATACAAGGGGAATAGACTCATTTTTTAGGAATGGGTAGGTATACACAGTTTAATGGTTTATTATTCGTTTAAAACTTAATATCTACAGAGCAGCCATGACGATACTCTGGAACAACTCTGGTTCCAAAAATGATAACAAAGACTTCTCCCCCAGACGAGGATGCATTGCAAGACACAAAGCTTCTCTTTTGGGGATGGTTCGTTCAGCCCAATGTTTGGATTCTTCAAGAACACTTCCATCATACGATTGTTTATACAGTTCGTAAGTTCGATCATCGTATTCTATTGCATCGGAGAGTTTAGCTACTTCCAATTCACGTAATTTCTGCCTCGCGTAAACAATATTTGTTTTAGAGAATCTATAGGACAACTCGTGATTTTTCATATACTTTCTATTTCTCATCTCTGTTTGCTCGTCGTCTGCAGTGGGATCCAAGATTCTGAACGGCTCTTCAGGATTTAAGCAATCGTTGTCGTATAATATGCTTACATCTTCAAAGGGAAATGAACTGTATTCCTCAGGAAATCTTGGCCTGGGGCAGTTACGTGTGTCAACTGGAGTAGGTTCTTCATAAACAGGTATCCTGTTTTTCCATGAATATTTCCACTCATAATCAGGAAGAGAGGGGTTGGACACGAGAATTGATTTCTCTTCTAGAGGGCGATCATACATGCGAACCTCCATGAAATGCAAATCATTCCCATCCTCATCATATCTATCCTCCCAATCATCGTCCTGGTCTACTTCAGGTTTCACAACAATGCCTCCCATGATGATAACCTGTAGATAAAATAAAAAAGTGAACATTCCCTATCAACTCTTTAAATACGTGGTAAATACTAGCGAAACTGGGAGGGGTGGAGGTATACACAGTTAAATGGTTTATTATTATTTGTTTAAAACATAATATCTACAGAGCAGCCATGACGATACTCTGGAACAACTCAGGTTCCAAGCATGATAACAGTGACTTTTCTCCCAGACGAGGATGCATTGCAAGACACAAAGCTTCTCTTTTGGGAATGGTTCGTTCGGCCCAATGTTTAGATTCTTCGAGAACAGCCTCCTGATAGAATTTCATGTCTCTTGCATGATCTTCTGGATGGTATTTCGTTGGATCAGAGCGTTTAGCTTCTTCATGTTTAGACATTCTCTTTGTCATGTATTCAAGATGTTTCTTGTTGAATCTATATGTATTCTCGTGGTTGTGCATCTCCCGTTTACACGTCTGCTTGTATTTCTCAACTGGATCAGCAAAATAATCGACAGTTGGAGTATTGTTGTAGGATACCTCCTCATCGTCTTCAAAAGGAAACAAACTATATTCCAGTTCAAACCTTGGAATTGGACAATTGGCTGCATTTATCGGGATAGGTTTGTGCCATACCATCGGTCGATTATTCCACGCATATTTGTCTCCCATGGTAAAAGCCTGTAGAAATAAAATAAAAAAAGTGTATGGTATGGGTATCTGCTTTAAATACTCATTCATCACATTGAAAAACAGATCTCCATAGATAGAGAGTCAAGATTTTTCATTTTTTTTGTTTGATTACCAGCGTATTTAAGTTTGAACTTTCATATCAGCAATTCTATTTACTTCTCTCATCTTCTATTATGTTTCCTACATTGTTACAGATTCACAGAGACATACAACCTGCAGAATTCCGTTCTGATGTAAAGTATTGTACTCAATTATGCAAGAACATTGCTAACATCGAAGACCCTGAGTATACTCACGATGAACTGGAGAGAGAACGATTTCGCAATGAAGTGGAATTATTCATGGCGTGGTACCTGTTCTCTGATTCCGTGAAATGGAAAATCAAGGAACAGTACTTATCCGATCCTGAGTATACCAACGAGTTTACCATCTATCGAGATCTGGAGCAATATGTGACATCCAAGTATAATGCCCCTATTTTACCAGTGGCAAGCTGCAATGATAGAATCGCGCATTACACGTTCTGGGTTAAAATGTCGGATGATATAGACAATCGAATTGAAGGTTATCTTGCATCCTGGTTGTCACAACCCATTTCCAGGGAAGCCAGGAGGCATATGACCGATAAAAACATGGAAGCTAGAGCTCTCATCAACCAGAAAAGGAGGGAATACTCCGTTCCTTTGATGTCTTTGCTGAAGTTCAGGAAAAGCGCCAGATGGCTACTTGCATGTGGCGTGTGTTCTGCTATCGGCGGGAGAGAGAGCAAGTCGCCTCTTGTACTGCTCAGGGTTGAGCCAAGCATCTGCAAGATTATCATGAACTACCTGTGAGGAGAGGAGGGATTGATCCATAATAATAAACTTAATACGCATTGACTCCAGTAGATGTAAAAGTTCCTTTATCTTGTTTTATTTAAGTCCTAGAGATATTCCCTCTTAATATTTTTTGTTTCACCTGACAATAGCAACTATGGCAAATCCACGTGACCCTGTCAGAGATTTTTACGGACATCTACGGGTGTTGGATGATTTCAGTGTGAGAGCGAACAGTTTCGTGTACACCGAACAGTGGAGACAGTATAGTATCCGAGCCATCCCGCTTTACGAGTTGAACGCGTGTGTGGCATGGAATGTACTGACTGATACAGAGAAACAACGTGTCAAAGATGAGTATGCGAGAAGCGATGATTTAAAATCCAAATGTTCTACTTATCCTCTACTTGAAGCACAAGTCAATTCCGATTACAACGTTCTGGAGAGCGCTCTCATGCTTCCGTCTATCACGTATGGTATCAAGGTCTCATATTTTCCATATTGGGTCGGGAACATTGACCATGCAGTTGCGCTGTTAGAGGACAAACGTCAGGAACTTACTCGAAATATCCATCATGTGCCTGCTTTCATCACGAATAGTGCCCTTGCAAAGGTAGCCAGAGACGAGCAAGAGCTGTTGACAAGGCGCGATGCCTACTTGGCAAAGCATGCTCCACACTCAACTGCTCTCTGGCTGGTCATTGCACGGGAAATGGCTCGCGGTGTCTATGCAGACGTTGGTGGGAGAAACAAGTCCCCACTGAAACTCTTCGGTGGAGAGCAGGGTATCTGCAAGACCATCCTGGCCTTTGTCTTTGCTCCTGAGCGAATGTAAGCTCTCTCGTCGTTAGCTCTAGTCTATCTTGGGGTGACAACAACATTAAGCATTAAACTTTTATTAATAACCATAAGATCTAGTCGTCGTCCTCCTCGCAAAGTCCCCGTAGTTGCTCGATCACCACCGTCAGAATCCTGTCACCATGCTCCTCTTCCTCCCTTATAGCACGTGCCCGTTCCAAATGCACTGGGTCGAATATATTCCCGCTCTTCACGGCCTGACTGATGATGATAGCACACTTAGCTACTTGCCCCAAGTGAATGAGATGTTGCATTTCCTCCTCTGTGAATGGTGCTACTGACTGCATCATCATGATTCCTCTGTACTAACTAGCTAACTCTCGTGCTCTAACCATAAATGGAAACTTTTTTTTGAATCACCCGATGAGTTTAAAATAAGTTTATTCATCATCGTTTTACACGACAATAGGAAAAACAACCTCGACTTCTGGCATGGACTGCACATCGTTATCGCTCCCCATTGAGGAAAGATTGCGATTTCTGCGCTCCATCTCATACCCGTCATAATCCGACGCCATTTCGACGATTTTGATAAGGAGATCCTTGGGTAAATCTAATGAGATTAACGAGTCTTTTCCAAGTCGGGGATGCTGAGAACTTACCAACGCAAGTCTCCTAGGATCATTCCACGTCCGAGACACCATTTCATAATGTTGGTCTTCCTCTGCACTTTCCGTATACAGTTCAGTATCAATAGTGTATAGATATTGCTCTTCCATGTTAACCCACCGATTCCACACTGTCTCATGCGGAGTCTGGAACCATTCACGAAGCGTCAATTTTTTCTGCAGCAACTCGTATTTCCTGTCATATCTTTCATCGCTTAGATTTGGATGGCGCAACAACCTCTCCTGATCATGTTGCAACCCTTGTTCCCATGTTTTGAGAAATCTCAAGCGTCTTTTGCTTGGATCCTCGTAGTATGCGTCATAATCAGATTGGTAGGTCACACGATTTACACGTTCCCGAAGCGTTCCTTCGCCATAAGCAGGAACAGACACTAATGCTGTTGTGCTTGACTGGACTTGTCTCCTATTTCTCCTATCTTGTCGTCTTATTGCTATTGATTCCAGCTCTTCCAGCATCTTCACAGCCTTACACCTGTCAAACATCTTGAAGCTCATGCACTCTTCCACGTCTTCTTGTTTCTTGGTTACATAAGCCAGTTGTTCAGCAGTGATAGGTTTCGTCATGCTAGTCATAGCTAGTGAGTTCAAAGCAAAACGAAATAATTGGACACACGTCGAAACACACGTTTATATACAGACTCAAGATGTCAAAATCCCGCCTCTAATCCCTCTCGAACATCCGCCGCTGTCGTTCCAGCACCTCCCGTAGCATCCGGTCCTTGCGTGCCCACTCCTCCTTCATGGCCAGCGCCCGTTCCATGTGAGCAGGGTCGAAGATATTCTCGCTCTCTGCCGCCTCCTTGATGATGCCAGGACACCCTGATATAGACCCCAGCAGAATCAGATGATCCCGTTCCTCTACTGTAAACAGCTTGAATATTTGCCGCTGTACATGCTCCGTAGTACTAGTAGCACTAGTAGTAGTAGCCTCTCGCGTTTCCTCTCCAGTATCTTCCTGTTTCTTACTCTCGCTACCCCCCATCATAATAACAATAACACCAGCACTCTCACACTCCAACCAGCCCTAACTCAAACACACTCTTTTTTTGGTTTACATACAATTTATTCTTATAATTAGGTTTAGCAAAAGATGCAACAGACCTTGAAAATGCAAGAAGCCTCACACATCATGCGGGCCTTACTTCACAACAAAATCCGCTATCCGCGTGATGGTGATCCGGTCGGTAGTCAGATACAAGATCGAAGGCTTGCCGTTCCGATCCAGCCTCCGGTGCCGTCCGAGACACAACACCCACGCCACCTGTTTCCACGTTTCCTTCAGGTGCATCCCATGTAGTTCGTAAGGGCCCCTCATCAGGTTGATGCAGTAATTTGCACGCTGTACGTTACTGTAAGGCTGTGCATGCACAACCCCTGGCATTGGATCATAGAATTTCCGGATTTCCACGTTCATCTTCTGAGTGTTCTCATCAATACACCCCCTCCAGTAGTTCCTGTACTTTACAGAACCTCCAATCGTACCCCAACCCTCCCTAGGCGGGAGAAACGTGTCTGCGGAACGGATCATCTTGTCGATCTCTGGAAACACTCGCAATGCATCAACATGCTCGTCATAACTGGCTACGACCTCCCGTTTTACCTCGTCGCTTTTCCAGCATAACATACATGACGCCTCAATTTCATTGAACGAAGCTTTAGATGCCCACATTGCTCTGTCCGAATCTGGAGTATCATCTCTCTCCGATCTCATCTTAAAAACTAGACCACATTCCAGATTACTCCAGATTTTGTCCACGTCTCTAAGTCCGTCATCATCGTCGGAATAGTCAGACATTCGCGAATCCACCACAAGCAGGCCTTGAACAATTGACAGTGCCTTCCTACCCAATCTTAAATACCTGTCTACAGCCCGCTTTTTCCCATACAAACACGCTCCCTACTATAAAGATCCAGTCTACCATCACATGTCAACCAGAATGACCACTACTACAAAAAAAACAGCCATTCCCCTATTTGCATCCTCGCTCTTGCAAGACTTTCTAGTATACTGCAAGATAGCATGGGCGGTATGTCAACCCTCGATTCTCTCTCATCTTATAGTTCACTCTAAAACCCTCGCACCCCCTCCAGATCGCGATTACCTGGGGATTCTTCCGTATTCTCTTCAAGCCAGAGCATGTCGATTATACAGATCATTTGCAAATAGTCTTCAACGAAATAATCCAGCCACAGTCCCTATTGCTTCGAGATTTCGTCTTCCAGCCAATTCTCGCAGCACTTGAATAAACCCCAGGAAATTCCAGCTTCATCCAGCCTTAACCCGAATAACCCCGTTCCTCTCACATCCTAATCTGGAAAATCAATGTCAACAAACGGAAAATTAATGTCAAGAAACGCCTCCATATGGTTGGGCCAGAATTTCGGTTCAATAAACTCGTTAATTTCGTCCAGAAGTAGTGGTAACAGCATATCAAAAATCTGTTGATTCGTCTGGCGCTTTTTGCTGTTAGTTCTCTGGACACTGAACGCAGTTCTGATTGTTCTGTTAAGAATATATCCCAATATGTGACCCATTTGAGTACACCATGCCTCATCTAATCCTTTCGTTAATTTGAGCCATAGTTTCATACCTTCGTCTTGCCAGTGACCACGCACGCCCATACTTGCACCCTCATGATATTCACGCCATGTATTCGATAGGTCCTCCTTCCTTAGCGCGATACCAAGTCCTTCACTGATCATATTCTGGTAGTCTCTCTTCAACCCATTAATCAACGTCTCATATTCTTCTCTTGATTCATATTCAATTTTTGGTGCCATTCACTACCATATCTCTAGTACCAAACCAGCCCTAACCAAAACACTCTCGTTTTTTCCCGCCTCTTCCCAGTACACACACGCACAACCCACGCCCCACCCACGCACTAACTTGAAAATCCTGTTTCTCTCGCACGGGCCACAACAGGTTACCAGAACACCATATGCCAGGCCTACACCAGGTGCCAAGTTGGCTGGTATATGAGTGGAAAATCACAGAAAAGCAATGGAATCTGTCTTCCATGCGCTAATTGTACCGCTCTAGGCCTAACCACGATATTGTCATGCGGAACTTACTACAATACTCTATGTGGCGGGGTATTTTGCAATACAAGCAAGAGGTGTAGCTCGTCCAACGCGTCAAATTTCTATTGTGACTACACCAATTACATGATCTCCAATACATCTGGGAACTGTGGGTGAGTTCTCGTTTTTTCTATTCCCATACCTATGATTTTACTGTATGACTAATTGTATTTGATATAGCATGTGCCCCGATGGATACACCAGCGATGGCCTCGCCTGCTACCCGTGCCCTCGCGGCCTTTCCTGCAATCGTCTCGGTGATATCGTATGCAAGGGTACGCTCCCTATACCATAACCTTTGCTGTTATTTTTTTGGGAGGGTGAGTTAATGAGTTACATATAATTCCCATTCTAGCCGTGGCAGGTTGTGGCAGGTGTCCCGCCAACCTGCCACAAGGGACACTTTCGAAACGTTGCGTGTTTGCTCGGGAGATTGCGGGAGATAATTATAAAACATTATAAATAATTATAAATAATTATAAAACATTATAAATAATTATAAATAATTATAAAAAAATGAAACGTTGTGTTTGAAAAAAGTATGGCAGGTATGGCAGGTATTGCAGGTTGTAAACTCGCTACACTTTTGGACAAATATTACCGGAGTTGGGCGAACCTGCCATCCTGCCATACCTGCCATACCTGCCATACCTGTCATAGGGTGGCCACGTCCCCGTCGTTGGTCTACGCTGGATAGCAAACCCGCTACCACACGCCCATACCATAACGATTAGTTACTCACTTTGTGTTTTGGTGGGTATAAACTAATTATGTCGAATTACATATAGTCAGTGGCAGGTTATGGCAGGTGTCCCGCCAACCTGCCACAAGGGACACTTTCGAAACGGTGCGAGTTTGCTCGAGAAATAATTATAAATAATTATAAAACATTATAAATAATTATAAAACATTATAAATAATTATAAATAATTATAAAACATTATAAAAAAATGAAACGTTGTGTTTGAAAAAAGTATGGCAGGTATGGCAGGTATTGCAGGTTGTAAACTCGCTACACTTTTGGACAAATATTACCGGAGTTGGACGAACCTGCCATCCTGCCATACCTGCCATACCTGCCATACCTGTCATAGAGGGGGGTTTTTTATTGAATGAAATTGAGAATGTGGCTTGTCACGTGCAGGTGAATGCCCGGTGGGAACGGTCACTACCTGCAGCGATACGTATGGGTATGCGAGTTGTGATGGAGCTTGCCAGAATACAAACATACCAGGAGCCATCATACAGCGAGGAGGATACGTGAGGTCGGCGAGCTGTGGCCCTTATTTTGACTGTGGGACGGGATTTTACCAGAGCTTCAGTCCAAATGCGATCCTGAGCTGTCAGGCCTGCGCCTCGTATAACCCTCCGGACAGCACGTGGGTAACCTCGGGGCTATCGGTGAACGATGAGACCAGCTGCTTGTGGTGAGTATAGATATGTATTTGACGAATTGATAACCGTAGTAGAAGCTTATGATCTTTTCACAGGGAATGCGTGAAGCAGCGGGCCATATGGAACGGGACGCTAAGCAAGTGTGTACTGTTGAATAACCGGCCAACACCCACGAACTTGCCAGGGTTCTACTCATTGCCTTCGGTAAGCTCATGTGGAGTCGGGTGGACGAGCGAGCGATCGAATGCGGTGTACCATAGCGACTGCCGACCATGCCCGGCGCTGATTCCTGGGGCCTACTGGGTGATGAGCAGCTTCACATGCGACTGGAACTGTTTCACCGGTCAGCGGCTTGGCGGGATATGCATTGACAGCCAGAACTTGGCGAGAGGGAATCAGGAACCGCTGCCATGGCAAGCCCCGGGCCGGTTCAAACAAGGTGTGGTGGTCAAAACCAATATTTTGTTCGACAAACAGAATGAATTATCCAAATGGAACAAGGGCACGAATGTTACAGCGAAAAGTCTGGTATACGGGAGATATAATCGCCACACCATAATTTTGAACGGGACGAGTATAGTGGTTCCCGGACCGATTTGCTCGTATTCTCTATCAAACAATGGATATGTGTATGTGGTATATTGTAACCAGAGTTTTATCGGCTACATAAACTTACAAGATAAGAAGCAGCAACGGTTTGGGGTGTTGATCGGGAATACAACGAGAGGATGGCAGGATGGATTCAGGACAGAGGCGCTGTTTCAGGACGAGCTTTACATCGCTGGAGTGGTTGGAGCTGGTAATTTATTTGTGCTGGATCGATGGAATTGTTTGCTTCGGGAGGTTACGGTAAGCACTCCGGGAGATTATTTGACGCGAGTGGATACAATTTACGGGCTTACCACCAAGTTTTCAATCACCAATACACCCAAATGTTATGGAGGGGATAGTCTAGCGTATCCGCGGCAGCTGTGGCCGATGTACGGGACGAGCTCTCTGCTATGCTTTATGGATGACAACGGATTGTATCAGTTGAACATGCAAACGCGCGGGGTAACCACGGTGATAACGAGCGCCGAGATCGGAGGGATATTTTCGTTGGAGAGCATGCGAGGATGCATGGCACAGGATGTGTTTTCGGTAATCGTTTGGCCTTTGAGCTTGTATTTGACTTGTCATATTCCAAGCACTTTTTACAGTCATTACTTGTTCCTTTCCACAGGTGTTTGTTTGGTCGTCAAATGGATCAGCGATAGCACTCACGGCATCCTCAGGGATATGTCCTGATGATTATACTTCGGTTGCGGGTGAGTTTTAGATACGTATAAGATTTTTATCTTCATGAAATAATTCACTTATTGCTGGTAATAACAGGATCGGATTGTTCCGTCAGCTGTCCATGGTTGAATCAAGCCGGACACCCGGTGCAGTTTGTGAATCAATCATCAGGAGCATGCCAGCCTTGTGTGGTGCCAAGCTGTAAGCTGGGACAGCAAGCGATAGGATGCACACGAGTATCGCAAGGGTATTGCTTGAATTGTTCGGCTCCTCCTGTTGGTGAGCCTAAGATTTGATTATTCCAGCAGCTATCCAAGCTAACTCTCACCAACGCAGGCATGGCATATATCATTCCCGGCGATTGCAGCATGGAGCATACGAGATACTTGCCGCCGTGTCCGATCGGATATTATCCCACCGGCTGGTATTGCTCGCAATGTCCGCTGTATACGAGGACAACCAGAATCGGCGAGGTAAACTGTTCCTGCTGGGAAGGGTTTCGAGCAGTAAACGGAGTCTGTGTAGCGATCGGCTTGAATAGAGGGAATTATTCATGGATGCTAGACGGCTCGCTGTCACCGGCGGCTTATACTTGTCGAAAAGGTATGGAATTGTTGATCTGCTTGGTAATTTCGAGGTTTAACCATTTGATGCTATATAACCAGGATACTATCTTTACGGGATGAACCCCCAGATATGCAAGCCATGTCCTAGCTGGCTCGCCGGTCTCAGCGGGATCACATGTAAGCGATGGTATATTCTTGTCTCTTATTGATAGACTAATATTGATAATGCACAGGCGAAACGTGCGGGTGGCTAAAGATACCCGACTGGGACTCTGCTTCCTGCATCTGCGAGTCTCCCACCGTTGTGAACGAGAATGGAGAATGCGATTGTCCGGCGGGGTACTCTCTCTCCACAAGCGGGTGCAATCCATGCCCTAGCAATAGCCACTCCAACACCACAAATAGCCGACAATGCTTCTTTTGTAGTGCCGGATACATAGCACAAGCGGGCGCAATCGAATGCAGCAAGTGCCCCAATGGTCAGTTTAGAGCGCAAGGTCAAGCCGAGTGTGCGAGCTGCAGTGTAGGCTGGTATGCGCCAGACGCCACGAATCCACACTCGTGCGTCGCCTGTGCCACCGGCTGTCAACAAGGGGAGCATGCGATGCCGTGTCCTAGCAACGAGGGTAGGAGCGATTTATTCCAGTGTGTGGCATGCGATCCACTACCACAAAACGCCTATTGGACTAGTACTGGATGCAACTATCACTGTGACAATGGCTACTATCACACCCTGGATAGAACCTGTAAGGCATGCAATGCTAGTCTATGCGAGCCGGGCAAGACAAAGAGCGCATGCACAAGCGACAGGGACAGTGACTGTGACACGGATTGCATCAACAGCACCAAACCAATCTTTTATTCAACATGGAAAAATGGGTGTGAGTGGGGATGTATTCCCGGGTACTGCATGTCAATGAGAGATTATCTGGTGTTTCAGATGTGGGAGTGTATTCGGTGTGGGGTATGATTAGATATGAGCATGGATTAGGCTAAGAAAAGCAAAAGCTCCCACGCTCAATGCATGTCGATGAGAGCATGGATTAGCATGGATTAGACTAAGAAAAGCAAAAGCTTCCACCCTCAATAGACTCCTCCACTGGAAAATGAGGGGGTTCTTCGTCGAGCTCCTCCTCTTCAGGCATGGGATGAGGAGAAGAGGCTGTTTGACTCGCAGGAGACTCAGAGCTGGCATCAAGCAACATGGAGGCTGCATATTCAGGGGCAGACGAGAGGATCCTGTCGATATTGTAGACGTGCTGCTCCCGCGAGTCGCTGGTCGGCGGGAAGTTCAAGAGGATGCGATTGTAAGAGGTTGCATACGTGATAATATTCGCTCCATGATACTGGAGGCGGCGGAAATCCTGATAAATCGGGCTGGTTTCGAGGTCAACACCCAAAAACTCAAAGACAAACTTGGTATGCTCCTCCATCTGAAGCTTACGAGTGTGGCAGCTAGGGACGCCACAGGAATAATGAATGATGGGCTCAGTAACATCACGGGAAAATTTTGTGGAAATATCCTGCCTAGTAAACTGATAGTCATATGCAGCAGGGTGAAGGAGTGGATACTTAGCCATAAACTTGCCCCCCAAAACAGAAAGCTTTTCCATCCACGCAACCAGAGGACCACACGACAAGGCCATGCACTGGACACAACTCGGCAGAGAATCACCACCATATCTGGGGTCGTTAATCATCTCCATAACCTGACGTAACCATAACAGTCAGATGAATAAAGAACATAATAATAAGAATAGAAATGAAAATAAACTCACCATCTGGATAAGAAGAGGGAAAACAACAGTCACATAATCAATCACAGGCCAACTCAAGGTAAAGGACACCTTTCGAGTCTCACAAATATCATGGAGATCAGCCCGAAACTCAGGGTCCACAAGAGAGAGATCCAAACCAGACTTGAATGCCTCATGATAAAAACGAGGGAAACGAATCTTGATCATATCCAATACAACCCTTTCAATCTTTAGTGCACGCTGTAGAATAGTCAATTGAACCAAACTTTTGAGATCCCTCAGAGTGGAACGAGGTTCAGAGGCAGAGTTATCAAAATAGGTTTGGACAATACCACTCATAAACTGTAGCTTAGACGAATAAACAGGACGCTGATCGCTGAAAAAGGCGACGAATAGCATATATTTGCTGTCGATAGGCAAGGTATTGAGCGGCTTAATAGCGACAGGTCCCACAACACCAGCCCCAATAGTGGGTGCCCTGTATGCAAACTCTCTATCATATGATGGGGGAACAAACGAGTTAAACAGGATACACTCACCAGATATGGGGGGGAGGGGTACCCATGTGACGAACAGTATTAAACTGCCAAGAATAGAGTACCATACAGTGAACGAATGAAATAAGAATCACATAGAAATAAAGAGACTCACATTGAGAGTGATCTCATTGTACTTGAGCGTTTCAGCAGAGAAATAGGGGTGATCGCGAAAGTCGTTTTCAATCAAAGCTTTCTTATCAGGAGACCTGAGAAAATGAATCCTGAGGGCACAGACTGATGCCTTGAGCCTTTCCCACTGACCCAGGCTGAGCCCATCCTTTGAACAGTGGAGGAAGACATGGCAGGTGTTGGCTTCCAAATGAATGTAGGAGACTCTAGCAATAGAATAAGGCTTTTCCTTTATGATGCCCAACACACCATCCATACGCTCCTCAAACCACGGGGATGGGAAGACGAAAGCGGCCTGACGATAGCGAACGGGAGTCCTGGGGGCGGGAGCGCCAGAAGCGTGCATGGCAGGCGTGGGGGAGAAAGCGGGACTCCACGAGCGGGGGTTATATATAGTGGAGTTTTTCGGAGTCAGGAGCTAAATGCTCGGAGGCGCTCGGAGCTACGGGTGGGGGCGGTTTTTTTTCGGAGGTCTGAATGGTCACGGTGGTCACGTCCTCTCCGAGATGAGCCCCATTTTAAAACTATTCTCGGAGGCGGGGGTGTCACGTCCCTTCCCGAGATACAGGAGATATCGGAGGCACCCCCTTTTCATTCGGGATTTCCCGAGATTCAGGGACGCATCGGACCCCCGGGTCACGCCAAGCCGGGGATAGCCCTGGACAGACTGGCAGCGGCTCCGAGAGAGTCCGAGGGGAGAGGCGCAGTTAGACCGGCTGCTCCCATAAAAGCGAGCGGCTGGTCGCGGCGCGTCCCGATTCCACGCCCGCCAGGTACCACGCCTCAGTCATGCTTTGTTGCCGAGGGGCGCGAGCTTGGTATGCATGCATTCTAGACCACTCGCCTCAGTCATGCTTTGTTGCCGAGGGGCGCGAGCTTGGTATGCATGCATTCTAGTCCACTCGGATCTGACACCGAACGGTTCCGGAATAATTTTAGACAGATTCTAAGGGCACCGAATCGATGTGTGGATGTCACTCGGCTATGGGGGGGCAACACAAATATTTTTTTTCTTGTTTGTATCTACAAACCGGACAGAATATCATAAGTCGAAATCTGACAGGCAAAAAGATATGTGGTCCGAATTGCCGGAAGTTTCCGGAGGTGCTAAAAAAGGCTATTTAAACCTTTGGTGTTTTGTGCAGGCCAGCCTTTTTCTTGTTCAAATGTCTCTTCCACCCCGGCTTCAGGTGCGGCCCGAAATTTTTTGATTGGTCAATGGAAATTTCATGACATTTGCGATGACAGGACGAGCTCATCGTCGAGATGGGCAAAGGATGCTACAAAATTCTTGGAGATTCGGTGTATGGTCAATCGGTTCCAGTGAATTACTTGATGAATACGATGGATTCGATGAACCTGGCAACCTGGACGAAAATCAAGCGGGAGTATTCGCCCGACAGCAAGGCGAAATTTCTCCATCAACTGGTGAGCGAAATGTAATGTCCGGATTCGAATATTTTTCATGCTAACCGTGCAATGACAGAGTCCTACTTTGAATCCGGTTCACGACGCGTACGAATGGCTCACCAATCCGGTATCATTCCATTCGGGATTTTATTTGCGGGTAGATTCGGGATTTCGCTTTGAATTACATTCGGGATTCCATTCCCATAATTTTATGTGGATGATTGACACATTCTTTCGGTGTTGGTTTCATTCCGGGGTTCATTCGGGATTCCATTTGGGATCCCATTTGGAATTTCATTAGTTTCATTTCAAATTACATTCGGGATTCCATTCCCGTAATTTTCTTTTGGTGTTTGACACATTCTTTCGGTGTTGGTTTCATTCCGGGGTTCATTCGGGATTCCATTCATTTAATTTATGTGGATGCTCAACTCAAAATTTCGGCTGACTCAAAATTTTCGTGACAGAATCAAGAGCTCCTGGAGTATTCGATTTTCAAGACGGTTGTTACTGATCCGCCGAGGTTTGATGATGCCGAGCTCTGGGAGGACATGCAGATTAATTTTCTCATGTCGAATTATACCACGAGGACAGACCAGCGGGGAGTGAATTGGACTGTCATTGTTGGATTCAACAGGAGCCGACCGATTCGGTATGATCATTTGGACCGTAAGCTTCAGGAGAAGTATTATTCGTACGGAGTTCCAGAAGTGCACCGTGTATTTTTCAGGGAGCGAGTTACTCTGACCGGCAACTATCCTTATTGGATCCCGGCGTTTAGCGAGATTATTCGCAAGCGTCTCTTGGAAGGTTCCGGTTCTCATGTCGACGAGAACAATGATTATTTCCCGAGCTTTTTACTGTGTGTATTGGACGAGCATGCTTTCGTTCACAATCGGGTGGCGCAGCAGGCATGGATTCGCTACAGGCTCGATTATGACAGGGAGATTGAAAGCTTGGAATTGAGCGACTTGGACCGACTGTATGGCGCCGCGCTCAAGACGAAACTGTTTGACAATGTGCCAGACCTTCGGGCGAATATGAATTCCTTTGAGCGCATCGTCGCGGGATCGGATATTCCGGAAGAGCTTACCCCATGCAATTACTTTTTCATCAATCTGGTGATGGGGCGGCAAACCTGGGCGGAATGGGATAGGCTTCACGCTATCGCCGGCATCAAGTTGAATACCAAGGTAATTTTCCATATCTCGACCGGCGTGCATTTGATTCTGTTGGAATTTGCGGAGCCTATGGAGGTGAATCGTTTGCGGAGTTCTATTTATTACCTGTACAATGGTTTCCCCGAAAATATTAATTTCATTCGACCGATTTACCATCCCACTACGGAAATGGATGGTATCGTTTATCACATGCTGTCCATGTCAACGAATCTGGAGATGACTTTCGGCAACTGTTTTGCGTCTGAGCATATTCTCGAAATCGCGAGGCATCAGACGGCAGTGATGCAGAAATGTTTTCTCCACAATGTATGGTTCAACAATTTTATCGGTGAGGTGAATGTTTTATTCCCAGTGGCACCGAAACACAATGGTCCCCGGATCAAGGCGACGGCAAAGAGGACTGTCTCTTGCAATCCGAAATTGCGCAAGGCACAGCGCCCGGCCATCGTTCACAGCGATACGGAAACCGAGGAGCGTCCAGTGGTTAATTTCTCGGCTGTCGCTTACCCCGGGAGGGTACCGGGCGAAGCTTCCAGTCCCAGCGAGCCTATAGTCGAGACGTATTCTCAGGTGCTGCGGACGCCTAGCCCCGCGAAGCCTCTCGTAGCGGGGTTTCTGTCGAATTTGCAGGGGGGGTCTAGCACCAGCACACCGCGCACGGTGGAATTCGTTTCTATCGCTCGTCAAGCCGAGGATGATACCATGGACAGTTTAATCATGGTGACGGAACGATATATCGCTACAATTACGGACCAGCAAGACGGGAATACCACGCCCGCTTCGGTCGCGACACCGACGGAGATACCCGGCCTAATCAACAGCGAATGGGGTCATTCTCCAGTCGAAAATATGGAGCCGCAGGTGGAAGCGGGAGTCACGGAAACTGTGGAGTCGCAGGTGGAAGCGGGAGCCACAGAAACTATGGAGCCGCAGGTTGAAACCGGAATCGCTCTGGAGCCGCAGGTGGAAGCGGGAGCCACAGAAACTATGGAGCCGCAGGTTGAAACCGGAGTCACGGAAACTGTGGAGTCGCAGGTGAAAGCCGGAGCCACAGAAACTATGGAGCCGCAGGTTGAAACCGGAGTCACTGTGGAGCCGCAGGTTGAAGCCGGAGTCACTGTGGAGTCGCAGGTGGAAGCCAGCATCCCTGTAGTCTCGGAGTCTGATGCCGATGCTACCACTGTTTTGAATTTGATTCTCGCTCGCTCGCAAGTCCTCTCGGAGTCTGATGCCGATGCTACCACTGCTTTGAATCTGATTCTCGCTCGCTCGCAAGTCCTCTCGGAGCAGAGAGTGGATGATGTATGTGCTACATCAAACGACCCTCGGTTCAAATTGGCAACTCAACTTACAGCAGTCGACGGGAAAATGTCGAGAGACATTGGTATGGCACACACCATCTCGCAGGTGCGAGCTATCACAGTGGATTTTCTCGCCGAGGTACATGGCTTGGTACATGACTTTAATTTCTTTTGCCACATGGACGAGGCGTTGAATGTAGAAGAGATCCAGAATGTGATGGAGACGGGACTGAATAACCTACAGGTGGAAATCCAGCGGAATCACAAGATCGCGAGTCTCATTCCTTTGCAGAAAACAGCCGATGAGCTTTTGAATATACTCAACAAAGGCTCGGAACCGGGATCACAGTATGTGCAGGAGGAGCACCCGGAGCCTCATAACTTTCAGGCTACCTCGATTTTACCGGATATTATTGAGTCACATGGCGATGGCGACGAGAAACAGTCATTCCCACCAGAGTTGGATGCGGAGATTGAGAAACAAACGAGTCAAGAGAGTGTGGCCGATATCGAAGCGTTTGAGACTCCGAAGCGAAGCCACAAGCGTAAGGCACCAGAGTCACAAAAGAAGAAGAAAGCGATCCCGATTGTCAGAGAGCCGTCTGCGAGAGGTATTCTATCCATTTATTTGTATCTATCCCGTTAATAATTTTATTATGTGGCGCTTGATTTTCTCGTTGATACCTTTCACATTCAACTCACTTGGATTTTTTGATTGGTGTGGCAGTTTCCAAGAAACGAGAAGCCTCGACCTCATCCTCGCTGGGCAGAGAGGTGAAGCGCCATCAATCGTTGAATGATTACCACAAGACATTTGAGGCTACCATAAAACAATCGTTGAAGTCGTCTGCCGCGATGCTTAAGCAATTTACTCCGGAATTATCGGAAGCGACTTCAGAGCAACGATTTCGCTTGATCAATGAGTGGATGAAGACTACTACAGCTTCTCTCCGGGATCTTCAATCCAACTTCGAGACCACTATGAATGGAGTTTGAGATGCCTTGTAGGCTCTCTCTCCTCACACACACACTTGCTTTTTTTCGGTCATTGATGACCTGATCCATTCTTTCTCGACCTCTCGATGGTCGATCCATTCGTGGCTGCTTGTGTGGCTTGTTCAATTCAACAAGAAAATGAATTTAAGCCGATTTTGTGCTTGTAAATTGTGTATGGATCCGTGTGATTTTGTAGATATGATTTTTAAGATTGGAGAGAGATATTCAATTAGCACTAGCGATATCAAGGCATTAATTTTTAAGTTGATTATTCTCAGTGTAAAATTTGTTTCGAAAGAATTAATTTGGGAAGAAAAATTTAAAGACGAGCATGTGCACTGGGAATTAGTAAATCATCTAACAAATAAAAACATTGTAGGAAATTATTCAGAATGGATAACTCTACTTAGTTTTTGCTCATGGGAAAATTTAGCAAAAATAGAAGGACTCATCATTAGTAATTACCCAATGCTACACAAGTTAAAAGGCCATATACGGGAATCAAACATTGATATTGGAGGACCAGAATCATGGACATTGACTTGTAAAATTTTAGTGTTGACTTTAATTCAGGGACTATCAAGTCTTCATGCTATTGAGGTGAGGGATAATATAATCTTGTGATAACACGGGCTGACCATATAATGATGATACAAAACAGATGTTAACATGCGGGATATTCAAGCGCAACACGCACGACGGGTGCATCAAGCTCCTCTCGAAGCAGGTGGAATATTTTTTTATGAATAGGTTATGTGCTGGTCTTTTGTTTTGATTGTTTGCATACAAACATAGGCAGAGAATCTATACACTCCACAACAGTACGAGCAAACTATCCTATTCATGTTGAACCAATGCATACTACAAACACAGTCTTTGGAACAAACTGCCGCATTGACTCGCGCCACTCGTGAGGAGCACAAGAACAACCTCAAGATGTCGAGGATGACGACGGTACATGGACGCCCTCGACTCAGGTTAGCCGAGATATGATTACAGATAATAGTAAGACACTGACAATATGGGATACTGCCAGAGATAGATTAACCACCACATTGAAAACAGAAGAGAGAAAGGCTCAGGTAGATACCATGCTTGATACATGGGAGTCATACACTGGTTTCTGCTACAAGCATCAGTTCCCTCCCACGCTCAGCGATCGTGTGAAGAGCCGGCTTTATTTCATGGCCTCGCAAACCAGATGGGATTGGACCAAGCACCTGGAAAAGATTCTCTCGTCCTCCACGCCTCTATTGGAAAAAGTAGCCATGCATCCTATCACCCAGCCAGATATGCCTGTGATTATACGAGTCATTGAAGGCCTCACCATGAATGGATCGGCTCCATTCCCACAGGTAGCGAAAAGATGTATGATTGTTTACCATATTATGAGGTAGTGATGCTAATATGCCTACAGATGACAGTGTTTAGAATCGAATGCTTCAAGAGCTTTCCAGTGTCTCACGTGCAACGAATGACATTCGCGCAAATCCTGCAATTATACGTGGCCGCCTATCAGACACAAAGCGTATGGAAAGAATTATGGAAGCATCTGATCGGAGTCATATCAGTTCAAATCATCCGAGACGTGGAAACCTTTGTGAGCACCACACCATTTGCCGAGGAGGACGTGATGAGACTACTGGTTACTTGATTGGATTACGCGATTTTATGCATGGCGTATGAATATTAAAGAGAGCTCATCCCAAACAGCAATTCTTTTGGCAACTGCACTTCATTCCAGATGAACCAACAACCACCACAGGCGACGGCTCCTCGGATGAATCTCTCTTTCCATCTGCGTCAAATCCAAGATGAGATGGCAGAAAATCTCGCTCAATGCGAAACGTACGAAGAAGAGATGCGGAGACTTAACGAGAGACTCGAGAGGAAAGAGCAAGAGATACATCAAAACAGGGCGGCATACGATACGTTGCACACTGAATATGCTTCATTGCTTGGAGAACTCGAGCAAAGAATCGAGGCGGCGACGGCTGCCACGAGGGCGGATCTCGTAGTATCCCAGCGCAACGCGGAGGATCGGGATCGTAGGTTACAAGCATCCCAACGTGAGATCAGCGCCCTCATGGCCTCGTTTGAATCCGAAAGGAATGCGATAAGAGAGTCCTTCCAATCGGAAATGGTCAGACTTGCAGCCAAGCTCGAGGATGAGACCAGGATTTCTACTGAACTCATACAAGAGAACAAGACAATGCAGTCAAGTCTATCCAACATGAAGGCCATTCAAAGCGAGAAGGACAGTCTGGCGTCTAGGCTTCAGAATCTCACGAAAACCCTGGGGCAACGCGACAAGGATCTTGAGGATTATGAGACTGTCAAGCTAAGGAACAAGGAGTTCGAAGCAGTGATGGACGGACTTAAAAAGGAAAAGACTTCTCTCTCCAAGAAACTAGAGGAACTCAAGGTCGCCAACAGGACGTTGGAAGGCAAAATCGAGAAGAACAAGCTCGAGTCTGAAGAGGAAAGCAAGCGCTCGACCATCAAAATATTGGAACAAGACAATCAGTTGATGCGCTTGACAGACCTGTTCGCAACAAAGGAAGAAAAGCTTGTCGAATACGGGAAACTACTTACCATGTACAAGGAAAAGATCCGTAAACTCCAGAACGAATTCTTTGCGGCTCAAGCGGCATATGAGCAACATATGGAGACTGTTGGCGCAAAAATAGATACCTCAACAGAATTAGTTCGCGAATACAAGCATATAACTATAGAGTTGAGATTTTTGATCAGGGCTTTGAGAGCTTCTTTGGATACAGCAAGATGCACTGCATGTTGTTATCAAAATGAGCTTGTTTCAGTCATCCAACTGTCAGACGAATTCATTGACAGTATCGATGGCGCCACACGAGAGGAGTTGCTCGAATGGATCAAGACAGACATGAAACAGAAGCACTGCATGCTAGAAGGGGTTCGCAAGCACATCGATACGTTCCATCACATCCCAATCAGCTCTACAGAGATTCTACAGGAGTCTGATCTGGCATATAGAAGTGGAGGAGTCGGAGCTGGTGCAAGCGACAAGGCCTAGGATAAGTGCAGTTGGGGAACATTTTTTGTGTTTCCAACTCTTTTAAACCATTATTATTATTAAACCATCTATACAAATTTGTGTTGGAATAATTCATTTCATCAAACTTTTACGCCATGATATTCAATGCATCCAAAAGAGTTTGCTCGCTTCCTCCCTCCCGCACCAAGCAGAGAGGTTCTCGTAGTGCCACAATGCAGTCGACTTCATGAGGAAGCCCTTTTCTTAGGAAGTTTTCTAGATGCCTCTTATCTCCCGCCCACTGCACGTGACATATGTGAGAGAAGAATCTCGACATATTCCGGATTATCTCGCCCCTCTGCTTGGGTGATTCGATGACTGGTTGTACCAGATCCATTACCAGTAGTCTAGGCACATGATTATCACCCTCCTTGTCTATTACTGTTTGGACCAGGAACGCATGTCCTTCTGGACATTCCCGGCTGATCTCCACGTTGGGATTGGCGTAGAAGAGACAATCATTGGAGTGATCATACACCTTGGTCCCATGCGAGGTCTGAATCAGCGTGAAAAAGTAAGCTCCCTTGACCATCCAAGTGGTTGTCTCATCTTCCTTGATAACGCTGGGTATAACCCGAACCTTCCTGAGCGTATCCGGCATGATCGCGTTCACGTGCAGGCAATAACTACCCGCTACCAGCGCCAACGCGTCCTCGTGCTGCATCGGGGGAATGAAGGTGCTTGCTATTCCCTCCCTATTTATAGGGATTAACTGGTCAAATTCAAACCCAGGCACCATATATCTGCTGTAGACCTTTGGGAGAGAGTTTAAGGCTAGGGATGCCAGAGTAATTATGTTGAATTACATATATTGGATAGAATATATAAAAAACTAGCCGTTATAATTACAATCCTTTCTGGTATGGCAGGTTGTGGCAGGTGTCCCGTCAACCTGCCACACGGGACACTTTCGAAAAGTTGCGAGATTGCTAGAGAAATAATTATAAATATTTATTAAACATTATAAATAATTATTAATATTTATTAAACAATATAAATAATTATAAATAATTATATAAAAATGAAAGGTTGAGGTTGGAAAAGGTATGGCAGGTATGGCAGGTATTGCAGGTTGTAAACTCGCTACACTTTTGGACAAATATTACTGGAGTTGGGCGAACCTGCCATCCTGCCATACCTGCCATACCTGCCATACCTGCCATACCTGTCA
>Ga0194060_10000731_pt1 | contig 23934 bp, 20 predicted proteins | sample SepL225m_MetaG_FD_163427 | JGI IMG/M metagenome (GOLD analysis project Ga0194060, IMG submission 163427) | Anoxic zone freshwater microbial communities from boreal shield lake in IISD Experimental Lakes Area, Ontario, Canada - Sep2016-L222-5m | ecosystem: Environmental > Aquatic > Freshwater >... | reverse complement strand
TATTATAACATTTTTTGAAAATTACGCAACTATTATTTACTGATTTCTTAAGGAATTTATCTGGCTATTCTCGGACAAGCTCCTAGTCCGGGAATTATAACAGATATTTAAACCATCGTAGGTTTTAATTGAAAAAATGAAAAATAGTGATTTTCAGAACAATTTCCGAGTAAATAAATACCGCGTGTAATAATTAAATTACTGCCCGGTTCTCCAGGCATATCGCGGGACTACCGGGAAATGAGTAAGATTAAGAAAAAGATGGGAGTGAATAATAATAATACTGTTACACCCTTTCAGGGTTTTTGCTTGTCGGGATTTTCATTTTTCACAGGGCGATTGCCCTGTGCTATTATATTTAGCCCTTTCAGGGCTGAATTAGCCCTGAAAGGGCGAAATATATCAGCGATGGGCAACAGCCCATCGAACAAAACAAAATAAAATCCATAAACCAGGCAGTAGCGCAATATGGTGTTAACCTGACAGCATTATAGGTAAAGGAAACCCCCCGGGATCTATTGTGTTTTACTTTATCTTTACCTTTACCCCGTTGCCGGAATCGTAAAATAAAAAGTAGTTCCCTTTCCCTTCTCACTTTCCACCCGGATTCTGCCACCGTGCCTTTCTACAAATTCCTTGCAAAGCAACAGCCCTAAGCCCGATCCTGACTCACCGCCCGTCCCTTTCATCTGTCTTAAATAATCTGTCAGAAAACTTTTCCGACATCCCGATACCGCTGTCGGTTACTGATATTTCAACCATATTATTTTCTGTTACTTTAGAACTTACACTTACTTTACCCCCCTGATTAGTAAACTTTACAGCATTTGATAAAAGATTACGCAGAATAGTATTAAGCATAGCCTCATCCGCGTTAACAGTCCGGTTTGTATCGACTTCGCAGGTTATCCCGATTCCTTTCTGCTCTCCGCGTTTAATTATTAAATTAATATTTTCAGAAACTATCTCCGATAAAAACAGATACTTTGGATTAAAACTTATCATACCCTGCCGCATACGCGCCCATTCCAGTAAATTATTTAACAGCGTATAGATATTTTGGGAAGCAACGTGCATCTCGCGGGCTGCCTCGTACAGGTCGTCCTGAGAAAAACTGTCAATATCCTCAGCCATCGATTCTGTCAGTCCCAGAAATCCCTGGAACGGACTTTTCAAATTGTGTGCAATGACAGAGAAAAGTCTGTCCTTCTCTGAATTTATTTCTTCAAGCATTCCCCGGGTATTGGTTAGTTCTTCCACAAGTGTATGTTCCTGAAGCAGATTTTCATCAACATGCATTTTCGATATTTTCAAATCTTCATTGAGTTTCATAAGCTCAAGCTCAGCTACTTTCCGCTCTGTAATATCACGGGCTGAAGCATAAAGATATTGTCTGCCCTCCAGCGTAACTCTGGTGCCGTTTATTTCAACGTCAATAAAAGAGCCGTCTTTGCGACGATGCCGTGTTGTAAATATACCGGGGTTCTTCATCAGCTCTGTTACCTTCGGCAACAGTTCCTCAGCCGGAAATTGTGCATCCCAGTCGGCAACGTTAAGCTGCAATAATTCTTTGCGCGCATAACCAAGCATACTGCAGAAGGCAGCGTTGACTTCCACAACCTTCCCCTGTTCGTCAATAATGTGAATGCCATCGCTCGCGGTTTGCAGAAGTATCCGGTTGCGCATAGCTAAAGCTTTGACAGCTTCTTCCGCCCGTCTGCGTTCGGTGATATCATGCATTAAAGCAAACATCACATTCCTTCCTTTCCACATATACGAACCGGTAGCGATTTCACATGGGAATACCGTCCCGTCTTTTTTATTATCATATCTGAGAGCAATAAATACAGTTCCCTGATCAACTGCCCGGCTGATAGAGGAAACACTTGCCTGATGTTCATTGGTAATATCATCGACAGTCATTCCGGAAAGAAGTTCTTCTCTGCTGTAGCCATACATTGAACAATACGCCTGATTCACATCCAAAAATTTTAATGTCTCTGAGTCGAAAATACTGACAGCATAAATCTCATTGTTAAATATTGTCCTGTACTTGGCTTCGCTCTCACTTAAATCCCGGGTTAATTCCTCAGCCAGTTTATGAGCACGGATATTCATATTAATAAGCAACAGATAAATGACAAATAATAAAATGCTGAAGCCTGTTCCGCCTGCCACGATAAGCCATACACTGCTGTAATTTAAATCCGGCGCAAGTGAATCATACTGCGAAAAACGTAAATACCATAAATTGCCGTTGAAGGAGACATGCGTTTTCAGGAAGAAGGATGAGGAAGATGTTATATTTACATCCATTACTTTTTTGCTGTCATAAAGCAGAACATCCCTGCTGAATGAGAAATCGTCAAATATTTCCATACGGATATGTCTTATTTTAACAAATTCAGATTCTTCTAAAATTCCCCTCATCAGAACATCCATCCGGTATGCAATAAAAACCCACCCCTGAATGGCACGCCGGCGTTCTTCCACAGTTTTACGGGGCATACTTTTCCCGTAAACAGGGACATACATAAGAGTACCCGCCTGAATATTCTCATTTGTTTCCTGTATAAGCGTAACCTTTTCGGAAAGATATGCAGTATTAGAATCCCTGGCTGTTTCCATTGCTTTTCTGCGTACCGGTTCGGAAAACATATCGTAACCAAGAGTTTGTAAGTTGCGGACGGAGAAAGGCTCTACGTACATAACCGGCGTGTATATTTCTCTTTTGCCCGTTGGTCTGACGGAGTATTGCGGAAAACCTTCGCTCCGGATTTCCTTTTCATGCAGGGCTGACTGATTCCGGGGGATAATAACTGAGTAACCAAGTCCCTGAATTCCCGGCAGATTCTTCTCAATCTTCTGACTCACATAATAACTGCGCCATTCTTCGCGGGTTACTCCGTCAGAATTTTCAATGAAAGCGGCTCCGTTGCGGAGTGACTGTGCATGTGCACGCAACCTTGCGTATATTTTATTCTGAAGCTCGTTGCAGGTATAATTAAACTCTTTCCCCGCGTCTTTTTCAACAGAACTTTTTACCATAAGACCGGCCGCCAGCGTCAGAAGCAACCCTCCGGCTAATAAAACCAAAGCCGTCCATATCCGCTTTCTTCCCGGCTGCCTGACGAACATGTTCCTAAAAGATGTTCTTATAAAATCAGTGACAGAATCTGAGTGCATATTGTTGGAATCGCCGAATGACATACCAGCCTTTTGGTTTTTGAATTATGATATAGTTTGACATGTTCGGGCTGGCCATATCCCGATACATCGGGACCGGCCAGCCGTAAGTTTAAATTGAAACAATGGAAAATAGTGATTTTCAGGACAACTTCCGAAGAAATAAATACCGCACCGCAGATTTAACAATTAAATTACTGCCCGGTTCTCCAGGCATATCGCGGGACTACCGGGAAATGAGTAAGATTATGATTAAGTCATGTTACACAAAAATGTCAGAACTGTGATTCATTTGATTATAATGATTTTTATGATAACGCAGGTCATTAACTGCTTTGAACAGGTAAAGGCAAAGGTAAAGTCAGAGATAAAGAAAACCCCGCGAAATCTATTGTGTTTTACTTTGCCTTTACCTCTGCCTTATACCCTGCGTATGCCTGCCGTCATTTTCCATTGCACGCCGTCATTTCTCATTGCACGGCGTCACAATCCATTGCACGCCGTCATTTCTCATTGCAGAGAATTATGATCCATTTCGCGCCGTCATTTTCCATTGCACGGCATCATTTCTTATTGTGAGACACAATAATTCATTGCCTGACCCTCTGATATACTGTCCTTTGTCTGAACTGCCCCTCCGTCCGTATTATGGCTGTCAGGAAATGAACAGGACTACGACCGGAGCTTTCTTCGGAATCGGGTAAATATGAGAAGCTTTATTACTAATGTTCTGCAGAAACCTGATTTATCAATGGAATTCCAATACATGCTGCCGGCTCCGTTATCTTTAATATATCAGCAACTGTAGCCGCAATATCCACAATATAAACCGGAGTATTTATCACAGCCTTCGGAATGCCCCAGCCATAATAAATCATTGGCACATGCGTGTCATACGTATATGGCGCACCATGATTAGATCCCTTATTACGGGAATTCATCAGAAAACCAGGCTGAAGTGAGAAGATAATATCACCCGAACGAGCCGGATTGAAGCCATTCGCCATAAGATTTGACCCGTTACGCTGTGCAACCTGCTTTTCCAAATCACATCTGGAATAAATCGAAGCAATTGAGCTGAAAGTATCGCGCAGATAACCGCTTATATCCTGCGTAACTTCATTTAAATTTAACCCCGTCCTTTTCAGGCTTGCACGGCTGATAAATAACTGCCCGTTTGAATAATTCTCCAATAACTCTGAGTCGCCAAATTTTCTCCTGCAAAATGCCTTTATCGAATCCTGACTTTTCTTAAATCCAAGTTCTCCATTTGGCAGCCTGTTTTCTTTAAGAAACCCCGGCGTGTCAAGCATCGCATGGTCGGCAGTTAAAAATAAGAGATAATTCCCATCGCCGGACTGCTTATCGAGAGAGTCTAACAGTTCGGCAATCTGCAAATCCAGTCTGATATACGCATCCTGAATTTCGTAGGAAAAATTACCGTAATCGTGCCCGATAAAATCTGTCGATGTAAAACTGACAGCAAGAAAATCTGTTTCGGCACCGAGTCCCAGTTTCTCATTTCTTAGCGCGCCAATAGCAAATTCTTTTACCATTTCATTCCCGCCCGGAGTTGATTCGAACGATTCAAAAAGAGAAGCGGACTTTACTTTATCAAATTTATGAGGAAAACTTGTTTTTCCTTCATTAAAAACATCATATTCATTCTTTGAGTCGTCCGGACTGTTGATTTTATAAACCGCCTCATCTCTGAGTAATTTCCACTCGCCTGATAAATAGGTCTGTGCCATTTTCCTACGGTTAAAATTAGTTACCCATTCCGGGAGCGCATTCATGTAATAAGTGGAAGTAATCATATCGCCGGTATTCTCATTAAACCAGTATGCCGCATCGGCAAACCTCCCGCCTGGCAAAATTGCCGCACGGTCCTTTAGCGATATGCTGATTACCTTAGACCTGCCGTGCGTTGCAAGTTTAAGCTGATCCGTTATTGTAGTGGATAAAAGCCTGAAAGGAGACATCTCGCCCTCCCTGCCATCACAGCCAACGCTTTTAACTGTAGTATCATTAACGCAGTCAATTAGTTTCCCCGCAACTCTGTCATACCAGTTATTAGCAATAATACCATGATAGAATGGAGTAGAACCAGTATAAACTGAAGCGTGCCCGCAAGCCGTGTAAGCAGGCGCGGAATTACAATGGGCATACGTAAAATTCGTGCCTTCGCTCATAAGCCGGTTAAAACCGCCTTTGCCGTAGAACTCCTTAAAGCGGTAAAGATAATCAAACCGCATCTGGTCAACGATTATACCAACAACAAGTTTCGGCTTTGAAAGTTTCTGCGCATTTAACGCATTCGGAATAAATACAACGAAAAGAAGGAGTAAGTAACTGATTTTTATCTTCATTATTAATTTTGTCTTAAAGAAATGATACATCTGACTTTACAGTAATAAATTTAACTTTTTATATATCCCTGAACGCGCCACCGTATGAAATAAAATATTTTCACTTAATAAAAAACTTCTCCGCTTCTTTAAGAGAAAATAAAACATCTTCCCTGCCGGCTTCATAATCAATGACGGTTATACCGTTGTCGAGCGGAAGTACAAATTTTATCATGCCACCCCGGTTCTTTTTATCATGGAGCATCAGCTTATAAAGCTGAGGCTTACTAAGTCCGCTGAAATCATAGCCGGGATTAAATTTCTTTAACAGCGCGCCCAGTCTTGCAAATTTCTCATCATCTGTCAAACCGCACTTTTTTGATAATATCAACGCACATGCAAGACCCATCATTACAGCTGAACCATGCTTAACCGAGTAGTTAAGAACACTCTCATAGCTGTGGGCAAACGTATGCCCGAGATTCAGAATCTTCCTAAGCCCTGATTCCTTTTCATCATCAGCAACCACAGAAGCTTTTATTTCAATGCACTGACTGACAATTCTTTCAGTTACTTTTTCATCCCCGGTTAATATCCTGCCGGCATTTTTATCGATGTAGGAAAAGAATTCGGAGTCGGAAAGAAAAGCATATTTAAGAATTTCACCAAGACCGCAGATTAATTCGCTCTCCGGCAGAGTGCTAAGGAAATTAAGATCAGCGATTACAAACTCCGGCTGATAAAACGCGCCGATAATATTTTTAGACTTATTAAAATTTATTCCCGTCTTGCCACCAACAGAACTATCAACCATTGCAAGCAAAGTAGTCGGCACCTGTACAAACTTAACTCCGCGCATAAACGTTGCCGCCGCATAACCGGCTAAATCACCGGTAACTCCGCCACCGATTGCAATGATTACAGAATCGCGCCCGTAGTTCTTCGAAAGCATAAAAGCATATATTTTATTCAGCCACTCGTATGATTTCGTCTCCTCGCCGGGTTTCAGCACGAAATAATTTACCCTGCTTTCATAATTAATAAACTGCTCTCTGATTACATCTCCGTAAAGCTTGTTTACATTGCCGTCTGTAATTATTAAAAGATCTTTATTAAGTTCTCTCTTTTCCAGTTGCTCTCGAAGAGCTGACAGCAAATTACTGCCTGTAAATACCTGATAAGGATTTTCCTTAAGCCGGACATCTATTTTTTTCATTTCTTTTTCCTGTAAATTAGTTTTACAATTTTATCAACCGTTATACCGAGCGAAGTTTTATCCGTATTTATTACAAGATTCGCTTTTTCATAATAAGGACCGCGCTGTTCAAGCATCTGAAGTATTTTAGCCTTTAAATCCCCACCTTTGGTATCATTAAAAATCGGACGCTTCTTGTCATTCTTCAGCCTTCGATACAGCGATTCAGCCGAAGCCTTCAGATAAATTACCTTTCCCGTCCTGCGTATCAGCCCAAGATTATCATTATATATTGAAGTCCCGCCACCAAGTGCTATAACTACGTTGCTCATCTTCGAGATCTCCGTTAAAACTTCCGTTTCTTTCCGCCTGAAAAACTTCTCCCCGTGCTCCTCAAAAATCTGCGTAATCTTTTTCCCCATCTGTTCTTCAATTAATTTATCGAGGTCATAGAAATCCCAGCCGAGAGTATTCGCCAGTATCGGTCCGATAGTACTTTTACCGGCCGCCATGAATCCATTTAAATAAATGATTTTATCGTTCATAATCTGAATGCCTCTATAGTTCTAATTATACATCGGAAATATAAGATTACAGGATTAATATTGCATCATTATTATTATGAGTCTTTCCCGCGCTCCTGCCTCCGGTAAACGTATATACCCGCAATTACCGGAAGATATTTAAAATAACAAAGCCGCGACAGTTATATCGCGGCTTTGCAAAATCTTTTTAAGAGAGATAATCATTAAAGCTGTTATCTGTAGAAACTTCTTCTGTTATCGACAATCTTAGCATCTTTCCTAAGCTGCCCGATCCACTGCCCGAAGAAATATGATTTCTTCTCCTGGAGTATATTATCTCTGAGAAAATTTCTCTGCATTGAGTAAACTGTCTTGTCAAACGATGTTCTTGAAGCAATCTTAATCAGATAATAACCGCGCTGACCTTTTACCGGCTCTGTAACTTTATTAATATCTGCCGTCATAGCCTTATCAATAAAAGCAAAGTCCCGACCTGTTCCGGTAGGCGGCTGCTGTGCCGAGAAGTCGCCGGTTGTATCAGACTTAGCATATTTTGAAGACGTGGCTATAACATTTAATAATTGTCCCGATGCAACCTGCTTTACAAGCTTATCTGCAATTTGTTTAGCTTTTTCAAATTTCTTTTCGCGTATGGCAAGCGGTCTGACACTCGCCTTAACTTCTTCAAAGCTTCTTACACCGGGTTTTATTACTCCGGAAATTTTTACAACAACATAACCATTCGCACCCTTAAAGGTCTCGCTAATGTCGTTCGCGCTGTTTTCAAACGCCCAGTCGATTAAAGCCTTATTGGCGCCAATACCAGGTATGCCATACGACTCCTTTATAAAAGGGACCGTTTCCGATACCTTGTAGTTTAACAGCTTTGCTTCCTGTTCAAAATCACCTTTCTTAGAAAGGTACGAGAAATCATTGGCTGAATTGTAAGCATTATCAGACGTTGCCGCCGATGCTTTAATCTTATTTACAATTTTTTCAACTACGTAGCTGTTATCCGAAGGAACCTTAGCAACAAGTTTATAAACGACATATCCTTCAAAAGCATCAACCGGTCCAACCAGCGAACCTGAAACAGCATTCGCAAGCATACCGGCAACCGCCGCAGGAAGCATACTCTGCTTTACAGTATCTTTTGAGTAAGGCTGGTCTGAATATATCTTAACATAAGACTGAAAACTTGCCGTATCATCCTTAGCTTTGGCTGCAAGAGCGGTAAGGTTGCTTTTAATCGTGGCTGAATCATCTTTTGATGCAGTTTTTGAGAAGAGAACATATTTCAGCTTTCTCTGGGCTTCAACCTTGTACTTATTCATATTTTCTTTGTAATACTTTTCCAAATCGGCATCGGTAACCGAAACCTCATTATCGCCAAAAGCATTTACATCAACAAGAACGTACTCGCCTTTCATCTTAATTGTCTGATCCATGAACCTGCGTTTAATCTCGCCTTCGGTTACATTGATAGTAGCAAACAGATAATTCTGTAATTTTTCCTGCAACCTGTTCTGCTTTACAAAGTCTTCGATATTAACGAGAACTTCTTTTTTCTGATTAAGCAGAGTTGATTCATAAAGCTGACGGTTAAACCTGCCTAAAGAGTCAGTGAACTGGCGCTTTAAAGCTTCAGGCGGATTAGTCCCGAACAATATATCCGTTACTTCCTGATCGCTGACTGAAATGCCCAGCTTCTGATATTGTTCTTTAATTAACTTCTCGGTTACAAGAGCATCCCAGACCTGATCATTGACACCATCAAGATTTTCCTCATCGATGTCTTTGCCCGACTGTTCTTTCTGTTTCTGTTTAAACTGGTCTAATGCCTGGTTAAACTGTGAATAGGTTATCTCTTCGCCGTTAATTGATCCGACACTGTTTCTTTTTTGACCGAAAATTTCAATCACTCTTGAATCAGAAAGAACCATAAAAAGAACAAAGATTCCACCGATTGTGATAATAAACGCAGGAGCAAGACTCCTCATCTTGGCCATCATAGCCATATCTTACACGCCTCCAATTTGGATTTTTACATAGGGAGTGCAAATTTATGTACACTTGCAATCAAAAGCAATTACTTTTCTATTAGAAATTATGTATTTTTAAATCATGAATCAAAAAAACAGATAAATGAAGAATAATCCGAAGAAATCACTTATATTAAAAGCAGCCCACAAACGCTTTGCGCGCCACGGACTTGTAAAAACCACGTTAGAGGAAATCTCCCGCGATCTAAGAATCGGGAAGGCAAGCATCTATAACTACTTCGATTCAAAGGATGATATCTTCCATGCGGTTCTTCAGCAGGAGGTTGAAAAATTTATCCAGGAACTGAATGACATTTTTGATAATGTTCAAATCATTCACAAAACCAGGTTGCTTAATTATATTAAGCTTAAGGAACGCATCAGGGAAAAGTATATATTGTTATACAATATCCTTATCAGTATGTACCGCGATTTCCTGCTTGAACCTGAAATTATTATTCTAAAACTTCTGCTTGAAAAAGAAGAGACCGTAATCTCCGGCTATTTCCTGAAAAATGATCTGAGCCATAGCCGGCTTTCACCGCTATCCCCCTCTTTTATCGTTAATTTAACCTGGGGACTTGTTCTTACAAGTCAGTTCGATATAATACTGAACAAATCATTGCCCGGAAAGAACATCCAGATTTTTGAAGCGGTCTTAAATATGATTGATATTTAGTTAATTATCCGGCGCCCTTATGCAGGATTCATATTAGCTTTTTTCTTCTTCGTTCCCCGGTTTACTTTCGTCTTTCGGCTCATTTTCTGTATCTTCATCAATTGCAGGCAGTTCTGCCATGCGACGCTTAACTATACGGGCTTCTACAATATAATAAACATATTCAGCGATATTGACAGCACGGTCGCCAAGTCGTTCGAGACAGTGGAAAATTGAGTACAGCTTTACGGCCTGCTCAATGTTTGCTTTGTCCTCTTTCATGATTTCTATCAGAAGTTCAAAGTTTTTCTTTACCAGCTCATCAAGATTATTATCATAATTCATTACCTGCCGGGCAGTCACCGGGTCATTTTTGGTAAAAGCATCTGCGGCAAGTCTTATCATCTCCCGCGAAGCTTCGGCTGTTTCATGAAAACTGATTCTATGATAAAACGCCGGTTTTTCATGAAAATATTCAGCATTTTCTGCAATGTTTACAGCAATATCACCTATACGTTCCAAATTTGAGTTAATTATTACTGAACTCATTATAAATCTAAGGTCGGTTGCTACCGGCTGATTAAGTGCAACTAATTTAAGTGCACTTTTATCTACCTTCAAATCATAGCTGTCAACTTTGGCATCGCGTTCGATTACAAGTTTCGCAAGTTCATGGCTGCCTTCTTCAACAGAGCGCAGAGCAAGCTCTACCTGCCCGTTCACGAGCGTGCTCATCTTTATTAATTTAGTCTTTAATTTATCAAGCAAATGATCGAAATGGCGTTCCATTTATTATTTTTCCTCAGGTAATTTTAGAATTGTGATTATAATATGACTACAATTAAGATTATAATCAGGAGAATTATTATTTTTATGATAAATTTCTGTCTGTCAGCCGAATCTTCCGGTCACATACTCCTCTGTTTTCCGAATTGAAGGCTTGGTAAAGATTTTTGAAGTCTTATCATACTCAATTAATTCTCCGATATAAAAAAAGGCAGTATAATCGCTGACTCTTGCCGCCTGCTGCATGTTATGCGTTACAATTACAATTGTATATTTAGTTTTCAATTCAAAAAGGAGTTCTTCAATCTTGCCGGTTGAAACCGGATCGAGGGCACTCGCGGGTTCGTCCATCAGAATAATATCGGGTTCTACAGCAAGCGCCCTGGCGATACACAGCCTTTGTTGCTGTCCCCCTGAAAGGCTCAGGGCGCTCTCATTTAAACGGTCTTTAACCTCATCCCAGATGGCCGCCTGCCGGCATGTTCTTTCAACTGTTTCATTCAATGCTGATTTCTCTTTTATACCGTAAAGTTTAGGTGCATAAACAAGATTATCATAAATCGATTTAGGAAACAGATTGGATTTCTGGAACACCATGCCCACCCTTTTTCTCAGATTAACAACATCGAGGCTTTTATCATAGATATTAATGCCGTCAATGGTTACTGTTCCGTCTATTTTAACGCCGGCTATAAGGTCGTTCATCCGGTTCAGAGCACGCAGGAATGTTGATTTTCCACAGCCCGAAGGACCGATAAAAGCCGTAACTTTATTAGCATAAATTTCAAGCGAAATATCTTTCAGCGCCTGCTTCTGTCCATAATACAGGTTTAAGTTCTTTGTAACTATTTTTGATTCTTTCATAAAGTCCGGATTGTTACTGTCAAGCTTTCGGGCTTTTACAGGATTGATTCAGGATTGCAGGTTAGTTGTCAGAATATTCTGTGGAGCATGTTCCTGCGCCTTAACAGCTCCCTTATTTTTACTATACAAAAATACTCTGTTTTCAGAAGCAGATGTATTAAGTTTATGTTAACAATCATGCCGCGCGGAATATGCACTCCGCCACAACCGTCCGGGCTGTACATCCCGCCTCCCTTCCATATCCCGGACATGTTTTTATTCCCAATGCTTTAATATTTATCACCCGGGTATCACGGTTAAACGAATAATTTACCGCATAAGAAAAAGTGGAATCCTTTTAATAACAGCTGCATCCAACTGATTAAGAAAACAGGTTTATCAATAACAAATAAATATAAATTCAGGGAGTAATTATGTCAGAACATTTAAACAAGGAAACATTCCTTACCAAAGTATTTAACTATGAAGAAAGTAAAGACTGGAATTTCATCGGCGAACTGCCATGCCTTATAGATTTCTACGCCGACTGGTGCGGCCCCTGTAAAATGGTCGCTCCGGTTCTTGAAGAACTCGCAAAGGAATATGAGGGCAAAATTAATATCTATAAGATTGACACCGAACAGGAACAGGAATTAGCTTCTGTATTTGGAATAAGAAGCATCCCATCGCTACTATTCTGCCCAAAGGGAGATAAGCCACAGATGGTTCAGGGTGCCCTGCCGAAAGATTCACTCAAAAATGCAATTGAAAAGGTACTCCTAAGCTCTCTCTTAACGACAAACTGATATACACTTAATTTCGCTCCGGATATGTTTCCCCTGCCCTGCTTTATATGCTCCGGCAGGGGATTTTTTTATGCTTTCCCTCCGGCTTCTGCTTTTAACTTCCTCTTTTTTTTTATATTTTGGCGTAACTTAATTTACCCTGAACTTTGAAAAGTCTAATTATGCAATACTTAATCGGCATAGACGGAGGAGCTACAAAAACAGCCTGTATCGCCACAGATATGGACAGGAATATTTTATTTGAATGCTTTGGAGGTCCATCAAACTTCCTTATAACAGGTGCGGATAAAGTTTCAGAAATGCTCTTCAGTCTGATTACCCGGTGCAGGGATAAACTGCAATGCAGCTATAGCGATTTTGCATCTATCGTACTGGGAACAACCGGCGCGGGACGAAGAACAGATGCGGAGGAACTCGAACTGAGCTTTAAAGCCTGTACTGCCGCACACTCCGTAAGCCTCCCGTTCCACGTAGAAAGTGATGCGATGGTAGCCCTTGAAGGTGCTTTCTCTGGTAAAGCCGGCAGTATCCTTATTTCCGGCACAGGGTCTGTCATGTTTGGGAAGGACGCTTCAGGAAGTATTCACCGCGTGGGCGGATTTGGCAGATTCATTGGCGATGAGGGAAGCGGCTATGTTATAGGCAGAAACGGACTCAGTTTGCTGTCAAAGGAATATGACGGACGTGGCAGTAAAACAATGCTCTCTGAACTTGTATCGGCAAAGTTTAATATCTCAGACCCCGACCGGCTTATTACCGCCATATATAAAAACCAGTTCGATATTGCCTCAGTTGCCCCGCTCGTTATTGAAGTTGCCGAAAAAGGCGACCGGCTCTGCAAATCAGTTCTGATTCAGGAATGCAGCGAGCTTATCGAGCATATCCGCGCAATGATAAAGAAAATCAACGAGCCAACGCTGAATCTCTCTTTAACAGGTAGCATAATTACTTCGGATAATTACTTTTCAGGAATATTTAAGGAAAGAATTGCTGAATCCCTGCCGAATGTAAAAATTCAGAAGCCCGACTATCCCCCTGCAATGGGCGCGATAATTATGGCTCTCCAAAGATTATAAAATAAATAAATCAGATATATTTTTTTTTCACAGGAGTAAATAATGACTAAAAAATCCACGCTTACCGCCGGGGAAACTATAGAACCGGGCGGAAGCGGAAACGAAATTCCCGCAGATAAAAAAGGAAAACCATCTTTTAGAAACCCGTGGGCGTGGGTTCCTTCTCTCTACTTTGCCGAAGGAGTCCCTTATGCAATTGTAATGCTTGTATCAGTAGTTATGTACAAGGATATGGGTATTTCCAATTCTGACATAGCTTTTTATACGAGCTGGCTCAGTCTTCCATGGGTTATTAAGCCTCTCTGGAGTCCGTTTGTCGATATGTTCAACAAGAAGAGATTCTGGATTGTCTTAATGCAGTTTCTTGTCGGTTCAGGGCTTGCGGGAGTTGCGTTTACCATACCGGCTTCTGCTTTCTTCCAATATACTCTGATGTTCTTCTTTCTCCTGGCATTCAGTTCCGCCACGCATGACATTGCAGCCGATGGTTTCTATATGCTCGCTCTCGATAAGCATAACCAGGCATTTTACGCCGGCATCCGAAGCACTTTTTACAGAACAGCCATGATTACCTCACAGGGCATTCTGGTTGTTATTGCCGGCACACTTGAAAAAAACGGAACGGTACAGAACGCCTGGACTATCGTTTTTTATCTTATAACAGGATTATTTTTTATCTTTGCCATATATCATTACATTTTTCTCCCCTGTCCGGTCAGCGACAAGCCCGTAAAAGCTGAAGGCACAGCCGGCGTTATCCCGAACTTCGTTAAAACCTTTGCCCTGTTCTTTCAAAAAAAGAATATCGGGCTGGTCATAATCTTCCTGCTTATTTACAGACTTGGCGAAGCTCAGCTTCTGGGACTCATAGTTCCATTCCTGAAGGACCCGCGTGCTACCGGCGGCTTAGGTCTTACAACTCAGGAGGTGGGAATTGTTTCAGGTACAATCGGGATTATCGGACTTATGACAGGGGGAATACTTGGCGGCATCTTTTCAGCCCGCGTTGGTCTCGGTAAAGCCCTCTGGTGGATGTTCGCTTCGATAAACATTCCGGCGCTGATTTATATATATCTTTCAATCGCGCAACCTGAAAGCATTGTCATAACAGGCGCATGTATAGGCTTAGAACAGTTCCTGTACGGCTTCGGATTTACAGCCTATACGCTTTATATGATGTCTGTATGTGATGGCGCGCTCAGGACTGCCCACTACTCCATTGCCACCGGATTTATGGCTTTAAGCATGATGATTCCAAGAATGGTTTCCGGCTGGGTACAGCAGCAACTTGGTTACCAGCATTTCTTTATATGGGTATTCCTGGCGATAATCCCTGCCTTTTTTATCACCCGCGCCCTGCCGATTGATCCTGATTTCGGGAAAAAACCGAAAACTGAATAAATATCAAAATTTCTTAATCATAGCTCTGGTATTAATCATAACCTGATTAATATCAGGATTATGGTTATAAAGAAAGGACATGACATAACTATTCATCTTATGAAAAACGGGATACACCCATATCGCGTAAATTCCGGAATTCCCATAAATTGTTAAATCAGTCAATCGGAAAACTCCAAGTACCTCATGAGAACGTCACGGGTCAATCGGAAAACTCCAAGTACCTCATGAGAACGTCACGGGTCAATCGGAAAACTCCAAGTACCTCGTGAGAACGTCACGGGTCAATCGGAAAACTCCAAGTACCTCATGAGAGCGTCACGGGTCAATCGGAAAACTCCAAGTACCTCGTGAGAGCGTCACGGGTCAATCGGAAAACTCCAAGTACCTCATGAGGGTCAAAGTTCCCTGAATTTTAATAATTTTAAATTTATTTTAGAAAAAAGAGTAGTCTTTTGAAATTCAGGCAGGGAGTAAATTACCAGCAATGCTGTCAGGTTAATACCATATTGCGCCCTTACAGGGCTTATGGATTTCTATTTTGCTTTTCGATGGGCGCGTTGCCCATCGCTGAATATTTCGCCCTTTCAGGGCTAAATCAGCCCTGAAAGGGCGAAATATAATAGCACAGGGCATCGCCCTGTGAAAAATGAATACCCCCCGCACAACCAAAAGCCCTGAAAGGGCGCAATAAAAGTTTTGTACCTTAACCTGACAACATTGGAATCACCAGGGCATCCGTCTCAAAACTTCGGGACTTATAAATCTTATCCGCTTTTCATAATCTTAATAATAATCTTAATCCTGCCCGGGTATGATTAAAATCAGAACTATGATTAAGATAATTAATCAGAATTATCATAATAAAAAACCCGCGGTCAGCACGCGGGTTCTTTATTAACCGGCAGGTAAATATCAGAGCTTCTTTTTGCAGCTAATCTACATAAGAAATATAATTATTGTCATCTGGACTCAGTCCGTACTGGATTGAAGAAATCTCATTAAATAAATCAACCTCAAACTTCCCTGCCTGACCATCATTAAATGTCATAGTCCTGTCTTTATAAGTCAGCGAACTTACAGGTGAAATAACAGCCGCCGTTCCGGTGCCGAAAATACTCAGAACGTTCCCTTTCTCATATTCAGATACTACTTCATCAATCGAGACAAGCCTTTCCGTTACATTTTCCCCTCTTTTTCTTAAAAGCTCAAGCACGGTAGCTCTTATAACTCCCGGCAGAATACTTCCGGTTAACAGCGGAGTAACGATTTCATTTTTAAACCGGATGAATATATTCATAGTCCCGACCTCTTCAATAAACTTCTGTTCAACGCCGTCAAGCCACAATACCTGCGTAAACCCTTTTTTCTGCGCATCCTGACCGGCATAAAGACTTGCCGCATAATTGGCAGGAGTTTTACAATCGCCAAGCCCCTTACGTACAGCCCTCACGAACTCATCCTGAGCTAAAATCTTCACCGGTTTAAATCCTTCCGGGTAATAAGCTCCTACAGGGGATAACATTATTATCAGCTTATAAAGCCCGGATGCATGGACTCCAAGTGAGGGGTCGGTACCAATGATGAGAGGTCTGATATATAATGACTGAGCTTCCTTATCCGGAACCCAGTTCCGGTCGGTCTTTATTAATTCTTTAAGAGCTTCAAGCATAAAATCGACATCAACTTCAGGAATACAGAGCTTGTGGCACGAGTTATTGAGACGCTGGAAATGTATATCCGGTCTGAATATACCAATTCTTCCATCTTTCATCCTGAATGCCTTTAAGCCTTCAAAAACAGCCTGCCCGTAATGAAACACAGTTGTTGCAGGACTTAAAGATAAGTTCTCGAAAGCTTTAATCGTGGCATTGTGCCATCCGCCGGTTTCATCATAATCCATTTCGAAGACGTGGTCAGTAAATATCTTACCGAATTCCAGCTTTTCAGGCAACTGAACAGAGATTGTATGATTTTCTTTTATAAGATAATTAATGTTAAGCATAATGACCTGCCTCTAATAAGTAATAAATAAATGACCTGGTAAACTGTAAATTTCTCAAATACATATTAAGAAATTAAAATGAAAGTTAAAAACTAAAAATCATGACACAGACGTGGCCTGTTAATGGAAAAAGTATCTTGTTCCGATACCCGCTTCAAAATCCATTGAGGTCGATGGAATCAGCTTAAAGACCGGCGCGATTTCAAAAAACACATCAACAGGAATATCACGTCCATACCACGCTACACCCATCACTCCGCGCACACCAAACGAGGCATCTTCGCGTTCTTTGGTAAGCAACCTTCCGCCAAAGCCATAATAAACAGGCATCCTTTCTTCGGACTTTATAATATCTTCAATGTGGTATAAATAATCACAGCTGATATACAGACTGCGGTCATTTTGTATCAGCGAGTAGCCTGTTGTTATACTGACAGCGTTTACTGAATTGAGCCATAACTTTAAGTTTATGCCTGAAGGCTCTCCGACTTTAATACCAAGTCCCGATCCGCTCTCCTGTGAATATGCAAATCCGGAAGCAATTAGTAAAATATATGCGTACCAGATAAATCTTTTCATCATTAATGCCTTTTGTTATATAAATATATAACTAAAATTAAGGGTTTTTAATATAACTGTAAATGTTTTTATGCTTATTCTTTGTTAAATTTAATCTGTTTTTTTCAAAAAGGAAGAAACCGGCTGTTTTCAGAATATGATTTTCTGTATTAATACTGTTAATGTAAAATAAATAAAAAGAGAGAGAAAAATGGGAATAGAAGAACGCGCTGAGAGTGTCTGCCAGACTGCGGATGAATTGTCTTCGGAATTTAATTATTCGAGCCACGAGGTTGCTATAATACTTGCAGCCGGACATGGTAAAAGGATTAAATCGCAAACTTCAAAGATGCTACATAAGATATGGGAAGTGCCGACTGTGGAGCGCGTGTACAATGCGTGTCAAAACGCCATTGAGGGTATCAATATGCTGGTTGTCGTAGGTATTAAGGCTCAGGACGTAATGGAAGTAATAGGTAAAAGAAATAATACACTTTTTGCCTGTCAGGAAACGCAGAACGGAACCGGTCATGCCGTGCAGGTCGCCCTGCAAAAGATAAATCAGGATGAATTCGATGGAACTGTTTACGTTTTGCCAGGCGATATGGGACTTATAGACAAACAGACAATCTCAATGTTCCGCCAGGAATTCATTAACTCCGGAAGCGATATGATGGTCTTAACGGGAATTTATGAAGGCGACCCGGCGCTCAACAGCTACGGACGCATTATCCGCGTTAAGGAATATGACTCAGCCGGAGCGCCTTCCGGCAGGGATACTGGTAATGTAATAGAAATCATGGAGTATAAGGATATACTTCACCTTGATGATTGTAATCCCTATATACTGACGTTTAACGGAAGGCAGTATAATTACTCGCGCCAGGAACTGATTGAAAATAATGAGTTTAATTCCGGCGTTTATGCCTTTGATTATAAAAAACTTGTCCGGCTGAGCAATAAACTGGGCAGTAACAATGTACAAAAGGAAATTTACATCACCGACCTTATAGCGCTGTTTAACCAGCATGGCTTTACCGTTGACGCGGTAAGTCCTAAAGAGCAATACGTGCTGATGGGCTTTAATAATAAGTCTGTATTATGGGAAATGGAAGAAATAGCACGGAATAATGCTTATGATAAGCTGAAAGATATAATCGAGATAACCGACCCTGACGATTTTTTTATCGATGATGTCGTAATAGATGAAATTCTGAGAATGGATGAAAAAGGCATTCCGCTGGATATAAAAATCGGGAATGGAGTTTATATCGGCAAAGGGGTTAAACTGAACTATAATCTTACATTTAAAAAGAATGCCTGTGTAAGCGGCAATGTCAGTTTTGGAAAGAATATTACTGTGTGGGAGAATGCTCACCTGTCATGCTTTAAACAACAGAAGCTGAATATAGGAGATAATGTAGAAATTCTTAGTGGAGATATTATAAAGGGAAATATAGAGATTGGGGATAACTGCAGGATTGAGTCGGGTGTTAATATTACAGGTAGCGATGATTATCCTACGGTAATAGGCAGACATGTACTGATTAAAGGTACGAGTTATATCTTCGGGACAACTATTGAGGATGATATACATGTGGAACACAGCGTTCTGATTAGGAAAAAGGTAGAGAAACTTTACAAGAAGAATGGACGGATACAAAACGTGAAATATTATCTTCCGATGCCAGAAGGAATGGACACGATAAGCAGTCTGTAAACGGTAAGCCTGAAAAATAAAAAAGCAATGTAACCAGAGGGTTACATTGCTAAAATATAAACTTTACGCAGAGAAGTAAAATTATAAAGCCTCAGAGACGAGAGCGTCCGGCAATGAGTTAAAGTACTTTGTTAAAGCGGCTTTCTTTCTTGAAGCTGTATTTCTATGAAGTCTTCCTTTTAAGGCATTTTTATCGAGAGCGGAAACCGCATCCTTATAAATCTGTCCGGCTGCAGTCTTATCTTCAGCATTAAAGACATTTTTTACTAACGTTTTTATTTTAGAAACAGCGGACTTGTTAACCAGTCTTCTTTTCTCGCTGACTTTTATTCTTTTCTTTGCCGACTTATGATGAGCCATTTCTTACCTATTATTTTTAATTTGAGGAGTAAATATATACAAGAAAGCCTTTTATGTCAACTTTTGAGGATTATTTTTAATATTATACCTTTAAAAGCGCGAAATACCAGTTAAAACAAATGATTTTAAATCACCGGATAGCATAAAATTACCTGTCGCGGTGCTATAAAGCCGTTCTCACCCTCTTAACCTCTTCAAGAACAGCCGGAATTATGTCCCCCGCCCTGCCATACAGACAATAATCTGCAAGATAAGATATTTCAGTTTCCCCGATATTTATTTCTACAAGGCAGGCTCCAAAACGCCTGGCGATAAAAGGAATCTGTGCAGCCGGATATACAACACTGGCGGTTCCTGCAATAAAGATAACCCCGCATCTCTGAGCAGCCTTTTCAGCCTGATTAAATTCAGACTCAGGCAACGACTCCCCGAACCATACTACATCAGGTCTGATAAGCCCGCCGCACAGGCATTTTGGTGCTTTATCATAGAATGTAAAGTTTGGCGAGTTATAATAGGCATGACACTTAATGCAGTAACTCCTTTCAATATTGCCGTGGAGTTCAAATACAGTTTCGCTACCTGCCCTGCGGTGCAGATTATCTATATTCTGGGTTACAACAGATACATCGGGAAAATACTTCTGGAACTCCGCAATCGCATAATGCGCTTTGTTTGGACCTGACTCACGGATAATCTGCCTTCTGTACTGATACCATTCCCACACAAGGTCAGGATTCTTCATAAAAGCATCGAAGTTTGCCAGCTCCTCCGGCTTCATTTTATTCCAGATACCATCGGCATCGCGGAAAGTAGGTATGCCACTTTCAGCCGAAACGCCGGCACCGGTTAAAAACAGGACTGATTCAGTATTTCTAAGTAATTCGATTAATTCAGGTTTAATAAGTTCCGGTTTACTTTCCATTATTACCTCAGTTTGATTATTTATCTTTAATTTTTTCTATCAGGGTTCTGCCTTCAGCAAGGAATTTATCATCGTCCTGATTTGCTTTAGGAGACCTCTCAAGTTTATTTAAGTTCTCTTTAGCCTTCTGATATTCATCATTTTCGATATATAACTTCGCCAGTTCAAGATAAAACATCCTAAAATTTGGTTTAATTTCAACAGCGGTTTTCAGCTCTGATTCAGCTTTATCTAAATCGCCCCAGCCAAGACCAAGCGGCAGACGCACAAGATACGGTTTCTCGCATACCTTCAAATGGGTTCTGCCAAGAACGTAATGCGAAACAGCCTGGACATGACTGTCGCCATTGCCAAGCTTCAGGGCTGTTTCAGCGTCTTCCTTTACCCTGTTAACTATCCCAATCACGGAAAATATGCCCTTAAACAGAGCTATTTTTCCATTGGCAATAGCACGCCTCAGATAAGTAACTGACTTATCGGGAGCGAGCCTTACAGCCTTATCGGCATAGTCGAAAGCAGCCTGGTATTCTGCCTGCCTCTCAGCTTTCTGAATGTCAGAACTTGCCGGCAGTTCATCCGCAATATCAACGTATGAACGGCTGATTCTCCAATAAATCTCCCAATTACCGGGATTTATCTTATCGGCTGCCATATATTTATCCAAAGCGCCATTATTGTCAAACTGCTTTTCAGCAAGCTTATCCCCCTGTTGAAGAAGCTCTTTTAAATTCTGCTGATTTTGAGCTTTCGGGGAGCCGGTACAGATGATTATCAATGAAAAGACAAGGGCTAAGAGAGTATATTTTTTAATCATAAAGTTTTCCTTAATCAAAAAGTGTTTGTTTAGTTTCATTACTTTGTCTGATAAAATCTTCGGAGATATAGAATGCAGTTCCGGCAAGCGGCTGGAATTTAGTCCATCGCCCGCTGTTGCCCGCTTCATTTTGTATAGCGCTTTTGTAGGCATTAGTTTTGGCACTTAATTCATCAGCCTGATAGAGTATTATAGATTCTAAAGTCTTCGGAATAACAGGAGATGCAAATTCGAGTTTCCCCTGGTGGCTGAGGACAAGATGAATCAGCTGCTGCTTTAATTCCTCAGGGAAATCAGATATCTGCGAAATCTTTTGATTTATCTCCATAGCCGCTATGACAATATGCCCTAAAAGCTTGCCTTTATCAGAGTAGTCGAACGTTCCATCAAAGGTAAGTTCTTCAACCTTTCCGAAATCATGCAGCATTGCCCCGCAGATCAAAAGGTCGCGGTTTACTTCAGGGTGAACATCGCACATAAGATCGCAGATTCTGATAATTTCAAGCGTATGCTCAATCAGTCCGTGCAGGTACGCATGATGCCATGATTTCCCGGCAGGTGCTTTTGCATATACCTCGAAGACCTGCTGGCTGAATATCCGCGAAATTAATTTTTTAAGATAAAAATTAGTCAGCTTATCAATCCTTGACTTAAACTCCCGTTTCATAATCATAAGGTCGCGCCTGGAACGCGGCATAAAGTCGTCCGGTGAAACAGGCTCATCGGCTTCTGTAACTCTTATATCAGTTACTTTTATCTGCATCTGACCATTATATTCATCCATTGCGCCCCTGACCTTAACAATCGCACCCGGGGCAGCACGAGTAAGAAAGCCATCAAAGTTATCCCATACATTAGCCGTAAGTGAAAGGAACCGGTCGCCAAGCTCAAGATTAAGATATGGTTTATTGTTCTTGGTAGATTTAACCTCGCATTTCCTGAGCATCAGATAATGTTCGACAGGTTCTCCCTTTGATATTTTCGATAGTGGTTTTTGTGTCAGCATATTTATAAGATTAATTTTAGTTAGACAAACTTCAAAGCATGGTTTTGAATACAGAATATCCAGTCTGATGATTTCATTAATGGTATTATACTTCCCCGCAAGATAATAAAAAAACGATTAATGGTATAGGAACTATTCAAAAAAAAATAATCCTGTCAAAAGAGCCGCATAATATTTAGATTCTTATTATAATAACAGAACCAGCGAACTGACTACTGAAAACAAAAGCCTCACTTCTCAATCTTATTAAGTTCCTTCTGCTTATCCTCTGCAAGCGAAGCCTTATAGAATTCGCTGTCTGAAGGCAGAAGCAGACTCAGTTCCGATATGTTCTCAATTTTAGCCGAAGCCTTTTTAATGATAAAATTCAACACATGCCCTCCTCTTTTCCTGTCTTTACTTATAAAATGGAAATGATAGCCCGGTACATTAAGCCCCTTTACGAAAGCCGGCGACCTGAAGCCGAGTATTGTGCCTTCAACGTCTTCAAACATAAACTCAGACTGCTTTTTAACTACTTCGACAAGAGAGATGTATGGCGGATATTGTTTTGGGACACTTCTTGCTTTTACAGCCTTAAATAATCCGTCAAGCCTTACGGCATAAAAAATATTAAGAGTTGGTAAAAGACTGTCGATTTGTTTTTCCAGAACCTGTTGATTAGTGCCCTCAGTTAAATTATCAACCGGCTTATCCTGGCGGAATAATGTTACAGTAGCAAAAGGAAGGAGTTGATTATCGTCAGTCTGCTGAACGCTTCCATCTGACTTCATCCTGTAGCAGATGCCGTCAAGCATAAGCATCTCTCCATCCAGATTATTAAAAGTCCCAAGTCCAAAATCACCATATCTTTTTAATTCTCCCAAAGAATAATTGCCATCATATACGCCCGCCATGAGGGCATTTATTGTAGAAATTTGGGTAATCCTATTATTCTGGGCAAACGATAATGTAAAAAGGAAAATAAGCCCTATGAAACTTTCTTTTAACCTGAGCATTGTAAAACTATCCCTTATAATGTTGAAAACAGAAATGCACCGCACCATTATTTTTTTCAGTAAATAAAATAGGAAAAAATAAAATAACTTTCATTCATAATTCATTCGATGGAGGAGAACCAATTATAAAAAATGTTGTCCGGGATCTAATTAAACCTTAGACAGTTTCAGATGGTGTACAAAAGTTTTCCTTCCCGGTTGCTTAACCCGATAAAGAGTCGGGACAGTTTTCTTAATCATACTCATAATCATAATCTTACTCATTTTTCCCGAAGCGATTAAGATTAAGATTATGAGTAAGATTAAGAAGTGAATTTGTCGTACATACGTTTCAGAATCAAAACATTGCAAGTTAAGGAATTATCCGTATATCCGTGGAAGCAGAATCTGGCGGATGAGACTATCTCAATTTGATACATTATCTCAATTTGAGACTTGTCCGAATAAGAGAAACAGCAATAATAAAGGGGTTTATCAGTTGGCATAACGATTGTTCAATTATATCAGTTATTTGCAAAAATAAAAACAACCATAATGGAGGTCAGACAATGAAAAGATCAATTTACTATCTAGGAGCTTGTCCGAGAATAGCCAGATAAATTCCTTAAGAAATCAGTAAATAATAGTTGCGTAATTTTCAAAAAATGTTATAATAGGGGCATCAAAAACAATGAAGTTAATAG
>Ga0194060_10000730_pt1 | contig 23941 bp, 18 predicted proteins | sample SepL225m_MetaG_FD_163427 | JGI IMG/M metagenome (GOLD analysis project Ga0194060, IMG submission 163427) | Anoxic zone freshwater microbial communities from boreal shield lake in IISD Experimental Lakes Area, Ontario, Canada - Sep2016-L222-5m | ecosystem: Environmental > Aquatic > Freshwater >... | reverse complement strand
ACTAATAGTTACACCTTGGTTAGCCAAGTAGCTTCCACGTCAGGAGTCGCGACCACCAGACACAATACCGGTTTCTTTGAAAAAATTCCGGCCGCGACAGCCCAAGAACAGGTGATGGCAACGAGTGCGGCGAATGCAGCCTGGGCGGGCGTAATTGCTACCTTTAAACCGCGCATTGTTACTGTGGGTGTAACAGCTGGTTCCATGATAGCCACAGCGGATTCTGGCGCGACCGCAAAAACAGCTAATGATCCAGCCTGCACAAGTGCGGCGGCGTGTGCGGCTTTTACGATGTCAGTAAACGCCGGTACGGCTACTGTGACTTCTGTGATGATTACTGAAACTGGAACCGTAAATGCCAGCAGCGATCTTTCTAATGCCAAATTGTATTACGATACAGATGGTAATTATGCGAATGGCACCACTGGGCAATTTGACGGTACGGTCGCTTCTTTTACGACAGAGACGGCCAATTTTGCCGGTGGTTCACTCGCTATGACTTCGGGTACTACTTATTATTTTTACATCGTTTATGATGTAAAAAGTAGTGCGCCGACATATCCGCAAGCTGGAGAAACGATTGATTTTCAAATCGCGGCAAATACTGATGTGATTGTCACAAATGGAACCGTAACCGGTGCACCGCAAACATTTTCTGGAAACTCCACTATTCTTCCCGACGCCACTGGTGTTTCTTATCCGACTTCTCCGGATGGTGGTATTTCCGGGCAGTCAGTTACAGTTTCTGGTTATGGCTTTGGTGTTGCATCGGCCGGCGCAAATCGCGCTAATTGCACGACCGCAACGGTTGATATTGGATGCGTGAAGTTTATCGTCGGCGGTACCACGAATGTTGCTTCCGGAGATATCACAGCTTGGTCAAATACTTCCATCACATTTACGGTCAATGCAGCGCTCGCATCAAACGGGGGAGCTTCGTCGATTGAAATTCGCGGTGCTAATCAAGCTGATGCAACGCCGCTCACGTTTTACGTCTATCCGAATATTACTTCGCTTGCGGCACTTGGAACTAATGCCGGGCGCGAATATGCGGCGACAGATACAGATGGTTTGATTTACGCAATCGGCGATCATTTTGGCGCTGCCGGAACCGTCACGATTTTGGGGAGCGCGGCGACTCAGCACGGAGTTGTTGAAGGCACTTGTGTAGCTTCTGGCTATTCCAGCACGGCGACATGTTTGGAGATTCCGACAGCGATTTCGGATTCGACTTATACTGGCAACTTGGTTTTGACTCGCACGAGTGATTCTAAAACTTTTACTTTTGCTAACGTTCGAATTTTGCCGCGTATCCTTACGAATTCTCCAGTTTCTGGAGTGGTTGGCGCGACAGTCCAGATTCTCGGTAATCATTTTTGTGAAACTGGTACCTGTCCTGTTACACCGAATCGCTCGACCGTCTCGGATCATGTAAATTTCGATTCCGTTCAGGCGCTTGATGCTGATTTTCAAAACTTAACCGGTTCAGGAACTTGTGCTGGCTCCGGCGCGGCTTGGACGCATACGGAAATCTGTATAAATGTGCCGGCGGGCACGACCGGTTCGGCGCCTTCTCAGGTCATTTCGAATACGTATTCATCAAATACAAAAGCTTTTTCAGTGGTCTCGACGGCACCGAACACGCCAGTCATAACGCCGGCGGCGGCGCGTGGTCAATTTAAACTTGATGGCACGACAGCGATTTCGATTGGAGGTACTACACCGCAAGCGTCGGTAGTTTTTAAGGCTGATCTTTCGGCGGGCACTAGTATCGCGATGGCTCTGCAGATTGAAAAGCAGCCGGTTGGTACATCTTTTACCTGTACTTCGGGTAACTGCGTCGCGGCTGTTGAGGGTACCATTGGTGGTGGCGGTGCTTGCGCGAGTTGCGCTTCTTTGGCTGGTGCGACTTTAACGATCGGTTCGATAACTGATAATAGTTATCATTGGCAGGCACGCGCCAAAAATACTGCTACGAACGAATATTCAGCGTGGATTGCTTTTGGCGGCAATCTTGAATCGCAGGCAGACTTTATAGTCGACACGGCTGGCCCCGCAATTACCAATCTTTCCTGCGGAGTTCCAGGCACAAACGACGCTACGATTACTTGGGATACTTCGCTTGAAGCTTCCTCATCGCAGGTTCAGTACAATCAAACCGGAACCTTTGGCGCTTCCTGTTCCGGTGATTGTTCGACGCTTGATCCGACGCTCGTCTTTTCGCATTCCGTCGCGCTTTCAAACCTCGCGTCCGGTGCGACTTACTATTTCCGTGCTCGTTCCTCAGATGCTGGTGGTAATGAGACTGTGAGCTCGACTCAGTCTTGTGCGACTCAAGCCGTCGGAAATAATCCGAGTCGTGCCGTAGTCTACTTTGTTACCGGTCGTGATTCGACGCTCGGAGCCGGTGGTACAGAATCCGCAACTTTTAGTATTCCTTCACCAGAGAATAGCGTTTCTGTAAAAAGCGCTTGGATTCGGGTAGAGGGAATTACGAGCGGCACCGGAACGAATAATGTCACTGTGCAGGTTAATGCGCAGGCGTCGCAAACCTTCGTCTTGCCGGCTCTTGTCGAAACGCAATTCGTGATTCTGTATCAAGTTCAGGCGGCTAATCTGTATTTGAATGACACTCCGTCTATCAACACACTAACCGTGACGCCGAGTATCTCGACCGATCTTCTGACGGCTTCAGCGACCGTGCTTTACTCGTATACGCCATAACATGCTTAGAAGTCTTCGAGGACAAATTATCGGACTTCTCCTTTGTGTCCTGGCTCTGGGCTTTATGTCGCCGAGTTTGGTTCAGGCAACAGCCGTAAAAACGGTTACGAATTTTATTTATTCTTCACCCACGGCTTTAAGCGGAACGGTTAATGTGCCGTATTCTATATATATTGGTGATGATATTAGTGCTGTCGTAAACCCGGTAAAGTCAGGCTGGTTCACGTCCACGGGGCTTTATACCGGTTCCGGTACGGTGGCATATTCGATAAATGGAAACGGTGCCTCGACTAAAACTTTTACGCTGCCGAATGTCGGAGCGACGCCGACGCGTTTCACGATTCTATATAATGACCCTTCAAACACCATGAATCCGAGCAGCTCCGGAACTTATAATTATACTTTGAATATTGTCTCGTCCGGCGTTTCGATGTCGGGTTTTGGTGTTGAGCTTCGGTTAACGTACGAATTCACGCTTAGTAGTTGTCCGGACGGTGCCACGGCTAATGAAAAAATTAAAACCGTCGAAAACTATGCCTACGCTTCGCCTACGCAAATCACGGGTACGGTCACAACTCCGGTTTCAATCTATATAGGAGAAGACATCTCTGGCATTACGGGCCCAATAAAGTCAGCTTTTTTCACGATTACAGGAATCTATACCGGGTCGGGGACTTATGCTTTTACGTTGAACGGTGACGGCGCTTCAACTAAAACTTTTACCTTTCCGAACGTCGGGTCTACACCAACGATATTTACTTTGAAGTACAGCGATTCTACCGGAATCATCAATCCGACAACTTCCGGAACTTATAGCTATTCACTGGCAATGGTGCCGAGCGGACTTACGATTTCCGGACTTGGTGTGCTCATAACCTATACTTACCAACATAAACCACCGAGCTGTGGAGGATTCCCACCAACCGGCGAGATGGAATCAACGACGTTTGATACTACGGGCGTTTCTGACGGCCCGGGATACAATTCCATTTTGTGGAAAGGCGCGCTCGGCGGACCATCACAAAATGTCGGTCATGTGCGATTTCAATTGGCTGCTTCGGCGAGCTCAACCGGTCCCTGGACTTATGTGGGTGGCGCAACCTGCACGGTTTCTGACTGGTTTGAGCCAACCGGACCAGACACGCCGATTGAACTAATGTGTCCTTCGTTTTATAACAATCTTCGATATTTTAGATACAAGGTGCAGCTCTGCAGCTCTGATTGCACCGCGGTCGGTTTATTTACTCCGCAAGTCGATGATGTTGTTGTGAGTTGGTCGCCATAACTTTGTACATGAAATTTTTCAATAAAAAATTAGTTTGTCACGCGGAAAAAGGATTCTCGCTCATGGAGATCCTGATTTACGTTGTGCTCGTCGCGATTCTGGCGGTTTTTCTGTCTGGCTCAATCGTGGTTCTGCTTCAGGGTCGGGGAGTGGTCGGCACGCAGTCCGGGGTTCATGACACACTGCGACTTGCAGAAGAAAAGATTTCTCAAGATGTTCGGATTGCAACTGCGATTACGACTCCGGCAGCTGCCGGCACATCTTCCGCGACGCTTGTGATGACGGTTGGAGTCGATACTATTACTTATAGCTTAAGTGCCGGGGTCGTCACTCGCCAAGTCAATGCAGATGCCCCGATTTCGATAACACCCGCTACGATGAGTATTCTGAGCCTCAACTTTCTTCGATTTGAAAATACAAACACGATACTTTCAAAAACCGTGGTAAGCGTTCAGGCAACAATCGAGGCCGGTAGCGCCTCTTCCGGCGGACTCGGCAAGGGATATGTCGAAACGAAACAATTCACGGTAACGATGCAGTAATATGACGAATCAAAAATCACAACGCGGCATTGCGGCCACCCAAATTGTCATAGTTTTGGGTGCTTTGATTGCGATCGTCGGGCTTGAGATGCTAGCCCTTGGATTCTCTGAAGTCTATCTTTCGGGAGGCGGTGCGGATTCGGCTAAAGCCTATCGTATCGCAGAAGCCGGGGCGCGAGATGCGCTGATGCGTATCGCACGCGATAAAAAATATTCTTGCGCTACAACCGATTGTTATCAAATCGATATCGAAACCAATGGATGCGCTGATCTTATAGCCTGTGCCAAAATTCAGGTAGGTACCGGTGTCGGCACAGTTCCGGATCCAAAAATCATTACATCGAAAGGCATGGTGAAAAACAAAACCCGCACGGTGCGGGTGAATGTGATTCTTGATAGCAACCTTTCGGGAGAAATCCAGTCGACAACTTGGACGGAATTTACGGATTAATCGTGCCGGCTTTTGCGACTTAAGGAGTTTTGATAATTGGATTTTTCGAGACGCCAAAATTTCTTATAAGAAAATCGGCGTCGTTTTTGTTTAGTGATAGATTGTTGGCAATCGATGTATCGACGGTTGAAGCTCGATCAAATTGAGTGCGGAAAAAAATTATCACGAAAGCAAGGACGGTGCCAACGATCACGAAAAAACTCAAAATCATTAGAGGATAACCGAATTTGTCGATGATTTTATTCTTGGCTAACATATACTTTTCCGGAAATAACGATGTTAGTAAGACCGTTCAGGCCTTTTTCGGTCGAAGCGTTAAGCGAAATCGAATTGATTGCAGAATAATATCGCGCGGATTCAATCTGGTTAAGATAGCGAGAAAGCGTTTGCCAGGTGCCGGTCATTTCGTTTGTATAATCAACCGAAGCAACCGGGAGCGCAATGTTCGGCGCGGTTAGTGCGATTGGTGATCCGAAACGAACGTTTTGAGTCATTGAATTTTGATTTGCAAAAGATTCGAGCGTGGAAAGAAATTCTAAGCTATCTTCCGGTTTGATAAGTGGACCCTTAAGCGAAGTCACGAAAGAGTCAGTGTCTTTCAGAGAAGCTCTCAGTGAAGCTGCTAGTTCCGATCTTTTTTCCGAAAGATAGGCTAGGCGGCGTTGCTGCGCTATAGAAGCTGAGATTTTAGAAATTTGACCAGCGGCGAACCAGATTACGAGTGAAGAAAATCCAATAGCGACCGTTGCTTTTAGCAAGCCTTTTAGAAATATAGTTAAAAGCTGACCGCGTTTCAACATATTTGATTAGTTCGGGAAGATAAGCTTTGGATCGCGCAAACGGAAGGTGATAGTGAAAGGAATTTTCTGTTTTAATTCTAGGTTATTGAGTGGCAGCAGGATATCTGCGAACAGGTTTGATTCCTGAAGGCTGTTCCTGAAGGCTACGAGCGCGTTTCGACTCGCAGCCATTCCGTTCAAGTTGAAGTTTTGTTCAGGCGAAGAGAGTGAAAGCGATTGAACGGTAATCTCTGCGGGGACTATTTTCTGAAGCTCTGCCAGAACCATGCTAAAACGTGGTTCGGTTCTTACGAGTGCCGCTGCTGTTTTTACAGTGTTGTTATAGAGTTTCGCCTTGTTTTCGAGTGCCAGCGAATCGGGCGGCGGGACCATGGCGATGGATCTACTGAGTTGCTCGTTCACGCTATTTTGTAGCGATACCATGAAGAGCCAGGCTCCTAAAAACACTGCGCTGAAGAACACTGAAAGTACCACCGTCATGTCAGTCAGAAACTCGGCGACAACGTTCGCGCGCTGGAATCTATAAGCGTCTTCAGTGCCAACCGAAAGTAATGAAATCGCAGTATCGTCGGAGCGCGGAGTAAGACCGCGAATGGCGGCGCCGAGTGAAATAATCCATGCGCCAGGATTCGTTATGATGCGCGGATCTTTGTCGAGCGGCTTTACGATTGGCGCTTTTTCCAGAACGATCATCGCTTTTATTGGAGTCTCACTGACTTCGTATGACTGCTTAATCCGGCTCATTTCATCGGTGATAGTTTTTTTATCAATCGGGAGACGAGAAAGAGTCCGGCAAAAATAGACGGCTTTATTTTTTATTATGGTGATCGAGGCGGACGTTTCGTGAACGTGAGTGAAGAGAAGATTTTCTTCTGGTTTGGTAATAATCGCGCGAGCCATGCTGTGCGGATGGACTTCAAGCGCCAAGAGTTTTACGTTTGCGTCTTGAAAAGCGTGAATGTAATCATCAGAAATTGCTTTTGGCACAGCCATGAATAGAACCTCGTGGGATGCATCTGTACTTACCGTTTCCCAATCAGCGTAGCCTTCGTTACGAGTAATCGGAGACTGAAAATCGAAAGCCAGATTCATGGCGTCGTTAAGCTTTGAACCGCTAACACTGAGTGGAAGAGTATGAATTTTTGAGTAGGTCTCGCTAATCGGAATTGAGGCGATTGCGTAATTTCCGTGGAAGCCAGAGACTTTGACGAGCTGTTTTATAGCTGCAGTGAGAGCTGGTATATCTTTTACTGAACTGCCAACTATGACTCCCTTGTTGAGCTTAACTTCTCCAAGCTTGTGAACCTTCGGTAATGACTTGTTTTGCTTCACGTTTACAAGCTGAACCAACCGCAAGAAAGTGTCGCCCACTTCGATGCCGGCAATCGCGATTCTTTTACTAAAAATGCTAACAAAATTCATGGTCCTCCATTACCACACTATTATACCACGAGAGGGGGCTTGCGGAGATTCTCGCCCCATGGTACAAAAGGCCATATTTTAATGCGCAGAAACTGCCGCTAATAATACAAATATGGGCCAAGATAACTTGATTAAGCTCGAATGCTCGGTTTGCAAGCACGTTAACTACACCTCGAAAAAGAACAAGAAAACCATCAAAGAACGCCTGCTTCTCTCGAAGTATTGTAACTGGTGCATCAAGCACACTGACCACAAGGAAACGAAATAGCCTTTTAAAGAACTCGCGGAAACGCGGGTTTTTTGATTCAAGCCGGACTTGACTAAAGGCCTAAATCTTGATTATATCCTGATCGGATACGGTGACCGCTTCACAGGGTCACGAAGGAGAGCGTTATGCGGGTCAGCGAAAGTCCCTTCTGGCTGAAGTTCCTTCTTCCGGAGGATGATGGTTCGGAAACGAACTTGGAGACCGCAATCAGAGGCGCCGAGGTTTTCATCAGGGATTTTGGGTGGGTCGGCTTCATGCTCGAACAACAGGTTGAACTCGCCGGCCAGTATGGCGGTGGCAAGGTGAAGATCGCGAACTCGCACGCCGAAGCGCGTCGGTTCCTGCTGGCCGGATCGGTGTCCGTGGGTCAGGGTACGAGAATGGTACTGATTCGCGCCGGGGGAGAGTTGTTGGTTTCGCGATCCAGATTCGATTTGAGCCGTGAGTCTGCCAAGTTGCTTTCTGATGGGATGCAAAACGCCTTTGCGCGCGGGAATCCTCCGCTCGTCGATCTTGGTACCAGGGTGTGTTTCGCCGCAAGTCACGTTGAAGCCATCTTGCCGGATGAGTTTGTGGCGAAGCTCGAGGCGGAAAAGAAAACGAGCCCGTAGGCTCGTCAGTCAGAATGGTTTTACGGTCCGACCAAAAGTCGGCCGTTTTTTTATTCCACAATAATGTTGATATTGCAATCTTCGCACTCATGAGACTGGGCGAATATTGAATAAATTCCACCGAAGATTCCGCCCCAGACCGAAGCCTGAATCAGGCCAAGTAATAAACTCGTCCAATTGTGGCCGGTGTATCCGAGGATTGCGACGCGCATCATCATTTCATGAAAAGCACGCACATCGGCGCCGGTAAGTGCGTAGAGCCATAGATAGCAAATCAAGAAAAAGAAAACTGCGAGAAACGAGAAGGTCAAGATGTGATGACGCGAGCAGTGACCGCAGGTACGCATAGGGGTGGGGATTAGAGGTTAGAGCTTAGGGATTAGAGCTTAGGGAAATCGCTAACCTCTAAGCTCTAACCTCTAATCTCTTCCGTATCATATCATCTTTGGTATAATACCTGCATGCAAGAGAGGAGGCATGATTTTGACGTTCTTGTGATTGGTGCCGGGAGCGCCGGTTTTTCGGCTGCACTCGCGGCGAGTCAGGCTGGAATGAGAGTCGGAATTATTGAACGCGGGGCGCTTGGAGGTGAATGTCCGAACCGCGCTTGCGTGCCTACAAAGGTGCTACTGCAGGCTTCAAGGCTAAAGTCTTTAGGTTCCGCGATGTCCTGGAAAAAAGCTATTGGGCAAACAGATTCGGTGAAACGAGTACTGACCGGAAATCGTCTAACTTCATTGCTTGAAAAGTCGGGGATTGTGTTTCTTAAAGGGTTGGCTCGGTTCGCTGATCCTCACTCGGTCGTTGTCGGGTCGCACGAATGGACGGCTTCAAAATTTGTGATTGCCGGTGGAACCGAAACCGCTATTCCGGAGATACCGGGACTGAAAGAAACCGGATTTTTAACTTATGCTGATATTGTTTCGCTGAAGGTTTTGCCTAAGTCGATATTGATTTTAGGCGGCGGTCCGGTAGCGATAGAATTTGCTGAAATACTTAATGGTTTTGGGGTGAAGGTTACACTCATTCAGTACGCCGACCGAGTACTTGAACGCGAAGAGCCGGAAGTCTCGGCCGTCATCGAAGAAGCTTTAAGGGCTAAAGGCGTAATCATCTATACCGGTGCTGCGGCACAAATTGTGGCGCGCGCGAAGGGTATCGCGAAGATTCTGGTTCGGCAGGGGAGAATGGAATTCGAACTTAGTGCCGAAAAAATTCTGGTCGCAACCGGAAAAAGATCGCTTGCTGCAGAAATGATGGTCGAGCGTGCCGGAGTCGAATTAGATCCTCGCGGATATATTAAGACCGACAAATTTTTGCGAACTTCGGTTCCGCATATCTTTGCTGCCGGCGACGTTAAAGCCGGTCCGCAGTTTACTCATGTGGCAACTCTTGACGGTGAAATCGTCGGGCAGAATTTAACACACAAAAATTTGCGAGCAATAAGTTATGAAGTCATGCCGCGAGCAACTTTTTGCAGTCCGGAAGTAGCGAGCGTCGGCAAAACTGAAGAGCAAGCGCGCGCCTCCGGAAAGTATAAAGTTGGCGTCGGACGCGCTTTCTTTGCTGGTTTTGGAAAGGCCCTGACTCATGGAGACGGAATCGGCTTGGTGAAAGTTGTGGTTGATCTTAAGACCGGTAAGATTTTAGGTGCCGGGATAGTCGGCGAAGATGCTTCGGAAATGATTCATGAGCTTGCGCTCGCGATGCAGGTAGGTGCGACGTACGAAGATATCGCGAACATGATGCATGTTTATCCAACCGGAAGCGAGACTGTGAAAATGGCCTGTGTGAATGTTGAATAAATATGAAGGCGAAAGTAAATCATGAACAGCAGCTACATTGGCACCAGACTTTCATGCTTTTGTTGTTGCTCGGACTTGTTTCTGCGGTTTCGCTCGTCATCCAGTCTCAGCTTGCTAAATTCAGGGCACAGCCGGTCGAGCTTGGCGCGACCTATAGTACCAAATACGCCTACTGGTTAGGGCTTGATTCTCACAAAGCTTTCGTTTCGATGTTAGACGATTTAAAAATTCGTGATTTTCGTCTGCCTGTTTATTGGTCAGACATTGAAAAGAGCGCAGGCGATTATGATTGGAACGAAACCAAGTGGTTGCTTGATGAAGCTGCAAAACGTGATGCGAAAGTCACAATCGCGATTGGCGTAAAAGTACCGCGGTATCCGGAGTGTTTTGTGCCTGATTGGGCAATCGGTCTTTCGCCTGAAAAATATTCAGCTGCGTTAAACAGGTATCTTGAATCAGGTGTTCGGGCCTTAAATGATAAGCCAGCCTTGGTTGCTTGGCAGGTGGAAAACGAGCCGATGTTTAAATACTTTGGGGATTGTCCCATGCCGGACCCGGTTCTTTTGAAGAAAGAAATTGCAGCCGTAAGAGGAGCTTCTGATAAGCTAATCATGACAACTTCGAGCGGTGAGTTTGGAAGCTGGGTTTCGGAGGGGCTGCTTGTTGATAAGCTCGGTATCAGCCTGTATCGCGGAGCTTATATTGGTAAGATTGGTTATTTTGCTTATCCGGCGCCATCTTGGTATTACTCGATAAGGCGGGTTTTGGCTCAGGGAGCGGTTAAGGATATCTTTATTTCGGAGCTTCAGGTTGAACCTTGGCTACAGGATGACATGCAAAAAGTGCCGGTTCCTCAGCAGATCACATCTATGCCGATTTCAAAAATCAAAGCCAACCTTGAGTTTGCACACGAAACTGGGTTTCGCAGGATTTGGCTCTGGGGACCGGAATGGTGGTTATATTTAAAGGAAAAACACGGAATTGATACCTATTGGGAATACGGAAAAACTCTTTTCACAAAATAACACAAAATCGACTCGCCTAAGCTCAGGCGGGTCGATTTTTGTCACAGGATACTATTGACTGATGGGCGTGATTTTACCCCGGCTTGTGGTAAACTGTTTTGGCACTCAAAAAATATATATGGGAGAAGTTGTCTTGGATATTGAAACACAAAATTCGTTTCAGGAAGTTGGTGAATATAACCCGTCGCTCCTCAAAATCTCGCTTATCGGAGTCTATTTTTACGACACCGATACATACGAATCTTTCCTCGAACCTGATTTGCTAAAGCTCTGGCCGCGGCTTGAAAAGGCTGACAGGATCATTGGATACAACATTCTGGGATTTGATTTTCCGGTCATGGCGAAATATTATGCCGGTGATCTTTTGCGGATTCCGTCGCTTGATATCATGAAAGAGCTTGAACGTGAATTAGGCTTTCGTGTGAAGCTCGATTCTGTTGCGGAAGCCACACTCGGACATGGCAAATCCGGTAACGGTCTGCAGGCGATTGATTGGTGGAAGAAGGGCGAGATTGATAAGATTCGCGAGTATTGTCTTATGGATGTGAAGGTTACGCGTGAGTGTTATGAATTCGGGAAGAAGAATAAGTTTCTGGAAGTGGCTGATAAGAATGGTGGAAAGCTCACAGTTAAAACCGAAAAATTCGATCTTCCGACCGCGACTTCAAAGCCGAAAATAAATCTGACGATGCCGTTCTAGAATAGGCCGTAGGTTTCAGGGCGTAGGCCGTAGTGAAGACTGCAGAAAAGACATAACTACGCCCTACGGCCTGCGGCCTATGGCCTAACTCCACACTTATCCCCAAAGGTTCGTCACTAGCCCTTGTGGTACAATAGTTCTCGCGCACACAACAGGTAGTGTCGCTAAAAATTTATTCACGTTTCGTGAAATACTCAAAGCTCAAGCGGTTCTTCGGGACCCTGCCTCATTTCCGTGGGGTGTAGGGTTTCTAAGATGCGCGAGAAAGTTTTGGGTGTATATCGTTATGTCGGAAAGACATGGAACTGCGCTCTCAAAAAAGGGCGTGGGTGATGCTGTGCAGCAAATTCTCTCGCCTAAGGAAGTCGTGAAGCGCGAAGGAAAAAAAGAAGGTTACTCGTCGGAAAAACTACGCGCTTCGATTTGGAACGCTTTTCAGGAAGCTGGTCTTAAAGATACTTTTGCGGCCGAGCGCACTTTTGCTCAGGTTCAGTCGCGTTTATATCGCCGTTTTAACGGACACACGACGCCAACGACTGCTGATATTCGCGAAACTTTGCTCGCGACTTTGATCGACTCAAACCTAGCACATGTCGCGAAGAAATATTCCGACCATAAGTTGATTGGAATTGCTGCGAATCGCGAACCGCGATACGGCAACGGTATTTCGGTAGAACGTTTTTTCACGAAACCGGGCGTGCATCCTTTTGATTTGATCGAATGGGAAAAGCGCGAAGCTGTCATCATGAGCGACAAGGGTGAAAAAGTCTTCGAGCAACACGGAGTCGAAGCGCCGAAGTGGTATTCGCAAACTGCGACAAATATTATTGCGAGTAAGTATTTTACCGGCCAGATAGGCACTCCAGGACGCGAATTCAGCGTGCGTCAGATGGTTACGCGCGTTGCTCACACGATTTCCGATTGGGGCCGATATGACGGTTATTTTGCCACCGCCGAAGATTCGGAAGTCTTCGAAATGGAACTGACTCACATTTTGGTGAACCAGATGGCGGCTTTCAATAGCCCGGTTTGGTTTAATGTCGGCGTCAATCCGCATCCGCAGTGTTCGGCTTGCTTCATCAATTCGGTGCAGGACGATATGCGTTCGATTTTGAACTTGGCCGTGACCGAAGGCATGCTTTTCAAGTATGGCTCGGGTGCCGGATCGAATCTTTCTAAACTGCGTTCTTCGAAAGAACATCTCTCAAATTCTTCCGGTCGTTCATCGGGTCCGGTTTGGTTTATGCGCGGCTTTGATTCTTTTGCCGGCGTTATCAAGTCAGGCGGAAAGACGCGTCGCGCTGCAAAGATGGTAATTTTGGACGTCGATCACCCTGATATTCGTGACTTTATTTGGTGTAAAGTGAAGGAAGAAAAGAAGGCTTGGGCTTTGATGGATGCTGGCTACGACGGTTCGATGAGCGGGGAAGCATATTCTTCAATTTTCTTTCAGAACGCCAATAATTCTGTGCGCGTGACTGACGAATTCATGAAGGCGGCGCTTGAAGGCAAGAAGTTTTCGCTCACGGCGCGCACAACCGGAGTCGTGACCGATGAAGTCGACGCTAAACAGATTTTCCGCGAGATCGCGGAAGCGGCTTGGATTTGCGGTGACCCCGGAATTCAGATGGATACAACCATCAACAAGTGGCATACCTGCAAAAACACCGATCGAATTTATGCCTCGAACCCGTGCTCAGAATTCATGTTCTTGGATGATTCGGCCTGTAACCTTGCCTCGCTCAATTTAATGAAATATCGTTTGCCGAACGGCGACTTTGACGTTGCCTCGTTCAATCACGCGAACGATATTATTATTACGGCGCAGGAAATTCTGGTTAGCAATTCGAGCTATCCGAATCCGGCAATTGAACAGCGCAGCCTTGAATTCCGTCCGCTCGGTATCGGTTATGCCAACTTGGGCGCGCTCCTCATGTGTCGCGGTTTGGCTTACGACTCCGATACGGGTCGCAACTTCGCCGCTGTCATTACTTCGCTCCAGTCTGGTCGCGCGTATTTGCAGTCTTCAAAGATTGCTGAAAAGATGGGCGCTTTTGCCGGCTATTCGGTAAATCGTGAGCCGTGCAATGAAGTTATCCGCATGCATCGCGATCAGAGCTTTAATATCAATTCAAATGGGGTACCGGCCGAGCTACTGGAAGCGGCGCGCAAGGAATGGAATAGTGCGGTTTCGAGTGGTGAGCAATTTGGCTATCGAAATGCACAGATTTCGGTGCTCGCGCCGACCGGCACGATCGCATTTCTCATGGACTGTGATACAACCGGAGTCGAACCGGATATTGCTTTGGTTAAATACAAGTGGCTAGTCGGCGGTGGCATGATTAAGATTGTGAACCAGTCTGTGCCGGAAGCTCTGGAACGACTCGGTTATACGAAAGAAGAACGCGAGGCGATTCTTAAATACATCGACGAAAAAGACACGATTGAAGGCGCGCCACTTTTGAAAGAAGAACATCTTTCCGTGTTCGATTGCGCTTTCAAGCCGAAGAATGGTCGCCGTTCAATTGCGCCGATGGGTCATATTCGCATGATGGCCGCGGTTCAGCCATTCATTTCCGGAGCTATTTCGAAAACCGTGAACATGTCGAATGACGCGACGGTTGAAGATATCATGAATGTTTATGCCGAAGGATGGCGTTTGGGTTTGAAAGCAATCGCTATCTATCGCGACGGCTCGAAGCGCCAGCAGGCTCTTACGACTTCAAAATCGCAAGATTCTTCGGGCAAGAGTTCAAGAAATCAAGAAATCAATAAATCAATAAATCAGGAGCAGGAGGTACGCGAGGTGATTAAAGAAATCGTAAAGGTTGTCGAAGTAAACAAGCCTCGCCGCATGCGTTTGCCTGATGAGCGCAAAGCCATCACGCACAAGTTTGTGATTGCTGGTCACAAAGGTTATGTGACGGTCGGTTTGTACGATAACGGTCAGCCGGGCGAGTTATTTATCACGATGAATAAAGAGGGGACGGTGATTTCTGGTTTGGTGGATGCTTTCGCAGCTTCGGTTTCGCTCGCGCTTCAATATGGCGTGCCGATGAAGGCTCTGGTTAATAAATTCGTGCACATGCGCTTTGAGCCAAGCGGCTTCACGAATAACCCGAAGATTCGAATCGCTAAGTCGATTATTGATTATTTATTCCGCTGGATGGCGCTCAAATTCATGTCGCTCGAAGAGCAGTCAAGCTTGGGCTTGAACTTGCATGTCGATACTCCGGCCGAAGAAAACGCTTCGCTTCTTGGCACGATTCAGATGCCGGCAGAAGTTCAGACAGCACAACTGCCGCTTAACGAAGCTCATGTTCATGACCATGAAGAATCGATTGAGGAGCATGCGGAAGGATCGGAACGCGTCGGTCATCTCTCAACGATTAAGGCCCAGCAAGACGCACCGGTCTGCGATACCTGTGGCTCGATTATGGTGCGAAACGCGGCTTGCTATAAGTGTTTGAACTGCGGTGGCACGAGCGGTTGCTCATGATATCTTCATAGTTGTCATCCCGGGCTTAATTGTTGTCATCCCGAAGCCGAGGGATCTTGAAAAGATGTTAACCAAAAGGCAGGGACTTTAATCCCTGCCTTTTGCGCATAAATATGTCTCAAAAAAATCGGGCGCCAGAAAAGTGGGGAATGATTTCTGTCTACACAGGTGATGGTAAAGGCAAAACCACAGCTGCGCTCGGTTCTGCGATACGCGCACTCGCTGCTGGTAAACGCGTCGCGATTGTTTATTTTGATAAGGGTGGGGAGTCGCACTATAGCGAGCGGGAGTTCATCCGCTCCGTCATTCCCGCGCAGGCCGGTCCTCGCTTGGCGGGGACGGGAATCCATTTTTTCGTGACCGGTCTTGACCGTATCGACCCGGAATCCGGCAGATTCAGATTTGGTGTCACGCCGGAAGATATTGTGGAAGCAAAACGAGGATTAAAAATAGTCTCCGATATTTTTTCGAGTGACTGTCCCTTTAGTGACAGTCACCAGGTGTGGATAACTCCCGATTTGTTGATTTTGGATGAAATCAACTCAACAACAGCACTCGGGATGCTTCAGGAGTCGGAAGTACTTGCTTTGCTTGAACAAAAACCGGCCAATCTTGAATTGATTATGACCGGTCGCGGTGCGCCGGCTTCGTTTATCGAGCTTGCGGACTTGGTGACTGAAATGAAGCTCGTGAAGCACTATTTTTACAAAGGAGTTTCGGCACGCGAGGGGATTGATTATTAAATTAAACAAAATAAAGAGCTCACCTTCCCGTGAGGGTTGGTGAGCTTGTGCATGGAGCCGAGTGAGGGACTTGAACCCCCGTCCCTGGATTTAGAATCCAGTGCCTTCCCAACTTGGCCAACTCGGCTCAAGCCTCCCGCCCAAAACCGGTAAATCCGGGAGTGGTTTCGGGCGGGAGGGGTACAGAGCCCGCAACCATGTTCGCCTCGCGCTCTACGTACTGTCTGTCGCAGCAACGGGCCGGTTGTGGGGCTGAGAGGAAAGAACGCGCCGTGAAACTTAACCGGTGACGAGATACCGGACCCGTTCGGCGACCGACGGGATTCCTCAACGCCTTGAGAGGTTGAGTGTTTTGGGCAGGAGCCGCGGAAAGTCCGGAACCCCGCAGCCATCCTCTAACCCTACTCGTCAAAGTGCACGTCCAGCCGTTGGTACCCCCGCAGAGGGTTTTTCCCTAAATCCCGGTCAGAGCCGGATAGGACTCTGCGAGCCACCGTGTCGGCCAATGTCGAAGACATCCCTCAGCAAAATAGCATAAAATTTCGCTTTTAGGTTTTATGTCTTACGTTTTTACTATCTCCGCCTTCGCCTTAGTCTTTTCAAGCTGGGGAGCTTCGACTGTGCGAGAGAAATAATAACAAAAACCCCGACATCTGTCAAGGGTTTCTGTCAGTTTGAGCAATTTTACCTAAACTTTACAAAAAACGAAGAATTTTAGATAAGCACCCTCCGGAAAACTCGGGTTTACCGCATGATCCACGGGCTGCGCGCGCTTTTCAAGCAAGCGCAAAGTTGCACCGGATCTTTCGGCAGCATAGCGAATCGCGTTCATGAAATCATCCTCTTTTACAGCGCCAGAACACGAAGAAGTGATTAAAATGCCGTTTTTAGGCAAGGCTTCAATCGCGAGCGCGTTCAATTTTGTATAAGCCTTCAAAGCCTGTGGAGCTTCTTTGACAGTTTTAGAGAAAGCCGGCGGATCAAGCAAGATTAAATCGAACTGACCGGGCTTTGAACCGGCGAGAGCATCAAAAGCATCGCCGACGACGAAATCTTCGTCGATAGCTTCAAGCTTGTTCAAGTTGTAATTGATGCGAGCCATTTCGTTCGCCGATTCCGAAGAGTCGACGTTCACAACCTGTTTTGCGCCGCCCTGAAGCATCGCGACAGAGAAAGCGCCAGTATACGAACAAATATTCAAACAAGTGCGATTTTTTGCGTAGTGTGCGGCTGCCATGCGATTTTCGCGCTGGTCCATGAAGAATCCGGTTTTCTGACCCTTCGCGATATCGACGATAAACTTCAAGCCGTTTTCCATGATTTCAACTTCGGTTGTTTCAAGCGCGCCTGAAAGAAGTCCGGTCGGCTGATCGGGAAGCCCTTCGATTTTACGTACGCTCAAATCGGAGCGTTCAAAAATCGCGCGCGGCGAGTAAACTTTCTTCAAAGCTTCGACGATGGTAGCTTTCTGAACATCGATGCCGGCGGTGTGAGCCTGAAGCACCAAAACATCGTTGTATTTATCGACGATCAAGCCCGGGATGCCGTCGCTTTCAGCAAAAACAACGCGATACGAGTTGGTCGTCGCGGCATCAATCCAAGATTCTTTGAACTCTTTCAAAGCGCTGATTTTTTTTACGAAAAAAGCGGTGTTGATAACTTCTGCTGGGTCGCGCGTAAGCATGCGAACCGTGATACCGGATTTCGGATTGCAATAACCGACTCCAAGCGGAACTTCGCGCGAATCCAAAACCAATACCAGTGCGCCAGGCGAGACTTTTCCGGTCATGTTTGAGATGGCGCCGGAGAAAATCCAAGGGTGGCCGTGCTTAACGGCGACGTCCTTGCCTGGTTTCAGGATGATGGAATCGAGCATATTTTTCTATTAGGTCAGCAAAAGTGCGGACGTATTTGCTCGCCGGGCAAGGGACGGGCAATTGCCCGGCGACAAACACGCTCCGTACACTTTTGCAAACATCAAAATTAAAACTTTACCGGACCGCCAATACCCGGACCGCCGATAAATGTACGTGGCCCTTTTTTCTGTTTGAACATTGGGCGGCTAGCATCCTTCTTCGGAATCCAGTTTGACTTCGGTCGACGGGTTTTGCCGCCGGCACCAGTCGAGCCTCCCTTGCCGTGATAAGTTCCGGCCGGAGTTCGCGGCGCAATCGAACCGATAGGCTTGCCTCCCATGGTTTTGATTTCACCCGTTGAAGCAGGCGCAATGGTTCGCGGTCTTTCGTAGGTATTCATCATCGGATTGAATTTTACGCCGCCGACGGTTTGATGCGTGACAGGTTCAATCGCGAGAGGTTTATTGGTCGGAGTGCGCGGAGCATTCGAAACAAACGGCACATGCGCGGCGCGCGGAGCGACGTGAGAATGAGCCGGATAAGGTCGCGAAGGCACGCGAGCCACGAAAGGCTTGCGGTCATGTGAGAATGGGCGCGGCGAAGAAGAGCGCGAAGTTGCGCCGTGGAAGCTGCGGTTGCCTTCGTTTTCTTCGGCTTCGGTAAGTCGAGGAGACATACGCGGGGCAGGCAGAACCGGCAATTTGGTAATCGGGATTTGTTTGCGAATCACGCCTTCAATTGTACGGACATCGCGGCCCTGATCAGGCGTCGCGAAAGAAATTGCGCGACCTTCCATGCCGGCGCGTCCCGTACGACCGATGCGGTGCACATAATCTTCAGCTGCATCCGGAAGATCAAAATTCAAAACGACTTCGATGCCTTTAACATCAATTCCACGAGCAGCGATATCGGTTGCGACAAGCACGCGATATTTGCCGGCACGGAATCCTTCCAAAGCTTCGCGGCGCTGAGCGAGCGAGCGGTTGGAGTGGATTTCGGCGGCCGAGTGTCCGATCGCGCGAAGGTCTCGAGCGATGCGTTTGGCGCCGAATTTGGTGCGCGAGAAAACCAAAACCGAACCCTTGATTTCACCGAGAAGCTTCTCGAGCAATCGAGGTTTATCATGTTTGCCGACGACGAAAATTTCCTGAGCGACTTTTTCAGCCGAGGTTCCGGCGCGAGCGATTTCAACGCGAACCGGGAGTTGCATGTGGCGCGCGGCAATCGTCACGATTTCCGCCGGCATGGTGGCCGAGAAAAGCATGGTCTGGCGTTCCTTCGGAATCGCGGCCAAGATTTTTTGAATCTGCGGCATGAAACCCATGTCGAGCATGCGATCAGCTTCATCCAAAACCAAAACTTTAACATCGTTCAAATTAACAAAACGCTGCTCCATGTGATCAATCAAACGACCCGGGGTCGCGACAATCACGTGAGGATTCTTCTGAATCATGTCGCGCTGACGACCCATCGGGGCGCCGCCGATTAAAACCGCGGTGCGAAGACCGGTCAAACGGCCGACGCGCATCAAAGATTCTTCAACCTGAATCGCAAGTTCGCGAGTTGGAACGACAATAAGACCGCGACCCTTGGTAGAGGCGAGGCGCTGGAGCATCGGAATGCCGAAAGCGAGAGTTTTGCCGGTACCGGTTTGAGCGATGCCGATAATATCTTTGCCTTCGATAGCAACCGGAATAGATTTTTCCTGAATCGGAGTTGGAACGGTGAAGTTGGCTTTTTCAAGTGCTTCAAGAAGCCGCGGCGCGATGCCGAGGTTATGGAACGACGAGCCTGTTGGCTGTGTCATAAAAATGAAAAATAGGGAAGCGGGCGGGAGCGTACTTCGCATATCGTGTAGCGTTTATCGTCAACAATGTCAGCGATACAAGATACAAGTTACACGATGTCGTGCCTGCGCCACTCCATGAATATAGCTTGCGTGCGACTAGTTCCGCTGTGTCACGCATGAGCTATATGACAACTACGTTCGAGTCCGTGTGCTTTGGGCTTGGCCCAAGAGCATCACACAAGACAAGAATAATAGCATGAATGCTGAATATTGTCAACTTTTGGCTTAAAATACTCGGGACAGTCCCGGGCATTTTAAGCGAAAAAAAGAGCACACCGGGCTGGCGTCGAGCGGGGTGCTCTTCGGCCTCGGGCCTTGGCGTGCTTTCTGGGCGGTTACTTTATTGACTTCGGGCGATAGAGGGTGAGGGACTTGCCGTCCTTCATGACGACGACCTGGCGCCCAGACTCGGACTTGATTTCGTAGCCTTGTGCGAGTGCAGCTTCCACCGTTTTCGGAGGTCCGCTCTGGCTGTAGCTTCGGGGGAGCTGAATCGCGAACTGTCGGTAGCTCGGCAGATAGTCCCGCAGTTCGTAGCACACAGACTTCGGCAGGTTGTAGCCAAAAAGCGAGTTCAGGAAGGTCGCAGTCTTCTCGAGTTCCTTCTTGTTCTCGACTGGAGCCTTCGCACAGCGAATCATCCAGTGTATGTACATTGCGGTCTCACGATTGCATTCGCCGGCCGCCGTGATTACCGCGGTGCACTTCTCATTCACACGGTCCTTCATGAATTGGAGCGCGACGGGGTTGCGACACTCGTTCAGGAAGCGCTCGAGCACGCGCTGTCGCAGGTCGTGTAGGTCTGGCCCGGTCAAGCGATTTGCGAGCTGCAGCCAATCCTCCGGCGTCTTTGCGCTCGTGATCATCATGTGTCGCCCGCGGTCTCGCGACTGCATCCGGTCCATCTTCGTGAGAGCTTCAGCCGATTCCGCACAGTAGGCATCGAAGGCAGAGCGTGCGTCTTCGGTTCCGGAGGCCGCTTCGAACAGGCGTTCGAGGGCTTCGCGGCTGCGCGTCGGGTGTTTCTTGAGCTGAACGAGAATCGCATCAAACGGAATCTCGCAGTTCACAAGCACGTGGAAGGTGAAGTCGCGGTCCGAGATGTCGCTCTCGTCCTGGGTCAGAAACAGACGGTCGGCCCAGGTGAGGACTAGAAACTTTTCGTCGGCATTCAGGGGGAGCATGATCTCAGCAATCCGCCTGATGATGGCGAAGTTGCAGGAATCGAGGACTGCTTGGAGCACGACGAGTCGCTCTTCCGGAGTCGCGGTTGCGGCACCTTCGAGCGTTTTGTGCATCCTTGCGGCGCTTTCTGGGGTCTGGTGTTGGCTCACGGAATACTCACTTTCTGCCCGGTGGGCAATTGGGTTCGAACTTTGCGCTCAAGATAATAGCAAGATTTAGCCAATCCGTCAATGCTACTTAACACAATAAAAAACACTGGTTAGTTCAGTGTTTTTTATCTATTCTCAACTTTCTCGGGTTCTGTCGGACTCGCTTCACGATCTCTTGTCCAGATGTGGTTTCATAATTTCAAGCTCGGGTTGAGTTGGACTTGCTTGCCCGCCGGCACTGCGAGCACGCTGTGCGGCGGGAACCCACGACCTCGTCATGGCGGCACGGTCGTGATAAACAAAAATTGGGAGCGTTTATCATTTTTCTCGGGTTAGTGGGACTTGAACCCACGACCTCGTCGTCCCGAACGACGCGCGCTACCAACTGCGCTATAACCCGAGAAAAAAGACAAACAATTTTTAAACATCGCGACAACGTGCCGCCTGTCGTGCGGGTCGCAAGCGAAGCAGTTCGCCTGCTTTCATCCCGCCCGACTCCGCTCACGACGCGCGCTACCAACTGCGCTATAACCCGAGTTTGAAATTATGTTGTAAAGTATTTGTCTCCGCGCGCTGTTTACTGCGCTACGGGCTCGCGCAAGTGAGTGAAGCGGTGTTCGTTTGTTCAATTCACGAAGTGAATCGATAAGCGGCAACGGTCATCGAAAGCTTGCTTTCGAATGATCCGTGCCGATTAGCGAATCGCATCAGCGATTGAACAAAATGATTTCCATTTCCGAGCCCGTGGCCCGTATCGATGTTCAGTAGAACATCGATAGAACCCGAGTTTAGAACCAAACAGCGCGCGAATCTTACCAAAAACCTATATACTTGTCGAATATGACTTTATCCACGTTTTCTCTCATCGGTTCGATCTTGTCGCTTTTAGCGATGATTGTGAGCTTTATCTGGGTCTATCGCCGCGGAAAGTTCGAAGTCTCTAAAATGAACAATGATGAGGCGGGGGAGTTTGTGACGCGCGGCACGGTCGGAGACACCTCTGGCAAAACATATTTTAAAGGTAAAGCTTGGGGTATGAGTATGGGTGCGGAAATCTCGACGCTCGAGGTTTTGAATATGGTGCGGGCAAAAAAATATTCCGAAGCGGCACCGTGGCTCTTCGGAATATTCGGGGCTCTCGCGGCGATGTTTTTTTGGCCGTTTTGGGTTTTGGAGATTTGTAATGTTGATGATTTTTGGAGCATCGCAGGATCTTTGTTTTTTCTAGCCTGCGCACTTCGAGCAGCCTGGCCACGTAAAACTAAAGTTTGATAATCATGACCGTTGCATTGTCGGGAATATTTCGGCGAGAAAGAATCGAGCTGATCTTTTTACGGGCTTCTTCGGCTGTTTCGCTTGCCACGAGTGCGTGTTCAACCGCATGATGCGATTTTGAATTTAGAGTCGCGGCGTCCCAAAAACCATTCGTGCCGATGAGCAGAAATTTTTCACCACCCGTAAGTTTTACGGTTTCGATTTCCGGTTCGTGCGATAAATACGGGTCGAATTCTTCGTTTCCAAGCGCGCGAGTGAGTTTGATTTTTGCCGGAGCTTCGTCGGATACATTCGGGGAACTGATGTTTGCAATCAGATAGCCGCCACGAATATTAGCCGCTGTTCTTTCGAGTCTGGCGGTTTCTTTTTTGTGCTCGCCGTAGCGGTGCGGGGCGGTTCGGCGGCGCAGTTCGCCGTCTTTCAGAATCCAAACTTCGGAGTCGCCAACGAATGCTGTGGTGAGCTTATGGTCTTCAACAATGGCAACCGAAAGAGTGGTGCCGCTTTTATCGGCAAGTTTAGAAACAGCATCATGGATCAATAAAAATTGTTCGCGAATTGCAGGCGCGTCGAGCCGTGGCTCGGCGCTCAAATCATTCACAGCAGCTTTGACGGCAAAAGCGGCGGCCTTTTCGCCCTTCGGACCGCGACCGTCGGCGACTGCGTAAACCGAGCGCTTTATGCCTTTGATTATAGATTCACGCGAGGCATGAATGTCTTGTTGTTCGGCGCGTTCGCCGCGCAATTTGATAATCGCAATCTTCTCTTCAAAAAATTTATCCTCCATACAAAAGTATTATACCTCAGAAATTTAAAAACCACCGATTGTCTCACCCTTGGCTGGGTCGAGGTCGGTGGCACTGCATCAAAGGGGTGGGGGCGAGAGTCAAGGTTCTGCACGATCAGGTCACGTGCGGGCGAAGTGGGGTTACCACCGCGGTGAGCGTTGTCCTGCTCCGGCGTCGCGCGCATCGGCCTATGCCGTACTACCTCGTATCTCGCCTCCTTAAGTCCGGTGTGACGCCTCTTACTCAAGCGTCACGGATTTTTTAGGGGTGCCAGATCGGACTATGGCACCATTCAATTACGGAGCACTGATTTTGCCTTTCTCCGCGGCTTCAGCGCGGGCTATTCGCACCCCGTTCGTCGGTAGGTTGGGCATGTGCGAGTTTGCTTGGGACGTCCGTGTGCTTTGCGGAGCACACGGGGAGAAGAAACGATGTCGCGGTTCCGCTCGGGTTACTGCCTCAACTTTACCCGAGAAGACTTGACGCTTAGGCCGTGCGACCGGCCGCCAAGATCATTCGCATCTGCTTCCTCCTTCTTGGTGGTTACTTCCCGGCGCGTATGCCCGGATACTTGTCGTCCGCCCTAGTCCTGGGCCATCACGGAACCTGATCGCGTTCGCCGTGAAGCCGCTGTTATCGGGTGGACCGCCTGCGTATTTGTTTGCTTTGGCGCCCGGCAGTCGGCGCCTATTCTCGCAGTCTCATCAAGCCTCCGTGGGTGGTGTTTGCCACCCTTAGGCCGTGCACCGCAGCCCATGGGACGGCGCGTCTGCGCGCTCTCATGTCGCCATGGTGATTAGTAATATAGCACAAAATATAAAAACTGTCAAGAGTAGGTGACAGTGGGCGAATTCAATACCGAGTGCACCACCTCCGAAGAATATAGTCTTCGGATACTATGTTCGGTGAATATGCAAATTTTAAGACTTGAGGAGCGGAAAAAGATCGAAAATTGGCTTGATTT
>Ga0194060_10000729_pt1 | contig 23942 bp, 15 predicted proteins | sample SepL225m_MetaG_FD_163427 | JGI IMG/M metagenome (GOLD analysis project Ga0194060, IMG submission 163427) | Anoxic zone freshwater microbial communities from boreal shield lake in IISD Experimental Lakes Area, Ontario, Canada - Sep2016-L222-5m | ecosystem: Environmental > Aquatic > Freshwater >... | reverse complement strand
TTCCTATACAGGGCTTATTCCTGACAGGGATAATGATGTGGCGGGTATTGCGGTGGCAACCGTGGTTACTTCGGAAAAGTTCAGACGGCAGAAGTTGTCAGACGGAGAACCAGTACGAAAATATGAGACTGATATTGAGATTACTTACAGCCTGAAACTTACTCCATACTTTATTTTTCAGCCTGTTGCGCAATATGTCATAAATCCGCTGGATGCGCCGGGGGCAGAGCATGCTTTTATTGCTCTCGCAAGATTTCAGTTTATTTTTTAATCTTGTGATAAAGCAAAGCCCTTGGCAATGCCTTATATTATTAGGATATTCTGTCCCCGTACATACTGGCTTTTGCCTGTCTTAGGTGAGTGATTGTAACGGAGTTTACCCTTTTCCGTTATTTTCTTTCTGCTCCTGTAATTTATATAATTGTCAACTATCAGGTTATGAAAGTCTCTCGGTAAGTTAATATTTTCAACAATCCGCCGATAATTTTTCTTACTTGTAAGAGAGTTTAAGCTAATGATAAAACTAATCGAAAAAAACATTGGAATTAATTCAATTTTATACCTTTCAGACCTCCGGAAATATTGCTTTTAATCGTTTGAAATGATACATTTATGCCTGTAGTAACACATTTTTTCTAAATTAGTCGGTTGAACACTTTATTTGTACTAAAACTCCTGGTAAAATATGTATTGGCAGGTTGCTAAAGCCGCGGGAAAGCCTTTAAGTAAAAGATATTTTCTGCGTGTTATGTGTGGCTGTCTGACCCGGGTCTTAAGGAAAAGTAAATTGTCTCAACAAAGGAGTAGAAGTGATGAAGATTCATTATTATATGCTTTGTTACCGGTTTGAAGCTTTAGTGGCCTCTCATTTAGATCCGGAAGCGTTCGGTCTTTATATGTCAGTTGGTACTCAGAAAAATACACGTGGTAATGTGTTATTTTTCGAAGTTACTCCTGATATAAACAGTCCTTATTTCCGTCTTAATGATATTGAAAACCGGTGTGTTCCTCACAAAGACGGAAGCCCTAAGCGCAGTAAGTATATCTCAATTTATCGGGTACTCGAACATCTGCCCGTTTCTTCATTTGGCAGGCTCTATCTTACAACTGCCGATGGAAGAGTATTGGCATTGGAGTCTACAAACTACAATGCACAGGACAAAGGTGGTGCAAACCTATACCAGGAATTGTGCCCCGTGTCTCCGATGGTTGTCTCACACCTGGCGCCTGAGACCTTCGTTAAGTTCATGACCAATCCGGCTAACCCGGTCAATCTGCCACGCATCTTTTTTTCAGATATGCGTGTTGATATGGATACGACCGGACATCTTGCCGGGAACCTTCCCTATACTGATCCCATGCACATTGTTGACTGCATTCAGGAGGTAGCGACTGACCCTGATAAAAAACAGACCAAGACCGTCTCCCGCAATCCTCAGATTCATGGTTTCTTTAGAACTATTCGCCGCGGTTTCTTCCTCGGAGATCAGACAGAACTGAAATTTTATGCTTTCCCGGAATTGGGGCGCCTCGAGATCGAACATGCTAAATGGTGGCGTTCGGCTTCGGAAAGTATGGTTTCATAACTGTCATTTAATTAACCCTTATTATTATCGGCAGCGGAGGCTCAGGTCTCCGCTGTTTTGTAAATGTTTTTTTATGGAAACGCGAAATGACACGAATCAAAAACTTGTTCTTACATTCCAGTAAGATGCGCCGTAATTATTTGATTGTCCTGATGTTTCTCTTTGCTTTAGGTTACGTCTGGAAACCAGGATTCACACAGACCGCATCTACCGCATCAGTTGAAGCTTCAGAGGCAAAACACTTTGTCCCTTTCTCTCTATTTTCAGACCCTAAGTACTCGCAGCTGGAGATTATCTGCCTGCTCTCAGTACTTGGTATCGCTATAAGCGGGCTTCTTTACGCTTTAATGCTTGTTAAGCAAGTCGTAAAAGCCGATACAGGCACCAAGAAGATGCAGGAAATAGCCGCCGCTGTCCGCGAAGGCGCCAACGCATATCTTGCGGCTCAGTTCAAACGTATCGGTCCGCTTATTATTGTTATCACTATCCTGCTCTATGTTACCTATACTGGCAGCATATCAGCCTTCCAATGGGGGCGCTCAGGCTCGTTCTTAGTCGGTGCGCTGTTTAGCTGGACAGTCGGCTTTGTAGGCATGAGGCTGGCCACACTCGGTAACCTGCGCGTAGCTGCTGCGGCGACTAGAAGCTACGGTGAAGCCATGCAGCTCGGCTATAGAACCGGAACAGTAACCGGAATGCTTACCGACGGACTCGGTCTCCTCGGCGGCACAATCATATTCCTTATCTTTGGTGACATGGCTTACGAAGCACTCCTCGGTTTCGGCTTTGGTGGTACTCTGCTTGCTCTGTTTATGAGAGTTGGTGGCGGTATTTATACTAAAGCAGCCGATGTAGGCGCTGACCTTGTAGGAAAGATTGAAAAAGATATTCCTGAAGACGATCCCCGCAATGCGGCTACTATTGCCGATAATGTAGGCGATAACGTAGGCGATTGCGCTGGTATGGCTGCCGATATCTTCGAAAGCTATGAAGTTACAATCGTAGCTGCAATGATCCTCGGCATGGCAACCTTCGGACACAAGGGGGTTATCTTCCCGCTTCTGGTTCGCGGTATTGGCGTGCTTGGCTCGATCATCAGTACTTATACAGTTAAAGCAGGTCCTAATGACACGTCAGACACAGCCCTGAAGAGCGTACACCGTGGATTCTGGATTGGGTCGGTTATAAGTATAATCGGGTTCTTTGCACTTGGACTCGGCTATCTGCATTTTGACGCTAATTACCTTTCGCCTGAAAAGCTGAAAGAATATGCCAGCCTCGGTTACTGGGCTGTTGACCCGATGAACCTCCCATGGTTCGCTAACTTTGGCACACCAGGACTCGATCTTCGTCCTGCATGGACATGTCTTATCGGGGTGTTCCTCGCTATTGGCTTAAATAAAGTAACAAGTTATTACACACATACAGCCCACGCTCCGGTTAAAAGTCTTGCAAGAAGCTGCCAGACAGGCCACGCGACTAATATTATTCAGGGTTTTGCCGTTGGTTATGAAAGCACCGTTGCAACTATCGTTGTAATTGCAATTTCATTATTCTTGTCAGTTCTTACCTATGCCGGCACGCCTCCTCTGTTCGTAGCTTACGGCGTTGCAATGACCGGTATCGGTATGTTAACTTTAACAGGCAATACAATCTCTATGGACGTATTCGGACCAGTAGCTGATAACGCTAACGGCATCGGCGAAATGGGCTACGACCCTGTTGAAATGGAAAAGAAAACACCGGGCAGCTACAAACGCGCACGCCAGATTTTATCCGACCTTGACGCTGTAGGCAACACAACTAAAGCTGAAACAAAGGGTATTGCCATTGGTTCAGCCGTGATTGCTGCCGTATCACTGTTTTCAAGCTTTATCGCTGTTATCGCTGTAGGCGGAGAGGATAAAATCAGCACGATGACAGTTTCTCAGTATGCAACAGAAGCAGGCAAGCTGACAATCGCCAACCCGATAGTATTTATCGGATTTTTACTTGGAGGCGCTGTTCCTTTCTTATTCTCAAGTATGCTTATCCGCGCAGTCGGACGCGCAGCTTTCTATATTGTGCACGAATGCCGTATCCAGTTCCGCGATGCTGAAATCTGGGCGGGCACAAAGAAGCCTGATTACGGACGTGTAGTTGATATTTGTACACAAACAGCCCAGAAGGAACTTATCGGCCCGGGACTGCTTGCTATTCTGGCCCCTATACTTGTCGGTTTCCTGTTAGGCCCTTATGCCTTAGGCGGATTCTTGGCAGGTATGATATTAGTCGGCCAGCTTTTAGCCGTATTTATGTCGAACGCCGGCGGAGCATGGGACAATGCCAAGAAGATGATCGAAGACGGTATTTATGGCGGCAAGGGTTCCGAAGCTCATAAAGCTGCCGTAACAGGCGATACCGTAGGTGATCCATTAAAGGATACAGCCGGCCCGGCAGTCAATCCTCTGATTAAAGTAATGAACATGGTCAGTCTGCTGACCCTGGGACTAATTCTAAACTATAACCTGATGCCTCCTAAGCCGAGACTGCCAGGTACTTATGTTATCGGTATTATTATTTCTCTTCTTTGCGCTGCCGCTATTGCCTGGGCAGTCTGGAAGAGCAAACAGGAAAATAAAGGACTCGGTAACGTAGATGAAATGTTTGGAGAAGGCTCCGCTAATGGATCTTCAAAATAATCGTTAATTAACCTTCCATACATTCGCAGGGAGCGGGCATGTCCGTTCCCTGCCTTATATTCAAACCACATTCCACAGTAAAATCTTTCGCGAAGCAATCCACAAACTCTATATGTTCTGAGAACCTGTTTTTAAGCCGATGGTAAACTCTATCCGGTCGGGAAATCTTTTTTCAGGTAACGGGTAATCTCCCGGCGCTTGGAAAAACTTTTTTCAGGTGTCGGGTAAACTCCCGGTGCTTGGAAAAACTTTTTTCAGGTGTCGGGTAAACTCCCGGCGCTTGGAAAAACTTTTTTCAGGCAACGGGTAATCTCCCGGTGGCTGGGAAATCTTTTTTAATCAAACCGGATAATATGACCCATTATTTTAATCATTCACAGGCTGACAATCAGATAAAAAGAGAGTCAGTGACCGTCAGAATGACAGCTGCCTGCTCAGGCGCGTATCCTTATGTTATTTTTGCTTGACATTAATTAAATATTTCCAGTTATTTGACTTGCCGGAGATACCGGATACTGCCCTAAGCACTTATTAACAGAATAACATAAGTCAGGGTTTGCATTTTTACAATCTCAGGGAAAATTGATAAATAATTATCTTTATTTTTTTCAAATATATTAAAATATGAGGTTCTTATGACCGCTCCTGCAATTAATTTTCATTATCAGCACAATTCATTTGAAGTCGCTACAGAGGACAGCCGAAGATTAGCCTATCTGATAGGCGAAGACCATTTGAGCAGACTTATTGCCTCGCACGATGAACCGCTCATTATTCAGTTGCGTGCTTCATTTGCTCCGGTATATAGGGCATTCCGTAATTCTTATGTTAAGAACCTGATATCCAGAGGCGAAGCGCATGGAGCTTCAATGAGAGTAAAGGATTTATTTACTAAGTTGAGAGAAGAAAAAATTAAGGGCTGGGATATTGCCGTGCAAAATATCTTCCGAAAAGGCACGCCTGAATATGGGCGTCTCTTCCCAACCGGATTAAGTCCGTTTTATAGCGGAATCAGGGAGATGAAGCTGGCCATGCTGGAGGCTTTTTATAAGACTCTTCTTGTTTATCCTGTTTTTGCCGCTCTTGCCAATGAGGTTCTTCTTTTTATCGATGATATTAATCTTAGGTTTAATGACCTTAAAACTGCGCAGGGCATGGAAGAACTGGCAAGTTTAGCACTTGATAAGGAGCGTATTAATCTGACAGATGAACTTTATGGCAATCTGGGTCTTTTAATGAATAAGTGTAAAAAAGACCGGGCTGTGCTTGGGTCATATTTTAACTTCGATTTGTTGAAAAGGAAAGAGAAGGATGAGTTTGAAGAGTTCCCCGGCTCTGTGGATGCCGGTGTTACAAAGAATATTATAGAGCGAACGTTTACGGATAAGTCTGAAATTCTCCTGAACAATACCGGCACAACAGTCTTAAACTTCTCCCTTGCTGTGGATGCCACGAGTTCTCAGAATCCGGGTCTTACTCTCGAACAAGGTACAAGTAAAACAATACTTGTAACCGACCTGGGCAATTTGAACCACCATTTTCTGAATGTAACAAATCTTTACACTATGGGCATGGGGTATTACTCGGCAACTATTATTAAATGATTGTTCGAATTATGATTCTTGTTATTTATAGGATTATTTGATTAAATTGCATCATTAATTTAGGGAAATCCCGACAACTGATACAATCTTAGAGAACAAACAGAACAATTAAAGGAATCAGCAAATGAAACTCAGAATATTTTTACTTATCATAGCCTTCCCGGCATTAGTAAGCGCTCAATGGCATAGTCTGGCGCTAAAAGCCGGGGTTTACACTCCTTATGATCTTAAGACCGGTGCAATTTACGGCATTGATTACAGTACCATCTTTAATGACAACCTGTCGTTGCTTGTAAGTTGCGATTTGTATTATAAAAGTATTGCGAATGATGCTTATCTTGAAAGTTCAAAGCGTCTTGGCGCAGATATCCAGACTGTACAGCGTCTCAGCGAGTGGGTTGGATGGCATCTTCCGGTTACAGTCAAATTACGATTTGAAATACCACTTGAACAGACGTTTTTCCGTCCGTTTATTGTAGGCGGGCTTGGTTATGGTGTAACTCATATATCTTATCAGTCATTTGCAGATTCTTTAGATAACAGTTCAAAGAGTAGCTCGCTTACTTATAATGGACTGGTCTGGCAGTTCGGTGGCGGAATACTTTACCGTATCGGGAATAATACTGATATGATTTTCGAAATAATACAAAACAGCGCAGAATTTCAGCATAACGAGGATAACTTTCGTTTTACCACACTTAATTCTTCAGGTATTATTTTCAGGCTGGGTGTTAGTTTCGAGTTTAAGCGGTAGGGAATATTACAAAATATATTTTACAGTCTTATAGATGAGGCTGTATCAATAAAAAGTTCCTTGAAATCCATTATGAAGTTTTTAAGATTTTCTTCTGATTTCAACTGTAGTATGTTGATTATCTCCTTATCGAGTTGCATGCCTTTATCCCAGTAGCAATTTGCCACTTGCAGTTCCTGTGTCATATAATCAGCGAGGTGAACTATGGAAGCCAGTATTTTATTGCCTGGTGATTTACTTGGGAAGTGATGATAACTTAATATATTACACAGAACTTCCGGCAGGTTCCATTTTTCGCCGAGGAATTTACCAATTTCCTGATGCGAAAGACCAAATTTTTCCTGTTCGGCTTCAAAGAACACAGCCTCTCCTTTTTCTGCCATCGCACAGATTTCAAGAAACTGAGGATGGAAAATTCTGTGCAATAACTGGATGCCAAATTCATGAAGGGTGCCGGCAACAAAGGCATCGCTGCCCAAATCCATATATCCGAGGTTATGCGCAATGCTCTTGGATGCCGTGCCTACTACCATTGAATGAATCCAGAAATCGTTCTGGTCAAAATCTTTGTCAGAAGAAACTTTTAGCGAGTCAGCAAGCGAAATAGCCGTAACAACGTCTGAAATTTCCTTATAGCCGAGAACAATGATGGCAAATTCGAGTGAAAAAACTTTCCTCTGAAGTCCAAATAAGGGGGAGTTTGCAATCGAAAGAATTTTGGTTGTCAGCCCCTGGTCTTTGCTAATAAGTTTAGCGAGTCCGGTAGTGTTTGCTTCCGGATTTTGTAAAAATCTTGCTACTTCAAACATTACTTTTGGAATAAGCGGAAGATTCTTAACTCCGTTTAATACAGATTCAGTAGCTGCGCGCTTGCTTTCCATGCTTGTCAGATTCAGGTTCTCCATACTCTCAACTATCTTACTGGTTACAAGACTTGTTTTTTTTTAAGCAATATAATAAATATATGGCTCAATATTAAATATATAATATTTTACTATGGGACATAATCTGTTTATAAAATTACAGAAAGAGACTGATAGTCTGATATTTATAGAATAAGTTTATATCTGTCCGTAAGTAATTTTTCAAAAACCTTTATCTCTCCGTTTGTATAAACAAGGTACGGAAAGACAGAGTTCAATTACAAACCAATTTCATGTTTTCAATATATTCTGTAACAGCAAAATAGAAATGATACTGACATATTTCCGTTCGGCTTGTTGCCATGGCTGACAACTAAGAGGGAAATTTATTGCATACCCATGAAAAATCTCTGAATCAATTTAATCATAAGAATCATAGTCACAGCTATTTAAACAGGAAAAAGATTACTAATCCCGTAATCATGCCGACAACGGCTATCTGACTGAACTTCTTATAGCGTTTTTTTATTTGTCCCCATGCTATTGCCGCAATTATCATCAGTACACACAGCGCCACCGTTGCCCCTAAACATTGAACTACATTAAAGTTCTCGTTTATCATCTTGTAAAGGGTTGTGTCGTTAAACAGTCTTCTGTATATTACCTGAAGGTGCAGCCAGTAAACCAGTAGCGACTCACGGCCCACATCCATTACTACCGAACTTTCCGTATTGCGCCAGAGTTCATAATACCGGCAGAGAGCAAGCAGTAATATTACGAGTCCAAGTCTGACGAGAAAAAAAAACTGACTCGGATTTACCTTGCTTATATAATCAAAAACGGGAAGATGAGACCATAGGACAAAACTACTGATGATAATTAGTATAATCCCTGAATAGAGAAGCCATTTAATGAACATATTTTCGCTTTCGGTCTTCCTTGCTTCCATATAGTAATGGCTTATGACTGAGCCAGAGAGCATAAAAGCCAGCCATGGAAAGAGCGGGAAGAGGGAGCCGTTCTGCGGATTCATATAGTTTGCCAGAGGCAGAGGCATGTATTTTGTGAAATCTATCTGCCAGATCAATGGCGCTGTCATAAACAGGAGAACCGACAGACCGGTAAGTATATAATTGTAAAGCTTGCCGTTTTTAATGATCAGCTTCATTATGAACAGCAGTAACAGGCCGAAGGCGATACACTGCAGCACGTCCACGCAGTAGAAGAACATGAGTTTGTCGGGCGTAGCTAAATGGAGCATCTTCTGAAGCGAAAGGTAAGGAAGCCGAAGCGAATATCCCACCAGAAAAATTAGTCCTATACGCCATAGCTGCCGCCAGAACTCGCTTTTATATGTGCGAAATTCCGCTACTTTTCTTGAACTTGCAATGGTAAAGGCAAATCCGGAAATAAAGAGAAACGATGGGGCTATCAGTCCGTTAAAGAAAGTAAGAACATCGAACCACTGCGAGTGTTTATATGCTTGGTTTAGGAATGCATTAAAGACGTGGGTCTCTATCATGAATAATAGTGCCCAGCCCCGGTAGAGGTCGATAAAGGCAAAACGTTTTTTATTTATTTCCATATACGTTGGAGTTTATTTTTAAACTGATAGTTCTGCCGGCAAATGTTTGTCAGCTTTTAGAAATTCTTTTGGGCAAAAATAGCAGGAGTTTTTAGATAATCATAATTATTTTTTGATTTTAACAGGTGTGATTTAGCAGAATTGATACCAGTCAGATTTAGTTGTGTTAAAATTTTACTTCGATAATTGTTACTGAATATTTAAAAAGGTATTGCCTGATTGTTATTTATGATATAAATTTAAGCCCGTTTTTTTATCTCTTTTTAATTCAGGTGATAATTATGAGTAGTGGCAAAGATTTCTTTTCTATTACATACCGGTTTAATTTCACAAGCGGAGAAGTAAAGGAGTTCAGGGTTGATATCGATTCATCAACGCTCATTGCTTTGGATACAGCAGATCAACTGAAACCTGAATGGACAAAGTATGGCAGTTTCCGTTGTCCCAACTGCCCGGTTAATGCCGCTGATGATGAACATTGCCCTGTTGCCTTAAAGCTGGAGGAAATAATACGATTTTTCAGCGATGCGGCTTCCTATGAAGAGGTCAGGCTGGATATACAGACAAAAGAGAGAGCATATTCAAAAACAACCAGTATGCAGGACGGCGTAAGCGGGATAATTGGAATATTAATGGTTACGAGTGGTTGCCCGGTAATGGGGAAGCTTAAGCCGATGGTACGTTTCCACATGCCATTCTCTACACTCCTGGAAACTGAGTACCGTGTAATGTCGATGTATATGCTCGCTCAGTTCTTCCGCCAGAAATGGGGCAGGAATCCTGACTGGCAGATGAAAAATCTGCTTAGTATTTACGAAAACATTCGCATTCTCAATCAGAATGTTGCAAGGCGAATCGCCAGCCGCGAGACAAAGGATACCAGTATTAACTCTATCGTTGTGCTTAACAACTTTGCCGATTATGTTTCCGTTTCAATCGATGAGGACATGCTCCACGATATCGAGACGCTGTTCCTCGACTATATGGACGAAGAATAATTAGTGTCTGACGGAAAAATCAGGTTTCCCCAAGGAAAACAACTATCTACGGAATTAGTTAAATCAACAGGAGCATAGTTTCGTATATTTAGTTCCGTAAAAATTATGAAAACTATGGATAAATAGTAAGAAACTTTCAGGTGTTGGGAATAAGGAATCGTGTCATAAGCTGAAACTGTTATGTCATATCAGCTATTTAGGGCGAATAACCAGGGAATTTGCATACTTTAAATTTTTCTTTGATAATTCTCTAAACTATTTTCAAAACATGTCGATAATAGGATGAAAGGAGGTGTATCGAAATGGGAATAACTATGATAGATGCCAGCATGCCAGCTGTATATAGCGATGAATTAACACCGGGGTTTAACATATCATCCCCGGCTGATGCGGAAAAAACAAAAAATTATCCGGCTGAGTCCGGTAAAATTTCCGAAAAAGATACAGCTACAATTAGCAGTCAGGCCCGCTCTGCAAAAGAAAAGGCTCAGGTTGAACAATTGCAAAAAATCGATAAGGAAGTACAGGATCATGAGGCCGCCCATCAGGCGGCGGCAGGCAATTTATTCCTGGGGAAAACCTTTACCTATAGGATTGGTCCGGATGGCAACCGTTATGCAGTTGCCGGTGAGGTAAATATCGATACCTCGGCAGTTCCTGGTAATCCCAAGGCAACAATTGATAAAATGGAACGAATAAAAAGCGCTGCAATGGCTCCGGGTGATCCTTCCGCACAAGACATGAAGGTAGCTGCAGCGGCCGCAAGTGCTGAAATCGAAGCGCGCAAAGAACTTGAAAAATCAGGTACCGCGCCGGGCACATCTAATTCTACCGGACAGCAGGCAGAAATAGTCAGGCGTAATACTGCCATTCCACTTCCGGTTAATCAGCATACGAGCGGAACAGATGAATCAAACAACAACCAAAACACTTCGGGCAGTATCAATCTGACAATTTCTGCCCTGTTTGGTAATAATCAGCTTAACAGTAACGAAGGTAAAATTATTGATTGTTCAATGTAACTATTTTTTAACTTGCGTTTAGTATGATTGACTCATATTAACATTTATATTAAAAATTTAAAAGTGGCTCTACAGTAAGGATAATCGTAAGCACGATAAGTATGGAAATTGTAGACCATCCGATTATATTCTTGAGCTGACTATTTACATAGGCTCCCATTATCTCTTCTTTATTGACAATAATGATCATCGAGACCAGTACGACCGGCAACAGAATACCGTTAATTACCTGTGTCCAGATAGTAATTGTAATGAGCGGAGCTCCTGGAATAAGAATAATCAAAACAGAAACAACAATTATTGCTGTAAAAAATGTATAAAATTCGGGGGCATCTTTCATTTTCTTATCTATCCCCGCCTCAAAACCGAAAGCTTCACAGATATAAAAAGCAGTTGCGAGTGGCAAAATTGTAGCTGCAAAAATAGAAGCTACAAACAGTCCTAATGCAAAGAGAGTTGAAGCAAACGCTCCTGCCAAAGGCTGAAGTGCCATAGCGGCATCTTTGGCATCGGTAATAACAATTCCCTGATGATGCAATGTAGCACCACAGGCAACAATTATAAAAAATGCAACTACTATTGTCAGCACGCAACCAATTACAACATCCCAGAGAGCATATTTATAATCTTTGATCTTTATACCTTTTTCAATTACGGCAGACTGCATATAAAACTGCATCCAGGGGGCGATGGTTGTGCCAACAATGCCGATAACCATACTTAAAAAATTGGCATTCATTTCAAAGGTCGGGTGAATAAGAGCTTCGCCTATTTCATTCCACTCCGGATGGGCAAGAAGCGCAGAAACGACATAAGAGAGAAGAAAAACGCTGAATATCAGAAATAGTTTTTCAGCCGAACGGTAATTCCCTTTTACAACAAAAAGCCAGACAAGCAAGGCCGCAATTGGAACGGAAATATATTTATTTACGCCAAATATCTGCATACTACCTGCAACGCCTGCAAATTCAGTAGTAGTATTGCCGATATCAGCCACAAGAAGTCCCAGAAAGATAAAAAACGTTACTCTTATTCCGAAACTCTCCCTGATTAAATCTGCAAGCCCCTTGCCCGTTACAATACCCATGCGTGCGTTCATTTCCTGAACAACGAACAGTACAATAAAGGCAGGTATTAACGTCCATAGCAGTTTGTATCCATAAATTGCTCCGGCGACTGAATATGTAGTAATGCCACCGGCGTCATTATCAACGCTGCCGGTAATGATGCCGGGACCGAGAATGCTTAGGAATATAAACAGATTTACGATCCAGGGTTTCCGTTTTTGATTTTTCAGAGGCTTGCTCCTTATGGCTTATAATTATAAAGACAAAGTTTTGTCCGGTTATTTCTTCAATAATTCATACATGATGTCATTAATAATAACATTGCCTGCCAGGTTCATATCGCGGTCAACAATTGGAATGGCAAACAGATTATATTTTGTAACCATTTTAATCAGCTCTTCAATCTCATCCGTGTCAAACATAAAAACAAAATCTTTGTGCATAATGCTTTTTAACGTAACCAACGGGTCGGAAATGACAATATCTCTGAGCGAAACCTTTCCGATCAGCTTATTCTTATTATTAGTAATGTAAATATAATGAGCCAGGTCTTCTTCCGGCTTGGTCTCTTTCAATGAGGTTATAACCTGCTCAACTCTCATATCGCTTCTGAATGAAACAAATTCGGTATTCATAAGACTGCCAACGGTTTTTTCATCATACTCCATCAGTTCCCTGACTTCATCTGAAGTCTCCTTATCCATATTATTAAGGAGTTCTTCAGCCTTATCCCTGCTTAGACCATCCAGAATATCCGCCACTTCATCTGTCGGCATTTCTTCGAGAATATCAGCGGCTTTATCAGTAGAAAGATTTTCTATAACCTTTAGCTGAGTTTCCTCTTCCATCTCTTCCAATACATCCGCACCACGTGCATTGTCGAGATGCGAGAAGATGGTCATACCTGTCTTTGTATCAAAGTCCTCTATAATATCGGCAAGATCGGAGGGATGAAGAGTACTAAGTTTATTATAGGTCTTTGATAACTGAATATTCTCATTGCCGGAAAAGACGGTTTCAACATCGTTCCACAGGATAAGTTTAGCTGGAATCTTAATGCCTAAATTTATCAGAGGCTTCGATATTCCAAGCCGTCTGAGCAGTCCTTCTGTGCCAATATCTACGGCCACGACTACTAAGCCGGAAGACAGGAGCACCATGCGGATATCATTTACGCGCACAACTTTTCTGCCGTTAACATCGATGATTTGTTTATCAATTACATGCTTATTAAGCAGAATCAGGTCCTGAATATCTACTTCTTCAAACTGACTGCAGAGGAAATGAAATTTCCCCTGCTGTTTACTCATCTGAATATTATCCCAGTTGATGATTTTCATTCCATCGTTTGTCTGTACCATTGCAGCTCTGACACGCGGGTTGCGAATATCGTTTGTCACAGCCAGATCTTTGAGCTTGCCGATGATTTGGTAATCATGGGAGAATATTTTGCCGCCCAGGATTCTACTAAAATCAAAGCTTATGAATTGCATAAGTCCCTACTTGTAATGGAGTAATAAAATATCTATGAAACGCTAAATAGCATGAATCTACAACGCCTGTAATGAACGGTAAAATAAAAGCCTTGGAAATTATTATTTCCTCAATGCCAGGTAAGGCGCAACCCGCGAGTAATTGTCGATAGGATTAAACGGGCAATTAAATTAAACTCGGGGACTGTGTCCAATGAATACGATAGAGATAAATTCTTTGGACCAAATAAGTTTTGCTTATCTCTGCCAGAATCTTCCACAGTATCCCCTCTGTTTGTTAAAAAATTTACTTTACAAAAGTAATTATAAGTAAAATTAACCGTTTTATCAACCTTTTTCCCTTTGTACGGCACAGTATAATAAACCAGTTTAGGAAGCGTGGCAAAATATTGACCGTTATTTTAATACGTTTTTTTATTGCAATAAATTTTCATCGCTCTATTTTCTGGTTAAATTATTGGGATTTCCCTCTAGAACGCTTATTTTGTGAATATGAAAAATGGAAACGCTAAAATAGATATTCTAAAAGCATTAGAGACTGTAAAAAATAAAGACGGCTCCGCATTCTTTTACAGCCCCTGTATTTATAAAGATGAATATTCTTATCTGCTTACAGATCCTTTATCAATACTGGAGTCGTTCGCTGTTGACAATTTCTTTAGCTCGGTTGCGAAACTTGACGAACTGTCCGAACTTACCGCTATTGGTTATTTATCTTACGAAGCATCTTACCTTATGGAAAAAAGACTAAATCGTTTTATCGCGGCGGAGCAGAAATATCCGCTAATGAAGTTTTATCTTTATCAAAAGGAAAATGTCAGGAAATTCTCTTCTGAAGATATATCGTATAACAGCCTGATTGGTTGCAAATTATTTGACAATTACAAAATCACAGGGTTTAATATTAATACAGGCGGAGACCAGTATATAAAAAACATTGAAAAAATAAAAGAATATATCGAAGCAGGCGATACATACCAGGTGAATTATACGGTTAAAGGAGGTTACGCATTTGAGGGTGATATAATTAGCTTGTTTCTTTCCTTAATATTTAATCAGTCGGCGAAATATATCGCCTTTATAAACGATGGCTCCGACTATATTATTTCAGTCTCGCCGGAATTGTTTTTTAAGATAAAAGGGAAAGATTTATTCTGCAAACCGATGAAAGGTACTATCGGCAGAGGATATAATTTTGAAACTGACCGGTTGAATCATGACGCGCTTGAGAATAGTGGAAAGGATAAATCGGAAAATATAATGATAGTTGATTTATTGCGTAATGATATGGGGAAAATATCCGAATTCGGCTCGGTTAAGGCTGATACATTATTTGAAATCGAAAAATATGAGACGCTGTTTCAGATGACCTCCGCCATTAATTCAAAATTGAAACCCGGTATAACCATTTCCGATGTGTTAAAAAATCTATTCCCCTGCGGATCGATTACCGGCGCTCCCAAAATCAGAACAATGGAGATAATACAGGAATTAGAGTCAGAAAAAAGAAATATCTATACCGGCGCAGTCGGGATTATTAATCAAAATGAATCAGTTTTTAATGTGCCTATTAGAACTCTTGTTATTTCAAAAGAAAGCGGGAAAGGCGAAATTGGAATAGGCGGAGGCATCGTCTGGGACAGCCTTGCGGAATCTGAATTCAGGGAAACAAGCCTGAAAAGTAATTTCTTATGCAAACCCGACTCTGTTTTTAATATTTTTACAACTATGCTTATCGAAAATAATCAGTTGTTTTTACCTGATAAACATTTAACAAGACTGCGGGAAACCGCGCGGTTTTTCCTTTTTAATTTTGATGAAAAACAGATAGAAAGGAAGTTAACCCGGTTATTAAAAAAGACAATCGGCAGTAAAACTTACAGAGTAAAAGTTATTTTAGATAAATGGGGAAATTGCCAAATCGAAATGAACGAATTTCAGTTAAATGATTCTTCGATAGACGTTTTAATATCCAAAACTAAAATATCAAGCTGTGATAAGTTCCAGTACTTTAAGACGACAAACCGCGTTCTATACGACCGCGAATATAAAAAAGCCACAGAAAAAGGCTTTGGCGAAATACTCTTCTTTAATGAAAAGAATAAACTGGCCGAAGGAGCAGTTTCTAATGTATTTCTTAAAAGAAACGGCGGATGGTTTACTCCCGAAATATCTTCAGGAATATTAAACGGAATTTACAGGGAATATCTCCTGAATATGTTTAAGGATTATAAGGAAACAGACCTGACAAGCGACAATATTAGAAACGCCGATGAAATAATACTTACTAATTCCCTGAGGAAAGAGATAAAGGTGGCAAATATATATTTTGAGTAGTTTTTTAGTCTCATAATATTGAATATTTGTAACTGTTTATGTCTGCCCTGAAACTCAAAGATATGAATAAATAATGGGGTAAGCTGATAATTAAGGTACAAAATAAGGGAAAAATGATGCTGCTGAGGTGTAAATAACGTTCATTTACTGACAAAATTATTTCGTACAATCTTTCTCAGAACCAGCAGTATCAGCGGGTGCCAGCCGGAATATCATACAACAGGGGATATTAACATTAGTTAAATCTTCACCCGCGAAGCGACAGCTCCAGACCGCGGAATGACAACTTCTTCCGGAAAAGTCATACCCCCCTTCACAAATTAATCAGTTATATTACCGGACTTAACAAAGGTAACTTCTTTAAGCATGGCTGTATGTGATAAGATAGAATATTATTGAGCCGTGCAATATTGCCCGCCCGTCAATGCTTTAAAAATACCTACAAGTAGGTATATCAATAACCCATATTTTTGCGAAAATTGCATAGGCTTTTTATAAGAATTTTCAAAAAACAGAGTTTGGCTTGACTACAGATGTTTCCCATAATGAAGAATCAAAGGTGCCACTTCGGTCAGAGCCGGCATTGCTGGGAAATTTGGCCACCGAATCAATGAAAGCTATCAGCCGGGTACTTCCCAGGATAGGCAGCCTGAATAACGATACCGAAAAACAGTTCCTTACCCTGGGACAGAATCTTCAGGATTTTTATAAGTCTTCGAAAGAAATCACGATGGTTTCGATGTCGATATCAGATATGGTTTCTGAAGAGGTGATAAAAACAGGGATTGAAGAGCTGAGTCAGATGCTCCATCAAATCAGTAAATATCTCTCTGATTCTGCGCAGGATATCCAGAATGGCGAAATATCTCTTCAGAAAATAGTATTAATTCTTATAAAGGTAATTGAGGAGCTTTCGGCATTTAAAAGAATAGTAAAGCATCTGCGTATGCTTGGCATTTCGACCAGAATAGAAAGCGCGCGCCTTATGCAGGACGATGGTGGTTTCAACACGCTTGCCGGCAACGTGGAAAATCTTTCTTCTATTATTAATGAAAAGGCGTTAGGTATAAGCGAAAAGGCTACCCGGTTAAGCAGACTTATAAGTCAGGCTACTTCAAAGATTATCGCACTTGAAAATAAACAGCGTGAACAGACGGAACTTATTCTTGACGATATCAGGGTAAGTCTGTCGGCGCTTAACTCCAGATATCAGGCATCATCGGGAAAAGTTTCCGAAATAGCCAGGAAAGCCGGGGAGATTTCAAATAACGTTGGGCGGGTGGTTACTTCAATTCAGTTCCATGATATTACACGCCAACAAATAGAACATGTTTCCGAAGCTCTCGAAAAGACAAATGAAAATCTTTATCTCATGAATAAGGCGGATGAATCAAAACTGCTGAACCTTGTCGTTAATGTTCATGATAACTGTCATCTTCAGTCACTTCAGCTAAGGCATGCAGGCGGAGAGCTTAACAGTGCGGTTGAGAAAATCATTAAAAGCCTCGATCAGGTAAGCATAAGCGTTGAAGAAGTATTATCGGGCGTTCAGGAGATGCTGGATATTGAGCTTGCCAAGGGGGGATCAACAATAATTACTGAGATTGAATCGGGTTTTACTTCAATTTCTTCAGCGCTTTCGAAAAATTCGGATAACAGGAAAGAACTTACTGCTTCAATGAAATCAGTTGCGGATACGGTAAATGAATTAACTTATTTTGTAAATGAAATTGATGAGATTGGTTCTGAGATCGAACTTATCGCTCTTAACGCCAGAATTAAGGCTGCTCATACTGGTACAGAGGGGGCTGCTCTTGGTGTGCTTGCCGAATCAATTCAGAGACTTTCGAATGATGCTAAATTACAGACAAATCTTGTTTCTGAAGTGCTGACTCAGATATCTGAATCTGCCGGTAATTTATATACTGCAATTGAGTTTAACTCGACAAGCAAAAGTTTTATTGAACTTAACAAGATTACTTTAGAAATAAGCGGACAGATTGAAAAGCTTTCTTCGCTTGATAAAAAGACCACGGAAACGTTAAATGGAGTAAGGAATGAGGTCGTAAAGCTGAGTAATAATATCAATTCAACAATCTCAGGGATAAGCGTGCATCACGATATGTCGCAGGCAATTAGTCTGGTTACTGATGAACTGGATAGTATAGCTGGTCAGATAAACCGGCAGGTGGACCCTGCGCTGTTAAACAAAGCTGACAGGCTTTCCGATCTGAATAAAAATTATACGATGAACAGCGAGAGAAAAGTACATCAGCATTATTTAAAGACCACAAAAGGTGACGCTGCAAACGAATATAAAAAGACCGGGGAAAGCAGAGACGAAGACCTTGGTGATAATATAGTGCTTTTTTAATGGGCTTTAAGCCGGAAAGTAGAATAACTAGGAGTTAAGTAATATGAATTTAACGATTGATGAAACAGAAAAAAAAGGAATACTGGCGCTTGACGGAAGCTTGACAATAATCCGTGCAACGGAAATCAAAAACAGCCTCATTGATGCAATGAAGAAGGTCCAAAGTCTTGAGGTAGATATAAGCGGTGCTGAAGATTTTGATCTGTCATTCCTTCAGCTCCTTTATTCGGCGCATAAAACATCGCTCGGCGTGAAAAAGAATTTTTCCATATCCGCGGGCTATCCGGAAGTATTTGAGTTATTAATAAAAGATGCGGGGTTGCCCCAGCCGGAATTTTTCTTAAAAGATGAATTATTAAGGAGTATAAATGCCTAAGAAAATAATGACAGTAGATGATTCGGCAAGCGTTCGGCAGATGGTAAGTTTTACGTTGAGAGATGCCGGATATGAAGTAGTGGAAGCCGCGGACGGAAAAGATGCGTTGGCTAAATTAAACGGTAATCCGGTTAATATGATAATTACTGACCTGAATATGCCGAACCTTGATGGTATTGGACTGATAAAGGCGGTCAGGACAATCCCTGTAATGAAGTTTGTCCCGATTATTATGCTGACTACAGAATCACAGGATAGCAGGAAGCTGGAAGGAAAGGCAGCGGGTGCCACAGGCTGGATTGTAAAGCCATTTAAACCAGAACAACTTATATCAGTTACCAAGAAGGTGCTGGGATGTTAGACAGCCATAAACAAGCATTTATTGAAGAAGCGGCAGAACTGCTTGTTTCTTTAGAGTATAGTCTTCTCGAACTTGAACAAAATCCTGAAGATAACGAAATCATAGCAAAAGTTTTTCGCGCACTTCATACTATTAAGGGATCGAGCGGGATGTTTGGTTTTGATGATATATCAATCTTTACGCATGATATCGAAACAATGTTCGATTTGGTGCGTAACGGAGAAATATCGGTAACAAAGGAATTAATCAGCCTTACTCTTAGCGCGCGCGACCAGATAAGCGCGATGCTAAAGGAAACCGAAACTCAAAAGTTCGCGGATGATGATATTACTAAAGAGCTTGTTGTTACTTTCAGAAATATGGTCATAAATACTAAATTTATAAGCGAAGCAGCTAAGAACAGCCAGCCTGCAGATGATGAAACAGTAGCGGATGAGGAAGTCCAAAAATCTAAGTCCACATACAAAATTTACTTCCGTCCCGCTACTAATATCTTTTCTACCGGAGCTAATCCTCTCTTATTACTCAATGAATTAAAACTGCTTGGAAACAATATCGTCTGCCACCATTCAGAGGATATCCCTGACCTTGAGAATATTCAGGAAGAGGAGTGTTACTCGGGATGGGATATTATTGTATCTACTCTAAGGGACCGCGATACGATTAAAGATATATTTATCTTTGTTGAAGATGACTGCCAGCTTACGATAGAAATTCTCGATAACACGGGAAAGTTAGATAATGAAAATTTCTATAGTTTCCTTGAAAGTGAAATTGGAAAGACTACTGAAGCAGATTATAAAAAACTTGTTGCTAAGTACAGGTTGCTTGAGCAGGATATTCAGCATATCAGAAAATCAGAAGTGCCGGAAAAGAAAAAAATAATCGAAAAGGATGATAAGCAGGGCGATCACGACACAGCTACAAGTATCAGAGTAAGTGCGGAAAAACTCGATAACCTTGTTAATCTCGTTGGTGAACTGGTTACTGTTCAGGCACGTTTAACACAGACAGCCAATAGTGCTAACGACCCGGAACTGGTTATTGTGGCGGAAGAAGTTGAACGCCTGACCTGGGAACTGCGCGACAGCGCGCTAAATATAAGAATGCTCCCTATAGGTACAACTTTTAGCAAGTTTAAAAGACTTGTAAGGGATTTAACTCAGGAACTGGGGAAAGAAGTTGAACTGATAACAACAGGCGGCGAGACTGAGCTTGACAAGACTGTGATAGAACGCCTGAATGATCCTCTGGTTCATATAATTAGAAATAGTATTGACCATGGAATTGAATTGCCTAAGGTAAGAGAAGCAGCGGGCAAATCAAGAGTAGGAAAAGTTAACCTCTCTGCTACTCAGTCAGGCGGTAGTGTTATTATTAAAATTCAGGATGACGGAGCAGGACTTGATAAAGAGGCTATACGGGTAAAAGCAGTAAGCCAGGGATTGATTTCAGCAGAAACGGAATTAAAAGAAAGCGAATTGTATTCGTTGATTTTTACTCCCGGATTTTCAACTGCGAAGAAGGTTACAAGCATCTCGGGCAGAGGCGTGGGTATGGACGTTGTCAAACAGGCGATTGACAACCTGAGAGGCTCTGTTGAAATTGTAAGCGCTAAAGAAGCTGGTTCTACTATTATTCTAAAGCTCCCATTGACTCTGGCTATTATTGACGGACTGCTTGTTCAGATTGGGGGAGATTCTTTTATCCTGCCTTTGTCTGTTGTTGAAGAATGTATCGAACTTTCCGACAGCGATATCGAGAAGGTACACGGAAGGAATCTGGTGCACATCAGGGGAGAGATTGTCCCATACATCCCTCTGAGAAAAACTTTTAATATACCCGGAGACAGACCTTTAATAGAGCAGGTGGTTATAAGTAATGTTAATGGCGTCAGAGTAGGCTTCGCAGTTGATTATGTGATTGGAAGTCATCAGACTGTTCTTAAAAATCTTGGAAGAGTGTTTAAATTTGTACAGGGAGTTTCAGGTGCGACAATACTCGGTAATGGAAACGTTGCCCTGATACTTGATATTCTTAAGATAATTCAAAATGCCGAAGCTAAAGAAAAGCTGAAAGTGGCTTCAGCAAATTGAAACTGAAGTGGCTGTGAGTGAAATAGTTTAATTAACAGAACTGGTACTTTTATTAATTAATTAGAGAGGTAGATATGAAATGGTTTATGAATCTGAAGATTGGCGCAAAGCTAATCACGAGTTTTATTCTTGTCGCGTTAATTGCCGGAGTTATAGGCTACGTGGGAATTGCAAGCCTGAAGTCCGCTGATGAAAGCGATACAATGCTATATGAAAACATGACAGTCCCTATTTCGGAGCTGGCTGTTTTATCTACAAGTTATCAGAAGATAAGGGTAGCGATGCGCGATATTCTGCTGTCCACTTCTGAAAGAGAAAAAATTGAACTGCAGAATGAGATAAACAAGGAAAATGAAGCTATGGATAAAACCGTAGCTTCCTTTGAAAAAACAATTGTAGCCGATAACATAAGGGAATCATTCAGGGATTTTACTAAAAAACGTGAAATTTATGAAAAATATTTAAAGGAAATAGTATCTTTTGGTGTGGCTAACAAACCTAATGAAGCACTGGCTCTTATGCGGGGCGATGCAAAAAAGTCTGCAGCAGACTTGGATGATGCGATAACTTTGCTTACAGAACTTAAAATTAAAACCGCCAGTGACCTTTCTGTCCAGAATACAGTCAATGCAGATTCCGCGATACGACTGATGATAATATTCTTAATCGTGGGTGTTGTTATCGCTATGTCCCTTGGTACTCTTATCGCCAGAATAATCGGCAGGCCTATTGTAAGACTTACCGAGGCGGCGGATAAACTGGCTGTGGGAAATATAGATATAACGATAGAATCTAATACAAAAGATGAAGTAGGACTTTTAGAATCGGCGTTTAAAGTTATGATCAATAATATTCGGGAACAGGTTCTTGCGGCTGAAAAAATTGCCGGTGGCGATATAACAGCAGAAGTTAAGGTAAAATCGGAAAAGGATGTATTAAGCAAGGCGTTAAACAAAGTAACCGCAACTGTTAAAGAGTTGGTAGCGGAAGCAAAGATGTTAACCATTGCCGCTGTTAAAGGCGAACTAAAGACAAGGGGAAACGCTGAAAAATTCAATGGCGGATATAAGGAAATTGTAAGCGGTGTTAATCAGACTCTTGACGCTGTGATCAACCCGTTAAACGTAGCGGCAAACTATGTGGATCAGATAAGTCGCGGAGCAATACCGGCAAAAATAACAGACACATACAATGGCGACTTCAATACGCTGAAGAATAATCTTAATGTATGTATAGATGCGATAAATTCATTGGTTACGGATGCCAGGACGCTGGCAAAGGCAGCTAATGAAGGCAGGCTCGCTACAAGAGCGGATGCGTCAAAGCATCAGGGCGATTTCAGGGCGATAGTTCAGGGTGTAAATGAGACTCTTGATTCGGTAATTAATCCGTTAAACGTAGCGGCAAACTACGTGGATCAGATAAGTCGCGGAGCAATACCGGCGAAAATAACAGACACATACAATGGCGACTTTAATGTACTCAAGAATAATCTTAATGTATGTATAGATGCGGTAAACTCGTTGGTGGTGGATGCTAAGGTACTTTCAAATGCGGCTGTTGAAGGCAGGCTTGCTACAAGAGCTGACGCATCGAAGCATCAGGGCGATTTCAGGGCAATAGTCCAGGGCGTAAATGAGACTCTTGATTCGGTAATCAACCCGTTAAACGTAGCGGCAAACTATGTGGATCAGATAAGCCGCGGAGCAATACCTGCAAAAATCACGGATACGTATAACGGCGACTTTAATACACTAAAGAATAATCTTAACGTATGTATAGAAGCTGTAAACTCATTGGTTGTGGATGCGAAGATGCTGGCAAAGGCAGCTAATGAAGGCAAGCTCGCTACAAGAGCAGATGCTTCAAAGCATCTGGGCGATTTCAGGGCAATAGTCCAGGGTGTAAATGATACGCTTGATTCGGTAATTACTCCATTGAATGTAGCTTCGGAATACGTTGACAGAATCTCAAAAGGAGACGTCCCGGATAAAATTACAGATACTTATTATGGTGATTTCAATCTGATAAAGAACAACTTAAATGTTCTTATTGAAGCGATGAATAATGTAACGCAGGTAGCCGAAGAAATCGCTTCAGGAAACCTTGTTGTCAGCGCAAAAGAAAGGTCTTCAAAGGATAAATTGATGCAGGCTCTGGATTCAATGATTAAGGGGCTTACCAGTGTAGTCGTAAATGTAAAGTCCGCGGCGGATAATGTCGCAAGTGGCAGTCAGGAAATGAGTGCTAACAGCGAGCAGATGAGTCAGGGAGCCACAGAGCAGGCCGCTGCGGCTGAAGAAGCCAGCAGTTCAATGGAAGAGATGACAAGCAATATCAAGCAGAACGCGGATAACGCTCAGCAGACTGAAAAAATATCCAGAAAGAGTGCCGAGGATGCCAACGAAGGCGGTAAGGCGGTATCTGAAACTGTAGTAGCTATGAAGGAAATAGCAAGTAAGATATCAATCATTGAGGAAATAGCCCGTCAGACAAACCTCTTGGCCTTAAATGCTGCGATTGAAGCTGCAAGGGCAGGCGAGCATGGAAAGGGCTTTGCCGTAGTTGCAAGCGAGGTAAGGAAACTTGCCGAGAGAAGTCAGACGGCGGCAGGCGAGATCAGCAAGCTTAGCAAGACAAGCGTGGAGGTAGCGGAGAAAGCAGGACAGATGTTGCAGAAGATAGTGCCTGATATCAGGAAGACAGCAGAACTGGTACAGGAGATAACTGCGGCAAGCAATGAAC
>Ga0194060_10000727_pt1 | contig 23981 bp, 20 predicted proteins | sample SepL225m_MetaG_FD_163427 | JGI IMG/M metagenome (GOLD analysis project Ga0194060, IMG submission 163427) | Anoxic zone freshwater microbial communities from boreal shield lake in IISD Experimental Lakes Area, Ontario, Canada - Sep2016-L222-5m | ecosystem: Environmental > Aquatic > Freshwater >... | reverse complement strand
CAAGCCCCAGGCCGATGCCGACATCTTTCGTCGTAAAATAAGGTTGAAATATCTTGCCGATGTCTTCCTCTTTGATGCCACTCCCCTGATCGGCAAAGGTGAGTTTAACCTCTTCCTCCCCCTGTTCGGCTCCGAGAGTCAGCGTCCCGCCATTCGGCATGGCCTGGGCGGCGTTGCTCACGAAGTTGAGAATGCAGTTGCGCAGCAGCTCCTGGTCTATCCACAAACAGGTGAGATCAGACGGAATCTGCTGCTCCACCCTGATCTGCTGCTCCTGCAGACGATCCTGTAACACAGGTAAAACCCGGCTCAGGAGTTCGGGATAAGGTGTCGCCACGCGGCGCAGTTTCAGCGGCCTGCCGTAATTCATGAAATTAAGCACCATGTAGTTGGCGCGGCGAACCTCTTCCTTTATCTTGTCGGCCAGCTCCGTCAGTTCGGCGCAGTTGTCTCCGCAGTTCGGCAGCATCTCGGTTTTCAAGTGGTCAATCGCCAGGCTGATATAGTTCAGGGGATTCCGTATTTCGTGGGCGATGCCAGAAGCCAGTTGCCCGACGCGGGAGAGATGCTCGGCTTCATTCAGCCTCTTTTCAAGCACCTCCCTTTCGCGAAGTTTCTCAACCATGTTGTTGAACCCCTCGGCAAGCTCGCCGATTTCGTCATGACTTGTGACCGGAATGGTAACCGACAGGTCGCCGGCAGAGACCCTTTTAAAGTCGTTAACCAGATTTTTAATCGGTGTGGTATAGCGCTTTGCCAGAAAAATCGTCAGGGCGATGCCGACCGCGAAAATCATGCAGGTGGCAAAGAGACGCCTGATGAAATTGGCGCGCTGGATGTCACGGATATTGTCCAGCAGCATATTTATCTGGACGTAGCCCAACTGCTCGTCCCCGACGATAACAGGCACCAGCACCTCGTAGGGCTTCTGGGATAGAACAGTGGCTCCCCTGGTCTGTCTGGGTGCCGCATGAACACCCTTTTCCAGTTTGTGGAGTTCGCGCTTTTTGCCGATCTTTTCAGGATCAGAGGAGTCGATGATTTCACCTTCGATATTGATGATGTTTATCTCGTTGATCCCTTTTTCGCGGGCTTTGTTTAAGTATTCGGTCAAGCGGGAGGTTTCAACCTCGGAAGTGAGGTCAGCGATACTCATCTGGACAGCCTTGGATATCTCCTGAGAACTCTCCTGAATCTCGTTCACAAGGTCGGTCTGGGCGTACTGGTTCAGGGTGAATAGGGTCAGCATCGCCAGAACCAGCAGGGAAAGCATTATTATGACCAATTTGGCGTTCAGCTTCATGAAGACCTTTGCAAGGGGGTAATGGTGCCGGATTATATAGCACTGTTCTTGCTGAAACAAGTGATAACAGTCAAAAGGGTAAGGATTTAGTTTGACTCACTACGCTTAACGCAGTAATTTACCGTCTTTAAATTCTGGAGTTAATTCATGGTACGCGCATATCTATATCTGGCGGTCTTTATTCCACTGACTTTACTGTTTTCGATAAGTGCGATCATCTCGACCTTATTTGACAGCAGCGGCAGATCATATTCATGGCATGCCTCCCTCTGGGGGCGTCTGGGGCTGGGGCTGGCCGGCGTTCAGGTGACTCTGAGCGGGGCTGACGATATCCCGGATGGGCCGGTCATCTTTATGAGCAATCATCAGAGCGGCTTTGATATTCTGGCGCTTCTGGCTGCCATGCCCCGCCCTATAAACTGGATTGCCAAAAAAGAGCTCTTCGACATCCCGGTTTTTGGATCATCCATGAGGCGTGGCGGGTATATACCGCTGGATCGAGGGGATGGGCGCAAAGCTCTGAAGAGTATGGATGAAGCTGCGAACGCCATAAGACAGGGAAAGAGCGTGGTCATGTTTCCGGAGGGAACCCGCACACAGGATGGCAAACTGCTCCCCTTCAAGCGGGGCGGCTTCATCCTTGCCCGTAAGGCTGCGGTGCCGGTTATTCCGGTCACCATCAACGGCAGTGGCAGGATTAACCCGGCCAACCAGATCAGGCTTTACAGCGGTGATATCAGGATCGTACTCCACCCCGCTCTCAATCTGTCTGCAGATCTCCGCAGGAGCGAAGCAGAAACATGGATGATGGAAAACGTGCGGAACTCAATCGAATCCGCCCTGGAGTGTTAAATGAGTATAGGTTATCAGTACATATTATTGGTCGTAGCCGGTCTGGCGGCTGTCTGCTGGGGACTCCCCGCCGCACACCGCCTGAAGTTCCCTTTCGATATCGGCGCGGCTCTGGCTGCGCTTGTCGGTGTAATTGCCGTAGTAACGGGGGTGCTGCTGACCTGTATCCCACGTTTTCTCAGGTGAAAAGATGAATGATCAGATGAAAACCATAATTGTAAACGGCGTGACGATCGTTGTTTTATGTCTCCTCTTATTTCTTGCTGGAACCTGGTGGAGGATGAGCAGTCAGTTCACTCTCGGTGAAGAGGCGCTTCGCAAGGGGGATTTCCCGAATGCGGTGGCCGGTTTCGAGTCAGCCATTCATATGTACATACCGTTCCACCCGACCATTGAAAAAGCGGCCGAACAACTCTGGCGGATCGGAGAGAACAACGAGAGGCTGGGTGATATTCCCCGTGCTCTGATAGCTTATCGCGCCCTTCGCAGTTCGTTCTATGCCGATCACTGGCTGGTGGCGCCTGGCGAAGCATGGATTGCCCGCTGTGACAAAAAGATTGCCGCACTTATACAGATGCAACATGAAAGATAGAGTATGGATGAACTAGAATCAAACTCGGCCCTGCAGATTGTCGCACTTGGCGGTTTAGGCGAGATCGGCATGAACATGACGGTTTACCAGCATGGCGACGATATAATCATCGTAGATTGCGGTCTTATGTTTCCCGGCCCGGACATGCTCGGCATCGACTACGTCATACCTGACATCACCTGGCTGCGTGAGCGGAGCCAACAGGTTCGGGCAATCCTTTTAACCCACGGCCACGAAGATCATATCGGCGCACTCCCCTTCGTACTCCAGGAGCTTAACGTACCGGTTTACGGCACGGCTCTGACTCTTGGCCTGGTCAGCACGAAACTGGAAGAGTACAAGCTTGCCGATGCTGTTGAACTGGTGACGGTGAAACCGCGCGAAACGGTATCTGTCGGCTGCTTCAAGGTTGAATTCCTCCGGGTGGCGCATTCGGTGGTAGATGGCTGCGCTCTGGCGATAAACACTCCGGAAGGGGTCGTAATTCATACCGGCGACTTCAAAATCGACCACACCCCTGTCGATGGACAACTGACTGATCTGGCAAGCCTTTCCCGCTATGGCGAGGCTGGTGTTCTGGCGCTCTTGTCCGATTCCACCAACGTGGAGCGTGAGGGGTACACCCTTTCCGAGAAGTGCGTAGGGGAGGTTTTTGGTGATATATTTCCAAAGTGTACAGGGCGCATAATCGTCGCCGCCTTCTCCAGCAGCATCCATCGGGTGCAGCAGGTGGCCGACGTCGCCATCCGCTGCGGTCGGAAGATCCTTTTAAACGGTCGTTCAATGGTAAAAAACGTCAAGATCGCACGGGATCTCGGCTACCTCACGATCGCCGACGAGCAGTTGATGGATTTGCGGGAACTCCCGCATCTGCCGCCGGAGCAGGTCTGCATCATCTCCACAGGCAGCCAGGGGGAGCCGATGAGCGCCCTGATCAGAATCGCGATGGATGACCATAAGCAGATCAGGCTGGAACGGGGGGACACCGTCATCCTCTCCTCGCGTGTCATTCCTGGTAATGAGCGCACTATCTCCGAACTTATCAACCACCTCTACCGCCGGGGTGCCGAAGTATTCCACGAAAAGGTCTCCGAGGTGCATGTCTCCGGTCACGCCAGCCAGGAGGAGCTGAAACTGATGCTGAATACCGTTCAGCCACGTTTTTTCATACCGATTCATGGCGAGTACCGGCATTTGGTCAAACATATCGAACTGGCCCGCAAGGTAGGAATTCCAAAGGAGCGCTGCATCCTGGCCACAAACGGGGATGTGGTCTCCTTTTATTCAGACACGGCGGCGATTGTGGAACAGGTTGAGTCAGGGCGGGTTTTTGTGGATGGCAAAGGGGTCGGCGACGTCGGCACGATGGTCTTGAAAGACCGCAAGCACCTCTCTGAAGATGGGATGATCGTGGTCATAATCGGCATGAACCACTCAACAGGGGCGATCATATACGGCCCTGATCTCGTCTCACGCGGATTTGTGTTTGAGGATGAGAGCCAGGAGTATCTTGAAAATGCGCGTGGCGTGGTAGTGGCGGCTCTCGATGATTTGAACACCGAGATGCGCTGCGACGTTGAGGAGGTAAAAACCGCCGTGCGCCAAGCTCTCCGCCGTTTCTGCAAGAAAACCATCGAACGGAGACCGGTCATTCTGCCGGTTATTATGGAGATGTAGCCGGTTGTTGTCACTGCTGCCTCTATCTGACTACGGAACCAGCGATAAGGCGAATGGCTTCACTCATGGTTAATCCGAAACTCTCAAGAAGTGCCTGGGCTTCCAGCTTAATGCTATTGTCTATACGCGAACGGATTTCGGTTTCTGACATATTCATACCCTCCACATTTTGTAGCCAAGATGTAGTACAAATGTGCCATTTTACAATGTTATACTGCACAAGGTCAGTAATTGAGCTTTTTGTAGGTTGGGTTAGGCGGGTGTATGCCGTAACCCAACATGACCATGCTGAAAACAATCAAGGCTGTTGGGTTACGCGATGAGTCTGCTAACCCAACCTACGAAGTCAAATAAACTCAATTTAAGGCCGTTTGCAGTATAGTTCCTAAACTCGCCGATCCAGCTCCACCGCCGCAAAGGCAGAATGGTTGTGGATGGACTCAAAGTTCTCCGTCTCTACCGAAAACCAGATAATGTTATCAAGTGCTGCAAGGCGGGAGTAGGCCTCGCGCACCATATCCTCGACAAAACGGGGATTTTCGTACGCCTGCTCGGTGACGAACTTCTCGTCCTCTCTCTTCAACAGTGAATAGAGAGGACTACTGCCGCACTGTTCGATCAGCTCCACCAGATCCTCAATCCAGATAAAATCCTTGTAGCGAACTCGAACCGTCATAATGCTCCGCTGATTATGGGCTCCAAAGCGGGAGAGTTCTTTGCTGCAGGGGCAGAGCGAGGTGAGCGGCACCTTGATGCCGAGAACAAAATCGAGCCTGTCGGTCATCGAGGCGCTGAACTCGCAGGTGTACTCCATCAGACTTTTTGCCCCGGATACCGGCGCACTCTTGTCTATGAAGTAGGGGAACTGGATCTCAAGATGAGCGCTGGCCGAGCCGAGTTTTGACTTCATCTCTTCTAAAATTGTCTCCAGCTTCTCCAGGGCGATCTGCTCGCGGTATTTGTTCAGGATCTCCACAAAGCGACTCATATGGGTACCCTTGAAATGATGCGGAAGATCGACATACATATTGACCCGCGCCACGGTGTGCTGAAGTGTACGGTTCTTGTCCATGATGACGATCGGGTAGGTGATGTCTTTCACCCCCACCTTGGCGATCGGTATCTGGCGTGTATCGGGGCGCTTCTGTATGTCAGGCATGGGATGGCTGTTTTTCGTGCTGGTTCTTGGCATGGCGGTTCCTCTGAATCAGAAAATAATTGGTTCAAGCCCCAGTAACTGCGCAATCTTCTGCCAGATAGCGTCTCGCCCCTCTCTGGAGAGAGCCGAAAAAGGGAGCAGAATACCCTTGTCCCGCTTGATGGCGGCGGCGATTATCGTCTTCTGTTTTGCCAGCTCATTTTTGGAGAGCTTGTCGCACTTTGTCACGACGATGACGGGGGGGATGTTGTAGGTCTCAAGCCAGCGGAGCATATCTAAATCGCCGTCTGATGGCACACGGCGGATGTCCAGAATCAGCACCACCGCCTTAAGGCTTTCGCGTGACGCCAGATAGACTTCGATCATCGGCCCCCACTGTTTGCGGAGTTCCGGGGGAGCCTTGGCATAGCCGTAACCGGGAAGATCCACCAGTGTCAGGACGCCGTTGATGTCGAAAAAATTGATAAGCTGTGTCCGTCCGGGAGTCGAACTGGTGCGAACCAGACTCTTTCTCCCCGCCAGCACATTGATAAGCGACGATTTTCCGACGTTGGAGCGCCCGACAAAGGCGACTTCAGGCAGGATCGGCGGCGGGTACTCCTTCGGTTTAGTCGCGCTTTTTATGAATTCAGCCTGATGCACATTCATTGTAACGCCCCTCTTTTTTTTTGTAATTAGCCTGTTACATTTGAGACGATTTTGTGGTATACAAAACTCCACTCGATTAACAACTGATCTTCTATCCAAAAACATAACCACAACAGTAAAGGAGGAGTCGAACATGGAAAGTGTGAACGCCAAAGACCGTCATGGGCACACCCCGCTGATCAAGGCATCCAAAGAGGGAGTAAAGGACTTTGTGAAGGATCTGCTGCATCGCGGCGCAGATATTACCGCCAGCAGCGACAAAGGGAAAACTGCCCTCCATTATGCATCTGCCAACGGGCACACCGAAATTGCCAGAATGCTGATTGAGAAAGGAGCCGACGTTGATGTCCGCGACCGTGAAGGGCATACCCCGCTGATGCTTGCCGCCATTTACGGCTGCAACCAGACGGTTCAGGCGCTTCTGGAAGGTGGTGCAAATCCGGGGCTCAAAACTCCATCCGGCAACACGGCAAGCCGCTATGCCGAAAACAACGAACACCCGCTGGCAACCGCGCTGCTGAAAAAAGCTGAAAGAGCCAAACACGGTAACGCCTGAAATAAGGCAAAAGATTGAACCGCAAAGAACGCGAAGGACGCAAAGAAAGACAACAACTAAAAGATAACTCCCGATTTTAAACAAGATTCCAGGTTTTGATTTTCTTTGCGTCTTTGCGGTTCAGGCTTTTCAGATTTTGTGTCTTTTGCTTTTAAAACCACCTTTATTCGTTCAATCCGCCTTTTCCGTGTTCCATAGTCTTTGATCTTTACCTGATTGGTTCCGGCTTGTCCGGGATGGGTTAAATCGTCCCACGCTCCTTTTTTTCTGCCGATTTCTCCCTTTTCTCCTCCAGAATCATATCAAGAGCCAGCAGGAACACCCCCACGCAGATCAGTGAATCAGCCACATTGAAGGCCGGCCAGTGGTGGCGGTACCAGTGGGCATCCAGAAAGTCGATTACCTCACCCAGCCTTATCCGGTCAATCAGGTTGCCGACCGCCCCCGAAAAAATCATCGCCAGAGAAATCTGCCCCAGCTTCTGATCATCGCGCAGCTTGCGAAACGCCACCATGATAACCACCGCTGCGATTATCGAAATAGTGATAAAAAACGGCAGCCGCCACGATGCATCGGAGAGAAAACTGAAGGCGGCCCCCCTGTTCCTCAGATATGTTATGTGAAAAAAGTTTTCGATCACCTGAATCGAGTCATACAGCTTCATGCTCCGGTCGATCCATATCTTGGTAAACTGGTCTGCCAGCAACCCGGCGACGACTATCAGGCTGAAGAGCTGCCAGCGCTTCACAGAACCGCCCGGGTGCATTTCGGGCAGATGGCCGGATGCGCGGCATCACCCCCCAGCTCCTCGCTGTAGCACCAGCATCGCTCACACTTTTTCCCCGGTGCTGCGGTCACCTGAATCTTCAGCCCTTCAATGGTTTCGGAAGGCCAGAATTCACCGTCGATTCCGGTCGCGGTCAGAGCTTTTGATACGATGAAAATACTCTGCAGCTCTGCCTCGTATTCACGCAGGAATTGAAGGAGTTCAGGTTGTGCCGTAATTGTGACTGCGGCATTCAGCGAATGACCGATGACCTTTGCTGTCCGTGCCAGTTCCAGAGCCTTTGAGACATCTGAGCGCACCTTTATGATACGCTCCCATCGAGCCGCCAGGGCATCATCCTTCCACCCCGGATTTAACGGGGGGAATTCAGCCAGATGGACGCTCTCCACCGCTGTATCCGGCATATACTGCCAGACCTCATCGGCGGTAAAGGATAGCACCGGAGCCAGAAGCCGCACCAGCGTATCGAGGATATTGTGCATTACCGTCTGGGCGCTCAACCGCTCCAGTGACGTCCCCTTGCTGGTGTACATCCGGTCTTTCAGTATATCGAGGTAGAAAGAGCTCATCTCCACCGTGCAAAAAGCGTTGACATCCTGATATATGACATGGAATTCCAGCTCTCTATACGCTGTCAGCACCCGCTCTTTGAGGAGTTCGAGCTGATGCAGAGCCCATCGGTCGATCTCCGGCATATCGGCAAAAGGTACCGACTGCGTGGCGGGGTCAAAGTCGTTTATGTTGCCGAGAATATAGCGGCAGGTGTTGCGGATACGGCGGTACGCCTCGGCGATACGGGTCAGGATCTCCTGCGAGATGCGGGTGTCGTCGCGGTAGTCCATCGCCGCAACCCAGAGCCGCAGGATGTCTGCGCCAAATTTTTTGATTACATCCTCCGGCGCGACAACGTTTCCGACAGATTTGCTCATCTTGCGCCCGTTGCCGTCCAGCACGAAACCGTGGGTCAAAACACTTTTGTACGGCGCAACACCACGTGTGCCGACACTCTCCAGAAGCGATGAGTGGAACCAGCCACGGTGCTGGTCACTCCCCTCCAGGTACATGTCGGCCGGTGATTGCAACACTGGATGAGCTTCCAGCACACCGGAATGCGATACGCCGGAATCGAACCAGACATCCAGAATATCCATCTCCTTCTCAAATGAATCCGCTCCGCATTTCGGGCATTTACTCCCGGCCGGGAGGAGTTTTTCAGCCTCCCAGTCAAACCAGAGATCGGCGCTAGGTTCTTTGAAGAGGGTGGCGACGTGATCCATGATGGTGCCGTCCGCTATGTACTCGCCGCAGACCTTGCAGGAGAATGCGGTGATCGGCACCCCCCAGGTGCGCTGGCGTGAGACGCACCAGTCGGGGCGGTTTTCGATCATCCCGTAGATCCGTTCGCGCCCCCATTTGGGAATCCATTCCACCTTGTCGATCGCTGCAAGAGCCTGTTTGCGGAGATCGTTGGCTTCCATGCTGATAAACCACTGCTCGGTGGCGCGGAAGATGATAGGCTTTTTGCAGCGCCAGCAGTGCGGGTAAGAGTGGCTGATTTTTGATGTCTGAAGCAGAGCCCCCACCTCGGTCAGCTTGTCGATGACACTCTGGTTGGCGTCGAACACGAACTGGCCGCCGAAAAATTCCAGGTTCTGGATGTACTTGCCGTGGTTGTCAACCGGGTTGTAGATTTCGAGACCTTCGGCCAGAGCCAGTTGGTAATCCTCCTGACCATGCCCCGGTGCCGTATGAACGCAGCCGGTGCCCGCTTCAAGGGTGACATGCTCCCCCAGAAGAACAACCGAATCGCGCTCATAAAACGGGTGTTTGCAGAGTTTGCGTTCCAGCAGACCGGCTTTGAAGGTGGCGATGACCTCTCCTGACAGCCCTGCTGACGCTAGAAAGCTCTCTTTAAGTCCATCGGCAACGATGAGAACCCCCTTCTCCGTCTCCAGTGCAACATAGTCGTATTCGGGGTGCAGAGCCACAGCCAGGTTGGCCGGAATCGTCCAGGGGGTGGTGGTCCAGATCACGATACCCGCCTGTTTGCCCGCCAGAGCCGGGATAGCCCTGGAGAGATCGTCCTTAAGAGGAAAGCGGACAAATATTGAAGGTGAGGTGTGGTCGGCGTACTCCACCTCGGCCTCAGCCAGCGCGGTAACGCAGGAAGAACACCAGTGTACCGGCTTGCGCCCCCGGTAGAGGCCGCCGTTGTGGGCAAACCTGGCCAGTTCGGCGGCGGTCACCCCCTCGTACTCATAGTTCATCGTCAGGTAGGGGTTTTCCCAGTCACCCTGAATACCAAGCCGCTTGAACTCCTCTCTCTGAATGGCGACAAACTTCTCGGCATATTTACGGCATTCGCGGCGCATCTCCAGCTTGCTGATACTGTGCTTTTTGGAGCCAAGATTCTTCTCAACCTGAAGCTCGATAGGGAGACCGTGGCAATCCCACCCCGGTATATACGGGGCATGGAACCCGTTCATCCGTTTTACTTTAAGAACAACGTCTTTCAGGATTTTGTTCAGGGCGTGACCGATGTGTATATGCCCGTTGGCATATGGAGGGCCGTCGTGCAGAACGTAGAGCGGCTTACCCTTGCCCGCCTCCTCCATTCTGGCGTAAAGCCGCTCATCTTCCCATCTGGCAAGCATCTCCGGCTCACGCTGGTTGAGATTTGCCTTCATCGGAAAATCGGTCTGCGGCAGGTTGAGTGTATCTTTATACTCCATATATTTATCTCTCCATTCCAGGTTCGTAAAGTTGCGCCAGAGTACAGATATAAAGCCGAAATGTCAATGAAAGTGGCTGTGTCAAGATAATCAATGCCTGCTCTTTTCTTTGGTTTTGATTTGCATTTTGCCTTGCGCTGAAATTGTGGTAATCTCTGCGCGAGCAAAATCCTTATAACCGGCAGGTGCATCATGAAACTCTCTGTTTTATCGTCACACAAGAGCGGTGTTCACAACCGGCAAAGCAGAAAAATAGTGCAATATGCCCTGTATCTGGGGATTTTCTGGACGCTGTTTATCGCTGCGTCATGCTATTGGAGTGTTGTCGCCGAAGATAAGGTTCTGCAAAAAATTGCCCTGGCGGAAGCAACTGCCGCCATTGGACGTGACCAGCTCTTCCGCAACTGGGGCTCATCTCATGGTGGAGTCTATGTTCCTGCAACTGAAAAGACCCCCCCCAATCGATATCTGTCCCATATCCCCGAGCGGGACATCAGCACACCCTCCGGGCTTGAACTGACCCTGGTCAATCCCGCCTATATGCTCCGTCAGGTCTATGAACTTGCTGAAAAAAATGAGCCATCCGTCGGCCAGGGACACCTCACCAGCCTTAAACCACTGAGGCCGGAAAACGTGCCTGATTCCTGGGAGGAGAAGGCACTTAGGAGTTTTGAAACCGGATCAAAGGAGTTCAGCGAGGTTGTTAACCTCAACGGGGAGCCTTTCATGCGGCTGATGAAGCCATTTACAACAGAGGAGTCATGTCTTAAATGTCACGCCAGCCAGGGGTACAAAGTGGGTGATATCAGAGGCGGACTAAGTGTGTCAATACCTCTAAGGCCGTTGTTGAACGCGGCTCACAACCAGATTGCAGGTATTCTGGTCTTCAACTCCTTCATCTGGTTGTTTGGGCTGGCTGTAACCTTTCTTGGGACACGGCATCTCGCCCGAAATGCAGAGGCGCAGACCAGAATCGAAGAGGAGCTGCACCTCCAGACCGCGCAGTTGGAAGAAGAGGTCGCCGAACGCCAGATGGCTCAGGAATCGCTGCAGGAGAGCGAGGCGCACCTGCGCATTGTTGCTGACTATGCTTCCAACTGGGAGTACTGGCGACTGGAGGACAACACCTTCCTATACATGTCTCCCTCTGCCTTAATTGTCACCGGATATTCCGTTTCCGAGTTCCTGGACGATTCCGAGCTGATTTATCGTATTGTTCATCCGGAAGATCGGGAGCATTTCCGGCACCATACTCATGACGTAAGCGAAGAGGGGCAGATACTGCCGATAGATATTCGAATAGTGACCAAATCCGGAGATGTACGATGGCTGGGGCATATCTGTCAGCGCGTATTTACCAGCGACGGTCTCCCCTGGGGGTGGCGTGGAAGCAATCTGGACATTACCGAACGTAAACAGATGGAGTACGAACTGTTTGAACAGACCGAACAGCTTGAGGATGAAGTAGCCGAACGCGAATCCGCTCAGCAGGAGCTTGAACGCCTGAATCATTTTCTGGAAAAGCGCGTTGACGAGACCGTGATTGAATTGAGGCTTAAAGACCAGGCGATGATTCAGCAGAGCCGACTGGCCGCCCTCGGGGAGATGATCAACAATATTGCCCATCAGTGGCGCCAGCCGCTCAACAACATCGGCCTGATAATCCAGAATGTGCAGTTTTCGTTTGACACCGGAACCATAACCAGGGAGGAGATGCAGAGTGATGTCAGGAAGGCGATGGACATCATCATGCATATGTCCCGCACCATTGACGATTTCCGCAATTTTTTCCGTCAGGACAAGGAAAAGCAGTTGTTCTCCATCAACAGAGCTGTCAACCGCACTCTGGAATTTATTTCAGCCGCTCTGGAGAACAGAAACATAAAGGTAACGATAGAAGCCGACGGGGATGTTACCGCCATAGGGCATCAAAACGAATATTCTCAGGTGCTGCTTATCATCTTCTCCAATGCGAGTGAAGCGGGTGTCGAGCGACTCGTGGCCGAACCGTGCATATTTATCCGCATATGCAGTGAAAACGGTCGGTCGGTGACCTGTATCCGCGATAACTGCGGTGGTATTCAAGATGATATCATCCAGAGGATATTTGACCCCTATTTCACCACCCGCTCACCTGATAAGGGAACCGGCATCGGTCTCTATATCTCGAAGGTGATTATCGAACAGAATATGGGGGGGAGCCTCACAGTACGAAACGTCGGTGACGGCGCAGAGTTCAGGATAGAGGTATAGTTGCAACCCATCCCCCGGTTTTTATTCATGCTTGCAATTATCGCTGCGACTCTGCTATTCTCTGCACCCTTTTCACACCTGACCTGAATACTGAAAGGATCACCTCATAATGTTGAAGATGTTTGATTACCTGTTCGGAATGTTTTCCAACGACTTGGCCATTGACCTCGGCACGGCAAATACCCTGGTTTATCTGAAGGGTAAGGGGATCGTTGTGCGTGAGCCATCTGTCGTTGCAGTACAGAAAATGCCCAATGGCCAGCAGAAGGTTCTTAAGGTCGGTATGGAGGCCAAACAGATGCTCGGTCGAACCCCCGGTTCCATCACCGCGATTCGCCCAATGAAGGATGGCGTCATCGCCGACTTCGATATTACCGAGGAGATGCTCCGCTACTTCATCCACAAGGTGCATAACCGCAAAACCCTCGTGCGTCCCCGTATTGTTATCTGTGTCCCATCCGGAATCACCCAGGTCGAAAAAAGAGCTGTCAAGGAATCTGCCGAGTCGGCCGGTGCCCGCGAGGTTTATCTGATCGAGGAGCCGATGGCTGCGGCTATCGGAGCCGGCCTCCCCATTATTGAGGCTTCCGGCAACATGATTGTCGATATCGGCGGCGGCACCACCGAGGTAGCGGTAATCTCGCTCGCCGGTATAGTCTACGCCCAGTCCACCCGGATGGGGGGAGATAAGATGGATGAGGCGATAGTTCAGTACATCCGGAAAAAATATAACCTGCAGATAGGGGAGCGGTGGGCCGAAAGAATAAAGATAGAGATCGGAGAGGCCTACCCCGGCCCGGAAACGCTCCATATGGAGGTCAAGGGGCGCGATCTGGTCTCAGGGATCCCGAAGACGATAGAAGTCACCTCCGACGAAATCCGTGAAGCTCTGAAAGAGGCGGTTAACTCTATCGTTGATACTGTTCGTATCTGCCTGGAAAAAACTCCCCCTGAGCTGGCTGCCGACATAGTTGATCAGGGTATCTTCCTGGCCGGTGGCGGCGCAATGCTTCGGAACCTGGATCTCCTGCTGCGTGAGGTCACAAAGGTTCCGGTTCTTATCGCCGAAAATCCGCTCGACTGCGTCTGTCTCGGCTCCGGTATGGTGCTTGATGAACTCGACCTGCTGCGTCGCGTTGCCATCTCATCGTAAAATCAGCAAATACGGTTCCTTCCGTCGGTATGTATGAACCCACCGTTGACATAGTAGTGCCGGTATGGAACAGCCCGTTTGAAACCCGCGCCTGCCTGGCAGCTATAATTGAACACTCCCCGGACGCCCGTCTGATAGTCGTTGATAACGGCAGCAGTCGTGAGACGGAGCTTATGCTGGAGGAGTTTTCCGAGCCGATTGGAGAGCGCGGCCTGTTTATCAAGACAGAGCGCAACATCGGCCTGGTACCGGCCATAAATTTGGGGCTGGCTCGCTCTGACAGCGACTTCGTAGTGATAGTTCGCCCCCAGGTTATGGTGCATGACGGCTGGCTCAGAGTTCTGCTTGATACGGCCGAGAGTACCGGTGCCGGTATTTTGTCGCCACTCTTCACCGGAGTGGGAGCCCCGTCGCTATCGCCACCTGTTCCAGGCTGTACACTCATGGAAACCTGTACTATTTCATTTACCTCCCTTTTGATGAGAAGAGAGATGCTCATCATGATCGGCTCTTTTAACGAGCGTCTTGATGGTGGGGAGTGGTGTCTTAAAGAGTATGTCCGGCGGGCTTCAGCCTCCGGGTACAGTACCAGCATTACAAGCCGTTGTATTCTGAAGTGCGATGCAGAAACAGTGTTCGGGTCATCCGGACGGCGCATTGAGATGCAGCAGAACAGTCGCCTGGCCTATCTGGCTGTCTGGGGCGAAAATCGTCATTATCTGGTATATTTCGGAAAAGATGCCGATGCTGCCGGTCTGGACAGTGCGGTTGATTCTATACTGAGCGTTGCCCGATTTGGGCATCGCTTTACCCTGCTGCTGCATCGTCGGCAGCATTCAGATTTCCGACGCAAGGGTTGGAACGGCCTGCATACCGGCATAGAGCTTTACTGCATCTCCATGCTGTTTACAGAGCGCGATCTTACGCGGAAGATAAAATCGCTTCTGAACGAGTCGCCGGATCTGCAGGCTGTAGGTGGAACTCCCGGTCTCCAGTTTCCTCTTATTGATACGGCTATTTCCATGGAAGAGCTCGCCCTGACCACAGCACCCGATCCCGGTCGGCTTACCGGACAAACTACGGAGGCATCCGCATGATTGCTGAAATATTGTCACAATTACGGACGAATCGTGAGGTAAACGAGCGCATTGAAAGTGATCTGACCGCTCTGATCGCCGAGATGGCTGTTTTTATGACCGCAACCTTTAAACAGGGGGGGAAACTGATCGTTATGGGTAACGGCGGGTCTGCCGCCGATTCCCAGCATTTTGCGGCTGAAATCGTGAGCAGGTTTCATATGGAGCGCCCGGCTCTCCCGGCTCTGGCACTCTCCACCGATACATCTATTCTGACCGCAATCGGCAACGACTACGGCTTTGACGTTGTTTTCCGGCGTCAGATTGAGGCGCTGGCTCTCCCCGGTGACATGGTGGTCGGCATATCAACCAGCGGCAATTCCGTAAATGTACTGAAGGCGCTGGAGCTGGCCCGCGAAAAGGGGTGCCGTACAGTCGCTCTGCTCGGAAAGGACGGTGGCAGCATCAAAGATCTCTGCGACCTGGTGCTGATTGTTCCTAGTGACGACACCCCCCGCATCCAGGAGGGGCACATCACCATCATCCATATCGTCTGTGATCTGGTGGAAAAAGCGATGTTTGGAGAAAAGTGGTAATGACTAACCTGATTTCTCAGGAGGGTCTCAAAAAGCTGCATGACGAGTATGACCATCTTTGGAAGGTTGATCGTCCCAAGGTTGTCCAGGGGGTTTCGGATGCGGCTGCGGAGGGGGATCGTTCGGAGAACGCAGAGTACATCTACGGAAAAAAGCGGCTGCGTGAGATAGACCGGAAGCTGAAACATCTCGGCTCACGAATTAAGCTACTGAGGGTGGCAACTGCGCCACCAGATCCGAAATCGGTCTCTTTCGGCTGCTGGGTAAGCTATGAGGACGATACCGGAACTGAACGCTGTTATCAGTTGGTGGGTCCTGATGAAATAGATGTCGGCTCAGGCAGGATCAGCATAGATTCCCCTGTCGGGCAGGCTCTGCTGCACAAAAAACTTGATGATGAAGTAACCGTCAGCAGGCCAAACGGCGAGCTTACCGTTTATATAACAGGTATCAGTGCAAAGAGGCCGGTCACTGCTTAAGTTTTCATAATTCGGGGAGGCGTTATGAATAAAATAAATCTTGATCACAATCACGAACTGCTTGACAGCATCAGCGCAGCCTGTCTGGAAATCCAGCAGGCTCTCACGGCGCACCTTGATTCAACGGCCAATGCCCAGTACAAGGCGGATATTGAGAAAGACATCGTTACGCTTGAAAACCTGAAGCTGATAATCGGCGCAGTGAAAGAGGATTTTGAGATAAAAAAAGTGGGCGCAAGCACTGAGCTGCTGTTAAGAATCGCCGCAAACGACTTCAAAAACAAATTGGCTCAGATTCCGGAGAAAAAAACGCTGCGCAAGGAGATCATAAAATCTCTGAAGGAGTTGCACAGCGATGTTCTGTACATGAAAGTGTCTGAATCAAAGGCTGCAGCTTGAACCTGGCAGGGGTTCACCACGGCGCTGAAAGCCGATCCACCACATCCCGCCTTGAAAGCACCCGTGAGCAGAGTTCCCAGCGATCCTTATCAGGATCAATCGTTTCCTGGTAGCGCATTTCAAAAACGTCCTTTGCCTTCTGGCGCAGGTGGATGTACTGATCCATCATGTCATCGAGCCTTTCGACGTTCTCAATCCATTCGTCCTCAATGGTGTCCGGCAGGCCGCCGAAAATATCGTATTTGTTCTTCATGCGGCGCGACAGCACACGGTACACTTTTTCGTCCTGGGTGTCATCGTACACAAGGTTGAGCATGTCCACCGTTCTGCGTGCCTGGCCAAAGCGTTTGATGCGCCCCAGTCGCTGTTCAAGTCGCGCAGGGTTCCAGGGAAGATCAACGTTTATAAGGGTGCCGAGTGTTTGCAGGTTCAACCCTTCGCACGCTGCATCGGTTGCCACGACAAGCCGGATTTCACGCTTCTTGACTGCTGCCTTGATCTCTTCTCGCTCCACAGAGGCGAATTGATCTCCCTGGAAGATGCCACTTTTGCCGGTACCGGCATAGACGCCTACAGGTTCGGACGGCAACAGCTTGGCCAACTCTTCGGCCAGGAAATAGGCAGTATCGTAGTATTGGCTGAAGATGATGCAGCCATGCTCAAGCCATGTTTTACCTTCTGTCCGGTATTCGGTGAGGAAATAGCGCACTGCGGCCAGTTTTGGATCACGGGCTTCAGGGCGGGAAAGTTCTTCCACGATTGTACGCAACTGTTCAGCTTCTTCTGGTTGCAGCATACTCAGCGCATCTGCAAGCTGCTTGGCCTGATCTTCATCCTCGATGATTTCCCGTTGCAGCATTCTTTGTGCTGTTGATTTACCTGATGCAAAACTTGAGCAGATACGTTGCAGCAGCAGTGATTTCATAAAGCCTGCCGCCTTGGTTCGCTTCTGCAATGCTTCTGTGAATTTCTCGGCTGCTTTGTAGGCAAGATCGAATGGCAGGTTTGTACGCAGGCCAAGTCCATTGAAACCGACACCGGCGTATGCCGTGGCCGGTGCATCTGGATCAGGATGGATTTCGACACCGACTTTTTCAAGAAGTCCAGCATCTTCGAGAGTCTGTCGACGGCGCAGAACTGTATGGCGCACGATGGGGTTGTGCTCCCGCAAGAAAGCAGGGTCGAGGGTCTGGCAGACTGCCTGCTGTTCCAGAAAACCGAGTGAGCCAAAACCGCGATCAGTAAAAAACGCTTGTTCCGGCAACCCCAACTGCAAGCGGAGCGTTGCAAACAGTGCATCTTCGTTCCCCGGTGGCAGCGGGTTACGCAGCCACTCCCAGGCATCACGCTCATCAACCGGGCTTTCCTCGCCTTTAACCACTGGCAGGGCTTTTTGATAATCAGCCCACCTGCTCCCGGCGAACTCACGTCCCAGAACATGATCTGCGCCGGAATTGATGATGCGGAGCAAATCCCACAGTTCATGCACTTCTGTCTGAATCGGTGTTGCGGTGCCAAGCAGCAGGTTGCGGGTACGTGGACCGATTGCCAGCATAAATTCCAGCAGATTGTTCGGTTCGTCCTTCTTCGGTCCCAAGCCGCCACGTTTGCGAGCTTTGTGTGCTTCGTCAAGAACTACGGTGCCGTACTTTCGCTCCAGCAGGTACTGACGTTCATCGGAATCATGGAAGATCAGGCCGGTGGAGACAATGGCAATGCGGAAGGGACAGCGGACAATATCTTCCGCCCCGCGTGTTTTGATGACGTGCCCTTTGGGATCAAACCAGACTTTCTTTTGTGAAGACCAAACTGCGCTGGGAATTCCCAGCTTATCCATCAACTCCACCTGCCACTGCATAGTCAGAGTGGAAGGGCACAAAATCAACACGGCCCCATCATCCAACAGAGCAGAAACCATGGCACTTGCGGCAAGCGAAAGCGTTTTACCGACGCCTACCTCATCAGCCAGCAGCAGCCGTGCCTTGCCGTAAATCTCCCGATGTTGCAGGAACATAGTGACAAAGGATCGTTGCCACGGTTGCAGTTGTTCGCCACCCCTGTAGATAGGGCTTTCCGCCAGTGCAGCGGCGGGCAGTTCTTCGGCCTTTACATCTTCAAAGCGAACCTCGATACGTTCAGCAACACGTTTGATCTCCTCGACGATGGCATCCGGCAAAGGGTAGGCATCATCCCACAGGGCATCAAATTCTTCTTCTACCCAGGCGACGCCCTCAGCGGATTGATCTTCCCAGAGGATTTCATAGTTATGGGCAAAGGCGCTCTTGGTTTCATTGACTGAACCCATGAAAGAGGTCTTTGTACCGTCAGCAGCTTCGATCACCCCGGCCTTGCCGTGGATGAAAACACGATCTTTCGGAACAACCCTGATCTCGATGCGACCGCTTACCAGCAGTTCATGCAGGCGGCGATACCGGTCACGATGCAATAGCGCTTCAACTTCAGATGGCGCTTCGTTCCAACGTTCTTTCAGGGCGGTTTCGCGGGCATGTTTGGATACTGCCACATCTGCGGCATCAAGTTCGCTGTTACAGACAATTTGTACTTCGGGGATTGTTGCGATCTCTTCGCCAACCAGCTCAAAGATGGAACTGCGGAAATAACCGGCAATACGCTTATATGACAATGCGCCATTCAGACGATCACTGAGAAAGGCATGGTCAAGGCGTTGCCGGCGTGAAGAGAATCGGTTGATATTTGTCATGAAGAGACAGCCAGCTTGCGGATACCCTCTACAAGCACCCGGAAACTGTGCGACCTGTTCTGCTCAGGAACAAGGTGGTGTCCGATTGCACGGGAACCGGAAATTTTCTGGTACACACCTTTGGTTAGGCGGTCCAGCTCCATTGATGGGGAGCCTACATGATCCGGAATACGATATTTACGGGTTTCCTGGTGTCGTGCCAGGCCAGTAACAGACAATGCGTTTTCTACAGCTTGCAAATCACCGAGATAGAAACTTTCCAGTTCATGGCACGCTACCCTGACAACCACACCATCCTTACCTGCCTGACGACAGAGTTCCTTTAGCCGACTTTTTATCACGGTGCAATCACCTGCATCCTGATCACGCATGACCAGAAAAACTGAATTCGGAGCCTGCCAACCGCGCAGTTTTCCGGCAAGATTCTTTTCCAAATCCTGCTTTCCCTTAAAAACCAGGTATCGTGCAGTAACATCTTCAGGAAGAATCCGGGGGAGTAAACCTTCCAGCATTTCTCGTGCAGAGGGTTCCTCAAGAAAGAACACAATAGTCTTCATCGTGGATCAGCCCCCTCAAACAAACCCTGATCCCAGAGATACCCCATCTGATCGCCGTCTTTCATATAGGCCACTATCTGAGGGTCATCGCTGGCGCGGCAGACTTCTGTGTAACCACCCTTTTTTACAAGCCAGAACACTTCTTCAACGCGAGTTGCGTTCAAAAGATCGGGTGAATGAGTTGAGACAAAAACCTGTCCGCCACGGGTTGAATAAGAACGGAATTCTTCCGCCAGCTCCCAGAGAAGTTTGGGATAAAGCTTATTTTCAGGTTCCTCCACACAAAGCAAAGGGTGCGGTGACGGATCATAGAGAAGGGTAAGATACGCCAGCATCTTAATAGTGCCGTCTGATACGTAGCGAGCCAGAAATGGATCTTCAAAAGTACCATCCTGGAATTTGAGCAGCACACGCCCTTCTTCCGTGGTTTTTGATTCAACACTGTTTATTCCGGGAACACGCATCTTGATGAGTTCCAGAATCTTGCGGAACGCTACATCGTGGTGGTCGTGTAGATATTGAATTACCAGAGAAAGATTTTCTCCTTCACGGGAAAGATGCTCCGCATATCCGGCATCCTGCTCCGGTCGTGCCTTGCTGATATGAAAGTCGGACACATGCCAGTTTTCAATCAGATTCCCCAAAGCCACCACCGCCGGAAACCGCTCAAACTGCGCTAGACCCTTGATTGCCAAGATGTCCTGGGCTTTCAGGGTCTGTTCTTCACGATTCAGTTCCTTGACATCCTTTACCTTTTCAAGTTCGTTGGTGACGGCAGTGCCTTTGCCTTTGGAAAAATCGAGAAAGTGCCACGGTTGCCCGCTGCTTCCCCTGCGATATTTCAAAACCTCTCTGGCAACAAAGGGTTTGCCGTTGTGTTCATCAAGTTGGAGAAAATAGGTTGTCAGCGGGGTATCGGGCTTGTCCCTGAATTTCAGCTCTATCTCGATGGGGCCTTCCGTTCCTCTGCTCCTCACTTCTCGAAAACCTCGGCTTCCGCCCAGTTTAGCCAAAGCTGAGGAGACATTACTGGTCATTGCATCTCGCAAAAAACCGAACACACTGAAGATCGTACTTTTACCGGTGCCGTTCGCACCGACAAAGACGCAGAAATTCGGCAGGTCGGCAATTTCGATCTCTTTGAATGTCTTGAAGTTTTTCAAGCGGATGGACTCAATTTTCATGGTATTTCCTCCGTCATTATACTGTTACCCCAACCGCTGGTTCTTAACCAATTCACGCAGTACCCGTGCGGCGCTGCCTTCTTCGGGGTTCAGGTGATCAAGGCGCTTGGCCAGATAATCTGACAGCTCTACTGCCAGTTCCCGTTGCGTCATGTCACCATAGTAGTTGGGAATGTTGAGTGTCAGGTGTGCCATGACTTCGTTGCCGTCAACATTCTTGGCCAGCTCCATAACGGCATACAGGACAGCCCGCAATACCGATTGATTCAGTTCAGAACCTTCGCTCATCTCGCTGCGACCAAACTCAACAGCAGATTTTAGTCTGGCATGATTGGCTCGTTGATCTCCCATAAGCGCACGGAAATCGCGAACCTTGAAGGCTTTGGCAAAGTTCTGGTAGTTGTCCAGTGTCTTGGTGCCACGGGCTTCCATATCGAGCATCTTGAGGTAGAACCGCTCGGCACCGGAAAGTTTATCCCAGTGAGATTTTGGCAGACCTTGCGGCACCAGACATTGATTGGCTGTATCCACTGCAAAAGCAATAAGGCCATCAACAAAGGTTGTCTCGCCTTTCACCCGTGGCCGGATCGCCTCGGCGGTCATGTCACGACCATCAATTATGGCATAACGGGTAAGAACTCGCAGTGCAGCAGCATAACCGGCCATCTGGATGTCAGCATCTTCAAAAACGTTTTCATCACGATAGAGACCCTTTGCATCCTGATTTAGGCCTGTCAGATCAGCTACTTGAGCTTCCACCTCTTCCTGAATCTCCCAGGCAAGATCATCGCGGGTAGTTTTATGGGTGCCGAGCCGTTTTCGCAGAACAAGAAGCACTGTACCTTTTACATAGCTCCCCTCACGGAGGGCGCTTTCAGTTTCGGTAACCACATACCATGCGGCTGTAACCTGAAGACCTGATGCCCAGACGATGTTAGCCATATCTGCCCAGATAGAACCGGATTGGTGGGTGAACATGATGACTTGAATACCGTTATCAGGCATAACCTCGGTCATGCTCTTATAAGCAGCCACCATGCCGCGGCGAAAATCTTCATCACCACCTTTGATTGCAAGAGAACGCCGACTATCCCATACCCAGTTGGCAAACTCTGGGGGCGGGGATTTACGCAGCCATGCAATGAAAAACTCCAAAATTTCGTCATAGTTGACAGCATCGCCATATGGTGGGTCTGTAACAAAAATATCGCTTGGCACAGCAACTTCGGCTGCTGGACCACATATAACTTGAGTTGTAACATTCGCAAATTGAAAATGCTTATAATCTGGCGAGACAGGCTTATTGAGGGCAACACTCGAACGTGCGCCATATGTAAACAGTGTGTTTAGAGCTTGATTATAAAAAGTCTGGTGTGTTGTATCAACGCCAGGCGAACCATCCCAAGTACTTAGTTTAGAATTCCAGTTTGCTGCCTGATTGACTCCAAATTTTAGTTTTGCATTGGATGCAAAACGGTTGATAAGCCCATTAACTAATAGCTGGCGTGGATTGAATAGGTGGTGCCAGTGTGTCCATCCTCGTTCGCGTATAGGCTGATCAGTGTTGTAACCAGCCTCAATACGCATATCAGGTATCCATCCTTTTGATTGCCATTCGGATAGGTGCTTATCAAGAAAATCTACAATTACGTGCTCATGTTCCAAGTCTTTCTCAGTTACGGTGCGGAACTCATAATCAAAGGCTTTTCCACTTTTTTTGGGCTTCATCCAATGAATCGCGTATAAGCGCTCTTGTAATATGTCATCAGGTCGTGGAGCAAAGTCGGTCTTTTCCCAAAATCGCAACTTATTGCCTGTGATTCCATCAGCATTGCGAAAATCTCCGCGTAGAGTCGATATTTTTGTTCGATACTCCTGGCCTTCCACTGTGTGAAAAAGAAATGATTCTTTACCCCGTCCGTCAGAGCGTACAGTGCCTTTGGCAGCTTTGGTAAGTTCGTCCGCAGAAACATTAGTCCTGACATGAATGTCATATCTCTTATGTAGTTTATCCGGAATCAGTTCTGCAATTGCCATTTTGCCGCGGCTTATTATAAGTGATGGAATGAGAGGTACCTTCCAACCAGTTTGTGGACAACGAACTTCCAAACAGTATAAAAATGACTTGGCTCTCCATCCTTTGCCATCGCTTTCTACACCAAGTAGGTCTATCTCTGCCTGCACTCTGCGTAGCAATTCCTGTTGGTCATTCTTCAGCCTCTCTTTTGTTGCCAACGATCCACCGACAATATTCAGACCGCCCCAAGTGAGCATGCAAGAAATAGGATTTATATCCGAAGCATAAACATCACAACCAAGACGGGCAGCTTCAAAAATTATTTGCCCTGAACCGCTGAACGTGTCGGCAACCCGAGGGCGATGGCCAAAACGCATAATACCAAGTTGTTCTACGAGTTCAGGAAACGACCGGGCAGTGGTTCCAAGGTGAGAACTTACAGCGTCCCAGATATGACTATGAACGGTACTCATTACTTCTTCAGGGCGTTGCGCTTGATCCACACGTTCGCGGTATGACACTTTTGGTAACATCTGAGCTTCCAAACGGCGGCGCTCAATCTCAGAAATGTCTTCACGCCAAGATACCTTCACAAAATCATATTCCGGTTTCGACCAATCTACTGGAGCAGAAACAGGTAATGTTCCCTCGGGTTCAACTCGAAAGTAATCGGCAATATTTGTAATTGAGAGCGATTCAAGTATCTCCTTTGGTTTTGCTTGACGTTTCCATCTGGCTACAAATGATTCATCATCCATAGCCATAAGCTTTTCAAAGACTTCCAGGTCTCTTGCCGGATTATCTGTTGCAGGGAGTAAACATCCAAGCACGCATGCTTTATTAAGGATGAGAGGTTTACGCCCTTTCCAGTAACTACCAAGTGCCGTAAGTGTTTTGCCAACATTTGCCATCTGCTCTTTGTATGCTTCAGCAGATAGTTTCTGGACCGGCAGCAACCGTTCGATGAGTGCGGGGGCATCTTTAAGAGAAAAAGGAATAATTGTGTTCATTCGGCATCCTTAAATAACGGTAAGTGAAATAAATCGGGTTCAACCGGACGGCGGCGCTTCTTGCTTGCCACCTGCTTTTCTCCATCAGATAGAGCATGAAACAGGGCACGACGCCAGCCACGCTGCGTATCATCAGGCAAGCCAGCCTCGGCAACAGTCATTGCAAAAAGCCACCAGCGTTCCTCTGGCCGCAATGCCGCCCACTTGCTGCAGATAACAGGCAACTGAT
>Ga0194060_10000726_pt1 | contig 24025 bp, 20 predicted proteins | sample SepL225m_MetaG_FD_163427 | JGI IMG/M metagenome (GOLD analysis project Ga0194060, IMG submission 163427) | Anoxic zone freshwater microbial communities from boreal shield lake in IISD Experimental Lakes Area, Ontario, Canada - Sep2016-L222-5m | ecosystem: Environmental > Aquatic > Freshwater >... | reverse complement strand
CTATTAGGGCAAATTGTTCATCAGAAAACAATTGATACATAGGAGGTTAGTATTTATTACGATCCTAATTATATCGAAATTTTTATGTTAACACTACCTAATACTATTTGCAACCTTTGCCCTTACTGCATTTATCCTATTAAGCAACCACCACTATTTTCCTGACAAAAATAATTTTTTTTGGTCAGAAAATTATTTAACGAGTATAACTAGTAGCTTTATTGTAGGATGGCTCTTACTACTTTTTCATGAGTTTGGACATTTTTTTGCGGCAAAACTTTTTGAACTTCCTGCAAAAATCAGTTTGGGGGTTCGAGCATATTTTCTTGTCGCTTTGACATCCATTCATGGAATGTATTTGGTAGAAAAAAAGAATCGCCTCCTCATATATTCTGCTGGGATGATAGTAGATTTGACCATAGCCAGCATTGGCATAGTTTCCTTATGGTTAGTCGACAAACAAATTATTCTTCTAGATCCGCTATTATATAAATTTATTCAGCAAATAGTTTTGCTAGAGTGGTTAGGAATCCTATGGCAATTTTTTTTCTTTATGAAAACCGATATTTACTATATTTTTTCAGACATAATCAATTACAATGATATCCTCGATGACACCATCAAATTAATAAAAAATTATCTTCTGAAAATAATATATAAACAATCAAAAAACAAACAGCAATTAAGCAAGAAAAAAAGAGTAATGCTTATGGGATACTCACTATTTTTTACGTTGGGAATATTCTTAATATGGATTAGGTTTTTTACCTATTTCATACCGATAAACGTACAAGTATATACTTGGAGTTTTCATGAGATTATGCAAGGATTCACGTTAAAGAGAAACAGAACCTTCGCTAAAGGGATACTGGTTGTACTAATAGAAACGCTTCAAATAAGTCTCATGTTCTATCTAAACTTCAAGAAAATCCATAGAAAAAACCTTTTACCGGCAACTGTTGCCACTTCAGATTCTGAAAGCTAACAACATAAAGATCAACCACTCTCCTGCAACCAAACACTAATTTTTTCATTATGCAGCCTGAACAGCCGGATATTATCTATTTTGTTTTTCTTGAGCTTCAAGGAGAGCCAGATTTACTCGTAATTTTTTAGCAAAGTATTCACGCTGTGACCTAGTCCCACCGCCTACTGCAACTGTTAGTAAGGCATCAGAATCAGGATCAAGTTTTTGGCGTGAAGTTAAAAGTGCACAAGCATCCTTATGCCCTGGTAAACAAGCAGGATCAAAAGCAACTATACCATCACTCGAATACATGACGGACAACTGAACCCCTCCCACAGCAGTAAGATCACCAATTACACGCCCTGTAAATAAATATGTTAGTGCAGATATCGCATGTGCCAGTGCAAGGTTGGGAGGACAGGTGATTATTTGATACACATACTTCCGTAAATCGTCCAAATGCATTTTTCCACCAATTGCTGACTTTTTAGTTGCTCGTATAGAAGATTTAGCAAAAACACCAACCAGTGATTCAACAGGTGTAAACGTTAACGAGCTAATAGGATTTTCAGCACCTAAAGGATTCTCTTTAGTGGAAGGAGTGGCACAACGAACAGCCCAATTTACCTTCTTTTCTCCTAAAGCTATTAAATATGAAAGAGCCTGCGCTGTGCTGGTAGTTCCAGCTAATTCAAAAAGTCTCTTCTCTGAAAAAGGCAATTGAATCACCTCAGAGCTCCTTCCTTCTAATCCAATAAATTCACTTCCTACCACATCATCAAGAAACAGCATACGCACTTTATTGCGTAAGTTTTCGATAACCCTTTTATTGATAGCATCAAGAATTCTCTTAGCAGCCTCTCCATTGGAATAGCCATGATCTACAATCAATTTAGTCCTTATCCGTTTTGACGTCTGATTCATACCGAGAACTACAATGCTGTAATTATTAAATAATGCACCAGGAAGTATAGAACGATCAATTTCATAAGGAACTCCATCGTCCTTATGAAAAGTTTCATCACCTTTACAAGGAATTCTATCATCTTGAATAAAATAAAGACCCGGAACTCCAGCCATAGGTTTTTGCTGCATTTCTACCCACTGATTAAATGGAATCTCGTGCGATTTTTTAGCCTTGTGCTCTTCATAAAAATCCCACAAAACAAGAAACGAGGATCGACAGTTACCAATATACCGAGTAATGTTTTCCGCATCTGTAAGCCTAGCTGAACCAGATAGTTCAATCAAAGACTGCTCAACTACATTTTTCTCAGCTATAAAAGAAATTTTACTCCTTAAAATATCTTGTTTACTCGTGATATTTTCAGAAAAATGAACTCCCTTGACGCTTAATAAGTGATACGACTCTACTTGGGGATCAAATTTATCAACAGCACGCCCATCACGTTCTTCTTCATCACCTGTTTTCCAACCCAATTCTCTCGCGGGCATGCAAAAATTTTTCAGCTTTCTAGCGAGCAGTTCATCATCAACCGTCATTCCATCGACGGAGACCTCGCGAAAGCTGATACGCTCAGCTTTACCAGAAAGATTAGTAACCATTATCGTCGCATCCTGAACTTTTACTACACCCGTTTGAGTTATTTCGTATGTGTTAGTTGAGTTGTATGTTGCACCTTTATTGAAAGGATCCAGATATTGTAAAACGCCTTCACCATTCAAAACGGACAATACAGCTTTAACTTGGGCAAAAACAACTTCATCGGGGGTCATCTGTTCATCAGTTTTTTCCATCTCTGACTGCAAACCAAATATCGTAGAGAGTGTTTCAGAAAAAAAGTTTGGCATAATTGAAAGGATTTTAAACCATGGATCAACAATCTCTCTATACTTATTGCGCAGATATTCACCAAGATATTTTGTATCTTTTATAACAAACCGAACAATAGCCAAAAGAATTTCACGTTCTTGTTTAGCCGTCAGATTACCAGACTTCCTCATTTGTTCAGTATTCACAAGAGTAGTGTGAATTTTTTCGATAACATCTATTTCTTTTGCACCAACAACTGTGCCTAGTCTCTCATTAGTTTTTTCCAAATCAGCCCCAACTCCTAATGTCCGTTGTTGAATCATGCTAACTTCAAGAACTTGTTCTAGCGTTCCTTTGAGAAGATTTCGTAGAAATTTTGAAGTGTATTCCCCAAAAAATTCAGAAGGATTTTCACTAAAAGCTGGCCGATACATACCAGTTGCACGAGGAACATTAGACCACCTATGTTTGATTATTAAACCAAACCCCACCATCACCACTTTCTGCATCTTAAACCAAAAATCATCCGGAAGGTCAAAGTGTCCTTTAGAAAAATTAGCCATACCATCTATACGTTTCAATGGATTTGGATCAGAAAGAATGGTATAAAGAATAAAGTTTTTTCGGTGGCGTTGAAGCTCTGATCGAAATGAAAAAAAGTCAGCGCCTCTCATACGATCGGACAAATAGTCAACTATCACATCTTCCAATTGTAATTCTTTGGATTTAGATGTTGAAAATCTCGGTAACCAATGCTTTGCATGATCAAGCTGTAATTGCTCATGAGGCGTAAGACCTGACCTCTTAAAACCCTCTGCCATTTTCCTCGCATAATCAAACTTCTCTTTTGCATCACCATGCAACATCGCAAGATTTAACCCAATCCTATCAGCAACTAGTTGGTGCATTGCTGGATCTTCGAAGGCATTGCCCAAACCAAGAGCATGCAAAAACTGGCTATTTAAAATACCTTCTTCTTCGTGATGAAAAACCTCACTAACCATACTACTAATAGCATGACGAGAATAATTTACTATAAGCTCTTTTTGTAAATCTGCTGTGGCTGAGGCAATTTCTGATGGATCTGAAACTCTATCCAAAAACTCAGGAAATACCTGTTTCCTCTGATCCATTCTGGCGTGAATAGCTCTTCTAACATAGATACCCTGAAACATCAAAACAGCCCAAGCATAAAAGCTCCATCGTTCAACTCGTTTAGTGTTCCTTACTTTCCTTTCATCAATTACTTCACTACAAATTGCTTTTGCCCTTCGAGAAAAATTCTGATTATCACTTTGAAGTGGCTGTTGACTATTAATCACGGCCATCACTTGATCGGGAAATGCTCTGATCAAAGACTCAATATCTTGAGGTAACACCCGTTGACCAGGGTACTGTTCGTTAAGAAAAGTAATAGCCTCAATCTTGTCATTTCCAGCTCCAGCTATACCTATAATAAGGTAAGCTTCAGCAGAAGCATCACGATGGTAATCACTATCATATTTTGGTTGCAGCGCAACTAAGTTTAAACGAGAAAGTGACTTTTCGGCATGGGCTATTGCCGCTCCAGTATTATTTTCTACCAGAAAGATTCTTGCTAGTGTGTTCTGCTGATTTGCGATATCTAGTTGCTGCTCCATGGAAAAACCCGCAACATTCTCAACCAGACCTAAATATTGAAGAGCAAGAAGTTTATGACGAGAACGATCCTGGGCAGATGCTTCAGCACGAAGTGTCCATTGGAGAACAGAATTAAGCACGTTGCCGTAGGCTAAAACAACTTTAATCTCTTCTGCATCAAGAACTTCACTTCCCTTCTCTGACTTATCAATCCTGCCTTGAATGTCTTTTTGTTTATACCATTCCTCGTAGAGCTGTTTACCGCCTCGAAGAAACGCTCCTGCATCCTCAAACTTTACCGTATCTGTCATAGCAGCTGCACGCAAAAGACGACAAACAGCATACTCCCCCTTACTAGTCACATCCTGGATCCATGGCATTTCTAGGCTTTGTTGCCACTGACCGTCTTTCAAAGCATCCCCATTAAACCTATCAGCACTCCTCCTAGTAATAACATCAACGAGCTTTCGACTGTCACCATACAATCCTTGAGAAAGCGCCATCCAAGCCAAACGCACGAGTGTCTGAGAAGGAACCTCCTTGTCAACGCAACTCTGATCACCCAATCGGGAAGTCTTAACTCTTGCCAAAGAGCCAGCAACAGACTGCACATCAGTTCCAGATGCTAAATCACAAAGATCACGAGAAAGTGTAAACCCTTCTTTCCAATTTTCAGGAAGCCTTCTTGGAGAGAAAATTTGCCATTCCCTACTCTTAGGCATGAGTGTTCTTTGTATCTGGGGAATTAATAGACCAAAACTCTTTTGACTAGATCCTGATAGTAAACTATCAACCTTTTGCAGAGGCCGCTCCATAGGAACTGTTTTTCTAACTGGGGAAGGAGTTTCTAAACCCATCGGTAATATCCAAAAATAAAAAAAGACAGATACAAGTAAGTATCTGTCTTTGTAAAACCAGTAAAAAAATAATCCCTAGCCGCCTCGAGAAACCCCAGGCAACTGAACTTCTTTGCACAATTTTTTAATTTTAACAGACGACTTCTTACCAACGCGTTTTTTTCCTTGGGTCATAGAGAACTCCTTTGTATTTATGTTTATTAACTATCATATAGTAACAAAAAAAAGACCATCTGTCAACAAAAAGTCAAAGTACAAACAAACAACACTTGACAAATTATTAATTTTGTAATATATAAAAAACAACACCCAACATGGAAAAGATAGCACGGATGCTGTATAGTAATTGCTACAACAAAATTTGATTAAGGAGATAACAAGATGTCCCAACTAGAATCTAATAAAACTTCGCAATCAACTATTACCCCAAATCACATCACTAAAAACGATCTCATTGCCGACGTAGTCCTAAAATACCCATTCCTCCAGGAAGTTTTCCTCTTCGACTATCAAGTAGGCTGCTCTAGCTGCATGATGGCAGAATACGAAACCATCGAACAAGGATTAGCTGGTCATGGTGGCCTGACAACAGAAGATATTGATAACGCAATCCAACGTATGAACACTATAATTGAGGAACAAGGTCAAAAAAAAGACCAGTGATCAACATCTCAAACTGAAAGAGCCTCACTTGGAAGCAAACATAAAAAAAATCTCCATCATCGCCTGCATGGCAAAAAACCGAGTGATTGCAGCTCAAGGCAAAATACCATGGCACATATCTGCTGACCTTCGCCACTTCAAAAAATTGACTACCGGACATCCTGTCATTATGGGAAGAAAAACCTATGATGCCCTTCCTCAACCACTCCCAGCAAGGCAAAACATCATTGTAAGCAGAAACTCTAACTTTTTCGCTCCAGGACAAACCATTGCACATTCACTCGAACAGGCAATAAAAATAGCTGAACCATCTCAAGAACTATTCATCATTGGTGGAGAAGAAATTTTTAACAAAGCACTAGTGTTGGCAAACCACATCTATCTTACTGAAATTCAACACACCTTTCAGGGAGATAGATTTTTCCCCAACCTTGCAGAAACTGATTGGAAAGAAACAAAAAAAGAATCGTACAAAGCAAACCAACTTAGCCCATATGATCTCTATTTTTTAGAATATAAAAAAACTAATTTTCATAGCAAAGAAACAACGACTAGGCATACTAGAGCAACGTCAAAAAGCCTTTCTGACTTTACAGGGTCAAAAGGCTGGGGGTCGAATCCTGCAATAGATTCAACAGTCTTAGGTTGTAGGTATTCTCTTATCGTTCAACCCCAAATATATATCTCTGCCTGTTGAATGGTTGTAACTACGGAAATCGATTTTGTTTTTGTTTTCACACAGTTTCCGATTCACGAGCAAAAGAAAAAATAAAATAAGGGTTAAAAAAGCCGGTAATGGGTCGAGATCACGAAAACGTTTTGTTTTTGTCTTGGTATTAAGAAGACAGGAGTTTTGTTTTTCATATCTTCCACATTACGAGCGATGAAGATAAAAGATGTTTGTTTTTGTTTTTAATGTTCGTCTTTTTCTGTAAATCATATAATCATACACTATGTACAAAATGTCGTCAAGAACTTTTTTATAATTATTCTGATTAGGGATGAGTACATAGCTAAAAACTACATATATTGCACTACATAGCGCAAAAAATTACCCAGTTAGAACAACTACTCTACACCCAAATTGCATTATCTCGTCACAAAAAGAGAACTCCATAAAAATTGCATAGCTATGCAATTTTTATGGAGTTCTCTTTAACTGAAAAAAAAGGAAGTATCGAAACAAAAAAACGGAAATAAACTCTTCAGAGTCAAACTAACCAACCTTCTCACAAGCGACTTGTACTGAGATAGTCATACCATCAAATAAACTCGGAGAAACAGTAGAAAGTTCGACTTCATCACCGCAGTAAAACTGCGCCTGCATAATTTTTTCTTTCACTTCTTTTTCTAGCAATTTACGAACTTCTTCCTGAATAGACTCCTTCACAGTATCAGAAGAAGCCTGTCTACCATTAACTAAGAATTTAATCGCAACCATAAAATTTCCTTTCTAGAAATCTTCTTTTGTAATAATGCTGAAATTATTTTTCAGCAGCGCTACACTTTGTGAGTCAAAAATAACCTATTCAGCAATATCCTTTTTCACCACCAACTTCACCACTCCCTGAATCTGTAAGTCCTCTGCAACAATAATCGGCTTCATCGCAGGATCTGATGATTTTGGAAGCAATGCAACATAACCGCTACAAGGCTTAAAAATTTTGATAGTCGCCTGATCACCAATTAAGGCGACTACTCGATCACCCGGATTAGCACTAGGCTGGCTACGAAAAAGAACAAAGTCACCATCATCAATGCCGGCGAGATTCATGGAATTTCCTTGAGCTTTAAGAAAAAAGAAGTCACTTGGTTTTCCATTAAGAACTGATGTATCAACGGGTATCTGCCCTTCCCAATTTTCCTGAGCAAAAAAAGGAATCCCACAGGGAGCTATCCCTAAAACAGGAATTTCAACTAACGAGCGAAGTACCTCACTTACACCAGAAGCACCTTTATAGGTATCCAGTTGCACGCCTTTTTTATGTAATGCAGCAATAAACTGTTTAACTGAGTTTACAGACCGGTACCCAAGTAACCTAGACAACTCAGAAAGTGAAGGCTTTCTGTTATAGGTTTTTTTTGCCCAAGCATACGTCTCAAGCAACTTTCGCTCTTTCGAAGTAATACTGTTTGTATATTGCATATTTATTTACCACCTTGCATATCATATTACTCGAACAAAAAATTACTGTCAAATAAAATTACGCCCTTGATAAAAAGCATCTCCAGCCCTACCACCTTTACTTTCACCAAGAATTCTGCTATCTTTATCTGCTGTACCCTCTAACTGGAATACCTTATGACTACTATTCGAAATGTCGCCATAATTGCTCACGTAGACCACGGAAAAACTACACTAGTGGACTCCTTACTCAAGCAATCAAAAACTCGACTTGGAAAAGAAGTGGCAGACACAACCTGCATCATGGATAGCAACGAACTGGAAAAAGAACGTGGAATCACGATTTTTTCAAAAAATGCTTCCGTAGTATGGAATGGCACCAAAATCAATATCATAGATACACCTGGTCACGCAGACTTCGGTGGTGAAGTAGAGCGAGTGCTCACTATGGCAGATGCCTGCCTACTCCTCATTGACGCCAAAGAAGGTCCAATGCCTCAAACACGCTTCGTACTCAAAACTGCATTAGCAATGAAACACAAAGTAATAGTCGTAGTAAACAAAATTGATAAAGCCGATGCCCGTATCAACGTCGTTTTGGACAAAACACTAGATCTATTCATCGAACTAGGGGCCGACGATGCAACAGCTGACTTTCCGATTATTTATGCCTCTGCCAAACATGGAAAAGCCGGTCTAACGCCTGATCTCAACTCAATGACCGATATCACTCCACTCTTCGACATTATCTTAAAAGAAACCCCTCCCTCTACCGCAGATATAAACAAACCACTCCAGTTTCTCGTCACCAACATCGGTGCTGATACATTTAAAGGGCGCATTGCAACAGGAAAAATTGCCAACGGAACAATAAAAGCCGGACAAGAAATCATGCACATCAACCGTGATGGAGTAATGAAAAAACACCGTCTTGTTTCACTGATGACCTTTGAAGGACTCGATCGTATCGAGACAAAAGAAGCTTTTGCTGGTGACATTATCGCTATTGCAGGAATTCCAGAAGTAACCATTGGAGAAACTATCGCCTCGGTAGAAAATCCAATTGCTTTACCGGTACTCGCTATTGAACAGCCAACAGTCACCATGACTTTTGCAGTAAACGATGCACCAACTGCTGGAAAAGAAGGTGATTTTTCAACCTCTCGTCAGATTCGTGAACGACTGTTCAAAGAACTTGAAAACGATATGGCTCTCCGCGTTGAAGATGGACCAAATGCTGACTGGATCGTATCAGGACGTGGTGAACTACACCTTGCCATCTTGATCGAAAGATTGCGCCGTGAAGGCTTCGAATTTCAAGTTTCGCGCCCTGAAGTAATCACAAAAGTTGTTGACGGCAAGAAACATACTCCTTACGAAAAGGTCTTCATCGAAGTCCCTGAAGAACATTCAGGCGCTGTCATCCAGAAACTTGGAAGCCGCCATGGTGAAATGCAGGAAATGAAAGTGGAAAACAATATCGCCTTCCTAGAATTTATCATTCCAACAAGAAGCTTATTTGGCTATAGAACAGAATTTCTCACCGACACAAAAGGTCTTGGGATTATGAATACTCTTTTCCATGAATTTCTCCCTGACCCCGGAAAATGGAAAGAACGTGAACAAGGATCTCTTGTAGCGCACGAAAATGGTTCAACCAACCTCCACGGCCTACTCAACGTTCAGGATCGCGGCACACTCTTCCTCGGCCCAGGAATCCCTGTCTACAAAGGTCAGGTTGTTGGTCGCCACGCTCGCAGCGGAGATCTCCACGTCAACGTTTGCAAAGCCAAGCAGCTTACCAACATGCGCTCCAAGGGAGATGGTGTAAATGAACACTTCAATGCCCCACTTCTCATGGATCTTGAAGCTGCAATTGAATACATCACTGACGATGAGCTTGTAGAAGTCACACCAAAAAATATTCGTATTCGTAAAAAGATTCTTGATCCACATGAAGCTCGTAGAAAAGAGCTTGGAATAAAATAAAATAACAGGTAGCAGATACAAAGCTATCCCTGAACAATCTCTAAAGCTCTCTTAATCGCTTCCATGGGATGTGGAAAAAAGTGATCTTCGCCAATAAGTGTTGTAATTGAAGCTCTGTCCAATGACTTTTTAATTTGCTCACTCACCCCACTAACCAACAAAATCACTCCCGAAGAATTAGCCTCTACAGAAAGCATCTCAAGCACTTTCAACCCCGTCTGATCGATTACCAAGACGGCATACATCTTCAAAATCACAACTTTAGATTCAGTAAACTGCGATAACTCTTTAACCAGTTGTGGTGAAGATCCAAAAAATAGTGCCCCTTTTATTTCAAACAAAACAATCTTTTTCGAAAAAGGAAGGATTTTCTGTCTCTCTTTTACTGGAAAATGACCTTCCAACGAGACTCGTTGAACTTCAAGCTGCGTCATCTTGATCATAAAAAGAATTGAGGAGAGAAAAAATGCTACTACGATTGCTTGCAACAACCCTGTGATAACAGTCAGAACAATAGTCACAAGCATAACAATCACATCAGCAATTGGAGTAGCTGGAATTCTTTTAAGATTATTATAATCAACAATGGTAATAGCAATATAAAGAATTACCCCACTCAACACAACTTTGGGAATATAGTTCCCTATCCCACCAGCAAAAAGAACCAACAATAACAATACAAAACTATGAATCATCCCTGAAATTCTTGTTCTCGCACCAGCTTTCACATTGGCTATTGAACGTATGGTTGCGCCAGCAGCGCTTAATCCTCCAAACATTCCAGACATAATGTTACCCATTCCCTGACCAATCAATTCACGATTACTATCATGTGGAGAAACACCTTGCTGTAAAGAATCCAAAATACTTGCAGTGAGCAAGGAATCAATAGAGCATAATAATGCTAAGGAAAAAGCAGGAACAAGTAACTGTGGAATTCGTTCAAACAAAGAATAAATCGAAAACTGTAGAGTTGGTATTCCTACAGCAAAACCCCCTATCATTGGCAAATTATGTTTAAAAATTAACGAAACTGTAATTCCTAAAATAACAGGAACCATCGCCGCAGGAATTTGAGGAACATACTTAGCACTGAGAAAGCACAAAACTATAATAAAAAAAACTACCACAAACAACCTAGAATCCGTCATCAAGCTAGGTAATTGTTCCTTAACAATTAACGCAGCGACACCAGTCATAAAACCAGAGATAACAGGGTAAGGAATATATTCGATAAATTTCCCCAAACGACTCAATCCAAAAAGGATCTGAATACAACCACTCAAAACAACAACTGTAAAAACATCAGAAACTGAGAGGTTTGGAACAAGTGAGGCAATTATAACCGCGCCAGGGCCTGTAGGGCCTGTAATCTGCAACACCGCACCGCCCAATAATGCTGCAAAAAAACCTGCAAAAATCGATCCATACAAACCAGCAGACACACCTAACCCCGACGACAACCCGAAAGCCATCGCAGTTGGTAAAGCCACAAAAGCAGAAGTAATCCCACCCAGCAAGTCGCCTTTTATAGATGTACTACAATAGTTCTTAATTTTTGCAATGAACCCAAATTTCAAAGATGAACGATTCATAAAAAGAACCTGTCCTACAACAAAAGAGCCCCACTACCACCCGTTTCCTCATCCTCCCCACCTCCTTCTTCCAAAGCCTCAAACTCCAAACTCTCAATTTGAGGCAACGAGGCACCAATAATTCCGTGCAAAGAACCATACATCCGCACTGTATTATTCACCACTCGTTCTATCTGTTTCTCTCGCTTCGCCCATATCTTAATCATCGCACGCTTCTCTTGATCCAAATCCTGCCGCATTGTATTAAACGCCTCAACAATACCTTCAACCCGTTGACGAAATTCTGGACCGGAGAGATATGAGTAGAGCACTTCCATCTTTTCATTCTTTCCCACAGAAGCAAATTTGGCAGCAGCAACATGAACCAGTTGAATACGTAGAGCAGTGGAAAGCCCTAACATCGAATCGTAATTTGTCACCCATACCCCTTGAACATATCCAAAATTTCGTACCTCTTTCGGAAGCACTGATGAGAGCAAAACTGCAACATCGGCACTCATTTCTCGTTGATCTTGCTTAAGTTTATCAACCCATCCATCGCTCCAAGATTTTGTCTGCTTCGATTCCCAAATTATCGTACCGCAATGTTGCCCTGTTGTATTAAATACCTTCTGAATGATATCCGCACCACGAATACCTTTCGCAACAGGTTCAATCTGATCATACGGAAAATTTGACCGTAATAACTCTTCCAATTCTAGTTCCAATACCTCACCTTGAGTTTGCTGAGATCCCTGCTGCGCCCTTCGTTTAAGATCATCAATTTGATGCAATAAATCATTGATCTGCTTTTCTTTTTCCAACTCCTTCATCCTGTGTTCATCACTAGATTTTTTCGCTGCATCCTCCCATATTTTTTTTCGCTCATCATCAAGTTTACGCGCCATCTCCAGCTCCAACCCCTTCCCTTTCTCCTCAAGCTCCCTTTGTTGTTTCCTCAACTCCAACTCATGCTTTTGGGCATCTTCAATTTTTTTATTTTTCTCTTCAATCTGAAGACGCATATCCTTAAATTTCAAAGCATACGCATCAGTTGCTTCCTTACGAACCTCTTCAACCACTTTCTCACGCTCAACTGCGACTTTCTGTAACACCAGCTGCTCCAAAGATTGTTGAGATTCAAGAATCTTCTGCTCTCGGGAAAGAAGAACCTGCTCCTTTTCCGCAAACTGCTTTTCCTTCAACTTTGCCTGTTCATCGAACTCCTTCTTCATCTCACCTCTCAACTGTGATTCAATCGCTTCTGTAAGCTGAATTTCATGTTTGCAATTGGTACAGATAATAGTTTGTGTAGACATAAGTCTCCCCAGCCAGTTGGTAATAAGTCAAAATGCTGATATCGATTCAAGTTTCATCAGTATACCTAATTCCTTCACTCACTAACATCATGAAGCTTCCCTCCAAAGGTAATAGGTTGTTTCCCCTTCGAAATCCGCCACGCGTTGCTATCTCGCAACGAGTAAACACACCCACAATATTCCTGTGTATAAAATTGCTCTCGTTTCGAAATTGCAGACGAACGAGCAGAACCACCTTCTTTCCGCCAGTTGTAATCCCAATACACAATCCCAGGATAATAAGAAGCCGCTTTCATTCCACAGGCATTCACCTGATTCATATCCTTCCAACGGGAAATAGCTAGTGAACTTGCTATAACAGGAAAATTATTCTCATAAGCATACAACGCCGTCCGCTCGAAACGCACATCAAAACACACGGCGCAACGTTTTCCACGCTCAGGTTCGCGTTCTAATCCCTTTGCACGTGCAAACCAGTTTTCGGTATCATAATCGGCATCTACAAAAGGAACATGCAATTTCTTGGCGAATGCAATATTTTCGTCTTTACGTATACGATATTCTTCTGCAGGATGAATATTAGGATTGTAAAAGAACACAGTATACTCAATCCCCGATGCAGATAAAGCCTCCATAACTTCGCCAGAACAAGGTGCACAACAGGAATGAAGAAGTGCTTTCTTTTGTCCATTTGGGGGTATAAGGAGCGGTCTCTGGAAATCACTCACAACCATCGCCTCCTAAGCTTCGGAATAAATACACCCTACACTGCCAAATGAAGAAGAACCTTTTTGCTTTGCGTAATACAAACATCTTTAGTGTTTTTGGCAACACCTTCGTTCCACTGCAACTGAAAAATATAGCTCTTATCATTGGTATTCAAACTAGAAATCCAGTAAAGCAAATCATTATCAGCAGAAAGAGTCATTTCCTTACCTGCAATCCCAGCATAATTCACATCTTTCTGGATAACCTGAAAACCTGAATCTTCAAAACCAAAACCACCAGCTCCGAGAGAAAAATTACAGGTTGAATTCGATTTTAGATGTAGAATATTCTGCCCAGAAACTCTTTCCAACAACCACAACGAAGGTAGATAGGCAATTGTAAAAGGATCTCCATACACCGTCTGTAAAGAAATACTTTCCAACGGAGATTTTTTTGAAATCACCGATTCTTCCACCCAACCAAATGTACTTTTCTTTGAAAAGTAAGCATGAATAAAACCATCCCGCTTTAAAGATGAATTAGTCTTAAACTCATCACCAGGATCAGCTGTTTCAACCTGCTCTCCTCTAGGTGTGTCAAGCATTGCCAGCTCTTCTGAAGCATACATTACACCTGTGTAGTCTAAGGGATTGTAGTGAACTGAAGAAAGATATTTTTTCATAACAAAACCGCTTCGACCGTTAAATTCCAATGCATCAAAAGAAGCATTATCTACAATTTCTTTAACCATTACACCCACCCCAATTGGAATGATCTCATACACTTCTGCGGTTGTTGATGGTGCACTACGAAAATTAAGATTGGTGATCGTGAACATTTCCCTAGGACTGCCAGGAGTACCTTCAGGAGTAACTGTAACTGTGCCAGTAAGTTCACTGACAAGAATAGGGGTAGGAATGATCGAAGAATCAACCGATGTTGGAGAAGAGGATGAATACCAGACAACGAGCCCCCCAACAACCAGTAGAAGCAATATAGTAAACACCGGACTAAGAGAAATTCGTTCCCGTTGTTGCGTTGTTACTATTTCATCTTGCAACTCAGCAGCTTCACTTTGCAGCTTCTCCTGAGCTTGAAGGTGCGCGCCACATTCAAAACAAAAGTTAACATCGCTGTAGGGTTGTTTAACCCCACATTCAGGACAATACATAAAAAAAACCTCGCTATACAAAAACATTGTAACAGGTAAAACTAACTCCCGACAAAGAATTTTAGAGGACACAATCGAAGCATTAATAATATGCTGTTACAACTAAAAGAACTAACCGTTCAAACACCTCCTTTCATTTACAACAACGCACTACTTCCGATACAATCAAAACAATTCTTCAACAAAGGAATATACATGAATTCAAAAAGAATTTTTATTGCCCTCTCAGCAATAGTCATTACCCTTTCAACATCTTTTGCACTTGCACAACAGAAAACTCCTCAATCCGAACCTGTCAATTTTTTCGCTCAAGGCTATCAGGCTGAGTGGGTTTCCCAAACCCCAGGCAATATTGACGCTGATCATTTCAGCGCCAAACCTGGAGATGTAGTAACATTCAAAGCAACCTTTAAAAACACCGGTCAAAAAGTTTGGAAAAACTCCGGCGATGAAGCTGTAACTATCTCCATTTTCAAAGATCTCAACGTCAAAACTGCTCCACTCTTCACAGGCTTTGACGACCCAAACAACACAGAAACGTTTGGGCAAAGCTTCTTCAAACACTCTTCATGGCGCAGTAAGTACAACATTGCCAGCATAGCCGAAACTGAAGTAAAGCCAGGAGAAACTGGTACATTCTCACTTTCATTACAAGTTCCGTCAAATGCTCCAAAAGCCAGTTATCGTGAAGACATTTCTCTTGCTGCTGGCAAACTGTGGATGAAAAACACCAAGAATGGCGATCCACTGAAAGTTGCCCACATCTGGATTGGCATCGAAACAGACATTCCACAAACCACCAGCGACGCTGAAAATAAGATCATCACCGACAGCATCGTTAACACCCTTACCAATGTAAAAAGAGTCAAAATCGATCAAAAATTTAGCGTTGAGCTATTAGGTGATTTAGCGAAACTAAACTTGCTGGCATATAAAGACAAGTTGAACGTCAACTCGATATTACTCTATCTTTTTCAACTAAATTTTTCAGGAAAAGTAGATTATGTAAAAGAAGATGCACAGTTCGACTGGAACCTGAATATTGGCTACAAACACAATAACATAGAGAAAAACAGCTACATCAAAGCAACGATCATTCGCATTGCAGCAGATAAAACAATGTACCTCAAAATAAACGACTACGATCTCTCCATTCTTGACGACCTAGCGTTTATCTATCCAGAAGCTAAAGCGTATAAAACCGAAGCCGAGTACTACCTCTCCGAACTCAAACAAACATGGTTGAAAGAAATTGGCAGCTCCTATGGAGATGCGCTTCAACCGCTATTCATCCCTACAAAATCCGCTGAAAAATACACCCAATACCCATTCCTCAAATGGGACGGCAACGACAGCCTCCAAGCCGACACTCAAGGATTCAAAGACCACTACCTCACTATCGACAACGAACTCTTTGCAAAATTCATGTACCACCAGTTCTATGAAACGCAGACTAGTTATAATAGTGAAGAAAGCATACAAAAAAACTTGAATGACACCTATAAAAAAATAAAAACATTCGGCATACATATCTGGACGGATAAAGATAACTTCGTGAGAAAAAGTGCACTATCCTTACTCTATCCAGTTCCTGAAGAAAATTATAGTCTCCTATTCAAACAGGAAGGAACGTTGAATGAGATTAACATACCGTTTACAATCAATACACCTAGCTCATCAATAACCGCAGAGGAACTTACCAAGAAAGTTACATCAAAACACCCTCCAACCGCCACCCCATCCAGAGCAATACCAGTAACAATTGAAGATATAGTTATTGGAACAGGTGCTGTAACTGCACAAGATAAAAGAGTAACTGTAAATTACACAGGAACATTAGCTAACGGAAAGAAATTTGATAGCACCTTCGATGAAAACCGCGGTCCCTTTACCTTCACTATGGGTAAAGGAAACGTTATCGAAGGATGGGAAATTGGACTTACAGGAATGAGAGTCGGTGGAAAAAGAAAACTTACAATTCCCCCTGAATACGCATACGGAAAAAAAGGATACCCGCCTGTTATTCCAGAAAATGCAACGCTATTTTTTGAAATAGAACTATTGAAAGTAGAATAAAAGCTACCCTACTCACCAAAAGCAAACCTATAACTCAACAACTTATACACCAACTTCGCCGTCAAAAAATCCGGTGCCTGATTTGCCTCATTGGGCAAAAGCTCAACAACGTCCGCCCCCACAATAGTCCGTTTCTCCGCCACTCTCCGCAACAACCGCACCACCTGATACCAGTTTAAACCACCAGGCTCTGGAGTGCCAGTTGACGGCATGATACTACTATCAAACACATCAATATCCAAAGAAATATACACCTTATCCGATAACTTCTCCACCACCCTATCAATCCAATCATACCCATCAACCAACTGATCAGCAGGAAAAAACGTATCCTTATTGATATTTTTTAATTCCGAAGAATCAACAGCCCTGATACCAACTTGCACAACCGCATTAACACCAGGCATTTCCTTCACCCTAGCCATAACCGAAGCATGACTATAGATACTTCCCTCATATGAATCCCGCATATCCCCATGCGCATCAAGCTGCAACACCGAAATATCCCTAAAAAAATCAGCATGTGCCTTGATTGGACCATTAGAAATGGCATGCTCCCCACCAAGAGTCAGAACAAACTTTCCATCAACAAGTAGTGAAGTAACCCGTTCATGAGCTTGCTTATTGAGCTCCTCGGAGGTTTCCGCAACAACAGGTTCTGCTGTATGAATTCCCTGCAAATACACTTCAGAATTCGTCTCCAAATCATACAACTCAACCTGCGCAGATGCAGCTATAATCGCATCAGGCCCTTTATCTGTTCCATGCATGTATGAAGTGGTCTTATCAAAAGGAACAGGAAGAATAACAATCTTCGCAGTCTGATAGTCAGAATTCTCAGGAGGCAACGCACCAAAATTTGGAAGAGTTTCCATAGTAGAAATTCATTAAGAATAGTAGGAAATAAAAACGAATCATATCAAATCCCCCCTTTAGTAAAGGGGGCTAGGGGGTTTTTAGCATTCAAAAATAAACCCCTCCAACAAACTACTTCAAATCAGTAACCAAAACAGCAGCCGAAATAGTCGTCGTCCACAACCCATGCTTATTTCCCTGTGCTGACTGAACAGTATTCATAGTCTTAAAGATTTTTCCGCTAGCTTTATACTCCTGCTTACGCTCATTCCAAGCCGTATCAGGATCAAAGTCGATGCCAAGAGTCGTAGCAAGCATTGTTGCCGCGAGATCCTCAGCATACTCCCCAGCTTTTTCATCTGTCTCACCATAAGCATGGTGTTCGGAAATGTAACCATACGTTTTACTATCCTTAGGAACAGCCAAACCAATTGCAGAAGAGATCAAACGATTGGGCTCATTGGTTTCACTTCTTGCCATAACACAGAAAACAATCTGTCCTGGACGAAGATGCTTCAACCCTTCAGCAGGTTTTACAATTTTACAATCAGGTGGAAAAATACTAGAAACATACACCAGATTAAATTTTTCAATACCACCCGCACGAAGCGCAAGCTCAAACGAAGCAAGCTTATCTTTATGAACACCTGCACCTTTTACAAAAAACATTTTCTTAGGAATCAAAGCAACAGCTCCTTGCAGATTACATGTTTGCAGGCAGATAAAACTGCCTCAACACAGTTATTGGTCTAAAAGTAAATTAAACTGTTTTGCTGAACGATTTTTCCAACTGCCCTGATGATACGCATAGCTAGCTAGCAGTGGAAACGTAAGTGTAGCTTCAGAATAAACCATCTGCTCATAGTTATCATCAACCTTACCCCAAGAATGAGCTTCCTTGAGAGTAGAACCAGAAAGCGCACCATCACGCTCGTCAGCAACAGTAATCTGAATAGCATATTTATGCATCCCAACTTCCTTATCCAAAATATCCGCCGCTACAGTAATATCCTGTGCAAAATTTTTCGGCACGCCTCCACCAATCATCAACAACCCCGTATCCTTGCAAGCAATTTTCACTTTTGTAAGCTCAAGAAAATCCTTGGCAGAATCGATTGAAACCTTTGCAGCAGAACCACGATGCCACTGATGGTGTACCAACCCAAAACCCGCACTACAATCTGAGAAAGCAGGAACAACAATAGGAACCTTTTTCTCATGACAAAGGCGAACAACAGAATCTTTTCCAAGATTATTTTTCACAAGATGAGCACCCATTGCATCAATAAATTCTCTTGATGAATACGGACGTGGCTCAAGCTCATCTGCAATCTTACCAATGGTCATATCACAAACACGAAGCTGATCTTCATCAATATATGTGTCATAAATGCGGTCAATATGCATATTCATCAGATCATCATCATTCACAAAAGGCGTCCCTTGATAATGCTGGAAACCAAGACCTTCAAAAAAATCCTGATCAACAATAATCGCACCAGTGGAAACTATCGCATCAACCATATTATTCTGAACAAGATCAAACACTACCTTCTTTAACCCAGCACTAAATAACGACCCAGCTAAACAAAGAATTACTCCACACTCTGTATCTGCCAGCATTCGGTCGTAAATCTTTGCAGCTCGTGCTAGATTTCTGGCCTGAAATGCCATTTTTTCATATTGATCAATAATTGGTCGCGCATCAAATGACGTAATCGCTACATGCTCGACAGTCTGGTTGAGATAATCGCCTCTTTGCATGAAGATAACCCCTTCGTCAAATAAGATATATGAACCCGAAAGTGCCCACCATCCATAGTAAACTATTTACAACCCAATAGTCTAGAGATTTTTGAAGAAAAATATAGCTGATTTTTCCCATTCACAGCAAGCAACCATAGAAATTAATATTTTTCTACCGTTGAACAGCAATATCTTGTATACTTACTTCATCTGCTTCTAAAAAAACTATTCACTCGCATTCTTCATGGATCTACGCTGGAAAATTAGTCGAATAACCGCTCTCCTGTGTTTCAGGATACTACGGTTATTCGGATCAGGCGCCACTGCTTTACCTGGTCTCATAGCCCTCAAGCTGGATCCTGAGTTTATAACCAAAGCGCTCAAAGGAAAAACCGTAATTACGGTTACTGGAACTAACGGTAAGACCACCACCTCAAACCTTATCGCTAATATTCTTAAACAAGCTGGCATAAACTTTGCAGCTAACCATAGTGGATCTAACCTACTTCGCGGCATAGCATCAACACTTATCGAAACATATACTGCTGATGTATTTGTTTTAGAATCAGATGAAGCCGAATTCAGCGCTATAGTAGAACATACAAGACCTAGATATTGTGTATTCCTTAACCTCTTCCGAGACCAGATTGATAGGTATGGAGAAGTGGATGCAACCTCACAGAGGTGGGAAAAAATGCTTCCTACTGTCCCTCCAGAAACGACCTTTATCATCAATGCCGATGATCCATCTCTAGCATGGTTCGGCATGCAAAAAAAGACCAACGTCATCTATTTTGGAATCAACGACACCACAATAGGAAGCTCTAAACTCAGCTACACAGCCGATGCCGTATTAGCACCCGAGCAAAAAGAAAAGCTGGTCTACGAAACCATTTTCTATTCCCATCTTGGCATATACAAAGATAAAGCTGGAAAATTCTCACGCCCTGAGCTGGATTATGCGGTAACAGATGTACAATTTATTTCTCTCGAAGCAACCTCATACAAAGTGCAGAAAAAAAACAAAGAAACCATCATCATTCAATCCCCCCTTCCTGGGACATTCAACCTCTATAATGGAACTGCTGCCATCGCGCTCGCTTCCGAATTTGGTATCAAAGAAGAAGCTATCAGCAAGGCCACATCCCTCTATCGCCCTGCATTTGGAAGACTGGAAAGAATCAAACTGAGCGAGAAAAAAGAACTTATTCTACTACTGGTAAAAAATCCCGTCAGCTTCGATCAAGCAATAAGCCTGATAGCACGAGGAGAAGAACAAAACAGCGTCCTCGTTGCGATTAACGATAACATTGCTGATGGAAGGGATATTTCATGGCTTTGGGACGTAAATTTCGAAGGATTGGCAAAACACAGTTCCAGTCTCACCGCAACTGGAACAAGAGCCCACGACATGGCTTTAAGAATGAAATATGCTGGATTACCAGTCAGCAAACTTGTCGTCATCAACGACCTCACCCAGGCAATTGAACAATTTATGGAAAAAGCCCCTGGAGAAAAACTATTCTGCTTACTAACCTACACAGCGATGCTAAATATACACCGAACACTAGCCCAAAAAGGCCTTGTTCAACCATTTTACAAAAAGAAACAACAAACATGAGCTCTTCGCAACAACTTACAATTTGCTATCTCTATCCCGATCTCATGAATACCTACGGCGACCGAGGAAATGTACTAGCCCTCCAGCAACGCATCTCTTGGCGAGGAATTGAAGCAACAGTACTCTACCACTCCCTCGGAGACAAACTAGAAACAGGAAAAACCGACATTTACATATTCGGCGGCGGACAAGACCGAGCCCAAATTGCAGTCTCGCACGACCTTCAACAGAAAAAAAACGAACTCAAACAAGATATTGAAAATGGTGTAGCCGCCCTAGCAATATGTGGAGGATTTCAACTCTTCGGAAACTACTACCTAGACCCCCATGGAGTAGAAATAAAAGGCATTGGCATCTTCGATTTAATCACCAAAGCCAGCGACAAACGCATGATAGGAAACCTACTAGTAACCACAACAGGCTGCATGGCTGGAACTACTCTCATCGGCTTCGAAAACCATAGCGGCCAAACCATTCTTGCAGATAATACCCCCGCATTCGCCGCAGTAGAAAAAGGATTCGGCAACAACGGCGAAGACAAAACCGAAGGAGCCATTTACAAAAACGCCATCGGAACCTACATGCACGGCAGCCTCCTCCCCAAAAACCCAAAACTCACCGACTACATCATCCAAAAAGCCCTAGAAAGAAAATACGGCCCCACAACCATCTCCCCCCTCGACGACACCCTAGAAACACAAGCCTTCGCCGAAGCCAACACTCGATTCAACAACAACACATAAGCGAAAGCAGCCAATAAAAAACATACCTCAACGCATCAATAAAGCATACGCAGGAAAACATAATAAATCCCGAGCAAAGCACCCCCATATCAGGGAAGTTCATCTGCAACGCAACGCCCGATGTCTCCATCCTCCAACCCGCTCTCTGATGACTTTTATGTCACTTTTTTCCTCTTCGACTCCCACCACTTACTGAGATTAAAAAAGTGACGCGGTTTTTGCTACTTTTTGCCAAGACCAAAAAGTAGGATGAAAAAGCCGCAAGAACTCCAACCTACGGCTTAGAGATCGTAAACTGTAGCGTTCATAAACCCACGTCTCCCGAGACAAGGCATACCATTGTCTCTACGGCGAAAACATAAAAAACCCAGAAAACCTGTCACCAAAACAGAATTTCCTGGGCTCAAAAAAAACAAAACTTACTCTACACTCAACAACTCCACATCAAAAATCAATGTAGCATTCGCTGGAATAACCGGAGGATACCCAGTTTTACCATAACCAAGCTCTGAAGGAATAGTCAATTTCCTTCTACCACCAACCTTCATACTCAGAACACCAATATCCCAGCCCTCAATAACCTGACCTTTACCAATCACAAAAGAAAAAGGCTGGTTACGATCTCTTGAACTATCAAACTTTTTACCATCAGTAAGCGTACCTGTGTAATGCACAGTAACCTTCTTTCCTGCAACCGGTGAAGCACCAGTTCCTACGACAATATCCTCGATTTGTAAATCTGCTGTTGGCTTCACTGTAGCCTCCTTAGTAGTAGATGGTGTTTTGGTTTCACTTCCCGTAGTCTGCACACAACCAACAAGCACCAATAACCCTAAAACAAGAGCAAGAGTGCCAATAAAACGCTTCATGAAATTTTTCCTTAATAATTACCTCTACACTATAAAACCATCCGCAATAATTGAAAAGAGTGCAAACTAAAAACCTAAAAGCGCAAAGCATCTCAATGCTGAAGGCGTAAAGAAAGTTGGCTGCTCAAGACGTAACTGAGAAATAGTATCTAAGGAAAAAAATCTCCCTTCCACAATCTCGCTCAAATCAAGAATAAACGGACCATCATGCTCAGTTGTATACACTCTAGAAAATTCTGTTTCATGAGGATAAAACCAGAGAAATTTCCCCAGCTCTTTCCAATCACTAACCACAATCCCGATTTCCTCCAAACATTCTCGTTTCATTGCTTCATCATAACTTTCCCCACTGCTCACATGCCCACTGACAGAAACCGTCCAACGCAAAGGATAAGTATCCTTAGTGGCACTTCTTTGCTGCAAAAAAATATCCCCTTGCTTATTAAACACCACAACAAAAATCGCTCGATGAGTAAAATCAACACGACTGTGACAAAGATGTCGAGGTGCACAACCAACAACTGCATCTTGATTATCAACAACATCAAAGAGTTCATCCGTATCTTGCATATGACTCCTCCAGAACAGACAACAACTGGTCTTGGAAATAATCAATTTCAAAGCACCACAGCGTCGCTTGGTGTGTTCTACCATCGATGCTACAATAAACCATGTCTTTCCGTAAGGTAGCAAGCATGAAAAAATGTATACCACTCTGTTACATAATGGCGTTTCTACTCACAGGATGCCAATTTATCAACCCAAAATCCAATGACCCCAACTTGGTAAAAATACCTACCCTCATTGAAGCCTTCCACACCTGTATGAATACAAAAACCAGTAAAGAGTGCTATGACTTCATCGCTCAGGATGACAATGTAATCGCCAGCACAGACATTGTAAGAAAAGTATTACCTGAGCTCCCTTTGTACACTCGACAGTTTTCTTCAATCGAATGGGATACTGCCAAGGAAGAAAAAAGCCCCAGCAAAGAAGAAAAACTTTATACTATCTCTGGTAAAGCCACGCTGACCACCAATGAACAGATGCTACTAACCTACAAAATAATTGAACAGAACACTACACTTAAAATCTACACACTTTCTTTCGAAGACGCTTCAGCGCAAAATGAAACACCTGAACTGAACCAATAATCTAAATCACCCGTTTCATACCTTTCAATTTCCTTTACAATTCTCCCTACCCTCAAAATAGTTACCGCCGTGTCAAATCAAGTAAAAAAGACACCGAAGCAGGTGAAGAGTGAGCCGAGATTATGCAGCCTTTCGTTGGTTTTGGATGAGTACTGAGATTTTGTGTAATTGCTTATCAATACTTCGTTTTAAGG
>Ga0194060_10000724_pt1 | contig 24030 bp, 13 predicted proteins | sample SepL225m_MetaG_FD_163427 | JGI IMG/M metagenome (GOLD analysis project Ga0194060, IMG submission 163427) | Anoxic zone freshwater microbial communities from boreal shield lake in IISD Experimental Lakes Area, Ontario, Canada - Sep2016-L222-5m | ecosystem: Environmental > Aquatic > Freshwater >... | reverse complement strand
GTTCGGCGGCTGCGTCGTGTACAACACGCGGCTCAAGAAGTGGCTCGCCATGAGTTCGGCCGGACAGCCCATCACCAGTTCGAGGCCGGAGTTCCCGGACGGGCAGTACCACAAGGAAGAAGCCGATCGATCGAACAATTACAAGGGGCTGCGCGGCATTCGGACGTGGGACATCACCGACCCGCTCAAGCCGGTCATGTTGCAGGAGTTCAGCACGGGCGCGACCGGGTGGGGCACGCACATGAACTTCTACGACGGCGGCAAGTACGCCTACCTCGCCGCAGGTTGGGACGATCAGTTCTTTTTCGAGAACACCCAGCGCACGTACGGTTCGGGCATGATGGTGGTCGATCTGACCGACCCGTCCAAGGTGAAGGAAGTCTCGCGATTCCACCTGCCCGGCGAGCGCAAGGGCGAAGAAGCCGAATACTACAAGTACCCGTTCGCCGGTGACGGCGCGGCCTGGAATGGCACGCACTGCGGACCGGCCGTTCCCAAGCGCATCGAGGACGGCGGACGGTACGGCTACGGCGCCCACTGCGCGTACGGATTCGTGGTCTACGATTTTGCGGACATCACCAAGCCGAAGGCCGCCGCGCAGTACATCTGGGATCAGGAGACCATCGGCGGCATCCCGTACCACACGGTGCTCCCGTTGCTCGGCAACGCCAAGTTCCCCAACCACGGGAAGTACGTCATCGGCGTCGCCGAGACGATTCAGGCCGACTGCCGCGAACCGGTTCGCTTCCCACGGGTCATCGACGTGAGCGACCCGGCCAACCCGCGCATCATCGGTTTCTTCCCCCGCCCGAAAGCGCCGAAGGACGCGCCCTACGCCGACTTCTGTCTGGCGCGCGGCCGCTTCGGCACCCACAACTGCCAGTCGTGGGTCGCGCCGGGAAATGCACGCCCCGAGATCTTCTCATGCGCGTGGGATGTGGCGGGCGCCCGGATCCACGATCTGTCGGATCCCACCAATGTGAAGGAAGTCGCCTGGTTCGTTCCGGCGCGCGACGGCAATATCGAAGAGTACAGCACCTGGTGGCGCGGGACCTCGGAGGCGACCTTCGTCGAGTGGGACCGCAATCTGATCTGGCTGGCCACGCACGCCGGCACGTACTGCTTGTCGTCGCCGGCGCTCGGCAAACCCGTGCTCGAACCGCGCAAGATCGACAACTGGACCGTGCCGTTCCTCAACGCGGGGTGGGACGATGCGACGCCAGTGGCCTTCCACTTGGGTCGCGGCTTGAGGGAGTTCCTCGGCTAGACCGTCGTACCGGCTTCGGGCGTTGACGGAGGTCAGCGTCCCGTGCTCGATGAAATGGCCCGGCGGGTGCGACCCGTCGGGCCATATGTTTGTTCGCATCGCGCTGACGCGCACGCGGCAGGCTCAGATCGGGTTTGCTCCGCCCGGCGCGCACCCAGACGCGGTTCCGGCCGGAATCAACAACCCTCCCCGGAGCGCGATGTACACCGTGCAGTCTGGGAACGTCACCCTGCCATTCACCAACGGGTAAGTCGTCCCGTTGTAGACCAACTGCGTTTCGGTCGAGTTCACCGTCCCTCTGGCAGGGCCGCCGCTGGCCGGTCCCACGAACGCAGAGGTGATGACCGGCGCGGAACCTCCGCTGCTCGGTCCGACGGGCGGTGTCCCGCCAATTCCCCCCGCATTGGCGACGCATCCCGGCGCAGTGCCCGCGGGGATGAGCATCCCCCACCGGAGGGCGATGTACACGGTGCAATCCGGGAATGTCACCCGTCCATTGACCAGGGGATAGGTCGCACCATTGAACACCAGTTGCGTTTCGGCCGCATTCACGGTCCCCATCGCGAGGCGGCCGTTCGCCGGTCCCAGAAACGCCGGCCCTCGGCCGGCAGGGCCGCCGATTGGCGCGACATTTCCGGTCGCTGGTCCTACCGGCGCAGGGCCGACCGCGCCCATTCCGCGAGCAACACAACGCGGCGCCACCCCAGCCGGGACCAGCATCCCGCTCCTGAGCGCGATGTAGGTGGAACAATCGGGAAACGTGACCCTCCCGTTGACCAGCGGGAATATCACACCGCTGTAGGCGAGTTGGGTTTCGCTTGCGTTCACCGTCCCACTCCCGGGGCCGCCCTGAGCGGGACTCGCGAAACCTGGCGGGGGCATCGCAGGTGGCGGAAAGAACTCGGCGAGGGGCCAGGCGTTCACGCTCTGACCGAGGGGCGGCAGGCCCCACGCGTCGAGAATCGTCCGCAGCACGTGGTAGTGCGAGACGACGTTGGTCGATTGGAACCCGGCCGGCGTAAACGGCGAGGCGACCAGTAGTGGGATGTGTCCGCCGCCATTCAACGTCGAACGGCCTTCGTCCCAGACGATGAACAGAGCGCTGTTCGCGAATGCCGGCGACCGCAGGATGGTGGGGACCATCGACTGGAGCCAGGCGTCGCCCGTGGCGATCGAACAGTCGTGCATCTGGGAACAGAGGTTCGGCGTCACCCACACGAGGTCGGGCAGGCGTCCGATCGCCATGTCGACCGCCAGGGATCCGAGTGGAACCAGATGGTCGGTGCACCGCTGTGGGTTGTTGCCGATGTTCGAGTAGTGCACGAACGGATTGGTGAGGGCGACGTAGAGGTGCGCATCGGAGGGCGCACACGCCGCGGTCATGTCCTCGAGGTATTGCTTCCACGTCCGCCCCGAGGCTTCAACCCGGTCGGCAATGCTGGGTGCGTCGGTCTGACACGTCGAACAGTTACCCGCGAAAATCGGCTGGCCGCTTGTGAGGGCCATATAGTTGGGCAGACTGGGGTGCGTGACGGCGAACGCGTTGGTCGCCAGACCGTAGCGGTGTGCGAGTTCGTTGAAGTAGGGCGCGTCGGGACTGCCGATGACGTCGCTGAATTCCTTGTTCTCCATCATGATCACGAAGACGTGATCGAAGGTCGGAACCTGTGCGGCGCTCGACACGGCTCCGAAACCGAACGCGGCGAAAACCAACGCGACGAGGCGAGTGTTCATGGTGTGAGACTCGAACGAGATTGCCGTGTGGTACATCGCCTGGCCTGGGTTCGGGAACCACCGCGCCAGGCGGTTGAACGCGCCGCCAAGTTGATACAGGACGACCCGGGACGCGTAAGGATTACGCGAGACCAACGCCGGGCAGGGCCTGTAAACTTGTAAGCCGGATAATATCAGTCCAGAATGCAGGCCGCAAGGGAAAACGCGACGGGTGAAGACGCGACGGGCAATGTGAAATCGCAATGTGAAATCGCGTTGACACGAGGGCACACGAGGCGTAGGGTGAATGGATACCTTAGTAGTCGGACATTCATGTCGGGCGCGAGTCGCGTCAGGGGCCGCTTCCTTTTCGGAGGCGGCTGTGCGTGTTCGCGCGGCATGACCAAGCACGGGGAGAGGCGCCTATGTCAAAAATCACCAGTTGTCTCGCATCGGCGTTGTTGTTGACCAGCGTCAACACGGTTATGGCTCAGTCGTTGCCCGCTTCTCAGCCGAATTTCCTGCAGATCTATCGCGAGGAAGTGAAGCTGGGTCACAGCACCGACCACGCGAAGGTCGAGGCCGGCTGGCCGGCGGCGTTCGAAAAGGCGAAGAGCCCCTACACTTACATCGCACTCGCCTCGTTGACAGGCCCGCAGGAAGTCTGGTTCGTCAGTCCGTTCGAATCGCAGCAGGCGATGGCGGATTCGATGGCGAGTGAGGAGGAGCCGGGGCTTGCGGCGACGCTTGAGAAGTTGACCAAGGCGGACGCCGAGCACCTCAGCGGGGCTCGCGGCATTCTCGCCAGGGCGCGCAAGGACCTGAGCCACGGGGCCTATCCAGATACCGCATCGCAGCGCTTTTACCAGATTACGGTGTGGCGAATTCGACCCGGGCGCGAGACCAGCTTCGACGACGTGGCCAAAGCGTATGGGGCGGCCATGGGTCGCACCGCGCCTAATGCCAGCTTCCGCGTCTACCAGGTGATGGCCGGAATGCCGAGCCCGACGTACCTGGTCTTCACCTCTGTGACCTCCTACGGCGCCTTCGACAAGATGCTGAGTGAGAACGGGGCAGCCATGAAGGCCGCGACCGCCGAGGAACGGGCCACCATGGAGAAGTTCTCCACCGACGCGCTGGTCAGCACCGACACGATCCGGCTCCGTCTGGATCCGGCGATGAGTTACGTGCCGAAGGAAGTGCGGGCCGCCGACCCGGCGTTCTGGTCGCCCAAGCCAGCCGCTGCGGCGGCCAAACCTGCGCCAAAGGCCGAGGTCAAGAAGTAACGACGACCTCGTACGCATGCACGCCGCGGCCTTCGGTCTCGATGGTGAGTCGAGACTGGCGACCGCGGCGCTTTCTTGTACGGTCGGCGTGGTCTGGTTGTGGTCGGGGCGACCCGCTATCGCACGCCGCCGTCAAAGCAACCCGATGCGATTCCCGCCGGGATCAGGATGCCTCCCCGCAGAGCGATGTAGACCGTGCAGTCGGGGAACGTCACCTTGCCGTTGACCAGTTCGTAAATCGCGCCGTTGTACGCCAGTTGCGTTTCGCTGCCGTTCACCGCCCCAGTGGCCGGGCCTCCGCTCGCCGGTCCTGAGAAGGACGAACGGCCACTGCCTGGCAGCGTCGCTGTGGGGCCTCCCGAGGTCGGCCCCGCGGGCGGCTGGCCGGCAGGTCCTGCCGCACTTGTCGCGCAACCGGGCGCGGTACCTGCCGGGATCAGCGTCCCTCCACGCAGGGCGATGTAGACGGTGCAGTCCGGGAACATCACCCTGCCATTCACCAGCGGGTAGGTCGCTCCGTTGTACGCAAGCTGCGTTTCGCTTCCGTTGACGTTTCCCGTCGCCGCCCCCCCACTGGCGGGTCCCTTGAAGGACTGGGTGGCCGGAGCCGGGGCTGTCGCCGGTGTCGCAGGCGTCGGCGTCGCAGGCGGCGTAACGCCAGTGCTCGGCACACGCACACTGCAGCCCGATGCGGTACCGGCAGCAATCAGCATCCCGCCTCGCAGCGCCAGATACCTCGTGCAGTCGGGAAAGGTGACCTTGCCATCGACCAGCGCAAACGTCGCGCCGTTGTACACCAGCAGCGTTTCGCTCGGGTTCACCGTTCCAGTCGGCGGGCCGCCGCGAGCCGGACTTGTGAATGCCAGCACGTCGATGGCCACCGTCGTGGCGGGTGCGGTGTAGTTGGCGGAATCGATCGGGGTGAAGCTGACCGACAAGGTCTGTTGTGCGCCGACGCCGAACACCGCTCCCACCGCCGGCGTGTAGGCGAAGGTCCCCGCGACGCTCGCCGTCGCATTCAACTGCGAGGCTGACAACGGCGTGCCCGACGCGATGGCCGCGGGCGTCGGCCACGTCAGAATGGGCGTGGCCTTGGTCACCGTCAAGGTCGCCGTCTCGCTGGTGGTCGCACCGGCCCCGTTGGCAGCAATCGCGCGAAACCAGTAACTATTCAGGCGCGTGGGGGCGCCGATGATGGCCAGCGTGGATGTCTGTGCGCCGCTGTACGGCGGGGTGTCGGTCAGCGTCGTCCACCTGGCCCCGCCGTCCGCCGACCACTGCCAGCTATAGGTCGGCGCAGGGAGCCCGCTCGCCTCGGTCGTGAAGGTGACGGTGGACCCGGCGACCGCGGTTCGGTGTGACGGGTGCGTGTTGATGGCGGGCGGCGGAAAGAACTCGGACAGCGGTTTGGCGTTGGCGCTCTGGCCAAGTGGCGGAAGTCGCCAGGCGTCGAGGATCGTTCGCAACAGGTCGTAGTGCGTGACAAATCGGGTCGAGGCGAAACCGGCACGGGTGAACGGCGAGACCACCAACAGAGGAACGTGGCCTCCGCCGTTGATCGCCGAACGTCCCTCGTCCCACGCGATAAACAACACGCTGTCGGCGAATTCCGGCGACCGCACGATGGCGGGGATCACCGACTTGAGCCACGCATCGCCCGTCCCAATCGAACAATCGTGCATCTGGGAACAAAGATTCGGGGTCACCCAGACCAGGTCGGGCAGCCGGCTCGTCGCCAGATCGACGCCCAACTGCGTGAGCGGGACCAGATGATCGGAGCAACGCTGAGGATTCTCGGCGATGTTCTTGTAATGGACAAACGGATTGGTGAGCGCGACGTAGAGGTGGGCGTCCGAGGGCGCGCACGCCGCCGTCATGTCTTCCAGGTATTGTTTCCACGTCCGGCCCGCCGCCTCGATGCTGTCGGCGAGACCGGGCGCGTCGGTCTGACAGGTCGCACAGTTGCCGCCGAAGATCGGCTGGCCGCTGGTGAGCGCCATGTAGTTGGGCAAGCTCGGATGCGTCAAGGCGAATGCATTGGTCGCCTGACCGTAGTGGCCGACCAGGTCATTGAGGTACGGCGCCTCAGGATTGCCGACGATGTCGCCGAATTCCTTGTTCTCCATCATGATGATGAAGATGTGACGGAACGCGGGCACCGGCGCAGCCTTGGATGGCGCGCTGAGGCCGAAGACCGCAATCAACAACGCAGAAATCAGACGTGCCTTCATGTTCGGGAACCCAAGGGGGCACCATCGCCCCGCCAAAACGTTGAGACAACCTGCCAATGCGCGCCGCACGACCTCGTGATGTCCGAACCGGGCCTTCAACACCCTGATCGTAGGCACCCCGATCGTAGGCGGGCCGGTCGCGCGCGACCATCGGGGTTTCCCTGATTCGGCGGGCAAACATACGGTAGACACCCCGGGAAATTCCCTGAGACGCCAGGCGCCAGTTCGCCGACATGTGCGCCAGGACTCAAAAGCGGGGGCGATGTGCGGGGACGCACAGGTTGACGGCGCCAGCGCTGGTGCAGGGATTGCACGGCTCTGTCCCGGAGGCCGACACCCGTCACCATGCGCACACACAACACGACTGTCGTCTTGTCCTGGAGGCTTGCGGCCCTGCTTGCGGCGGCTGCAGTCTGCGCGTCGTCTGCGACCAGCGTAGGCGCAGGGGCTGGTCCTGTCGCCGTGCTGGCGGGAGCGAGTGGCGCGTCGTCAGCAGCCGTGCCTGTCGATGTCTGGGGAGGCGCCAACGAGTCCATCGCCCTGAAGTCGGACGGCTCGGTCTGGACGTGGGGCTGGAACGATTACGGGATTCTGGGTAACGGATTTGGCGTGTCGATGTTCGATACCAGCACCCAGTTCGACAGTCTCTATCCCGTGCAGGTGCTGGGCCCTGGAGGCGTGGGACATCTGGCCGGCATCACGGCGATTGCGGGAGGCGAACGGCATAATGCCGCCCTCGACGCGGGCGGCGAGGTGTGGATGTGGGGCTGGGACTACTTTGGCCAGCTGGGCAATGGAACCCAATGCGCCGAGATGAGTGGCCCGAGTTGCATGGGGACGACGCCCGCCAAGGTGCCTGGGTTCATCAACGTCAAGGCGATCGCCTCGCGCGGCTACCATACGGTGGCGCTCAAGAACGATGGCACTGTCTGGGCGTGGGGGTATAACGCGAATGGCAGGGTTGGCGACGGCACGACCCAAGACCAGCACCGTCCCGCGCAGGTGGGGGGCCTCGGCGGTCATGGCGGCGTGACGGCGATCAGCAGCGGCGGCGACGTGATGGTCGCGTTGATGGCCGATCACACCCTGATGGCGTGGGGACGAAACTATTGGGGCGAAGTGGGCATCGGGACCTTTGATACCGCCGACGTGGGCCAACTGACTCCGATCGCGGTGAGCCAGTCGACTGGGTTGAGCAACGTCAAGGCCGTCGCAACGGGTTGGTCGCACGTGGTCGCCTTGGCGGCCGACGGCACGGTCTGGACGTGGGGAAAGAATGCCAACGGGGAGTTGGGGGACGGCACGCTGAGTCACAGCAATGTCCCGAGGCAGGTGAGCGGACTCACCGGCGTGATCGGCGTATCGGCTGGGGACGCATCGACCGCCGTGCTCAAATCGGACGGCACCGTGTGGACCTGGGGGAGCAACGACCGCGGCGAGTTGGGCGACGGCCAGATCTATCCGTACAGCGTGACGCCTGTGCAGGTGGTCGGACTGACCAACGTCGTCCTGGTGCGCGCCCGGGATTTTCACAATCTGGCCATCAAGGCCGACGGCAGTCTCTGGACGTGGGGCTGGAACATCAAAGGCGCCATCGGGGATGGCACGGTGGGCGACAGCAAGTCCACGCCCGTGCAGGTGATGAGCGCGGCGTCGGGCGGGACGCCGGTGCCGTCTTCGCCGTCCTCGCCGGCCGTCACGCCGGTTATCGCATGGGCGACGCCCGCCGCGATCGCTCAGGGGACCGCGCTGAGCGCGACGCAATTGAACGCTTCGGCGACGGTCGGTGGAACGGTGGTGGCCGGCACGTTCGCCTACACCCCGCCGGCCGGTACGGTGTTGCCGGTCGGCACGTACGCGCTGTCGGCGGCGTTCACGCCGACCAATGGCAGTAGTTATACGAGTGCCGCCGCGACGGCGAAGATCGTGGTCCATCTTCCCGCAACCCTCTCTGCACCGCCCGCGGTCGTGTCGTTGTGGGGGGGCGCGAGGCACAGCCTCATTCTGAAATCGGACGGGTCGGTCTGGGACTGGGGCATCAATCTCTACGGCAAACTCGGCGACGGCACGACGTCAACCTATGTGTCGGGTTATGTCACTCCGACGATCGACAACGATCGGCATACGCCCGTCCGGGTCCATGGGCCAGGCAACGTCGGGTATTTGAACGCGATCACAGCGGTGATGGGTGGCGAAAGTCATAATTTCGCGCTGGCGTCGGACGGTACCGTGTGGTCCTGGGGCTGGAATTCATTCGGGCAGCTGGGCGACGGCACCAACACGGACCGGTACACACCCGTCCAGGTCAGCGGTTTGGATTCGATCGTCTCCCTGGGTGGCAGGGGCTACCACAGTCTTGTCGTTCGGTCCGACGGGACGGTGTGGACCTGGGGGTTCAATGCGTCGGGGCAACTGGGCGACGCGACGACGACAAACCGGAACGTGCCCGCGAAGGTCGCCGGCTTGAGTGGCGTGCAGGCGGTGACGGGAGGCTATAACTTCAGTCTGGCCCTGATGTCCGACTACACCCTGCGAGCCTGGGGCAGCGGGTCGAGTGGCCAGCTGGGGAGCGGATCGACCGCCGCGAGCGCGACGCCTGCGCCGGTGAGCGGGTTGACGAATGTGGCCCAGGTGTCGGCGGGATGGAAGCATGCCGTTGCGGTGAGGTTTGACGGCACGGTCTGGACGTGGGGACAGAACGCCAACGGCGAGTTGGGCAATGGCACGATTGCCGACAGTGCGGTGCCGGTGCGCGTGGACGGATTGACGAACGTGATCGCGGTGTCGGGCGGCGACTGCCATACGGCCGCACTGAAATCGGACGGCACGGTCTGGGCGTGGGGCTGCAACAACACGTCGAATGGTGTCGGCAACTTCGAACTTGGCGACGGAACCGGCATCGAGCGACACACGCCAGTCCAGGTCGTCGGCCTGGCCAACGTCGTGGCCATTGCGGCCCGGGACTATCACAACCTCGCACTGAAAGCGGATGGCTCGGTCTGGGCGTGGGGATTCAACCAGAACGGACAGTTAGGCGACGCCACCACCATCGACCGCAGCGTTGCGGTGGAGGTTGCGCTCGGGACCGCCAATGCCGTGTTTGTTGGCCCGGCGACCGGTGGGCCGGCCGTCGGTTCTGTGAGCGGCACGACGCTCAGCTACAACGGCGCCACGTACCCGGTCGTGAATGGCAAGGTGACGTTTCCCGACTGCACTCTGTACATCGCGCTCGGAAACGGGCTGCTGATAGCGGCGGGGCCGTCGCCTGGCTGTGTGCCTGGCACTGGAAGTTCTGTCAGCAGCGGCACCGGCACCGGCACCGGCTCCAGTTCCGGCGGCAGCAGCGCCGGCAGTTCCAGTTCCGGCGGCACCACCGGCGGCAGTTCCAGTGGAAACACGAGTTCGAGCGGAGGGTCCAGTTCCACGTCGAGCAGCGGTTCCAGCTCCGGGAGCAGCGCGGGTTCGGCCACCGGTAGCGGCGGCACATTTGTTGGCCCAGGCAGCGGTGGACCCTCTACAGGTTCGATTAGCGGCACGACGCTCACGTACGGCGGCACGACGTATCAGGTGGTCAACGGCAAAGTGACGTTTCCGGATTGCTCGACCTACATCGCGCTCGACAGCGGCATCTTGATTCCGGCGGGACCGGCGGCCGGCTGCACGCCGGGGGGCGGAAGCGGGACCGGCAGTTCGAGCAGTAGTTCGAGCGGCGGGTCGAGTTCCGCGTCGAGCAGCGGTTCGAGTTCGGGCACCGGATCGAGTTCCAGTTCGGGTGGGGGTTCCAGCTCCGGGAGCAGCGCGGGTTCGACCACCAGTAGCGGCGGCGCTGGCTTTGCGGGTCCCGGAAGCGGTGGTCCCGCCTCCGGCTCGGTCAGCGGCACGACGCTCGCGTATGGCGGTGCGACGTATCCGATGGTGAATGGGAAGGTGACGTTTCCGGATTGCTCGACCTACATCGCGCTCGACAGCGGCATCCTGATTCCGGCGGGAATGGCAGCCGGCTGCACGCCTGGGGGCGGAAGCGGGACCGGCAGTTCGAGCGGCGGTTCAAGTTCGGGCACCGGATCGAGTTCCGGGTCGGGCGGCGCATCAAGTTCTGGGAGCGGCGGGAGTTCGGCGGGCAGCAGCGGCGGTGCCGGCTTTGCGGGACCACGCAGCGGGGGGCCTGTCACCGGCTCGGTCAAGGGCACGACGCTCAGCTACAACGGCGCGACGTACCCGATCGTAAACGGCAAAGTCACGTTTCCGGATTGCTCAATCTACATTGCACTCGACAGCGGCATCCTGATTCCGGCGGGACTGGCCGCGTCCTGCGCACCTGGAGACTCAACGGCGGGGGAGACTCTCGCCGCGCGGTAACCGATGAGCCTCTATCAGGGGGTCGCGCCGAACGACCGGGCGAACAGCTGCTCGATGGCGCGCTGACCGTTGGCCTGCAGCGTGCGCGTGCCGGTGCCGGTAAAATGCGGGTGCGTGATGATCGGACCCTCGGCTGAGGTGTGGGCGTTCCACGCGCCATCGCCCCAGGTAAACCATCCGTCCCTGGCCTGGTCGAACACCTGCAGCGGCTTGTTGCAGAGCTTGGCGAATTCGGCGCCCCAGCCGGTGCCGCCGCGCACCGTCGCGTCGTCAAGAATCGTGCCGATGACGTAGATTTCCTGGCCGTTGTTCACCTGGTACCACAACGTCTGGAGCACTTTTCGAATCGTCGGCGCATCGCTGAAGCGTCGGTGCATCAGGCGCGACACGTATTCGAGACTGACGTCGCCGGCCTTGAGCTCTTCGTGGTTCAGGACGCGCACGCCCCGTTCCCGGTTGATTTTGTGGCCGTCGAAGGTGAAGTTCACTTCTTCGACGCCCAGACGCTCCGCGGAGGCGCCGAACGCGGACTCCGCGCCGGCCGCGCCGCCGCTGAACAGAATGCAATCGTTGGGTTTCATATTCGTATTCCGACATCATAGCATCTGCCGGCTGCCCGGTGACAGGCGCCCTTGGGCGCCGGTGCCTTGTCAGGAGACTCAGGTTCGCGGGACAATGGACCGGAAACCATAGACGAGCTGTCTTGCACAGCGACCTCTTTGACGTGGGCGGGCGCAGGAGGAGTTGGAAATCGTGGACGTGCGCGCTGTCGGAGACGAGGGCGAACGCGTACTGGTCGTCGAAGACGATCAGGCGGCGCGCGTCGGCCTCGAACAGTTGATCGGCATGTGGGGCTACACCGTGGCCTCGGCCGGCGACGGCGAAGAGGCCCTCGCGCGGCTGGACGGATTCGGCCCGGGGATCGTGCTCTCCGATCTGGTGATGCCGAAGATGGGCGGCCTCGAACTGCTGCGCGCCATCCAGAAACGCGGCGACGAGATCACGACGGTGATCCTCACGGCGCAAGGCACCGTCGAATCGGCAGTCGAAGCCATCAAGCAAGGCGCGTACGATTACCTCACCAAACCGGTCGACCTGCAACGGCTGAGAATTCTGCTCGAGAACATTGTCGAGCGGCACCAGACGCTTCGCGAGGTCAAAGTGTTGCGGCGCCAACTGCGTGAGCACGGGACGTTCGGGCCGATGGTGGGCAATAGTTCCGCGATGCGCGCGATCTACCACGTGATCGAGCAGGCCGCCCCGACCACCGCGTCGATTCTCATCACCGGCGAATCGGGCACGGGAAAGGAACTGGTGGCGCAGACCATTCACCGCCTCAGTCCCCGATCGTCGGGCCCGTTTGTGCCCATCAGCTGCGCGGCGATTCCCGACACCCTGCTCGAGAGCGAATTGTTCGGGCACGAAAAGGGGGCCTTCACCGGCGCCATCGAGCGACGGCCCGGCTGTTTCGAACTGGCGCATCGCGGGACGCTGCTGCTCGACGAGATCGCCGAGATGACGCCGGCCACACAGGTGAAGCTGCTGCGGGTCTTGCAGGAGCGCACGTTCCGGCGTCTCGGCGGGCGCACCGAACAGTCGGTTGACATCAGAGTGATTGCCGCGACCAATGCCGATCCGGCCGAAGCGGTTCGTCAGGGCACGCTGCGCAGCGACCTGTTCTACCGGCTCAACGTGTTCGGCATCCGATTGCCGCCCCTTCGCGATCGGCTCGAGGACCTGCCGTTGCTGATTCAGGCGTTCATCAAGGAATTCAACGCGTCCAACGACCGCGTGGTGGCCGGCGTCGATCCGGATGCGATGCGCGCACTGGAACAGTACGGGTGGCCGGGCAACATCCGGGAATTGCGCAACGTGATCGAGCGGGCCACGATCGTCGCGAAGGGCCGGTTTATCGAGATGCGCGACTTGCCGGGGCTGCCCGGCAGCGCGCCGCCCTCCACGTCGGCCGGTGCGCTCACGCCGGGGACGACCGTCGATCAGGCCGAGCGGCAGCTGATCGAACTGACGCTGGACTTTACCCGGAACAACAAGACGCGCGCAGCCGCCATGCTGGGGATCAGCCTCAAGACCCTCCACAACAAGCTGAACCGATTCCGAATCGTGGGCGACGAAGACGGTGCCTAGCGGATGCGCCTGAGCATCAAGGGCAAGCAGATCGCCGGTGTCAGCTCCATTGTGGGGATCGCCGTGATTGCGCTCAGTGCGCTGAACCTCACGTCGCTGGCCCGGATGGAGATCGAGGAGAGCGCGTCGCGCGCCGACCTGCTGGCCAGCGCGGTGTTTCATCGGGCCAGGGACGTGGTCGCCGCCGCCGGCGACAGCCACGTGGCCCTTCGAGAGGACGCCGGCCTGCGTTCGATTCTCGAGTCGAGCGTGTATTCCTCGACGGTCACCTTTGCGGCGCTGGTCGCCGCCGACGGCACGGCCATCGCCCACAGCGACGCCGCGAAGGTCGGCCGCCGTATCGATCCGCTTCCGAAGCTGCCTGTGCTGATCGCGCAGGGCTCCGTGCCGCAGCTCCGCGCGATCTTCAGCGATGAGCCGAGCACCTACGAAATCGACCGGCCGCTGTTGATCGACGGCGTGACGTTCGGGTCGATTCGTGTCGGCGTGTCGATGCCGCTGACCCGCCGCGAGTTGACCGATGAACTGCGCCCCGCTCTGCTGACCGCCGGCATCGCGCTCGTCGGCGCGACGCTGGTCGCGATGCTGCTGGCCCAGGTGCTGCTCCGGCCGATTCACGTGATCCGCAGCGGGTTGTCGCGGCTGGGGCGCGGAGAGTTTGACGTGGCGGTGGACTTGCCGCAGCACGACGAATTCGGCGATCTCGGCGGGTTCTTCAACCGGATCAGCGCCCAGGTGTCGGCCGACCGCAAGGAGCTTGCCGGCCAGAAGGCCAAGCTCGAATCGGTGGTGGAACATCTCGAAGACGCGGTGGCGATGTTTACGCCTGACGGCGAACTGCTGTTCGCCAATCCCGCGATGCGCGAGACCCTGATCGCGGACTCGGGCGCCAGGACGGTCAGCGAGTTGCTCGCGCCGGACCACCCCTATCGACGCCTGGTCGAGGAGACGATGGCATCGGGGCAGTCGTGCGGACCGGTGTCGGCGGCCATCCCGCGCCTGCCAGGGATCCAGCAGGATCCGTCCGGCCTGCCCGCGACGGCCGACCGCCTCATCGTGACCAACGCGATCACGGATCGAGACAACCGCACCGTCGGCATCATGCTCGTCGCCCGCAACATCGAGTACCTCGCCGCCGTGCAGTCGACGCTGCACTACTCGCAGAAACTGGTGGCGCTGGGGCGGCTGTCGGCAGGAGTGGCGCACGAGATCAAGAACCCGCTGAACGCCACGATGATTCATCTCGAGCTGTTGAAGCAGCGACTGTCGGCGTTCGCGTCCAGCCCGACGCCGGGCGAGAGCCAGAGCGCCGGCCGCGATGGCGGGCCCGACGTCGACGCGGCGCTGGGCCACGTGGCGATCATCGCCGGCGAAATGCGACGGCTCGACCAGGTGGTCCAGGGATTTCTGAAGTTCGCCCGACCCGACGATCTGAAACTCCAGACCGTGACGCTTCGAAGCCTGTTCGAACAGGTCGCGGCCGTCATCGACGAAGAAGCACGCGCCTGCCGGGTCGACATCGTCATCGAGTGTGCTCCCGATATGCCGGCGCTGCGCGGCGATCCCGGCATGCTGCAGCAGGCATTCCTGAATCTGGCGCTCAACGCGGTCCAGGCGATGCCCGACGGCGGTCGTCTCCGCATGGCGGGCGCGGCTGTCGCGGATTGGCGGATCGAGGCGGTGTTCGAAGACACCGGTGTCGGCATTACGCCCGAGCACTTGGGCCGGATTTTCGATCTCTATTTCACAACCAAGCAAGGCGGCAGCGGCATCGGCCTGTCGCTCGTGTTCCGCACCGTGCAATTGCACGATGGCGAAATCGAAGTCCGCTCGACCCTGGGCGGGGGCGCGGCGTTTCGCTTATTGTTCCCGCGGGCCCAGACGACACTCCACGACCGCTTACTTGGTTCATAATGGGGGGGTGAATCCCCTGTGCAAAGCCTGCTGTGTGGTGATGGTGGCGGCCGTTGCCGTGGCGTGCGGACCCGTGCACGCCAACACCGATCCGCAGGGACCCTCGCTGGAGGTGCCGCCGCCGCCAGCGGTTGAGAGCGCGCCGGCCGACAGCGAGCCGGACCCACCCGCCGAGACGACGTTGCCGGAGACCGCCGGTGTCCGGCCGGCCGGGCGTGCCGGCACCCCACCCGCGCCCAGGCCGACGGCCGTGCGGAAACCCGACAAACCCGAGCCCGTCGCACCGACGACCAAGCCGGTGGTTCCGGCCGCGGTTGCGGCTCCGTCGCTTCAGACCACCGTCAAAGTGGGAGAACTCGAGCAGAAGGTGCGCACGATGCTGGCACGCGCGACGCGCGATCTCGATTCGATCGACGTCCGATCGCTCAGCGCGGACCGGCGCTCGCAGCACGACGAGGCGCGGCGGTTCGCCGAACAGGCCGAGGCGGCGTTGAAGCTGAAGAACCTGGAATTTGCCGAGCGGCTCGCGGGCAAAGCCGCGGCGTTGGCCGACGTGCTGGTCAAGCGGTAGGCGCGTCGGTTATCGCCCCGGCCAGATCTGCTTGACCGCGTCCCAGTCTGCGATCTGCGCGTCGGCCGTTTGCGGCATCCGGCCTCCGGCAGGCGATAGCCTGGCTCGACGGGGGATGATGAACCCGAGCACGAGGCGATCGAGGTCGGCGCGAAGCGCCACCCCATCGCCCGCCGTGACGGGTGCCCGGACCCATGTGGCCACGGCCGCGTCCCAGGCCGCCTCCACGTTGTCGATGCCAAGCGTGGCAGCGACCACCCAGTACGACGCGACGGCCGATCCGGCGCCCTTTCGATTTTCCACCGTCATTCGATCGAGCAGCCGTCGGTAGATGCGGCGTCGTGCCGCGGGTTCTTCCCGATGGGCCTGACGATCGAGCGCGGTGGCGTACCAGCCCAGCAAGCGCTCTCGCGGTCCGAATCCCGGTTGGTCCGCGCGCGCCAGCGCGTCGTCGAACAGTTCGGCCGCCGCGCCGAAGCGGTCGGCGAAAAACAGCGTTTCGGCGAGACCGACCTGCATCTCTCCTCGATCGCGGGGCGTGAGCTTGGCGGAATCGATGCCGGCCAGGGCGCCTCGGGCGGCCGTGATGTCGGCCGGATCGCCGGCCGCGCGAAATCGCTCGAGCAGGGCTCGGGCCACCAACAACTGAGCCTGAGACGCGGTCTCGGCAATCCGTTCGCCTTCGCGGGCCGCGGCGATCGCCTCGTCGTAGCGTTGCTGGTTGTAGGCAAGGCGCGCGCGTTCGAGCGGACTGGGCTGCGCTGCCGCCAGCGCCAGTGCTGCGCACGCGGCGACGACGGCCAGGCGCCGCGTCTGTGATGCCAGCCCGGAGCGAACGTTGTGAGACTTCATGTCGGAGTCAACCCGATGTAAATCTTACATCCTTCTGGCCGTCACCCGGTAATCGTGACCGCCCCCCGCGGAGCCGAAGCCGAAGAACCGCACAATTCTGCCCAGAAATGCACAAAAAGTGCCCGGGCGCGGTTGGCAAGGCAGTTGAATTGATAACCGGTGTGCGTTGTTGTTTTCTCGCGCTTGTATGGCTCGCCTGCCTCCCGGCCGGGCTGGTGGCTCAGGTCGTCCCCGATCAACCGCATCCCACGTTCAGGAGCAGTGTCGAACTGGTGGCGATGACGGCCATCGTGCGCGATCGCGACGGTCGCCCAGTGGCAGGGTTGTCGCGGGCCGACTTCGAGTTGATCGACGCGGGGGAGCGTCGAACCATCGCGAACTTCAGAGCGGAGCCCGCGTCGGCGAGCGTGGCGATTCTGCTCGATGTCAGCGGAAGCATGGCGGTCGGTTCGAAGCTCGAAAACGCGCGGCAGGCCATGGCGCACCTGGTGAGCTGGCTCGACCCGCGCACCGACGAAGTCGCCGTGTACACCTTCGATTCGACGCTGCGCGCGCAACAGCCTTTTGCGCCGGCGTCGATCGAGGCAGTGCTGCATTTGCCGAGGTTCGATCCGTTCGGGTCGACGTCGCTTTACGACGCCACCGCGCAGGTCGCGCAGCGGGTCGCAGGGCAGCGCCGAACGCGGCGGGCGGTGGTGGTGGTGACCGACGGAGTCGATACCAGCAGCCATCTGCTGGCGTCCGAGGTCTCGCGACTCAGCAGCGACATCGAGGTGCCGGTCTACCTGATTGCGGTCTCCACCCCTCTCGACCATCCGTTGGATGCTGGCCGGACCTCTGGTGACGGGTCGGCGCCTGCCGCGTGGTCGCTGGCGAGGCTTGTCGGCCAGACTGGCGGTGTCTCGTTTGTGGTGACCCGGCCGGCAGACGCCAGCGCGGCGGCCCGCCAGATCGCCGCAGAACTCCACCTCGGTTATCAGATCGCCTTCGAGCCTGGGAGCCAGGCCGGTTGGCATGAGCTCTCGCTCCACACACGGCGTAAGGGCCTGCTCGTGCGCGCGCGAACCGGGTATTTCGCGGGCACGACGGCTGTCGTTGCACGCCAGATGACGGCTGGAAAGTAATGATGAAGGAAGGAACCAGTATGCGAACGTCGATCGGAATCGTCTCACTCGTAATCGTGGCCGCCGTCTCGGGTTCGGCGTGCGCCACCAAAGGGTATGTCTCGTCGCAGGTGACCACGCTGAACGACAAGATCGAGACCATGGGGAAGTCGCTGGAGCAGACCCAGGAACGCACAAAGGCCAATGAGGGCCAGATTACCGCGGTCGATGGCAAGGCCCAGTCCGCGCAGGACGCCGCGCAACGGGCCGGTCAGGCCGCCACCGCGGCCGACGGCAAGGCTGCGGCGGTTGGCGCCAGGACCGACGCGCTCGATCGGGCCTCGAAGCGCATTTTGTACACGGTGGTGCTGAGCAGCGACGAAGGCAATTTCCAGGTCGGCCGCAACCTGCTGCCGGCCGAAGCCAAAGCACGAATTGACGAGGTGATTGCCAAGATCAAGTCGGATCCGCAGGGGGCCTACTTCGAAGTCGAGGGCCACACCGACGCAACCGGTCCCAAAGAGATCAACGAGCGCCTCGGTCTCGAACGGGCCGAAGCGGTCAAGCGGTATCTCTACGCGCAGCACCAGATTCCGCTGCACCGGATCAACACGATTAGTTATGGATCCGAAAAGCCGGTGGCGCCCAACACGACCAAGGCAGGCCGGGCCCAGAACCGTCGGGTGGTCATTCGCGTGTTGTCCTGACCGGGAGGAGATCTACATCGGGGACCAGTCGGTCCACAGATGCCAGATCACGATGAAGGCCATCACGAGGCCCGTGATCCACGCAATGGCGGCGAGCAGGGTCCAGATACCGAATCGTGTGCGAACAGCCATTACTGCAGACCAGGCGTTGGAGGGTTGACGTCGGACGCAGGCGCCGACAAAGACATCTGGGCCATTATAACGGGCGTCGAACGCCTGTCAACGAAAGTCGGCCTTGTGTTGCTGACACGCGAATGGTCCGATTCTGTGTAACCAGTGAGTTGTCCGCTGTCGTTGAAGTGACGCCGGTGGGCGCGGCGAGTCGGATGCGATCGTTGGCCGGGTCGCGACGAACGGCAATCGCGTGCTCATTTGGGAACGACGGGGCCAAACCACGCGAACCAGTACGCGATGCTGACCGTCGAAAACCAGACGGTCAGCGCCGCGGCGCCGCCGCGCTGCCAGCCGCCGGCGGTCCACGCCCCATGGACGGCCACCGCGGCCAGTACGGCCATCGCGGGGAAGATCGCGAGGTAGTACCGCAGATCCAGCGGACTGACTTGTCCAATCGCCAGGAATCCGACGCTCACCCCGACCCAGACCGCGAGAAGTACCTTCGTGGCTTCGTCAACAGGCGCGTCCCGACGCAGGCGCCTGCCGCCGGCCAGCGCCATCAGCACCAACGGCCACGTCAGGTACTTCGCCACATACCCGGGAATCGCCGCGAGCCGGTTGCGCAGCGGCAACCAGCCGGGCACGTACATGGTCTGATGCGCTTCCTTCCGCTGCACCGGAATCGCCGCAGGGGCGGATTGGGCCGCCACGCGACCCGACGTCAGTTTTGCGAAGAGGTCGCGATAGGTGTCGGGGAAGTGTGCGTAGAACAACCCGACCGAGAGTCCCGTGGCGAGGCCGACCACTATCAGTATGCGCGTGCCGAGGCGGCGGGCCTCTGGCGAGTGCGACCGCAGCAGCACAACCCCTGTGGTGGCGGCGATCGCGAAGGTCATCAGGAAACTGCTCAGGTGCGCCAGAAACGCCACGGCCAGCAAGACCGTCGCCCCGGCCGCCGCTGCCAGGCTGGCGCGCACACGAAGCAGCGCGACCAGGGCGAGCACGGCGACGGCCTGCCCAAACCCGTTCGACTGATAGCCAACCGCCTGTATCTGGAATCCCGCCGGCGTGAGGTGATAGACGATCATCGCCAGCAGGGCCATCGTCGGCCGATTCCAGCTCCGCCGAACCAGCGAGTAGACGGCGTAGGCGGCGAACCCGTCCACCACGGCGATGGCGACCCGGAGAAACACGATCCAGTCGTGCACAAACGGTCTGAAGAGGCCGGCGATTACGTACATCGCGGTCGGGTAGGGAAACGACCCGCCGGGCGCGTCGGACGTGAAGAAGTATCGACCGGCCAGCACGGTCTCCAGCCGATGCAGGTGGAACCCGGTGTCGCCGGGCGTCATGGCGGGATGTAAGACAAAAAGGATCTTCGCCAGGACCGCCACACCGCCAATCGCCCAGGCGATCGCGTTCCATCTGTCGGCGCGCACGCGGGCCACCAGCGCGAGCACCGTCGCGCCACTCAGAATCAGCCCGGCCAGTCGGGCCGCATCGACGACGATACCCGCGTGCCAGGCGAGACTGACCGAGAGCAATCCGGCGACCATGCCGGCGACCAGGACGATGCCGGCGCCGATGTGCCTCACGCCGAGACCCGCGGCGCTGAGCAGCAGACCCACCAGCGCGCCGGCCGCCGCAAGTGAGGCCAGTGCGGACAGCGTCGGCAGTCCCCTTGCGGTGGAGGCTGGTTCGATCTGCACCCCCGCAATCGTGGCGCCCAGTTGTCTGGGATCCTGGCCGCCCGGCGCGAAGGGGCTGGCGCAGTAGATTCCAAATCGCAGGCCACGTCGGCCGTCTGGACGCGGCTCAATCGGCACCGCAATGTCGGTCCACTCGCGCGGGAGGGGAAGGCTTCGCACGACGACGCCGTCGACGCTGATATCAAGGACCCGATCGTCGAGGCGATCGGGATGGGCTCCGCTCACGCGAACGCGCAGCAACCAGGGCACCACGCGATCAAGGTCGGGGACGGTGACCGCCGCGTCACGCGTCGACCAGGCGAAGGCAAGACCGTCGGGCGTTCGCTCGGGCGAACTGAAGCCCGACAGAAAGCGGCCGAGCATCGCCTCCTCCTCGGCGAACGTGATCTCGAGACCGGGATGCCGGAGATACGATCCGAGTCCGGCTGCGGCGACGAGGATGGCTCCGAGAGCGGCGGCGGTAATCGCCCTAAGCCAGCCAGCGCGAGTGCCCATATGGCATGCGATCTTACTTCCGGGCGCCGGCTGCGCGAAAGCGCCTGCCGGGATCGGCGCGATGCCGATACGCCAGATGCGCCCGCCGCGCCTTGCAAAACGCGCCGACGCGTTTCGCACAGCGTCCACAGGCCATCACGAGGGGACATTTCTATCGAGGGAAGGGCGGGGGGGACACTTCTGTCGAGGTTTGACAATCAACGGCTCGCGACTGCTCGCGACTTGACACCAGGCCACGTCACCACTAGAGTCAATTCGCCCCGTTTGCCGGGCGATTCCCGGCCATATTCCACGTGCGTTCCCCGGTCCTTCTTTCTTTATTTCAGAGGCATGGCATGAAAACGAGACGATTCCTTGTACCGCTGCTGGCGCTCCTGTTCGCCGCCGTGGTCTTCATCAGCGTTCCGCGCGCCGACGAGGGCTTCTGGCCGTACAACTCCATTCCGAAAGCCGCGATTAAAGCCAAATACGGGTTCACCGTCACCGACGCGTGGCTTCAGCACCTGCAGTTGGCCACGGTGCGCTTTGGCGGAGGCACCGGGTCGATTGTGTCGCCCAGCGGCCTGGTGCTGACCAATCACCACATCGCGCTCAGTTCGTTGCAGCGGCTCAGCACGGCCGACAAGGATCTGGTCAAGAACGGCTTCTACGCGGCCACCAACGCCGACGAACTGAAAGTGCCCGGGATGACGCTCAACGTGCTTCAGAGCATCGAAGACGTGACGGCCAAAGTCGTCGAGGCCGTGCCCGCGGGCTTGGCGCCTCAGGAGGCGACCGCGGCCCGGCAGAAGGCCATCGACGCGATTCAGGGCGAGGCCCAGCCCGGCGTCACCAAGCAGGTTGTGACGCTCTACGCGGGCGCCGTCTATAACCTCTACACCTATAAGACCTACAGCGACGTCCGGCTGGTCTTCGGTGTCGAGTATCAGACAGGGTTCTACGGCGGCGACATCGACAACTTTACGTACCCGCGATACTGCCTCGACGTCGGCATGTTCCGGCTCTACGAGAACGACAAGCCGGCCCAGACGCCCAACTACCTGAAGTGGTCGGCCAACGGCACGGTCGAGAACGAGCTCGTGTTCACCACCGGCCATCCCGGTTCGACGCAGCGGCTCAACACGGTGGCGCATCTCAAGTACCGCCGCGACATGGCTATTCCGTTTGCCGTCGCCAACAACGAAATGCGCGAGGCCGCCGTCAAGAAGTGGGCCGCGCTGTCGGCCGAGAACGCCCGCGCGACGACCAGCGAACTGTTTGGCATCCAGAACAGCCTCAAGTCGCAGCGCGGTCAGTTGAAGGGCTTGCAGGATCCGGCCGTGATGGCGGCGAAAGAACTCGCCGAAAAACGCCTTCGCGCCGAACTGGCCAAGAAGGACGCCAAGCAGAAGGAACTGGGCGATGCGTGGGACACGATCGAGAAATCGATCGAGGCGGCACGGCAGCTCGACGCCGACCGCAATTTCCTCGCCGCGGCTGCCGGCCTTAACTCGACGCTCTTCTCGCAGGCCCGGCAGCTCGTGCGCAACGCGTACACGCCGCCGACGGCGGACGGGCGCGGCGGTCGCGGGGGCCGTGGTGGACGAGGCGGGGCAGCGCCGGCGGCGCCGGGCGCACCGGCCGCGGCCGCAGCCGGCGGCAGAGGCCCGCAGCCCGCGCTCAACATGGCCCGGGAGAAGATCAACCTCACCGAGTCGCTCACCTTCATGCAGAAGTTTCTGGGGCCCACCAACGCCATCGTGACGCGGATTCTTGGCGACAAGACCCCCGAGGCGCGGGCGATCGAACTGATTGACGGCACCCGCATCACCGACGCCGAAATTCGAAATCTGTTGCAGGCGGGCGGCAAGGCGACCATCGACGCCTCCACCGACCCGATGATCGTCCTGGCGCGATCGCTCGAAGCCGACGCGCAGGCGACGACCAAGAAGTACGACGCAGAAGTCGTGGCCGTTCAGGCTGGCGCGTACCCGAAGATTGGCCAGGCCGTGTTCGCCGTCGACGGGGCGAAGGCTTATCCGGATGCGACCGGCACGCTCCGCCTCTCGTACGGCGCGGTCAAGAGCTACATGGAGGACGGCAAGAAGATTCCGCCCTACACCTACTTCGCGGGCATCTACGACCGTACCGCGGAACACAAGGCGCAGCCGCCGTACGAGCTGTCGCCCCGCTGGGCCGACACCAAAGCGACGCAGGACCTGAAGACGCCCTTCGACTTCGTCAGCACCAACGACATCGTCGGCGGCAACAGCGGGTCGGCGGTCGTCAACAAGAAGGGCGAACTGGTCGGGCTGGTCTTCGACGGCAACATTCAGTCGCTGCCGGGATACTTTATCTATCAGGAGCCGATCAACCGCGCGGTGTCGGTCGACTCGCGGGCGATCGTCGAGGCGTTCAAGAAGATCTACAAGGCCGATGCGCTCGTCACCGAGATCACGGGCAAGGCGCCTGTCGCGGCCAAGAAGTAACGGCAGGAAGATAGAACATTGCGGGCCGGGAAGGCATGCCTTTCCGGCCCGCGACACGTACCTATCGCGGAGGCGTGATTTCGAACGCTATCGCTGGCAACGTTCCGATCGGCAGCCGCTGTCTGGCTGCAGCGGGGCGGGCGGGGTTGGCAGCCGGCACGCGCTGGCCGGTGACGTTGACGATGAGATTGCCGCGCAGGCCCGTCTTCACTTTCGAGGCATCCGTCTGAATGACGAAGTCGGCACCGTCAGAACCAAATGACAGGTCTTTCACCGACACGCCATCAGGCGCGTCACTGAGTTCCATCTCGACCTTCTCGAAGCTTCGGAACCCGGTGGGCGTGGCCACGCGAACCCGGACGCTGCCGCCGAGGGGAATCCTCACCGGTTGACTGTCCATCAGCTCTGTCTGCGTGCGGGTCGCCCCTCGCGAAATCACCGAGACACGCAAGTCGTCAGCGGCGACCAGATGTCGGTACGCGAAGGCCTGCATCATGTCTTCGGCCGGCAGCACGCGATGCACGACCGTCTTTCCGTCGAGGACGGCCCGGCCTTCGATCTCCAAGCTCAGCGGCGCTTTCAGGGCGGGTGGCGGAGCCGTGAGCGTCAGACGAATCTTGTCCACGCCGGCTGGCACGACCGCACCGCTCAACAGGAAGCCCGAAGGCGCTCCTCGCAGCGATAACGCGATATCACCGGCGAACCCGTCCTTGCGCACGGCAAATGCCGTCACGGCCACTGTGCCTCCCGCGGAGACGATGATGCTGGAGGGCGTCATCCACACCTCGAAATCCGGCCGCGCCAGGCTGACGCGAAGCCGGTAGGCGTAGTCGGGTCCGCCATGGCGCTGCGTATCGCTGATGCGCAACAGATAGCGACCGGTCGTCGGGAGGGTGGCCTTGAGCAGCGAATCGGCCTGGTGAGTCAGAAGCCCCGCCGAGGGGTCGTCCTGGTCGTCGTTGAACGCAATCCGCACGCCCGCCGCATCCGTCAGTTCGAGCGCCGAATCGAGTGGCGATCCGAGCCGCCTGGCGACCACCTCGGCCACCACGCGCGCACCGGCCCGACCGTCGAACGCGAGCACGTCGGTGTCGCC